>Ga0189278_10020_pt1 | contig 308816 bp, 290 predicted proteins | sample N26A9minimetaG_FD_130326 | JGI IMG/M metagenome (GOLD analysis project Ga0189278, IMG submission 130326) | Marine microbial communities from the Costa Rica Dome - N26 A9 mini metaG | ecosystem: Environmental > Aquatic > Marine > Oceanic > Photic zone | place: Costa Rica: the Eastern Pacific... | reverse complement strand
GGCAGAGGCAAAATCCGCCGCGCCCCGCAGGGGTTTCGCCAAAATTGCCCATTTCTGCGTTAAGAGAGCTTGAAATAGCTGGCTATTCCTGCGCTCTCTTGCCTGGAACTGAGCAATTTTGGATTGAAACGGGTGGGCGACAATGAATGTCAACACGACCTAGGGTAGCGGGTGAAGCATATGAACAGGAGTTCGTCATGAATATTGTAAAGACAGCCGTGCTTGGTGTTGCGCTGGCCGCTGGTCCTGCTTTTGCTGACAGTCACGCAACGGGTGATGCCGTTGCGGGCGAGAAAGTCTTTGCCAAGTGCAAGGCATGTCATTCGATTGTCGATGCGGGCGGCGACACGATTGTCAAAGGGGGCCGGACGGGACCGAACCTTTATGGGATCTACACCCGCGTTGCCGGGACAGATGAAGATTTTGCCAGCAAATACGGCAGTTCGATGATCGAAGCCGGTGAGGCCGGGCTGGCGTGGAACGAGCAGGATTTCATTGCCTATGTGCAGGACCCGCGCGCGTTCCTGCAAAACTATCTTGATGACCGCAAGGCGCGGACCAAGATGTCGTTCAAACTGCGCAAGGAAGATGACGCGCGCAATCTCTGGGCCTATCTGGTGTCCGTCGGACCCGAGGTTGAAGCGTCGAACTGATTTGCCGCAGAGGGCTGAAAATTGGCGGTGCTGCAAGGGCAGCGCCGCCAATTCACGTTTGGCGGATGGCGATCCCGATTAGAGACGGTTTCAACGCATGACCCTGACCATAGGGTGGGGCGGCTGTATTACGGTAATTAATTTCAAGCTCAAAATATTTTTGCTTGAAGTAAATTTGCCCGACCGCTAACTTGGAGTCTGAGCCAAAAGGGAGTCATGCGGTCGCTTGCGTGTGGCGCAGAACTTTTACAAGCTCAGTCGAGCGCAAAAATGCGCCGGTCCAATTGGGAGATTATGATGACAATGAAATTCACAGCCCTTGCCGCTGCTGCACTGGCGATGACCTTTGGCAACGCCGCGCTGGCAGATGCGCATTCAGGAAAAGTAAAGATCGGACTGATCACCACCCTGACCGGCGGCGGCGCCGCTTTGGGTGTCGATACCCGCGACGGGTTCATGCTGGCCATCGACCAGGCAGCCAATGACGCCGTCGAAGTTGTGGTGGAAGACGACCAGCGCAAGCCGGATGTGGCCGTGCAGGTTGCCGACAAGATGATCCAGTCCGACAAGGTGGACATCCTGACCGGTATCGTATGGTCCAACCTGGCGCTGGCCGTGGCACCCGCCGCAAACGCGCAGGGCAAGTTCTATATCTCGACCAATGCCGCCCCGGCGCAGCTGGCGGGCAAGGGCTGCAACAAGGACTATTTTGCCGTGTCCTACCAGAACGACAACATGCACGAGGCGGCAGGCGCGCATGCCACTGCTTCCGGGTACACCAACGCCTTCATCCTTGCACCGAACTATCCGGCCGGGCAGGATTCACTGACAGGCTTCAAGCGTCTCTATGAAGGCGAATTGGCAGGTGAGCTTTACACCAAGCTTGGCCAGACAGATTATGCCGCCGAGATTGCGCAGATCCGCGCCTCGGGTGCCGACAGCATCTTTTTCTTCCTGCCGGGCGGCATGGGGATTTCGTTCCTCAAGCAATATGCCGACAGCGGGATCGAACTGCCGGTGATCGGGCCATCCTTCAGCTTTGATCAGGGAATCCTGCAGGCGGTCGGCGATGCGGCCCTTGGCATCCACAACACCTCGCAGTGGAACAAGGACATCGACAATCCCACCAACAAGGCCTTTGTAGAGACGTTTCAGGAAGCCTACGACCGTTTGCCGACGCTTTATGCGGCGCAGGCCTTTGACACCGCAAACCTGATCCTTGCGGCGGCGGGGCAGGCGGACATCGCGGACCGTGATGCGTTCCGGGCAGCGCTGAAGGCGGCTGATTTCAATTCGGTGCGTGGCAAGTTCAGGTTCGGCAACAACCAGCACCCGATCCAGGACATCTATGTGCGCGAAGTGATCAAGGAAGGTGACGTTTACACCAACAAGATCATCTCGACGATCCTGACCGATCACCAGGATGTCTATGCGGCCGATTGCGGCCTGAGCGACTAAGGCAATTACCGGCGGCCCGTATCGGGCCGCCACATTGGTTCCGGGGCAAGCATGTCGATAATTCTGCTGATAGAGCAAATCCTGAACGGCCTGCAGTTCGGCGTGATGCTGTTCCTGATGGCTGCCGGCCTGACGCTGATCTTTGGCGTCATGGGGCTGATCAACCTGGCGCATGGATCGCTTTACATGATCGGTGCCTTTGCCGCGGCGGCCGGGGCCGCCGCCACAGGATCCTTTGTGCTGGGTCTGATTGCCGCCCTGACCTCGGCGGCGCTGTTTGGCGCGTTGATCGAACTTACCGTGATCCGCAGGCTTTACGCCCGCGACCACCTGGATCAGGTGCTGGCAACCTTTGCCCTGATCCTGATCTTTTCAGAGGCGACGCGCTGGGTTTTCGGCTCTTTCCCGCTGTTTCTGGACACGCCTGCTTTCCTGTCCGGCACGGTGACCCTGCCGGGAGGCATCCTGTATTCCAAGTACCGCCTTGCGATCATCCTGATCGGGCTGGCGGTGGCTGTGGGCCTGTTCCTGCTGATCTCCAGGACCCGAGTCGGCATGCGCATCCGCGCCGGTGAAAACGACCGCGAGATGATCGGCGCGCTGGGGGTCGATATTTCGGTTCTCTATACAATGGTCTTTGCCCTGGGGGCGGCGCTGGCCGGCCTGTCCGGTGCGCTGGTCGGCGCGATCCAATCGGTCGAGGTCGGCATGGGCGAACCGGTGTTGATCCTGGCCTTCGTGGTCATCGTGATAGGCGGCATCGGGTCGATCAAGGGGGCGCTGGCCGGTGCAATTCTGGTCGGGCTGACCGATACGCTGGGGCGCACGCTGCTGCCCGTCCTTTTCGCCAGTTTCATGGATCCTTCTGCCGCGACCACCGTCGGCTCGGCGCTGGCGTCGATGCTGATTTACATTCTCATGGCGGGGGTCTTGCTGTTCAAGCCCACCGGCCTATTCGGGAGCGCCTGACATGTTGCCGGAACGTATGATCAACCTGCTGATCCTTGGCCTGTTGCTGGCGGTGCCACTGGTGGCGCTGGCGATGGATGAACCCTTTATCATCACATTGGCAACCAAGGCCGCCGTGCTTGCGGTGGCGGGCGTGGGGCTGAACCTTGCCCTGGGGCAGGGCGGGCTGGTCAGCTTTGGCCATGCCGCCTATTTCGGGGTGGGCGGCTATGCCATGGGCATCCTCGCCAGCCACGCGCAAAGCTATACACCGCTGATGGAGGCACCGTTCCTGATTGAAGGAACCAAATCCATGCTGGTGATCTGGCTGGTGGCGATTGTCGCCAGCGCATTGGTGGCCCTATTGGTCGGCGCATTGTCGCTGCGGACCTCGGGGGTCTATTTCATCATGGTCACGCTCGCCTTTGGCCAGATGCTCTATTACTTCGCAATCTCCTGGCCTGCCTACGGCGGTGAGGACGGGCTGTCGATCTATGTGCGCAACGGATTTCCCGGCTTGAACACGCTGGACCCGATCCAGTTCTTCGGCCTGTGTTTCGCCGTTCTGCTGATCGTGCTTTTTGCCGTCAACCTGCTGAACAAATCGCCCTTTGGTCTGGCCCTGAACGGTGCCCATCAGAATGAGGAACGCGCGCGCACCGTGGGCATCAATGTCTACCGGTTGCGGCTGACCGCCTTTGTCATCTCCGGTGCGATCACCGGCCTGGCCGGGGCGCTCTTTGCCGATCTGAACCGGTTCGTCAGCCCGACCATGTTCAGCTGGCAGACGTCAGGCGAGATCATGGTCTTCATCATCCTTGGCGGTGTTGCGCGGCTTTGCGGCCCGGTGGCGGGCGCGGCAGTCTATATCCTGCTGGAACATGTGCTGGGGGGGTTGTCGGAATACTGGCACATCTATCTGGGTGCGATCCTGCTGTTTGTGGTGCTCTTTGCCAAGGGCGGGCTGGTTGGCGGATTGTCCCGCCGGGAGGTGCGCCATGCCGGGTGAGGTGATCCTGGATGTGCGCGACCTGCACAAGAGCTTTGGCGCGCTCAAGGCCAGCGACGGCATTTCGTTGAACCTGCGAGCGGGCGAGATTCATGCGCTGATCGGGCCGAACGGGGCGGGAAAATCGACCCTGATCAAGCAGATTGCGGGCGGGCTGAAGCCCGACCGGGGGGCGGTGCATTTCATGGGGCGCGATGTAAGCGCGCTGTCGGTGGCGCAGCGGGCCCATGCGGGTCTGGCGCGGACGTTCCAGATTTCGGCCCTGGCGATGGAATATACCGTCATGGAAAACGCCGTGCTGGGGGCGATCGGGCAAAGCGGGCGCACCTTTGGTTTCTTCCGCCCGGCGATGAAGGACCGCGCATTGCTGGACAGTGCTGCAGCGGCGCTGGAGCGTGTTGGCCTGACCGAACATGCCAGCACGATCACGTCGGAATTGTCCCACGGCCAGCGACGGCAGCTTGAAGTCGCGGTTGCCCTGACACTGGCCCCAAAGGCCTTTTTGATGGATGAACCGATGGCCGGCATGGGGGCCGAAGGCTCGCGCGAGCTGACCGGGTTTCTGCAGGATCTGAAACATCAGGCCCCGATCCTGCTGGTAGAACATGACATGGACGCGGTCTTTGCCCTCGCCGACCGGATCAGCGTGCTGGTCTATGGCAAGATCATCGCGACCGGCAGCGTTGACGAAATCCGTAGCAACGCGGATGTCAAAACCGCCTATCTGGGCGAGGAGGACGCGGCATGAGCCTGCTTTCGCTCAACGGGATCACCGCCAGCTATGGTGCGTCGCAGGCCCTGTTCGGGGTGGACCTGAATGTGGCCGAGGGCGAGGTCGTGGCGCTGATGGGCCGCAACGGCATGGGCAAGTCGACCACGATCAAGGTGATCTGCCGCCTGCTGCAATACACCCATGGCGAGGTGCAGTTCGCAGGCCAGAACCTGGCCGGGATGCCCGCGCATCGTGCGGCCAAGCTGGGCCTGGGCCTGGTTCCCGAAGGACGCCGGTGTTTCACCAATCTGACCGTGCGCGAGAACCTTCATGCCTCGGCCCGGCCCGGCGCCTGGGATTTTGCCCGTGTGCATGGGCTGTTTCCCCGGCTGGAAGAACGCTGCGACCAGTTGGCGGGATCGCTTTCGGGGGGCGAACAGCAGATGCTCGCGATTGGCCGCGCGTTGATGACCAACCCCCGGCTGCTGATCCTGGACGAGGCGACCGAGGGGCTGGCCCCCGTGGTGCGGCAGGAGATCTGGGCCGCCATCGCCACGCTCAAGGGCGACGCGGGCCTGTCGATCCTCGTGGTGGACAAGACAATCAGCGAATTGCGCCGGATCGCCGATCGGGTGGTGATCCTGGAACGCGGCAAATCTGTCTGGACCGGTGGCATGGACGATCTGTTCGGCCCCGTCAAAGATCAGTACCTGGGGGTCTGAACCATGCCGTTTGTGTATCACCAGAAGGTCAAGTTCAGGCATTGTGATCCGGCGGGGATCGTCTTTTACCCCCGCTATTTCGAGATGATGAACGACACGGTCGAAGATTTCTTTGAAAAGGTCGCCTTGCTGCCCTTTTCCGGGATGCAGCAGAAATGCGGTATTCCCACGGCAGGGATAGAAGCGCAGTTCCAGGCCCCCAGCCGATTGGGCGATCAGCTGGAGATCGCTTTGACCATCACGCGACTGGGGCGGAGCAGCCTCGGTTTGGCTTACGACGCGCGCTGCGAAGGCGCACCACGTTTCACGGCGGGTTCGACAGTTGTCTTCATCGACGACAAAGGCCGGCCCGCCCCATGGACGGATGCAATCCGCACCCGGCTGGACAGATTTATCAAGAAGGAGACGCCAGATGGCAAATGAGGTTATTCAGCCGGAAGGATGGGCCCCCGCCAAAGGCTATGCCAATGGTGTGAAAGCGGCAGGACAGCAGATCTATATCGGTGGCCAGATCGGCTGGACCGCCGAGCAGAAGTTCGAAAGCCACGATTTCATCGGGCAGACCGAACAGGCCCTGCTGAACATCCGGGCGGTGCTTGAGGCCGCAGGCGGCAAGCCTGAGGATCTGGTGCGCCTGACCTGGTACATCACCGACAAGCGCGAATACCTGGCGAAGCAACGCGAGATGGGCGAAGCCTATCGCAGGGTGCTGGGCCGCAACTTTCCGGCCATGGCGATGGTCGTTGTCGCCGGATTGATCGAGGATGAAGCGCTGGTGGAGATCGAAGCAACGGCGGTGCTGCCGTAGCATCTGTTGTCAGGCAGGACGCGCTGAGGCCAGAGCCAAACCGTACCACTGTTGTTCACGCGGGGCGAAATCAGCTTTCCGGTGCGGCAGCGGCATCGGCGCGGTGCAAAAGGTCGCGGATCAGGTCCAGGTCGTCATGCCCCAGTCTGGCAAAGATCCGGTCGACCAGCGCCTCATGTCCTGCGGCCAGAACCTCGAACTGCTTGCGGCCCTTGTCGGACAGGCTGACATTGACCACACGCCTGTCGCTTGCAGCGGCGATGCGGACCACCAGACCGTCCTTTTCCAGCCGATCCACCACGGTAGAGGCATTGCCGTTGGAGACCAGCAACATCTGGCTGAGCGCGCTCATCTTGATGGGCGCATCGGCGCGGTAGAGTGCGGCCATCACGTCAAAACGGGGCAGGGTGGTGCCATGGCTGACACGCATATATTCGCGCAGGCTGTTTTCGGTCTGCCGGGTCAGACGCAGCAACCTGATCCAGGTGCGCAGACGTCTGCGGGACAAAGTGGTGTCGCGCATTGCGAATTCCTTCGGTTGCCGCACAAGGGGTGCCTTGCAAGGCTACCTTTCGGCGCTGCGGCTTTCAACCTTGCGCACCGCGCCACAACAGCGCGGCGGCATCCAGAATACCATAGACCGGCCGCCCCGTGGCCCGCCGGATCGCGGCGGCATAGGGCGGCAGGTTTCCGCATTCCAGCAGAAAGCAGCCCAGCCCGGGGTGCTGCGCCACCATGCCCCGGGCCAGATCGGTGCAATGGCGCGCGATTGCACGGTTGTCCAGCACATCCGGTTGGTCGGATTTGTGGCTCAGGATGGCACCGGCAAAGGCAGCGCAGTCCTGCATGCCCGCAACATGTACCGCGCCGGGATCAATCCCCGCCGATTGCAGCGCGCCGCCCAGCAAACTGTCCCGCGAGGCGGTCAGGATGCCGATGGGCTTCGTGCCAAAGGACAGCCGCAGGGCAGGATAAAGTGACAGCGCCGAGACCATCACCGGAATCTCCACCGCAGCTGCCAATGCGTCCTGGATATGCACCAGGAATCCGCAGGTCGAAATAATGCCAAGGGCACCTTCGGCTTCCAGCGTGCGGGCGGCGGCAACAAAGGCAGCGATCAGCGCCGGGTCTGGTGCGCGGCCCCGCACGATGTCGGGTGATCCGGCGCCGGCAACCACATGCAGCCGCACCGGGAAGGGATAGCTGTCAGCATTGCCCGCATCCCCGACAACGCGGGGAAAGGCCGTGTCCAGCATCAGGATTCCGATAAAGCCGCTCATGAGGTGCCACGGTGGCGGTCAGGCATAGTGAACCTTGGTGCCCGCTTTTTCGCAGAACAACCGGCATTGCTCGGAGAGGGGCCGGTCGGTGATAAACCGGTCCACATCCGCCATGGAGGCAATACGCGCCGGTGCCTTGCGCCCGAACTTTGAACTGTCGGCCGCCAGGAAGACCTCTTGCGACTGTTGGATGATGGTTTTGCTGACGCCGACCTCCTGCACGTCGAAGTCCAGGATTTCGCCGTCGTGGCGCAGCGCGGAACAGCCGATCACCGCGTAATCGAACCGGAATTGCCGGATCGTCTGGGTGGCAAGGTCACCGACCAGCCCGCCGTCCGACCGGCGCAGGTGGCCGCCGGTGACGATCACTTCGACGTTGTGGTTCTGCGACAGGATCATCGCTATGTTGATGTTGTTGGTCACGACCAGCAGCCCCTCATGGTGCAGCAACTCTGCTGCAACAGCCTCTGTGGTTGTGCCGATGTTCAGGAAGACGGAGCAATCATTGGGAATGAACTTTGCGCAGGCACTGCCGATGTCGACCTTGGCGGCCTGATTCAGCTCGCGCCGCTCGCTGTAGCCGATGTTGGTGGTGGTCGAGGGAAGGACCGCGCCGCCATGGACGCGCTCAAGCCTGCCATCGTCAGCAAGTTCGGTCAGATCGCGGCGGATGGTCTGCGGCGTTACACTGAAATGTTCCGCCAGCCCGTCGACCGTGACCTTCCCCTCACGGCGGGCGATCTGGATGATCTCCGGTTTGCGCAAGGTTTGACTCATTCTACCCCTCGAATCGAAAGAATACGACCTTGCTACACCGTTTGATCCGGCTCAGTCACGCTTTTCACGGGGATATTCGCGCCTGTCCGCCTTCGGTCAAAGGGGCCTCATCCCTCATGTCAGCGAAAATAGTTGATATTTTTCAATTTACTATCGAAAACGCGCAATAACGAACATTTTTCCCTTCCTTTTTGATGCGTTTTTTGTCACCTTCCCCGAAAGCGAGCATCCAATCGCTGGGGGAGGACACCATGACGCCCGATTTCGACCTGCTGGTTATCGGCGGGGGCATCAACGGTTGCGGCATTGCGCGCGATGCGGCGGGCAGGGGGCTGTCCGTTTGTCTGGCCGAGATGAACGACATCGGGTCGGCCACTTCGGCCTCCTCCACCAAGCTGTTTCACGGCGGCTTGCGGTATCTGGAATATTTCGAGGTGCGCCTTGTGCGCGAGGCGCTGGTGGAGCGGGAAACGCTGTTGCGCGCGATGCCGCATATATCCTGGCCCATGCGGTTTGTGCTGCCCTACCACGATTCCATGCGGTTCGACACGACCACACCGACATCGAAACTGCTGAACACCTTCATGCCCTGGATGAAAGGGCGCAGGCCCGCCTGGCTGATCCGGCTGGGGCTGTTCATGTACGACAACCTGGGCGGTCGGAAGATCCTGCCGGGGACCAGCAGCGTCGATCTGCGCAACAGTCCCGAAGGCGCGCCGCTGAATGCCAAGTTCGAACATGCCTATGAGTATTCGGATTGCTGGGTCGAGGATTCGCGCCTTGTGGTGCTGAATGCCCGCGATGCGGAGATGCGCGGCGCACGTATCCTGCCGCGTCACAAGGTCGTCAGCGCGGACCCTTCTGGCGACGGCTGGACCGTGACGATACAGGACACCAACACCGGGCAGGACATCACTGTCACCGCGCGGATGATCGTGAACGCGGCAGGCCCCTGGGTTGGCGACGTGTTGCGGGGCACGATCAAAAGCAACCAGACAGGTGGGGTGCGGCTGGTGCGCGGCAGCCATATCGTGACCAAGCGGCTGTTCGATCACGACAAATGCTATTTCTTTCAGGGGATGGACGGGCGGATCATCTTTGCCATTCCCTATGAGACCGACTTTACCCTGATCGGCACCACGGATCAGGAACATCACGACCCGGACGTGAAGCCGGAATGCACCCCGGAAGAACAGCGCTATCTGGTTGATTTCGTGAACGAATATCTGGCCAACCCGATTTCGACCGATGACATCGTCTGGACCTATTCCGGTGTGCGCCCGCTCTATGACGACGGGGCCAGCAGCGCGACGGCGGCGACCCGCGATTATACCATCCATCTGGATCAAAGCCGGGGTGCCCCTGCGGTAAACGTCTTTGGCGGCAAGATCACGACCTATCGGCGGCTGGCTGAAAGCGCGCTGGAAAAGGTTGGCGAGGTTCTGCACGTCAAGGGGGCATGGACCGCCGGTGTGGCCCTGCCGGGCGGCGATTTCCCGGTCGACGGGGTGTTGCCGCTGATGGACGGGCTGATGCGCGACTACAGCTTTCTCGACCCGAAATGGGCCCGCCGTCTGGTGCGCGCCTATGGCACCCAGGCCCGTATGGTCCTTGGCGATGCCACTGTCGCCGCCGATCTGGGGCAGCAGTTCGGGGCGGGATTGACCGAGCGCGAAGTGCGCTGGCTGATGGACAATGAATACGTGCAGCGTGCCGAAGACGTGGTCTGGCGGCGCAGCAAGCTGGGTCTGCGGATGACAGCAGCGGAAATCAAGGCACTTGACGGGTGGATCGCCAAGGCGTCGGATCATCCCGTTTCAAAGGCCGCGGAGTAACTGGGGGAAAGATGGCGCTGGAATTCAAAAACGTGTCCAAGGTGGTCAATGGTGAGACACATATTCACCCGACCAACCTGACACTTGAGGCGGGCACGATGAACGTGCTTCTTGGCCCGACCTCGTCGGGCAAGACGTCGCTGATGCGGCTGATGGCGGGGCTGGATGTGCCAACCGGCGGCCAGGTGTTCTGGGACGGCACCGATGTGACCGGGATGCGGGTACAGGACCGAAAGGTCGCCATGGTTTATCAGCAGTTCATCAATTACCCGTCGATGACCGTCTATGACAACATCGCCTCGCCCCTGCGGCTGATGGGCAAGTCAAAGGCAGAGATCGACGTGGCCGTGAAACAGGCCGCCGCGCTGATGCAACTGGAACCGATGCTGGACCGCAAGCCGCTGGAACTGTCCGGCGGGCAACAGCAGCGCTGCGCCCTGGCGCGGGCGCTGGTCAAGAACGCGGGCCTTGTCCTGCTGGACGAACCGCTGGCCAATCTCGACTACAAGCTGCGCGAGGAACTGCGCGTGGAGATCCCCAAGATCTTCGAGGAATCCGGCGCGGTCTTCGTCTATGCCACCACCGAACCGGAAGAGGCGCTGCTGCTGGGCGGCAATACCGCCACCATGTGGGAGGGGCGCGTGACCCAGTTCGGCCCGACCCCCACGGTCTATCGCCAGCCGGTCGATGCCACCACTGCGCGGGTGTTCAGCGACCCTCCGATGAATTTCCTCGATATCACCAAACAGGGTGGCACGCTGACCTTCGGGCAGGGGCACACAGCCCCGGCGACAGGTCCCTTGGCAGACCTTCCCGATGGCATCTACATTGCAGGTTTCCGGCCCAACCACGTCGAAATCGCGCAGCCTGCGGAAGGCGCCGTCACGTTCGACACCCGCCTTTCCGTCACCGAACTGACCGGGTCCGAAACCTTCGTCCACCTCGATTATGCTGACCGCAAATGGGTCGGCCTTATTCACGGCGTGCATGATCTGAAGCTGGGCAGCGCGCTGCCCGTCTATCTGGACCCACGTCACATCTACATCTTCAGCGTAACGGGCGACCTGGTGGCACCAGCGTCCTACGCGCTGGCAGCCTGAGGAGCGGGACATGGCCAAGATCACCCTCGACAACCTCGCACATTCCTATCTGTCCAATCCGACGGGTGAGGATGACTTTGCCCTGAAGGAGCTGAATCACGTCTGGACCGACGGCGAGGCCTATGCCCTGCTGGGGTCTTCGGGCTGTGGCAAATCCACGCTGCTCAACATCATCTCTGGCCTGCTGCACCCCAGTCAGGGGCGCATCCTGTTTGATGACAAGGACGTCACACAGGCCACCACCGCCGCGCGCAACATCGCGCAGGTGTTCCAGTTTCCGGTGGTCTACGACACGATGACAGTGCGGGACAATCTGGCCTTTCCATTGCGCAACCGGGGCGAGGAACCCGGCTATATCGCGGAACGGGTCCAGAAGATCGCCCAGATGATCGGCATGGAAGACGTGCTGAACCGCCGCGCGCGGGGGTTGACCGCTGACGCCAAGCAAAAGATTTCACTGGGCCGCGGCATGGTGCGCGAGGATGTGAACGCGCTGCTGTTCGACGAGCCGCTGACGGTCATCGACCCGCATATGAAATGGGAATTGCGCACGCAGCTGAAATCGCTGCACCATGAATTTGGCCACACGATGATCTATGTGACCCACGACCAGACCGAGGCGCTGACCTTTGCCGACAAGGTGGTGGTCATGTACGACGGTCGCGTGGTGCAGATCGGCACCCCGCAAGAGCTGTTTGAGCGGCCCGAGCATACCTTTGTCGGCTATTTCATCGGTTCGCCGGGGATGAACGTGATCCCTGCCGAAATCTCCGGCACGCAGGCGGTGGTCAATGGCACCGCGCTGACCCTGCAACAGAACTATGGCGCGCCGACAGGCAATGTCGCCCTGGGTGTGCGGCCCGAGTTCGTCAGCCTGACAAAAGGCGATGGCCTGCCGGTAAAGGTGCGCCGGGTCGAAGACGTGGGCCGCCACAAAATCGTGCGCGCCGATCTTTTTGGCAAGGAAATCAATATCGTGTCCCCGGAAGGACAAGAGATTTCGCCTGACATGAACCACATCACCTTCGCCCCGGATCATGTGAACGTCTATGTGAACGACTGGCGTCAACAGGGGGCGGCGGCATGACAAAGCACATCCGCCACACAGCATGCCGGGCCGGACGCGCCTGCCAAGGGCAGAAAATAGATGAGAGGGCCGCCTGATGAACAAGACAGTCAACCAAAAAGCATGGTTCCTGGTGCTGCCGGTGTTGCTGCTGGTCGCCTTTTCCGCCGTGATCCCGCTGATGACGGTGGTGAACTATTCGGTGCAGGACACCTTCGGGCAGAACCAGTTCTTCTGGGCGGGTCTCGAATGGTTCGAGGAGATGCTCGATTCCGACCGCATGTGGACGGCATTGGGACGGCAATTGATGTTCTCAGGCATCATTCTGGCCATCGAGGTGCCGCTGGGCATCTTCGTGGCGCTGAACATGCCGAAAAGCGGGTTCTGGTCCAGCTTCTGCCTTGTGCTGATGTCGCTGCCGCTGCTGATCCCGTGGAACGTGGTCGGCACCATCTGGCAGATCTTCGGGCGGGTGGACATTGGTCTGCTGGGCCATACGCTCGACGCGCTGGGGATTTCCTACAACTATACGCAGGATACCTTCGCCGCCTGGGCGACCATCGTGGTGATGGATGTCTGGCACTGGACCTCTCTGGTGGCGTTGCTGGCCTTTGCCGGGCTGAAATCGATCCCCGATGCCTATTATCAGGCCGCCAAGATCGACCAGGCCAGCCGTTGGGCCGTCTTCCGGTTCATCGAACTGCCCAAGATGGCGGGCGTGCTGATGATCGCCATCCTGCTGCGGTTCATGGACAGCTTCATGATCTACACCGAACCGTTCGTGGTCACCGGCGGGGGACCCGGCAACGCCACGACGCTGCTGTCAATCGACCTGGTCAAGATGGCGCTGGGACAGTTCGACCTTGGCCCCGCTGCGGCATTCTCGCTGATGTATTTCCTGGTGATCCTGCTGATCTCCTGGGTGTTCTACACAGTGATGACCACCATCGACGCGAAGGAGGGATAAGATGACCGATACCGCAACCATCCCCGCCGACATGACCGGCAGCGCATCTGCAAAACGCCGTCGGCCGCGCATCAACGGTTCGGCCGTGGTCATGGCGCTTTATCTGCTGTTCCTGCTGTTGCCGATCTACTGGCTGCTGAACATGAGCCTGAAGACGAACACGGAGATTCTGAACAGCTTTACCCTGTGGCCGCGCAACCTGACGTTTGACAATTATGCGACGATCCTGACCGATCCCGCATGGTACATGGGTTACGTCAATTCGCTGATCTACGTGGTGATGAACACCGTGATCAGCCTGACCGTGGCGCTGCCTGCGGCCTATGCCTTCAGCCGCTACAGTTTCATGGGCGACAAGCACCTGTTCTTCTGGCTGCTGACCAACCGCATGGCGCCGCCCGCCGTTTTTGCGCTGCCGTTCTTTCAGCTTTATTCATCCGTGGGCCTGTTCGACACCCATATTGCCGTGGCACTGGCGCATTGCCTGTTCAACGTGCCGCTGGCGGTCTGGATCCTGGAAGGCTTCATGCGCGGCGTGCCCAAGGAGATTGACGAAACCGCCTATATCGACGGCTACGGCTTTGGACGGTTCTTCATCAAGATTTTCATGCCCCTGATCGCCAGTGGCATCGGGGTGGCGGCCTTCTTCTGCTTCATGTTCTCCTGGGTCGAACTGCTGCTGAGCCGCACGCTGACCACGGTGGACGCGAAACCCATTGCCGCGATCATGACCCGGACCCAGGGCGCCAGCGGCATCGACTGGGGCGTGCTGGCAGCAGCGGGCATCCTGACCGTCGTGCCGGGGGCATTGGTCATCTATTTCGTGCGCAACTACATCGCCAAGGGCTTTGCCCTCGGGAGGGTGTGATGCAACCAATGGTTAACAAATACCCCGTGATCTTCGGGTCTGACCCGTGGACCTCGTGCATCAGTGCCTGCATCACACCCACAGATACAACCGCAAAGACAGGAGCACGCTGACATGGACTGGATGGCATGGACCTGGCCGACGGCGATCTTCTTTATCGTCATTGCCTGCACCCTGATCACTTTCACCTTTCTGGCGATCAAATTTCCCGAAACGCCACGCCGTGGCGTTCTGGGCATGGAGACGACGCGCGGCGATCGTCTTTTCATCACACTTCTGGGCAGCGCCTTCATCAATCTGGCGTGGCTTGGAATTGTCGGGGCGAACCAGCCGTATGCCCTGATTGTCTGCCTTGTCTATGCCGTGGCGGTGTTTCGCTGGGTCTAGGCAATGTGGTTCCACCGCGGCCGGGTGTCATCCGGCTGCATACGATTACATAACGTTTCGAAAATTAGGGAGGAAACGATGAAACTTAATCTGAAATCAAGTACAGCCGTTGTGCTGGCACTTGGAATGCTCAGCGGCCCGGCATTTGCCGACATGGATGCCGCCAAGGCGTTTCTGGATGCCGAAATCGGCGATACATCGGTGCTCAGCCGCGCCGATCAGGAAGCTGAAATGCAGTTCTTTGTCGATGCTGCAGCACCCTATCAAGGCATGGAGATCAAGGTCGTCTCCGAAACCATCACCACGCATGAATATGAAAGCCAGGTACTGGCCCCCGCGTTCACTGCGATCACCGGCATCAAGGTCACTCATGACCTGATCGGCGAAGGCGATGTTGTCGAAAAGCTGCAAACACAGATGCAGTCGGGCGAGAACATCTATGATGCCTACATCAACGACTCTGACCTGATCGGCACCCACTGGCGTTATCAGCAGGTGCGCAACCTGACCGACTGGATGGCAGGTGAGGGCGCGGACGTGACCCTGCCGACGCTGGATCTGGACGATTTCATCGGCACCTCCTTCACCACCGGTCCCGATGGCAAGCTGTACCAGCTTCCGACCCAGCAATTCGCGAACCTCTATTGGTTCCGGTATGACTGGTTCAACGACGAAAAGAACAAGGCCGACTTCAAAGAGAAATACGGCTATGATCTGGGCGTTCCGGTCAATTGGTCGGCCTATGAGGACATTGCCGAGTTCTTCACCGGTCGTGATCTGTCGCACATGGATGTGAACGGCGAAGTTTACGGCAACATGGACTATGGCAAGAAAGACCCCAGCCTGGGCTGGCGTTACACCGATGCCTGGATGTCCATGGCCGGTATGGGCGACGTGGGTGAACCAAATGGCCTGCCGGTCGACGAATGGGGCATTCGCGTGAACGACCAGTCGCAACCGACTGGCTCCTGCGTGACCCGTGGCGGTGCCACCAACTCGCCTGCTGCCGTCTATGCGGTGACCAAGGCGATCGAATGGCTGCAGAAATACTCGCCGCCCGCTGCGGCCGGTATGACATTCTCCGAAGCGGGCCCGATCCCCGCTCAGGGTAACGTCGCTCAGCAGATGTTCTGGTACACGGCCTTCACCGCCGACACGGTGAAACCCGACCTGCCGGTGATGAACGAAGACGGCACGCCCAAGTGGCGCATGGCCCCTTCGCCCCACGGTGCCTATTGGAAAGAGGGCCAGAAGATCGGCTATCAGGACGCAGGCAGCTGGACGCTGATGAAATCGACCCCCGTGGACCGCGCACAGGCCGCATGGCTTTATGCACAGTTCGTGGTGTCGAAAACGGTTGATTTGAAGAAATCGGATGTGGGTCTGACCTTTATCCGTGAATCGACCATCGACAGCGACCATTTCTCCGAACGCGCGCCGCGTCTGGGTGGTCTGGTGGAATTCTACCGCTCACCCGCCCGCGTGGCGTGGTCGCCCACTGGTACAAACGTGCCGGATTACCCCAAGCTGGCCCAACTGTGGTGGCAGAACATCGGCGACGCCATGTCCGGTGCGAAAACACCGCAGCAGGCTCTGGATGCGCTCTGCGCAGATCAGGAAAAAGTGCTTGAGCGTCTGGAGCGCGCGGGTGTGCAAGGTGACCTTGGTCCGAAGCTGAACCCGGAGGAAAGTGCCGAATACTGGTTCGAACAGCCCGGCGCGCCCTATCCCAAGCTGGCGAACGAGGACGAAGAGCCGAAAACCGTCGCTTATGACGAGCTGATCAAATCCTGGGAATAACACCCGGTTTGCAAGAAACTGCGGGGGGCCTTGAACGGCCCCCCGTTTTGCCCTTTGATCCAGAGCGTGCGCCCCATGAAATATATCCTGTCGATCGACCAAGGCACCACATCGAGCCGTGCCATCCTTTTTGACGAAACCCTGAACCTCAAGGCGATGTCGCAAGAGGAGTTTCGCCAGATATTCCCCAACTCCGGCTGGGTCGAACATGATCCTTCCGATTTGTGGAGCACGACCGCAGGCACCTGCCGCGCCGTGATCGAACGCGCGGGCATCGACGCGCGCGATATCATTTCCATCGGCATCACCAACCAGCGCGAAACCACCGTCGTCTGGGACAAGAATACCGGCAAGCCGGTCCATAATGCCATTGTCTGGCAAGACCGCCGCACCGCCGAATTCTGCAGATCTTTGCGCGATGCGGGGCACGCCGACATGGTGGCCGACCGCACCGGCCTGCTGCTGGACCCGTATTTTTCCGCCACCAAGGTCAAGTGGATCCTGGATAACGTGGATGGCGCGCGCGACGCCGCACAGGCGGGCGATCTGCTGTTCGGAACCGTCGATTGCTATCTGATCTGGAAGCTGACAGGCGGCGAGGTGCATGCCACCGACGCCACCAACGCCGCGCGCACCATGCTCTATGACATTCGCAAGGGACGCTGGAGCCAGACCATCTGCGACCTGTTCGACATTCCCATGTCGATGCTGCCGGATGTGCGCGACAGTGCCGCCGATTTCGGCACCACCCGCGCCGATCTTTTTGGCCGCCCGATTCCCATTCTGGGTGTCGCAGGCGACCAGCAGGCCGCGACCATCGGGCAGGCCTGCTTTGAACCGGGCATGTTGAAATCCACATACGGGACCGGATGTTTTGCCTTGCTGAACACCGGCGATACCCCGGTAAGGTCGCAAAACCGTTTGCTGACCACCATCGCCTATCAACTGGATGGCAAGCCGACCTATGCGCTGGAAGGGTCGATTTTTGTGGCAGGGGCCGTGGTGCAATGGCTGCGCGACGGGTTGAAAATCATCCGCGAAGCGTCAGAGACCCAACCGCTGGCCGAGGCTGCCGACCCGACACAGGAAGTCGTGCTCGTGCCCGCCTTTACCGGGCTGGGCGCGCCTTATTGGAACCCTGACTGCCGGGGTGCAATCTTTGGGCTGTCACGAAACTCAGGCCCGCAGGAACTGGCCAAGGCCGCCTTGGAAAGCGTCGGCTACCAGACCCGCGACCTGCTGGAAGCGATGCATGCCGACTGGACCGGGCAGGGGGCCGACCCGGTGTTGCGCGTCGATGGCGGGATGAGCGCATCGGACTGGGCCATGCAGTTCCTGTCCGACATCATCGACGCCCCGGTTGACCGGCCCAAGGTGCTGGAAACCACCGCCCTTGGTGTTGCCTGGCTGGCCGGGATGAAGGCGGGCGCGCTGCCGGACCAGGAAGCTTTTGCCAGGGGATGGGCGCTGGACCGGCAATTCCAACCTGCAATGGACGCCCGGACCCGCGACCGGAAATATGCCGGCTGGAAGCGTGCCGTGGACTCTACGCTGGCGTATTGACTTTGCCAGAGGCCCGTCTGCATTTCGGCATTTCATGTCCGACGTCGGTGCATTTTGGCGCGGGCAAGGCCACAGATCTGCCCGGCCTGCTGCCTGACGCGCCCGCGCGTATCCTCTTTGTCCAGGGGGCAAGCGGTCATGCCGCGGCAGGTGTCCTCGCGGCGCTGCGCGCGGCCGGTCACGATATCACCCTTGTCAGTTGCTCCGGCGAACCTTCTGTTGATGCGGTCAATGCGGCATTGGCACAGCTGGACGATCCGACGCATGTGATCGCCTGCGGCGGCGGCGCGGTGATCGACATGGGCAAGGCGCTGGCGGCGCTGGCTGAGCATGGCCTGACCTTGCCAATGGATTTTGCAACATTGCCGCCCTTGACCGCCCGGCGGAACATTCGCCTGTTGGTCCTTCCAACAACAGCGGGCACCGGGGCGGAAGTGACCGCCAATGCCGTGATCGATGTGCCCGCCAAAGGCGCGAAGATCAGCATCAGGGGGGCCGCATTGATCCCCGATATCGCGGTGATCGACCCTTTGCTGGCGCAAACGGCCCCTGCGGGTGTCGTGCTCGCCTCCGGGCTGGACGCCGTGACACAGGTGATCGAAAGCTATACCTCCTGTGCCGCGACGCCTTTTTCGATGGCATTGTGCCGCCCTGCGATACCACTGGGCCTCGCCGCGCTGCGGCAGGTTATCGAAACGCCCGATATTGGGGCCTGGGAAAACATGTGCTGGACCAGCCTGTCCAGCGGGCTTGCGCTGGCCAACTCTGGATTGGGTGCGGCGCATGGGCTTGCCTCTGTGCTGGGTGCGCAACTCGGCGCACCGCATGGCGCGCTTTGTGGCAGATTGCTGATCCCGACGCTGCGCGTGAACCTTGAATACAGCCGCGAAACCCCGGAAATACAGGACAGGATCACCTATTGCCTGCAGGCCATTTCAGATGCGTTTGCCCCAGCCACCGCCGACCCGCTGACGGGTTTTGAGGCCTGGGTGAATGCGAAGGGGTTGCCAAGATTGTCAGAGATGGGGCTGTCCCAGGATCGCATCGCAGCTTTGGCGGAACTGGGCAGCAAAGCCTCTTCCAGTCAGAAAAATGCGGTGCCGCTCCCGGTGCAGGCCTATGAAGCGATCCTGCAGGAGGCATTCTGACGCTTCAGAGAGAACGCATCCGCCGAAGGTGGGAACAGGATTCTCATGGGCGGGATGCCTGCCCAGATTGTGTCATGCCAGCTTCAACAACAGCTGCTTGAGCATTTCGCCATTGTCCGAATCCAGAAGCGCGCTGAGCGCGCGGTCCTGTTCCTCTGCGTCCTTGCGGATCTGGAGCATACGCCTGCGGCCGAGGTTGGTGAGCAACAGGTTGATCTGACGCTGATCGGTGGCGGAAATCTGACGGTGAACCAGGCCATCCGACACCATACGATCCACCAGCTTGCTCAGCGCCGGGGGATTGATCAGCGCGCGTTTGGCCAGTTCCCCCATTGTCAGCCGCCGGTCGATGTCGAGGCATTCCATAACGCGCCATGCGGTGATCTGGATGCCATGCGCCTTCAGCCGGGCACTCAGCGAATTGCTGACCGAACGATGCGCGGCTTCCAGTGCATAGGAAAGATGGCGTTCAAATGAGATCGGCTCAGTCGTCATGATCGTATCCGCTTGTTAGGTCTTTGAAATTAGTTGACTTGGAAATTAATTTCAATTGCAATGTGCGAATTGCCATCCTGATCCGGGGAGACAGGGCGCTGGGATATAGCACGGACGACGTTGCGCTGCCGATCGAACTTGCGGATTTCCGCGAGAGCGGGCTGCTGGCCGCCTCGGGCAGTTTTCGTGTGGCGCTGCTGATCCCGATGTGTGGCCCGGCGGGTATCTGGGCACCCTCCTGCATTTCCAGCGCACAGGTCGCCGCCGCAGAGCTGAACCGCGCCAATGGTATCGGCGGGCGGCGGGTTCAGCTGATCATGATAGATGCGGCGGTGGAGGCCGATGAGCCGATCGAGGAAACCGTAAACGATCTGATCGAGCTGAATGCGATTGACGCAATCGTGGGGATGCATCTGAGTGCTGTGCGCCAGCGCCTGTCCAAGGTTGTCCGCCAGCGCATCCCCTACATCTATACGCCGCTCTACGAGGGGGGCGAAACGACACCGGGCTTGTTTGCCATTGGCGAGACGCCGCAGGAACAGCTTGCCCCGGCCCTGGCCGAGATCCAGGCCAGATATCACCCGAAAAGCTGGGCGCTGATCGGCAATGATTATGTCTGGCCGCGCAGTTCCCATTCCCTGGCCAAGAGCGTTCTCAGGACAGCGGGGGTTGAGCTGGCGATGGAATGTTACGTACCTTTCGGGCTGCCGAACATGTCCGATCTGGTTGATCGGGTCGAGGCCTCGGGGGCCGATGCTGTCCTGGTCTCGCTGGTCGGGCAGGACGCCGTGAACTTCAACCGGCTGTTCGGAAAGCGTGGGCTGCACCGCAAGGCGGTCAGATTGTCCTGTGCCCTGGAAGAGAACGGTCTGATGGCCTGCGGCCGGTCCAATCTGGAAAGAATGTTCTCGGTCTCCTCCTACTTCGGGTCGATATCGACAGAGGCGAATGCCAGTTTCAAGGAACGCTATTATGCGCTGCACGGTGACGCCGCGCCTGCGTTGAATTCCATCGGTCAATCGACCTACGAAGGGATACATTATCTGGCCTCTCTGCTGCGGGATTTCGGCGCTGTCTGGCGGATGCGGACCAGCCAGGACCTGCTGCCGGTGATTCATTCCAGCGGCCGTTCCTTTGCCCGGAACGATGCCGCGCAGCGGCCCGATGTTTACCTCGCCCGGGCCGATGGCATCAACTTTTGTGACTTCAAGATACTGTAAATAAAACATATTTACCTTATTAATTTCCAATTCAAATAAATTACTTGAAATGGAAATTAAAATCGCTCACCGTTGCCGTTACAGGCCATGACCCCGCACGGGGGGGCAGGGCGCGGCAGGAGAGATCACATTGTATTGGCTGTTGGCATTTGTCGTTTTCATCGTCGTCCTGCTGGGCGGAATATGGTTCCTGCAGCGGTTCTACGCCAAGGCCACGCTAGAGACTGCCGTGGTGCGCACGGGCATGGGCGGGCGCCGGGTGCTGACCGATGGCGGCTGTGTGGCCCTGCCGATCGTGCATCAGCTGCAACGGGTGTCGATGCAGACTGCTGCCGTCACGATGGTGCGCACCGGACGCGATGCGGTTCTGACGGCTGACGCGATGCGCGCCGATCTGGTGATGGAGTTCGAATTGCGCGTGGCCTCCGATGTGCGGAGCATCGCAACCGCGGCACAGGCTTTCGGTCACAGGATTGCACGCGGCGGCGAAGCATTCGAGACCGTGCTGGCGGGCCCCCTCGCCAATGCCATTCAGACCGCTGCTGCCGCCCGCGGCATCAACGAGATTCATTTGGAACGGGCCGCATTCACGGCGCAGGTTGCAACGATGGTTTCGGAGCACGCCGCACGGCTGGGCCTTGAGCTGGTCACGGCGGCGCTGGTTTCCGTCGATCAAAGCGACTTCGCGCAGCGGGACGAGAACAACAGCTTCAACGCGCGGGGCATGCGGCGGCTGGCCGAGATGGTTGCCGAAGAACGCAAGGCCCGCATCGCGGTAGAGACAAGCACCGAGATCGCCGTGCGCGAGCATCGCCTGGCCCAGCATCAGCGGCAGATCGAATTGCAGCGCGCCGAGCGTGAGGCCGAAATTGCGCAGCGTGAGCACCTCGCAAGGCTGGAGGCGGAATCGGAAAGCCGCTCCGCCCAGTCCCGCGCCGAGCAACATCGCGCCTCCGAGACCATCCGCATCCGGGAAGAACAGGAAGCAAAGACAGCCCAGGTGTCAGCCGACGAGGCCCTGCGCAAGGCCGAGATGAAGGCGCTGCTTGAGCTGGAAGAAGCGAAGATCGCGCATGGTATCAGCCTGGCACAATCGCGCACCAAGGAAGCCAAGGTGAAAGCCGAGGAAGAAGCAGCGCGGGCGCAGGTGATTCTGGCTGCCGAGAGTGTTCAGGCCCAGAAAGACCGCGCCGTGACGGAACGCGAGCGTGAGATTGCGAAACTGAAGCAGGCACGCGACATCGAGCTTGAGGACGCGCGGGTGAAAAGTGATGTCAGCACGCTGCTGGCAAGGGCCCAGGCAGATGCATCGGCGCGCACGGCAACGGCCAATGCCGAAAAGATCGCGATGGAAGCCGAAGCCGCCGGGCGTGTTGCCCTGAACAAGGCGGAGAATACCCTGAGCGATGCCGTCATCCGCATGCGTCTTGAAGAGCGCAAGCTCGACAAGATGCCGGAGATCATGACCCAGATGATGAAGCCGGTCGAAAAGATCGATTCCATCCGCATCAACCAGATCAGCGGGTTTGGCGGTGGTGCGGGGTCGGGCGGCGACGGGGCAGACAGCGCCTTTGGTGCGGCGATGGACCAGATCCTGGGAATGGCCGTGCGCCTGCCCGCGATGAAACAGATGGGCGAAGAGATCGGGTTTGATTTCGACGTGCCCAATGCGGGGCGGACCGCAGATTACGCAAACCGCATCAAGGCGAAAGACGACCCACAAAATTCAAAAGAGTGACCCGCAGTCACCTTCAATGAAACTCACCAACGGAGGACAATATATGTCTCTGAACAGAAGAGAATTGCTTGGCGGTGCGGCCGCCCTGACCACGGCGGGCCTGCTGCCACGGGTGGCTTTTGCCGCTGACACCATCAAGCTGGGCTCAATCCTCGACAAGTCCGGGCCCTTCGATGCCTATGGCAAACCGATGGACATGGCGACGCGGCTGGCCGTCGCAGAGATCAACGAGGCCGGTGGCCTTCTGGGTCGCGAAGTCGAGATCATTGCCTATGACACCCAATCCGACATGGCGCTGTATTCACAATACGGACAGCAGCTGACCCGGCAAGACAAGGTAGATGTGGTGCATGGCGGCATCCTGTCGGCCTCCCGCGAGGCGATCCGTCAGACCATGCGCAAGAGCAAGACGCTCTATTTCTATAACGTGCTCTACGAGGGCGGCGTCTGTGACCGGAACATCTTTATCAACGGAGTCACCCCGGCCCAGCAGGTCGAGGCGCTGGTGCCTTATGCGATGAACAACTCGGGCAAGAAGGTCTATATCCTCGCGGCCGATTACAACTATGGCCAGATCACCGCGCGCTGGATCGAGAAGTTCGTGCGCGACAATGGCGGCGAGGTCGTGGGCACCGATTTCTTCCCGCTCGACGTGAGCGACTTCGGCTCGACCATCGCCAAGGTCCAGACAGCGGCGCCGGATCTGGTGATCGCGCCTCTGGTTGGCGGTGCGCATCTGTCATTCTTCCGCCAATGGGCGGCGGCCGGCATGAAGGACAAGATCGCTTTGGCCTCCACCACCCTTGGTGTCGGCAATGAGCACAAGGTGCTGACACCCGAAGAGGGCAACGGCATCATGTGTGCCTACAACTACAGCCAGGAGCTGGACACCCCCGAAAACGCGGCCTTCAAGGAGCGGTGGGCGGCGATGTTCGACGGCGACCAGTCGATGCATGAAATTGCGGTTTCCCACTATCATGGGCTGCATACCTGGGCAGAGGGGGTGCGGAAAGCGGGCACAATCGACCGCGATGCCGTGATCGAGGCGCTGGAGACCGGCATCTCCATCACCGGACCGGGGGGCAAGGTCACCGTCGACCCCAAGACCCACCACGCGGTGCTGGACGTGCATCTGATGGAGATGCGGGACCAGAAGATGGACGTCATTGAAACGCTGCCCCAGCGCCAGCCGATTGACACCCAGGCGGTCTGTGATCTGAGCGCGAACCCCGATGACAACACGCAATATGAGATCGAGATCTGATCCGGTTCTCCCCGGGGTCGGGGCGGCCTTGGCGGCCCTGACCCATTTCTCTGAACGGCAGGTATCATGGACCTCACATTCGTAATCATAGTCGAAACGCTCTACGCGGTGGCATCGCTGGTGCTGATCAGCGCGGGGCTTGCCGTTGTCTTCGGGATGATGAAGGTCATCAACCTTGCCCATGGCGAATTCATGATGATGGGCGGATATGTGACCATCACCGCCGTGGGTCTGGGGGTGAATGTCTTTGTCGCCATGCTTGTCATCGCGCCCCTTGTCGTCGGGCTCATCGGTCTTGTTGTTGAGCGTCTGGTGATCCGCCATCTTTACGGACGGCTGGTGGATACGATGCTTGCCACCTGGGGGCTGAGCCTTGTCTTTATCGGGCTCGCCACGATGATCTTTGGCAATACCACCACGGGTATCTCGACCCCGATCGCGGGCTTTACTGTCGGTAATTACCAGATCAACGGCTATAATTTCTTTATCATCCTTGTGTCCATCGCGCTGGTCATCGGGATCTACGCGGTTTTGCGGGGCACCCGTGCCGGGCTGATCGCACGCGGCGCGATGCAGCGTTCCGACATGGCCGCTGCACTGGGTTACAGCCCCGACCGTATCTATATGGCGACTTTCTTTTGCGGCTCGGCCCTGTCCGGGCTGGCAGGCGCGGTCCTGGCACCGCTGGTCGGTCTGGTGCCGACCTCCGGCGGTGCCTATATCGCCAAAGCTTTTATCACCGTGATCGCCGGGGGCCCGGCGCTGATTGCCGGGCTGGTCAGTTCGGCCACCAGTTTCGGGATCGTCAGCCAGGTCTTTACCTTTGCGATCTCGCCGGTGATCGGTGAAGTCGCCCTTCTGGTCCTGGCGGTCATCCTGTTGCGCGCGATGCCGCAGGGGATCACCGGGCGGCTCTTCAAGGGGAAACTGTGATGGCGCGGACAGCCCTGCAGGACGTGCTGCTGACGCTTGTCGTGTCGGCACTGCTGATCTGGATCATGCCGATGCTGATCGGAACCTACACGCTGACGGTGTTGGTCATCTACGGGATGCTGGGCCTCAGCCTCGGGCTGATCTGGGGGTTTGGCGGCATCCTGTGCTTCGGGCAGGCGGCGTTCTTTGGCCTGGGTGCCTATACCTATGCCATTGCGGCGATCAACATCGGGGAAAGCACCCTGCCGATGCTGCTGGCCGTTCTGGTGCCCGCCATCTTTGCGGCATTGCTCGGCGCGATGATGTTCTATGGCCGGCTGACGGATGTCTACCTGGGGGTGATCACCCTGGTGGTCACGCTGATCCTGTTCAAGTTCGTCAATTCCACTGCCGGCCCACATTATGTGATCGGCAAGGCCCGGCTGGGCGGTTTCAACGGGATTCCGGGTTTCCAGACCCTCAATGTGCCGGGCGATCCGGGGGCCTACATCTGGGGTGATCCCTATTACTATGTCTGCGCGGTGGCACTGGTGATCGTGTTCCTGCTGGTCACCTGGCTGTTGCGGTCCTCGTTCGGCCGCATCGCATTGGGCATTCGCGAAAACGAGGTCCGGATGGGGCTGATGGGTTATGACGTGGCAGCCCGCAAGACCGTGATGTTCGCCATCGGTGCCGCCATTGCAGGGCTGGCCGGGGCGCTGTTTGCCAATTGGGGCGAGATCGTCACACCCAGCCTGTTTTCGCTGGGTCAATCCGCCGAGATCATCATCTGGTGCATCGTTGGGGGCCTTGGCACCCGGATCGGACCGATCATCGGGGCGGCAGGGCTGGCCTATCTGAAGTTCCTGCTGGGCCAGCAAAGCCTGATCGACAACACGCTGATCACCGGGCTGATCCTGGTGCTCTTCGTCCTGTTCCTGCCAAAAGGGCTGGCTCCGGCCATCGCAGCACTTTTCCGGGCTGTTTTTGGCCGCGCAAGGCGCAAGCCGGACGCCCGCCGGATGCGGAGGATACGGCATGGCTGAGACGGTACTGGAAACCCAGGGGCTGACCATGCGCTTTGGCGGCGTGACCGCCAGCGACAACGTCAATTTCAAGCTGAAAGCGCGGGAGCTGCGCTGCCTGATCGGCCCCAACGGCGCGGGCAAATCGACCTTTTTCAAATGCGTCACCGGGCTGCTCACCCCGACCGAGGGGCATGTCTTCATGCGGGGTCAGGAGGTGACGGGATGGCACCCCCACCAGATCGCGTCACTTGGGGTCGGGATCAAGACCCAGACACCGAATGTCCTGGATGCCTTGAGCGTGCGGGAAAACATCTGGCTTGCGGCGCGGCGCTTTCACCCCGTGAAAGAGGCGCGCGCCCGCAGTGACGAGATGATCGACCGGCTGGCGCTGGGATCCATTGCGCGCAGTTCGCTGGGCCAGCTTGCACATGGTGAACGGCAGCGGGTGGAGCTTGGGCTTGTCGCCGTGTCCGATCCCTGGCTGGTGCTATTGGACGAGCCTGCGGCGGGTATGAGCGCACAGGATGTGGAGCGCATGACCGCCATCATCCACGACCTGACCAAAACGGCAGCCGTGGTGATTGTCGAACATGACATGCAATTCATCCGGTCCATCGCAGATACGGTGACGGTGTTTCACCAGGGTGCCGTGCTGATGGAAGACCACGTGGACCGGGTGATGTCAGACGCCCAGGTGCGGGCCGTTTACCTGGGGAAAAAGACCTGATGCGCGAAGAGAACGAGATTTTACTGTCGACCAAGGGGCTTTCCGGCGGCTATGGCCGCGTGCCGATCCTGCACGGGATCGACCTGGAGGTGGCGGAAAATGAGGTTGTCGGGGTGCTGGGGCACAACGGCATGGGCAAGACCACCTTGCTCAAGACATTGATGGGTTTCCTGCCGGCGGCCTCCGGTCAGATCAGGTTTCGCCAGGCCGATATCACCCGCCTGCCGCCAAACGAGCACAGCCAGCTGGGGCTGGGCTATGTGCCGCAGGGGCGGGGGATTTTCCCGCAGCTGTCCGTTCGCGACAATCTGCGCTTTGCCTGGCACGACTTTGGCGCAGGCACCGAGGCAGAAGTGATGGAGAATGTGCTCGCCGATTTCCCGCGCCTCACCCGGTTGCTGGACCGCGAAGGCGGTGCACTCTCCGGGGGCGAACAGCAGCTTTTGTCGCTGGCGCGCTGCCTGATGGGCGATCCCGACTTCCTGCTGCTGGACGAACCGACCGAAGGCATTCAGCCCTCGATCATCGAGGAGATGGCCGAGACCCTGCTGAAGCTGCGCGAAAAACGCGGGCTGTCGATCCTGCTGGTCGAGCAGAATTTCGATTTCATCGCGGACCTGTCCGACCGGGTGCTGGTGCTGGAGCGTGGCCGGATCACCGGAACGCTCAGCCGGACCGACCTGTCGGATCAGGCCAAGGTCGACCAGTTCCTCGGCTTTGGCGCCGCGCGGGGCACGCGGCAGGAGACTGCCGCACCGGGTCCCACACGGGCCCTGGCAAAGGACAGACCCGGGCGCAGGCAGAACTTCCCCGGGAGCGCCCCGCCAGCCGTCTCTGATACCCGACATTCCAACCCTTCAACGGTGACCATAATGACGATCAAACGCCCCACACTGGCTCAAATGCGCAGCATGGCCGACCGCTTCGGCATGTCACTCTCTGACGAGGATCTGCTGGAATACACCGAGATCATCGAGCCCTACATGCAGGCCTATGACCGGCTGGACGCCATGCCCGACAACCTGCCCGAAGTGCGGTATCCGCGCAGCCCGGGCCGCTTTCCGGACCCGTCGGAAAACCCGCTCAATGCCTGGTATGTCAAGACCGAGGTGCGCGGCGCGCCGGACGGCAAGCTGCGGGGCAAGCGGATTGCGCTGAAGGATACGATCTGTCTGGCCGGGGTGCCGATGATGAACGGATCGTCGATCATGGAAGGCTATACGCCCGAGATCGACGCCACCATCGTGACCCGGATGCTGGACGCGGGCGCGGTGATCGTCGGCAAGGCCCATTGCGAGAACTTCTGCCTGTCGGGCGGATCGCACACCAATGCCAAGGGGCCGGTGCATAACCCTTACAAGCGCGGCTATATGGCCGGGGGGTCTTCTTCGGGTTCGGCGGCACTGGTGGCGGCGGGCGAGGTGGACATGGCCATCGCGGGCGATCAGGGCGGGTCGATCCGCATCCCGGCCTCGAACTGCGGCTGCTACGGAATGAAGCCGACGCATGGGCTGGTGCCCTATACCGGGGCCATGCCGATCGAACAGACCATCGACCACCTGGGGCCGGTGACCAATACCGTCGCAGACAATGCGCTGCTGCTGGAGGTCCTGGCGGGCGAAGACGGGCTGGACCCGCGCCAGTACAAGCCCAAGGTCTACAGCTATACCGAGGCGCTGGGGCGCGGTGTGGCGGGGATGCGGATCGGCGTCCTGAAGGAAGGCTTCGGGCACCCGAACTCGGAATCGGATGTGGACCATAAGGTCATGATGGCCGCCGAACGGTTCCGCGATCTGGGCGCGCGGGTCGAAGAGGTCTCGGTGCCGGACCACCATGTCGCGATGGATGCCTGGACCGCGATCACTCTGGAGGGGCTTCAGGACGGCATGATGTGGGGTAATTCCACCGGCACCAACTATCGCGGGCTGTTCCTGCCGTCGATGACGGACCATATGGCGCAATGGCGCGGACGCGCGGACGAACTGAGCCATTCGCTGAAGACCTGCATGTTCGTCGGCGAACATTTCCAGCGCCAGTATCGCGGACGCTTTTACGGCAAGGCGCAGAACATCATGCGCCGCTGCAACGAAAGCTATCATGCCGCGTTGAAACAATATGACCTGCTTTTGATGCCGACCCTGCCGATCAAGCCGCAGCCGCATCCGCCTGCCGACAGTTCTCTCAGCTTGTATGTGCAACGGGCTTTTGAGATGGTCGCGAATACCGCCCCTTTCAACGGGGGCCTGCCCGCAATGAACGTGCCCTGCGGTTTCAGCGAAGGGCTTCCGATCGGGATGATGCTGGTCGGCCCGAACTACGGCGAGATGAAGATCTACCAGGCGGCCCATGCATTTGAACAATCGGGCGACTGGCGCAACATGTAAGGAGGCCTTTGATGACGATCCTGAATGAAAGCATTGCGAACCGGATTCAGAATTTCGGCCTGGACTCCCGGTCAGAGACGGACGGCTCCCTCGCCCCGCGCGACGGTAAATCCTATGTTCAGGGCGGCAAGCAACCTGAACTTGCCTTTGCCACGATCCCGCAACTGCTGCGCGATGCCGTGTCCCGGTATGGCCCGCGCGACGCGCTGGTCTTTCCCCAGGCACGGCTGAGCTATTACGACATGGACCGCGCGGTGGATGCGCTTGCCTCGGGTTTCCTGGCACTGGGTCTGCAAAAGGGCGACAGGCTGGGCATCTGGTCGCCCAACCGGTTGGAGTGGATCCTGACGCAATTCGCAACAGCGCGGATCGGCGTCATTCTGGTCAACATCAACCCGGCCTACCGCCTGTCGGAACTGGAATATGCGCTGAACAAGGTGGGCTGCAAGGCGCTGGTCCTGGCGCAATCCTTCAAGACATCGAACTATATCGAGATGCTGCGCAGCCTGGCCCCGGAACTGGCCAGTTGCGAAAAGGGTCGGTTGCAGGCCGCCCGGCTGCCACATCTGCGCCATGTCGTCGTGATGGGAGAGGCGGGTCAGGCGGCGGGTGCCTGGAGTTTCGACGAGGTTTCAAATCTGGGCGGCCCCGCCCAACAGCTCCGCCTGCCGGAAATCGACCGCACGCTTCAACCCGACGATGCGATCAACATCCAGTTCACGTCAGGCACGACAGGACAGCCCAAGGGGGCCACGCTGTCGCATTACAACATCGTCAACAATGCGCGTTTCGTGACCGACAGGATCAGGCTGACCGAAAATGACCGGCTGGCGATCCCGGTCCCGCTTTATCATTGTTTCGGGATGGTGATGGGGGTCCTTGGCGCCGTCAGCAAAGGTGCCGCAATGATCTTTCCGGGGGAAGCATTTGACCCGGCGCGGACGTTGGACGTGCTGGCCACCGAGAGTTGCAGCGTTCTTTACGGCGTCCCGACCATGTTCGTGGCGATGCTCCAGAACCTTGATGAGACACCGCGCGACATGTCCTCGCTGCGCACCGGGATCATGGCCGGCGCGCCCTGTCCCGTGGACGTGATGAAAAAGGTCAATGACCGGATGAACATGAAAGAGGTGACGATCTGCTACGGCATGACGGAGACCGCGCCGGTGTCCTTCCAGAGCTTTGTCGATGACACGACAAGGCAGCGCTGCGAGACCGTGGGCCGGGTACATCCGCATCTTGAGGTCAAGATTGTCGACGAGGACGGGCAGATCGTGCCGGTCGGCACCCAGGGGGAGCTGTGTACGCGGGGATATTCGGTCATGAAAGGCTATTGGGAAGACCCCGACCGCACGAGCGAAGCGATCAGGGACGGCTGGATGCATACCGGCGACCTTGCCGTTCTCGACGCGGAGGGCTTCTGTTCGATCACCGGGCGTGTCAAAGACATGATCATCCGTGGGGGAGAGAACATCTATCCCCGCGAGATCGAGGAGTTCCTGTTCGGACATCCCGACATCAGCGATGTCCAGGTCTTCGGCATTCCCGACAAAAGGCTGGGCGAAGAAGTCTGCGCCTGGGTCATTCCAAGACAGGGCAGCACCCTGACCGAAGATGCCGTATTGGCCCATTGCCAGGGCCAGATTGCCCATTTCAAGATCCCGCGCCATATCCGCATCGTGGATGAATTGCCCATGACGATCACCGGCAAACCGCAGAAATTCATCATGCGCGACCGGATGATCGAAGAGCTTGGCAAGGCCGGCGCGTAGCACGACCAGCAATAGAAACGACTGGAACCGGCCACGCCACCTGCTGAAATCCCACCATCCAGGTGCGCGGCGCTGAGAAAATGAGGCGCCGTTTTCGATACGCATTCAGCGCCTCGTTTCGTGACTAAACTGCGGTTTAGAACCGCATTCAGATTGTTTTCCCGCAGGTCTCCCGGGCGTTGAGCACCCCCTTTGAACGCGGCGCAAATTCCTGCGCCAAACCCGGGTGCGCCATTGGCGTGAACCGGCGGATTTCTGCACTCTGATACTTTTTCTGGACACATGTTCAGAATATGTGTTCATCTTATTGGGCAGAGTGGGGAGACTCTGTTCAGGGAGGAAGATTATGCCATTCAAGACTTCATTCGACTACGTGATCGTGGGCGGTGGTTCTGCGGGATCTACGCTCGCGGCGCGGCTTTCCGAGGATTCTTCACTGTCCGTCTGTCTGTTGGAAGCGGGAGGTAACGGCGATCACATCCTGATCCGCGCGCCCGCCGGTGTTGTCGCCATGCTGCCGGGACACGGAAAGATCTCGAACTGGGCTTTCAACACCGTACCGCAACCCGGCCTGAATGGCCGCAAGGGCTATCAGCCGCGCGGCAAGGGACTGGGCGGATCAAGCGCGATCAACGCGATGCTCTATGTCCGGGGCCACAAGTCTGACTATGACGATTGGGCCGATGCGGGTTGCGACGGCTGGTCCTGGGATGACTGCCTGCCCTATTTCCGGCGGTCCGAAAACAACGAAGCGGGGGCGGGTGACTTTCACGGCAACCGCGGGCCTCTCCACGTTTCCAATCAGAAAGCGCCGCGTCCGATTTCGCGCGCCTTTGTCCAGGCGGCCACGGAATGCCAGCACCGCGAAACGGCGGATTTCAACACCGGCGACAATGAGGGTGTCGGGCTTTACCAGGTCACCCAGTTTCACGACAAGGACAGGAACGGCGAAAGATGCTCGGCAGCGGCGGCCTATCTTCACCCGATCCAGAAAACCCGCAAGAACCTGACAATCATCACAGGGGCCCATGCGACAAAGATCCTGACCGAAGGGAAACGCGCCACCGGTGTCAGCTACCGCAAGGGCCGCAAGGACGCGCGCGTGACAGCCAGACGCGAGGTGATCCTGTGCGGTGGCGCCTTCAATTCACCCCAGCTTCTGCAGTTGTCCGGGATCGGCGCGGCAACGGAGCTCCAGCGCCATGGCATCGAGGTCGTGCATGACCTGCCCGGCGTCGGCAAGAACCTTCAGGATCACCTCGACTTTGTCCTGGCCTACAAATCAAAGGATACCGACAATTTCGGCATCGGCCTGACGGCAACCGTCGACCTGACGAAACATATTTTCAAATGGCGCAAGGACGGCAATTCGATGATTGCCACGCCTTTTGCCGAGGGGGCGGCGTTTCTCAAGACCGACCCGAGCCTCGACCGGCCGGATATCCAGTTGCATTTCGTGATCTCGATCGTAGACGATCACGCGCGCAAGCTGCACCTGGGCCATGGCTTTTCCTGTCATGTCTGTACCCTGCGGCCTCACAGCCGGGGCGAGGTGTTTCTGGCCAGCAGCGACCCGATGAAGGCACCGGGTATCGACCCGCAATTCCTGTCCGACCCGCGTGACCTTGAGACCTTGATCAAGGGGGCGAAGATGACCCGCGAAATCCTGGAAGCCCCTGCCATGAAACGCTTTCGGCACAAGGAATTGTTCAATGTGAAAGACGGGATGACGGACCAGGAGTGGGAAAGCCACATCCGCGCCCGCGCGGACACGGTCTATCACCCGGTTGGCACCTGCAAGATGGGCGTGGACGATATGGCGGTGGTCGATCCCGAACTGCGGGTGCATGGGATGGAGGGACTGCGCGTCGTGGACGCCTCTGTCATGCCGACACTGATCGGCGGGAATACCAACGCCCCGACAATCATGATCGCAGAGCGCGCGGCGGATATGATCCGCGGCATCAAACCCGCTGCAATCGCGGCAGAATGAAGGAGACCAGGATGTCTGGAACGATGATGTGGCAAGCTCTGACGACGGGCTCACTGATAGAACATGCAGAGAAGTATCACGCCGGTACGGAGGTTGTCTCGGTCGAGACGGATGGCAGCATCGCGCGCTCCAGCTGGGGTGAGATTGGCGCGAATGCCCGGCGGATCAAGTCGGCGCTCGACATCCTCGGTGTTTCCGCGAACGCCCGCTGCGCGACCATTGCCTGGAACAACCGGCGGCACCTTGAGCTTTACTTTGGCATCGGCAGCGGCGGACGGGTCACGCATACGATCAACCCGCGACTGACGCCGGAACAGATGGTCTATATCCTGAACGATGCCCGGGACGAGGTACTGTTTCTCGACCAGACCTTCCTGCCCGTTGCAGCCAAGCTCGGTCCGCTGCTGAAATCGGTTAAGCACTACGTCCTGATGGGCCCCCGCGACGAAGAGGCGGCGGGCATGGTCGAGGGACTTCTGTTCCATGACGATCTGTTGCAGGCGGGGGATCCCGCTGCCGAATGGCCGGACCTGGACGAGAATGCGCCCGCCGCGCTGTGCTATACTTCCGGCACCACCGGCAATCCCAAGGGCGTGCAATATTCGCACCGCTCTCTCGTGTTGCATTCCATCGGTGGCAACCAGCCCGACGGCCTGAACATGGCGGCCCGCGACGTGGTGATGCCGGTGGTGCCGATGTTCCATGTCAACGCCTGGGGCGTGCCCTATGTCGCCGCATCGGTCGGGGCAAAACTGGTGATGCCCGGCCCGAAACTTGATGGTGAAAGCCTGGCACGGCTGATCGATCAGGAGCAGGTGACGCTGTCTTTGGGGGTGCCGACGATCTGGATGGGGCTGCTGGCAGGGCTGAAATCCACCGGCATCAAGCCGACCTCGATGAAACGCACGGTGGTCGGCGGGTCGGCCCTGCCGCCGTCGATGATCCGCGAATTTCGCGACACCTATGGTGTCGAGCTGATCCATGCCTGGGGGATGACAGAAACTTCGCCGCTGGGCACGTTGAACCAGCTTCTTCAGAAACACGCCGGGTTGAGCGCCGACGCGCAGGCCAGGCTGCGCGAAGGGCAGGGGCGTCCGCCCTGGGGTGTCGACCTGCGGATCGTGGACGACGCGGGCCAGGAGCTGCCCCGTGATGGCAAGACCCAGGGCGCGCTGCACATCCGCGGCCATTGGATCGTGGACAGCTATTTCGGTCAGGACGCCACGGCCCTGACGCCGGACGGCTGGTTCGACACCGGCGATGTGGCGACGCTGGACAGGGACGGCTACATGGTGATCCGCGACCGGTCCAAGGACATCATCAAATCGGGTGGTGAATGGATCTCGACGGTGGAGCTGGAAAACATCGCCATCGCCCATCCGAAGGTGGCAAATGCCGCCGCCATCGCCGCGCGCCATCCCAAATGGGACGAACGGCCCGTTGTTTTGGCTGTCCCCGCCGAGGGCGCATCCCCGATCGAAGCGGAGATCCTCGAAGCCTATGACGGCAAGGTTGCAAGCTGGCAGGTGCCCGACCGGGTGATTTTTGTCGGTGAACTGCCACTTGGGGCGACGGGCAAGGTCCTGAAAAACAAGCTGCGCGAAGCCTATGGCGACGTGCTGATAAAGGAGACCTGAGATGAATCAGATCACCACAGACCTCATCCCGGATCATTCGGCTCTCGACCGTGACCTCGATGCGCTGGTCGCCGCCAAGGACATCTGGGCACGCACAACGAATGCAGAGCGGGTCGCGGTGCTGGAAGAGATCAAGGATCGGCTGCTGGCAGTCGCCGAGGGCTGGGCCGAAACGGCGGCGCGGCACAAGCTGATCGCGCCGGGCTCTCCGCTTGCCGGCGAAGAATGGATATCGGGGCCCTATGCCGTCATGGCGGCGTGCAACGGGCTGATGCAGACGATTGCCGGGGTCGAGGGAAAGACCTTCCTCGATCACCTGAAGAAACGCCAGACTGCGAACGGTCAGCTTGCCGTGCGTGTGGTGCCGCACACAATCTGGGACCATCTGCTGCTGTCGGGCATCAACGCGGAGGTCTGGATGGAGCCCGAGGTCACCGAAGGCACGCTCGCCGCCAACACGGCCACTGCCTACGATGGACCGGCTGAGGCGCGCGAAAGCGGGGTTTCCTTGGTGCTGGGGGCGGGCAACATCGCCTCTATCGCCCCGCTCGACGTGTTCCAAAAGGCATTCTCGGAACACAAGGTCGTCATTCTGAAGATGAACCCGGTGAACGACTACCTGACACCCTATCTTGAGGCGGCGCTCCAGCCGCTTATCGAACGTGATGCGCTGCGCATTGTCCGGGGCGGTGCCGATGTCGGCGGATATCTTTGCACCCACAAATCGGTGGACGAAATCCATATCACCGGTGCCGCCGCATCTCATGACGTGATTGTCTGGGGGCCGGGGGCGGAGGGCGCAAAGAACAAGAAAGCAGGCACGCCGAAGCTGACCAAACCGATCACCTCAGAGCTTGGCGCGGTCTGTCCGACCATCGTGGTGCCGGGGGATTGGTCTGCCGCCGACCTGCGGTTCCAGGCCGAACATATCGCCACGCAGAAGCTGCATAATTCCGGCTTCAACTGTGTTGCCTGCCAGATGTTGATCCTGCCCGGCCAATGGCCGCAAAAGGCGGCGCTGATGGGGCACCTGCGCGACGTCATGCAGCAGGTCGAGGCGCGCCAGGCCTATTATCCCGGTGCCGCCGACCGGATGGCGCATTTTGCCAGCCACGCGCCGGACGCCGAGCGGTTCGACCGGGGGGCCGCCCCCGCCTGCGTCGTTGCCCCGGTGGGCGATGGCGAAAGCTGGTTCACCCGGAACGAAGTTTTCGCCCCGGCCATGTCCACGCATGAAATCAGTGAGGCCAAACCAGAGGCCTACCTGATCGAGGCAATCCGCTATGCCAACGACACCCTGCACGGCACGCTTGGCGCCAATATCCTGATCCATCCGAAAACAATTCGTGAAATCGGCAAAAGACGGTTCGAAGAGATCATCGCCGACCTGCGCTATGGCACCATTGCCATCAATGCCTGGACAGGTCTGGCCTTTCTTGCCACGGCCTGCTCCTGGGGCGCCTTCCCCGGGCACACGCTGGATGACGTCGGCAGCGGGATCGGCTTTGCCCATAACACCTTCATGTTTGATCGCCCGCAACGGGTCGTGGTGCAGGCCCCCTGGCGGCCCTTTCCGCGCAACATCCTGTCTGGCAAGGCAACGCTGCTGCCACGCCCGCCCTGGTTCGTCACCAACCGACGCCAGCATGTCCTTGGCCGGTTGCTGACGCGGTTCCAGCACAGACCGGGATGGTTGAAGTTGCCGCGGATTTTCGTCAATGCACTGAGGGGGTGATCCTGGAGGCCATGACGACGTGACCAAAATCGACAAAATGTCCCGCCTCGTGGAAAAGGCAGACGCCAAATCCGCAAAGCGCGCGCGCAAGAAGGACGATCTTGCCGACAGCGCCATCGCGGCGCTCAAGCAGCTTGGCTATGCCCGCACCAGCCTGCGCGACATCGCCGAACTGTCGGGCGTGGCCGTGGGCACGCTGCATTATTATTTCGAGGACAAGGTCGATCTGATTACCTATTGCGTCCGGCGCTACAAGATCAGCTTCATGAAGGAAATGCAGTCGATCCTGTCGGATGATGTGGAGGCCACCCAACTGGCCGAGCGCTTCATCAAGGGGTTGTCGCGGTCAATCCGGCGCGATGCGGAGACTCACCGGCTTTGGTACGACATCCGGTCCCAGGCGATGTTCGACCCCGCCTTTCACGAGGTCGTGCAGGACATCGAGAACGGGTTGATCGACATCGTCGGAGAGTTTCTGACCCGGACAGGCAACACCCATTCGGAGGCAACGCCGGTCTACCTCGTGCTGGATGCCGCGTTTCGGTTTCACCTGCAGAAATATCTTGCAGGCGATCAATCAATGCCTGCCAGGTTCGAAGCGCAGGTTTCGATGCTGCTGGCCTCGATCACTGCCGCACCCACATCCGGTGACTGACGGGACCGGACCGGCTTTCAACCGGGCTGATCGGCCTCGCCGGGCCTGAGGCGTTGGGAGTCGGTGCAGACGCACAGGACTTCGGCCTCCTGCGCACCGGTGCTGAGATAGGCATGTCCCATGGTGCTGTCGAGGTAAACGCTTTCCCCCTGCTGCAAGGTCACCGGGGCATAGAATTCGCTGCGCACTTCGACGGTTCCTTTCAGCACGATAAGGAATTCTTCGCCTTCGTGTTGTTCCAGCCTGCCGAAATCGTGAAGGGTCGAGGATTTGATGCGGGCAAGGATCGGCACCATGCGCTTGTTCGTCAGCTCGGCACAGAGGTATTTATATTCGTAGTTGTCGGTGTCGATGACGATGCCGTCGTCGATCCTGGAGGGCAGCATCCGGCTGTTGGGAGGGCGCTTGTCATAGGCGCTTTGTTCATCCCCGATCAATTGCCCGATAGACAGTTCCAGCCCCTCGGCCAGACGCAGAACCTTGTCGAGCGTTGGTGAAAGCGCGCCGTTTTCGATCTTGGAAATGGTTGAAACGGAGACACCCGAAAGCGATCCCAGGTCCGTCAGTGTCATCTGTTTCGACTTGCGCAAATGCCTGAGGCGCGCGCCAAGAGCTTGGGCAGTGGTCATGGATTCCGGGTCTCCGATAGGCTTCGGAATACTTTTAAGCCGGATTCTCCTGGAAGGAAATTATTTTCGTATGTGAGAAATTTTTGTTGCATCCTGCGAAAACCTGCCTAGCCTGACGGCAATGGAATCGACCCCATAGAAAGTGCTGCAATGGCTGGACAGACCCACTCGGCGGACGTGATCATCATCGGCGCAGGCATTGCCGGGGCATCGGTCGCGGCGCATCTGGCTGCCACACTGCGGGTTGTGCTGGTCGAGATGGAAAGCCAGCCAGGCTATCACACCACCGGGCGTTCCGCCGCCGTCTTTGCCCCCAGCTATGGGCCCGAAGCCGTGCGCGCGCTGACCCGTGCCTCTCGTGGGTTTTACGATCAGCCGCCCCAAGGTTTTGCATCGGAAGCGCTGCTGACGCCCCGCCAGATCCTGATGATCGCCCGTGCAGATCAGCTTGCCGCGATGGAAAGCTCGATTGCTGCGGTGGCAACCGGGACCAGGGTGCAGCGGCTTGATGCGAGCGGTCTGCGCGCCCATCAACCCTTGCTGCGCGAAGGCTATGCAACTGCGGGGATGCTGGATTGTGGCGGGCAGGACATCGATGTTGCCGCGCTCCATCAAGGTTATCTGCGGCTGTTCAGGGCGCGGGGCGGTGTGACCCGTACAAAAGCCGCTGTTGAGGAGTTGAAGAAGGAAGGCAACACCTGGGTTGTCCGCACCTCTGGCCAAGACCACATGACCGCGCCGGTGATCGTCAACGCGGCGGGGGCCTGGGCCGATCAGATCGGGCAGCTGGCAGGTGCCGAAAACATCGGGCTGGTGCCCAAGCGGCGCACGGCGATGGTTGTGGCGGAACCGGCGGGTTTCACCCGGCGCGACGCCCCCATCACAATCGACATTGACGAAGAATTCTACCTGAAGCCCGACGCGGGCCGGTTGCTGATCTCGCCTGCCGATGAAACACCAACCGATCCCTGTGATGCCCAGCCCGAAGAGATGGATGTCGCCATCTGCGCGGACCGGATCATGACAGCCTTCGATCTGGATATCAGACGGATCGAAAACAAATGGGCGGGTCTGCGCAGTTTCGTCTCCGACAAGGAGCCGGTGATCGGGTTCTCCCGGAGGGTTGACGGTTTCTTCTGGATGGCCGGGCAGGGTGGATATGGTATCCAGTCCGCCCCCGCCGCCGCCGAGGTTGCGGCGGCCCTGATCCTGGGCGCGGAGATGCCCGCGGTGGTGACCGACACCGGCTTTGACCCTTCGCAGGTCTCGCCCAACCGGCTAGCGGTGCCGGCATGATCTGGATCGTGCCCTTCATCGCGGCGGCCTTTCTGGCCTCTGGCCTTGCGCTTGCCTATGTCATCGGCGGCGCGGCAGTGCTCAGCTTTGTCATTTCCGACAACACCCGCTACCTGGCAGTCCTGCCGCAAAAGGTGTTTTCCCAGATCAGCGTGTTTTCCCTGCTGGCGATGCCGCTGTTCATCCTTGCAGGCGAATTGATGAACCGGGGGGGCGTGACCAAGTCGCTGATCGACCTTTCGATGGCACTGATTGGACGGCTGCGCGGTGGGCTGGGGCATGTGAATATCATGACTTCTGTCTTTTTCGCGGGCATTTCAGGGTCGGCCGTGGCCGATGCGGCGGCGCTGTCAAACACCCTGGTCCCGGCGATGCGGGAACGGGGCTATACGGCGGAATATGCCGGTGCGATCACTGCGGCCTCGTCGATCATCGGCCCGATTGTGCCGCCCTCCATCATCCTGATTTTCTACGGCGCATTGATGCAGACCTCGGTTGCGGCGCTGTTCGTTGCGGGCATTCTGCCGGGCTTGCTGCTGGCTGTGGCGCTTTTCGCGGTCAATGGTTTCTTTGCCTGGCGCGACGATCACCCGCGCGTCGAAAAAGGCGAAGCGCCGAACCTGCTGTCCGCAGTCTTTGCCGCCCTCCCGGCATTGTGCCTGCCGCTGGTCATTGTGGGCGGCATCGTTCTGGGCTGGATGACCCCGACCGAAGCGGCCTCTGTCGCGGTAGGCGCAGCGATCATCGCATCATTCTTCTATTCGCCGCTGACGGCCTCCGATGTCTGGGAGAGTTTCTCGCGCACCGCCGTCCTGACCGGGTCGATCTTCATGATCCTCTGCGCCGTGGCCGCCTTTGGCCATCTCGCCGCACTGGAAAGAATTCCGCAGGCGATTGCCGGGCTGGTCGATCAGATGGGCCTTGGCCCCGTTGGTTTCCTGATCGTGATGAACATCCTGTTTATCTTTGCCGGGATGGTGATGGACGTGCCCGTTGCACTGGCCTTGCTGGTGCCGCTGCTGGCACCTGTCGCACTGGCCAACGGGGCCGACCCCGTACACCTGGGCATCGTCATCTGCTTCAACCTCTGCATCGGGTTGGTATCGCCCCCGCTGGGCGGCTGCCTGCTGATCGTCTCCACCGTGACGGGCGTGGATTACTGGCGCCTTGCCCGCGCGGTCATGCCTTTTGTCTTTGCCGAAATCATTGTCCTGGGTGTGCTGGTTTTCACGCCCGAGATCAGCCTCTGGCTGCCCCGCACGCTGGGGCTTTGGAAATAGCTCAAGACCACACCAACAAGGGAAGGAACCAGAAAATGAGAATGACAACCATTCTGACCGCTTCAGCCATCACCGTCGCCCTGACACTGCCCGCGACGGCGGAAGTCAAGATCGCGCTCGACAGCCCGCCTGATCTGGAGAAATCAGGCACCTACATGTGGGCCCATACCTTTGGCGAATACCTCAACGCCAATGGCATCGAAGCCACGGAGTTTGAACGCAACTCGCTGGGCGAAGAGGCAGAGCGTCTGGACCAGGTCAGCCAGGGGTTGCTCGAAGTCTCCATGTCCGACGCGAAATCGGCAGGAGCGCTCGACACCACGATCAACGGGTCAATGATGCCCTACTTCTTCGACGACATGGCGCAACTGGACATGGCGCTGGACGCAGGCGGCATGCTGGCGCAGATCAACGCGGGCACCACCCCCAAGGGCGTGCGCGTGCTGGACATCGTCTATACCGGCACCCCCACGGGTATCTTCACCACAGAAGTGCCGATCCGCACGTTTGAGAACATGAGTGGCGTGCGGATGCGTGCCCTGGACGAGGTGCAGATCAACACATTCGAACAATGGGGCGCGAAAGGGACCATCGTATCCTGGTCCGAAGTGCCCAATGCGCTGCAAACCGGCGTCGCGGGCGGTTATATCAACCCGGCCTTCGTGCCGCTGACCTACGGGCACACCTCCTTCATCAACTATTTCACCAATGCCCGGATGAGCCCCTCTGTCCGCGTCGCGATTGCTTCCGAGGACTGGTATCAAGGTCTGACGGACGAAGAGCGCGCGACCGTGCAGGCGGCCGTCGCAGCGGCCCATGAGGCGAACCGCAAGCTGGTTTCCGACGATACCGAAGTGCTCAAGCAACTGGGTGAGGCGGGAATCGAGGTGATCGAACTGACACCGGAGGAGCGTCAGAAATTCCGTGACGCCAGCCAGCCGCTCTATGAATCCACCGAAATGCCCGATGGCGCGCTTGCCGCCTGGAACGCAGCGGTCGGGCGCTGATCCCATGCGGGCGGTGGCAAATCTGCTGGACCGGCTGTCGGGCGGGCTGAACCGCGTGGCACTGCTGGGCGCTGCCCTGGCGGTCGCGCTGATGCTCTTCGCGGCCGGCTGGCAGGTCATCGCCCGCTACCTTCTGAACCAACCTCCGATCTGGACTGAAGAGCTTGCGCGCTTCTCCATGGTCTGGGGCGGATTGCTGGGCGCGACCTGCGCCTTTCGGTTCCGCAGCGACCCGACCCTTTTTCCCGAGGCCCTGAAAGCCACCGGAACCCGCGGGTTTGCGGCCACTCTGGTCCGCGCCTTCGGCGTATTGTGCTTTATCCTGCCGATCCTCTGGTTCAGCTTCCTCGGGCCCGGCGCCGATCCGGCACGCGGCTACCTCGCGCGGCTGGCGGGTCGGCAGACCGAAACGATGGACCTGCCGATGGTCGTCTTCGGGATAGCAATCCCGCTCGCCTTCTCGCTCATTCTCCTGCACGTGCTGGCCGATATCGCGCGGGCCATCGCCGAACTGAAAGACACCCGATGAAACTCTTCATGGCTTCGCTGGCAACTGAAACCAATTCGTTCTCCCCGATCCCGACGGGGTGGAGCGGGTTCAAGGAACATCTTTACACCAAGCAGGCATCGCGGGGCGAAGCGGGGCTTTACGCCGCTGCCGTCACGGTCTGGCGACACCGCGCCGAAGCGCTGGGATGGGAGGTGGCCGAAAGCCTGTCGACCTATGCGCAACCGGCGGGCCCCACCGTCGGCCATGTCTACGAGGCGATGCGCGATGACATCCTGAGCGATCTCAGATCTGCCATGCCGGTCGACGTGGTGCTCTTGTCGATGCATGGCGCGATGATCGCACAAGGCTACGACGATTGCGAAGGTGACCTGCTCGACCGGGTGCGCGGCATCGTCGGGCCCGATGCAAAAGTGGGGCTGGAGGTTGACCCTCATTGCCATCTTACCGAAGCGATGCTGGACAATGCCACCGCGATCATCTGCTACAAGGAATACCCCCATATCGACGTGACCGAACGCGCCGAAGAACTGTTCACCATCTGCGCCGATGCAGCGGCGGGCCGGGTCACGCCGGCCATGCGCGACTATGACTGCCGGATGATGGCCATGTATCACACGCCGTTCGAGCCGGTGCGCAGCTACGTGGACCGGATGAGCGCGATGGAAGGGACGGGCGGTATCCTCTCTGTCTCTCTGGTGCACGGCTTTCCATGGGGGGACAATCCGCGCTGCGGGACAAGGACGCTGGTCATCACCGATGGCGACGCGGATCTTGCCGCAGAACGGGCCGAAGCACTGGGCCGGGAGCTTTGGGACATGCGCGGCGACCTGCGCCGCTTCCCCGGCATGGACGAAGGGATCGACCGTGCCGTCGCATCCAACGCCGCACCCGTCGTGCTGGCGGATTTCGCGGATAATGCGGGGGGCGGGGCGCCTTCGGATTCCACCTATGTCCTCAAGGCCGTGCTGGAGCGCGGGCTGAAAGATGTCGCCATCGGCACCTTCTGGGACCCTGTGCTTGTCGGCATGTGCATCGACGCGGGCATCGGGGCCACAATGGCCGTGCGCGTGGGGGGCAAGATCGGACCCATGTCAGGCGATCCGGTCGATCTGACCGTGACGGTGCGCGGCGTTGCCCATGATGCCGTGCAGCATCTGGGCACATCGGAAATGAACATGGGCGATTGCGTCTGGCTTGAAGCGGATGGTGTGCATCTTGTCCTGAACACGCGCCGCACCCAGACCTTCCACCCTGAAGCCTTCGAAAACCTTGGCATCAACCTTGCCGCGATGAAATACGTGGTCGTGAAATCCTCACAGCATTTCTACGATGGCTTCGCCCCGATGGCGGCAGAGGTTATCCACCTCGGCACCCCCGGTGCCATCACCCCGGATTTCACCAGGCTTCCGCTGACCAAACGCGACGGGAACTATTGGCCAAGGGTCGATAACCCTTTCTCATAGAATGGAATAATCCATGACAGATATCCCCGACATCATAATCCGCAATGGCCGGGTGATGGACCCGGACAGCGGCTTCGATCAGGTCTGCGACATCGCCATCTCGGGCGGGAAGATCACCCGGATCGGCGCGGTATCTGACAAGGGCAAGACAGAGATCGACGCAACCGGGCTGATCGTCTCTCCCGGTTTCGTGGACATTCACGCACATGGCCAGTCGGTTGCGGCGGATCGGATGCAGGCTTTTGACGGTGTTACCACAACGCTGGAACTGGAGGTCGGCGCGCTTCCCGTGGCGGGATGGTACGACAGGCAGGCGGGTATTCCACGCGCGTTGAACTATGGCACCGCAGCGGCCTGGCTGTTCGGGCGCAAGGCGGTGATGGGTGCCATCACAATGGACGCCGGCGTGCATCCGATCGACCAGATGGGCGCCGGTGCGGAAGATATGCGCTGGTCGACAGAGGCCGCGGATGCGGATCAAACGAAAGCCATCGTCGCCCATGTGCGGCAGGCGCTGGATGAAGGTGCCATAGGCATCGGTATCCCCAACGGCTACGCCCCCGGCGCGGGGGTCAAGGAAATGACCGAAATCTGCGATCTGGCTTTTGAATACGGCACACCGACCTTCACCCATATCGCCTATCTCAGCAACATCGACCCGCAAAGCTCGGTCGACAGCTATGTGCGGCTGATTGGACTGGCAGGGGCAACCGGTGCGCATATGCATATCTGCCACCTGAATTCGACTTCGCTGATGGACATCGAGCGGGTGACGGAACTGGTCGCCAAGGCGCAGGCCCAGGGCCTGCCGGTCACAACCGAGGCCTACCCCTACGGAACGGGGGCCACTGTTGTCAGCGCCGGTTTTTTCAGTGACCCGGACTTTACCCGGCGCACCGGCAGCGATTATTCCAATGTCGAGCTGATCCGGAACCACCACCGGTTCACCGGACGCGAGGATATTGAAAAAGCCCGCGAAAACGCCCCTTCCGACCTGGTGATGTGGCATTTCCTGGATGTGGAGGTGAACGATGAACACCGCCGCCTGCTGGACCTGTCGGTGACCTATGCGGGCGGCTCGATCGCCTCGGACGCGATGCCCTGGATCAACGAGGACGGCAGCATCTATGAAGGGCTGGAATGGCCGTTGCCCGATACCCTTTCCGCGCATCCGCGTTCATCCGGCACGTTCACACGGTTTATCAGCCGCTATGTGCGGGACCGCCAGACCATGTCCCTGATGGAAGGTCTGGCAAAATGCACGATCCTGCCCACCAGGGTCATCGAAGGATGTGCAGCGCAGATGACGCGCAAGGCCCGGCTGCAGGAAGGGTGCGACGCCGATATCGTCGTTTTCAACCTCGAAACCCTGGAGGATCGGGCCGATTTCACCGCGATGAACCGCCCGTCGGTGGGTGTGTGCCATCTGTTGGTCAACGGGGTGGCTGTCATCACGGATGGCATGCTTAACCCCGATGCCGCGCCGGGCAGGCCGATCAGACGCGAGACCTCATGAGCGTACCGATCCTGGTCGTCACCGGGTTTCTCGGCGCCGGGAAGACCACTTTCATCAACACATTGCTGCAAAGCGGTCATGGCCTGCGGATCGCGGCCATTGTCAATGACTTCGGGTCGATCAACATCGACGCCACATTGATCGGCACATCGGCAGAAGGGGTGATCGGGCTGAAGAACGGCTGCATCTGCTGCTCGCTTCAGGGCGACCTGCTGCGCACGCTGCGCACGGTCATGCGCCAGACACCGGTGCCGGAACTGATCGTGGTCGAAGCCAGCGGTGTGGCAGATCCCACCGGCATCATCCAGTCCCTCATGGACCCGGTGATCTGGCAGTCCGCGCGCCTGCAGACGGTCATCGGCGTCGTCGACGCCACAGATGCCCTGCACCGTATGGAAGACCCCTTGTGGCAGACGCAGGTCCGCGGGTCGGATGTGCTGCTTCTGGCCAAGGGCGATTGCTCGACCGCTGAAGCGTTGAGCGCATTGCGCAGCCGGCTGTCCGTCGCCTTCAGAAGGACCATCCTCGACCTTTCGGAGGCGCCCTCGATATCCGCCTTGCTTGAGCTGCAGGAGACAAACCGCAGCTTCCCCAGGACAAACCCGGTGCCGGACAATCGCTTTGCCCACGCGGAATGGATCTATGAAGGTGCCATTGATCTTGGTGCATTTCAGAAAGTGATGGGCCAGCTCGCGCCGGGGTTGTTGCGGGCAAAAGGGTTCATTCGGTTCAAGGGCCAGGCTGACATGATGCTGTTCCAGCTTTCAGGCAACCGCGCCACGCTGGCCCGCGCAGAAGATGGGGTGGATCCTGTCTGCCGGCTTGTCCTGATCGCAGAGCGTGACAAGACCGGGTTGGACGAGGCCGTCGGGCTGCTCCGCAGGCTTGAAACCTGAATTGTACTGTCAGAGGCCCCGCTTGCACCGGAAATGCCTGGCGGTTGGAACAGGGGTCGCGGTTCAGCTATCGCTCACAGCCGATGGCAATGTTGGTTGTGCGTAATATCAAACCAGTTTAGCAGAATAATTGGCTGGCCAGGCCAAATGAAGTGAATTCTACCGATGCATTGAAGCCATTATCAGGACAACAACTATTGTTCCCGCGCTAAACTCACCGGTGGGATGTGACCGGGAAAATAGCGGATCAGATCGCTGGAGGAGGAGTCTCGATGGGAAAATCCGTTCGCATTAAGTCCTTCGAGCTGGTCGCGCAGGATATTTCCGATGTCGATGTTCACCTGTTGCATGCCCTTTCAGCCGGGGTGGGCTGGCCGCACCGGCCCGCCGACTGGGAATTCCTGCGGCAGGTTGGCGAGGGGATCGTCGCGGTAGACGAGATTGGTCGCGTCTTTGGCAGTGCGATGTGGTTTCAGCAAAGCGAAGACTTTGCGACAATCGGGCTGGTGATCACGACGACCCGCTCGCAGGCGCAGGGGGCGGGCCGCTGGCTGATGGCACAGGTGCTGGAGCGTTGCAAAGTCAGCAACCTGGCCCTGAATGCGACAAAGGCCGCCTATCCGCTTTATCTTTCTCTGGGCTTTGAACATGAGGCGACGGTTTTCCTGAATGCGGGCAAAGTGTCCGCTGTGCCGGAACTGGGCCCCGCACAGGGAAGTCTGGGCAAATTGCCTGTCTCCCAGATCGACGAGATCATGGATTGCGACAGTCAGGGCTTTGGCGTGAACCGTGCGCCGGTGCTGGAAAAACTGGCGGAAACGTCTTCCCTCTGCGTTCTGCGCCGGGATGGAAAAGTGGTTGGTTATTCGATGCGCCGTCCCTTCGGGGGGCTTGAGGTGATTGGCCCGATTGTCGCCAGCAACGATGAAGATGCGATCCAGCTTGCCGCCTGGCATCTGAAAACGATGAAGGGGTGTCAGGTGCGGATCGACACCCGCGAAGAATCCGGCCCGTTTGCCGAGTTCCTGACCCAATGCGGGCTCGCCCCGGTCGAGACGACGATCACGATGTCGAAGGGCCGCAGGTTCCTGAACCGCTCTGCGACCGCACCCTGGGTCTTTGCCCTGGCGGGCCACGCCCTGAGTTGATCGGGCGGGGCTGAGCCACGCCATCCCCTTGCCGGATTGTACTCCCCGCGGGGAACCGCACCCCGGGCTGACCCTTCCCTCCAAGGCAAACTTCCGCAGTTCTGCGGCAAGTGTGAACCCTGCGGTTTTTCATGGAAGTACGAAAGAAGATGTCGCGACTGGCTGCGGAAACGGAGAATCCTGCGGCGCGCGAATGGTCATTCTGATCCCAAGGGCACCAGGGCCGTCCGGTTCGCCCGAAAGAGAAGATATGCAGATGCCAGCCAACAGAACCGCCGGAAAGAACACGCCCCACTGGTGGGAAGCCGCACCGGCCGGATCACCGAGGTTGCGACCGGGCCGGAGCCGGGCACTGCCGATTACCCCAAGTTACGGAGCCTGAAGATGTCCTCAATCCCAGCAAATCCACCATCTGAGGCCGGTCAGTGCCTGGAAACCCTTGCCACCCCGTGTCTGGTTCTTGACCGTGACCGTATGGACCGCAATGTGACGCGTTTGCGGGGACGGTTGGCGCAGCTTGGGCCCGATCTGCGTCCTCATCTGAAAACCTGCAAATCGCCCGAGGCCGCGCGGCGGGTGATGACTACGGCAGCAGGTCCGGCGACGGTTTCGACGTTGAAAGAGGCCGAGGAATTTGCCGCCGCCGGTGTCACCGACATCACCTATGCCGTGGGCATCACTCCCGACAAGCTGGACCGCGTGCTGGCGCTGCGCGGGGCAGGGGTGGATCTGGCGGTGACCCTGGACACGGTGGTTCAGGCGCAGGCCGTGGCCGAGGCTTCGCGCAGGGCGGGTGCTGCGATTCCGGCGCTGATCGAGATTGACTGTGACGGCCATCGCTCCGGCGTGCTGCCGCATGACCGCGAGAGGTTGCTGGCCATTGCGAGGGCGCTGACAGAGGCGGGCGCCCTGCGCGGGGTGCTGACCCATGCCGGTGACAGCTATGGCGCGCGCGGCGACGCGGCGCTGCGCGCCTGTGCCGAGGGTGAACGGGCCAGCGCGGTCGCGGCGGCCACCATTCTGCGCGAGGCCGGCTATGAATGTCCGGTGGTCAGCGTCGGGTCGACCCCGACAGCGCATTTTGCCGAGAACCTTGACGGTGTGACCGAGGTGCGGGCCGGTGTCTTTGTCTTCTTCGATCTGGTGATGGCCGGGATCGGCGTCTGCGCGGTGGACGACATCGCGGTTTCGGTGCTGGCCACGGTGATCGGACATCAGCAGGAAAAGGGCTGGATCCTGGTCGATGCCGGCTGGATGGCGATGTCGCGCGACCGGGGCACATCGAAACAGGCGCTTGATCAGGGCTATGGGCTGGTCTGCGACATTGATGGTGCGCCGCTGGCGGATCTGATCATGGTGGATGCCAATCAGGAACATGGCATTCTTGCCCTGCGGCCAGGATCAGGCGCCGTGCTGCCCGATCTGCCGATCGGCACCCGCCTGCGAATCCTGCCCAATCACGCCTGCGCCACCGGTGCGCAGCATGACCGCTATCATGTGCTGCGCAGTGACAGCCGCGATGTCGAAGCGGTCTGGCCGCGGTTCGGAGGCTGGTGATGCGCGCGGCAGAGATCACCCCGGTTTCGACCAAGGATGCCCCCGCTGCTGCGGGCCACTACGTGCAGGCGCTGCGGCATGGCGGGCTGGTCTATGTCTCGGGGCAGCTGCCCGTCGCCCCGGATGGCAGCCACCACCCGCAGGCGGATTTCGAGACCCAGGCGCGGCAGGCCATCGCCAACCTGCTGGCTGTCACCAGGGCCGCCGGGGCCTCGGCCGAGACCCTGCTGAAGGTGACGGTTTATCTTGTGGACGTCGCCAACTGGCCACGTTTCAACGCGATCTATGCGCAGATGCTGGGCGATCTGCGCCCGGCCCGTTCTGTCGTGCCGGTGCCCGAGCTGCACTACGGCTATCTCGTTGAAATCGACGCCATCGCCGCCTGCCATGCGTGAGGAGAAGACATGGATCTGAAGACATTGCCCGTAACCCTGCGCCCGATGACCGCAGCAAAGCCTGATCTGGAAAGTGCGCTGCACCTGTCACAAGCGGTCGGCTGGGCCTATCGCCTGGAGGACTGGCGCATCGCGCAGACCCTGGGGCAGGGGGTTCTGGCCGAAGAAAACGGCGCGGTCATCGGCTCTGCCCTGTGCTGGCCCTACGGGGATGGTTTTGCCACCTGTGGCAGCATCATCGTGTCACCGGCCATGCAGGGGCGCGGGCTGGGGCGGGTCTTGCTGACCCGTTTGCTGGAACTTACCGGCAGGCGCGCCGTGATGCTGAATTCCACGACCGAGGGGATGCGGCTGTATCAGAGTTTCGGTTTTGAGGCACAGGGCACGGTTCATCAGCATCTGGCACCGGCAAGCCTGAACGTGGCACCGGATGCGGCAGATCCGCAGGTGCGTGCCGCCCGCGCCGAGGACATGCAGGCGATCCTGCAGATGGACCGGCGCGCCTTTGGGGCCGACCGTCAGCGGATGATCGCGGAATTCTTCCAGACCGGTTCCGTCATGGTGATCGCGGGTGACGCGGGTGACGCGGGGCCGCGGGCCTATGCCATCTGCCGCCCCTTCGGGCTTGGCCAGGTGATCGGGCCGGTGGTGGCAGGCGGGGCGGCGGACGCCAAGGCGCTGATCCGGTATTTCCTGCGGTCCAGGGCCGGTCAGGTCCGGCGCATCGACATCGGCGGCGACAGCGGGCTGGGCGTCTGGCTGACGGAGCTGGGCCTGCCCGAAGTGGATCAGGTCACTACCATGATGCGGGGCAAGCGCCCTGCAATTCCCGGGCCGGAGCGGCTGTTCGCTCTGGCCAGTCAATCCTTTGGTTGAGGCAAAGAAATGAAACTTGTTCCTTACTGGCACGACACCGCCCCCAGGTTCCAGGGTTGCGAAACGGGGCCTGTGGAAGGCGACTATGATGTGGCCGTGGTCGGCGGCGGCTTTACCGGGTTGTCCGCTGCCATTGCCCTGGCGCGCAAGGGCGCAAGCGTGGTCCTGCTGGAGGCCGACCGGCTTGGCGGCTGCGCCTCGGGGCGGAATGGCGGCATGTGCAACAACGGCTTTGCCCAGGATTATGCCGGTATGGTCGGCAAGCTGGGGGCCGAAACCAGCCTGCGGCTTTACCAAAGCTTCAACACCGCTGTGGATACGGTTGAAACCCTGATCCGCGCGGAGAACATCGATTGCGACTTTCAGCGCGTCGGCAAGCTGAAGATGGCGGCCAAGCCTGCCCATTATGACAAGCTGGCCCGTTCGCATGAGCTGATGGTGCAGGGGGCAGACCCCGATGCGCAGCTGGTCTCGCGCGCGGAGCTGGGCGCGGAAGTGGGCACGGACCGCTATTTCGGGGGGCTGATCTTTCCACATGCGGCACAGATGCATATGGGCAAATATGTCCATGGGCTGGCCAGTGCTGCGGCCCGCCACGGCGCGCATCTGCATGAGAACAGCCCGGTCACCGGTATCAGGCGGCTGAACGGTCAGGCGCATCGGTTGACCACGCCACGCGGTTCGGTCAATGCCAGACAGGTGTTGCTGGCCACGGGCACCTCGGCTGTCGGGCCGCTGTCGTGGTTCCGCCGCCGCATCGTGCCGGTGGGGGCGTTCCTGATTGTCACCGAGCCCCTGTCCAGAGAGCAGCTTGACGCTCTGGTGCCGGGCCGCCGCAATGCCACGGACACCCGCAACTTTGTCAGCTATTTCCGCGTCACCCCCGACAACCGCCTGCTGTTCGGGGGGCGCGCCCGGTTTGCCGGGTCCAACGCCAGGTCGGATGTCAAAAGCGGCGCCATCCTGCGGCGCTCCATGGTCGAGATCTTCCCGGACCTTGCCAACACGCGGATCGATTATTGCTGGGGCGGGATGGTCGATATGACCGCCGACCGGCTGCCGCGTGCGGGTGAACGCGAGGGGCTGTTCTATTCCATGGGCTATTCCGGGCACGGGACGCAGATGGCGACCTACATGGGTCAGATCATGGCAGAGGTGATGGACGGCAATACCACTGCCAATCCCTGGGGCGATTTCGACTGGCCCGCGATCCCGGGGCATTTTGGCCCGACATGGTTCCTGCCCTTCGTGGGGGCCTATTACAAATTGCAGGATTACCTGCACTGATGATGAAAGAGGTGAGCCCGATGGATATGACCAGAACCAGGCAATTCTACATTGACGGCGCATGGGTCGATGCATCGTCCGATGCCGGTATCGCCTTTGCCGATCCCGCGACGGAGCAGCAGACAGGCACTATTGCGGCAGGCACCGCTGCGGATGTGGACCGCGCCGTCATCGCCGCGCGCCGGGCGTTCGACAGTTTTTCGCAGACCACGGTGGCAGAGCGCCGCGCCCTGCTGGGGCGTATTCAGGCGCAGCTGGAAGCGCGGGCCGAAGACCTTGCGCAGGCGATGACCCGGGAAATGGGCGCGGCCATCAGCTTTTCCCGCAGCACCCAGGTGCCCTTCGGGATTGCCCATATCCGTGCCGCCATCGAAGTGCTGGGCGATTACGACTTTCTTGTCCGGCAGGGCACAACCGCAATTCTGCGCGAGCCGATCGGCGTTTGCGGGTTGATCACCCCGTGGAACTGGCCGTTGTATCAGATCACCGCCAAGGTCGGGCCCGCCATCGCCGCCGGTTGCACGGTGGTTCTGAAACCCAGTGAGCTGTCACCGCTGAGTGCGATCCTGTTTGCGCAGGTCATGCATGATGCGGGCACGCCTGCGGGTGTGTTCAACATGGTGACCGGCACCGGGCCGGAGGTGGGTGCCGCCATCGCCTCGCATCCGGGTGTGGATATGGTTTCGATCACCGGCTCGGTGCGCGCTGGTGTGCAGGTAGCGCAGGCGGCTGCGGTGACAGTCAAGCGGGTGGTGCAGGAGCTGGGGGGCAAATCGCCCAATATCCTCTTGCCCGATGCCGATTTTACCCGCGTCGTGCCGCTTGGTATCGCTTCGGGCATGCGCAATGTGGGCCAGTCCTGCAGTGCGCCGACACGGATGATCGTGCCGGCCGCGCGCCTGGAGGAGGTCGAGGCGCTCGCGCGGGAACATGTCGCCACCATGGTTGTCGGTGACCCGAAGGATCCGGAGACAACCATGGGACCGGTGGCCAACCGGGCGCAATATGACCGCGTGCAGCAGATGATCCGCGTCGGGATTGAGGAAGGTGCGCGGTTGATCTGCGGCGGGCCGGGCCGGCCCGAAGGGATCACCCAGGGGTTTTATGCGCGGCCGACGGTCTTTTCGGGCGTGCAGAGCGCCATGCGCATCGCGCAGGAAGAGATCTTTGGCCCGGTGCTGTGCATCCTGCCCTATGAGAGCGAGGAGGAGGCCGTGGCCATCGCCAATGACACGGTCTTTGGTCTGGGTGGTCACGTGCAATCTGCCGATCTGGAAAGCGCGCGACGCGTCGCGCGCCAGATCCGCTCCGGTCAGGTCCATATCAACCATCCGGCCTGGGATGCCCATGCGGCCTTTGGCGGCTACAAGCAATCGGGCAATGGCCGCGAATACGGTGTCTTTGGCATGGAGGAATGTCTGGAGACCAAGGCCATCCTGGGGTTCTTCCCGGGCTGATCGCGGCTGCTTTGCCTGCCAGTGAACACACCATTGACAGGTTAGGACAAGCGACCTAATGACAATGCCTAGGACGTTTGACCTAGGCATTATCCGGGGCGCAGGCATGACAGCGGAACCAACAGCGACGCGGGAGAAAATCGTAACGGCGGCGGACAGGCTGTTTTACGAACGGGGGTTCGAAGCCACGTCCTTTGCGGATGTCGCGGAACTGGTCGGCATTTCGCGCGGCAATTTCTATTATCACTTCAAAACCAAGGATCAGATTCTGGATGCGGTGATCGAAGGCCGTATCAGGGACCGGCACGAGATGCTTTGCGGTTGGGTCGATGACGGCCAGCCGCCCCGGGACTGTATCGCGAATTTCATTGGCATCCTGCTGAAGAACAACAGGAAAATCCGGTCATTCGGCTGCCCTGTCGGCACATTGTTTTCGGAACTGGCCAAGCTTGACCATCCGGGGGAAACCGGTGCGCGCGGCCTGTTCGACCTGTTCCGCGTGTGGCTGCGCCACCGCTTTCAGGACATGGGCTGCGGAAAAGAGGCCGATGCGCTTGCCCTTCATATTCTGGCCCGCAGCCAGGGTGTGGCGACCCTGGCCAATGCCTATCCGGACGAGGATTTCCTGGAGAGGGAAGTCGCGCAGATGCTGGCGTGGCTTGATGCCGTGGCAGATCAGCACAACAACCACCACTGATACGAGGACAGATCATGTATATCGTCACGCTTTCCCTCACGGCACAGAAATCAAAGGCACCGGAGTTCATGGCGGCCCATAATGCCTGGATCGCCCGTGGTTTTGATGAGGGTGCCTTTCTTCTTGTGGGCAGCCTGAAACCCCAGGGGGGCGGCGCCATTCTTGCCGCAGGCAGTGATCGGGCGGCGCTGGAACAACGCATCGCGGATGACCCCTTTGTACAGGAAGGTATCGCCATCCCCGAGATTCAGGAAGTCGCCCCGGCACGTACCGACGAGCGGTTGTCGTTCCTGACCGCGGCGTCATGACCGGATAAACCGGTGCAGCCGTGCTGCGCCGATGCAGATGGTGTGACGGGTCAGAGCCCCAGGATCACGGTATCGACGGCGCGCGACAGGCGGTCGACCATCTCGTCAAGTTCGGCTTCGGTAGCGATGAAGGGCGGGGCCAGCAGCACATGGTCGCCGTGGCGTCCATCGCGGGTGCCGGGCATCGGGTAGCAGATCAGCCCCTCGGCAAAGGCGGCTTTCTTTACCTTGCCCGCAATGCCCAGTGCCGGGTCGAACGGCGCTTTCGTGCCGCGGTCGGCGACGAATTCGATCCCCCGGAAAAGCCCGCGACCGCGGATGTCCCCGACATGGGCGTGCTGGCCGAAGCGCTGTTCCAGCGCCGCCTGCAGGTGCTGCCCCCGCGTGCGGACCTGCGCGGGCAGGTCCCTTTCCAGCAGTTCGGAGACAACGGCGAGCCCGGCGGCGGTCGCGACCGGGTGGCCGATATAGGTGTGCCCGTGCTGGAAGAACCCGGTGCCCGCCGCGATGGTGTCGTAGATCCGGGCCGAGCAGAGCATGGCCCCGATGGGCTGATACCCCGCGCCAAGGCCCTTGGCGATGCACAGGATGTCGGGCGCGATGCCGTCACCGTCGCAGGCAAAGAGGTGGCCCGTCCGGCCCATGCCGCACATCACCTCGTCGAGGATCAGCAACACGCCGTAGCGGTCGCAGATCTCGCGCAGGCGCTTGAAGTATCCCGGCACGGCGGGCACGGCGCCCAGCGTTGCGCCGACCACCGGTTCGGCGATGAAGGCCATGATGCTGTCCTCGCCCAGGCGCAGGATCTCGGCCTCAAGCTCATTGGCGACGCGCTGGCCGTAAGCCTCCGGAGTCTCGTCTTCCAAGCGGTCGGCGTATTCGTAGCAGGGGGCGATATGGCTCATCTCGACCAGCAGAGGGCCGAATTGCTGGCGACGCCAGGCGTTGCCGCCCGCCGAAAGCGCGCCGATGGTATTGCCGTGATAGCTTTGGCGGCGGGCGATCAGATGGCGGCGCTGGGGTTCGCCGTTTTCGACATGGTACTGGCGGGCCAGCTTGATGGCGCTTTCCACGGCCTCGGAACCGCCGGAGACGAAATAGACCCGGTCAAGGTCACCCGGCGCATTGGCAATCAGCAGATCGGCAAGTTTCTCGGCGGGGTCCGAGGTGAAAAAGCCGGTATGGGCAAAGGCCAGCTGGTCGACCTGCGCCTTGATCGCTTCGCGCACCCGCGCGTTGGAATGGCCGAGGCAGGAGACCGCGGCGCCGCCGGAGCCGTCGAAGTAACGCTTGCCGTCGGCGTCGATCAGATAGCAGCCTTCACCGCCGATGGCGGTCGGCAGCGCGGCGTGGCAATGGCGGGGGAAGACGTGGCTCCGGGTCATGACAGATGGTTCTCCAATAAGGAACGCAGCGCCGCGACAGAGGCGGCGTTGTCAGGGTGGGGGTGGTTGCAGTGATCGGTCAGGCTGTTTTCGAACCCCACGCGCAGCGCGCCACCTGCGCGGGCTGCGGCCAGCAGGCAGGCATGTTCCTGGCTGCCAAAGGCGCAGACCATCCATCCCGCAGCCTTTGGCATGGCGTCACGGAAAGGTTGCAGATCGTCGGGGGAAGACGCCTGGCCCGGCGTGTAGCGGCCCAGCACGAAGATCACTTCGGTTTGATCCGGCTGCACTATGCCCTCGGCCTGCCAGCGGTTCAGCAGCGCGATGTCGTCGGTGTCATAAAGGATGTGTTGCACCTCGGTCCCCAGGTCGGCGCAGGTGCCGTAGACCTGTGCCGCCAGCGCCGGGTCGCGGGCGATTTCGCGCACCGAGATCGAGGCCCAGCCAGGTTTCACCGCCTTCAGGCAGGCAAGCTGGTCGGCCACGTCAAAGATACCGCCCGCCTCTGTCGTGATCTGAAGCCGAAGGGCAGGCGCCCGCGCCGCGATTTCGGCCAGCGCCTCGCGGTAGCGTCCGGCGTCGAGCGAATGCCGCCCGTCGTCGTCCCGCACATGCAGGTGCAGGGCATCGGCCCCGGCGGTGGCACAGGCCAGGGCGGTGGCGGCGATCTGGTCGGTGGTGACGGGCAGGGCGGGGTGATCCGCCCTGCTGCGCCGGGCCCCGTTCGGGGCGACCATGATGAAGGGGCGTGTCATGGCTCAGACCCTCCTGCGGTTGCCGTCGGGTCATGGGCGCGGTTCGTTCCCGCGCTGCCGCCGTTGACGACAACGGAAGCGTGCGGGGGGAGCGTGTCGGCCATCTGTTCCTGCCTTGTCTTGCGGCGGTTCGGGGTTGCTGTGTCTGTCTTCACCCTTGCGGCGAAAACGAATTCCGTCAATATCATCACAAAATAACGAATGTTATGTCCGGAGGAGCCGTTTTACATGGATCCCACGTTGCGCAGCCGCATCCTCGCAACCCTCAAGGACCAGATCCCGGATCTGCCGAAAGGGCTGCGCACCGTGGCCAAATATGTCGTCGATCACCCGTCCGACTTCGGGTTGGATCCGATCCGGCAGACGGCGAAGAAGGCGGGCGTGAGCACATATACCCTTGTCCGGCTTGCCGAACGTCTCGGCTTTGGCGGCTACGACGAGATGCGCGAACCCTTCCGTCAGGCGCTGGTTTCGGCGGCGGGTGTGATGGAAAAGCCCGCGTGGATCGACCGGCTGCGCGAAGCGGATGAGGTGGGGCGCATCCAGGCGGAGGCCGCGCTCAACAGCATGAGCATCGTGCAGCGCACGCTTGAGCAGCAGGACGCCGCGCAGATGGAGCGGGTGGTGGCCATGCTGGTGGCGGCACCGACGGTCTACCTTACCGCGGTGCGGGCGACCTATGCGCTGGCCTATTACCTGCACTACGTCGGCCGGATGGCGCTGCCCTCGCTGCAACTGATCCCGCGACATATGAACAGCCCGGTGGACGAGCTGCACGACGCGCAGCCGGGGGACGTCATGATCGCCCTGACCTTTACCCCCTATTCCCGCGAGACCATCGAGGCCTGCAAGCTGGCGCGGCGCAAGGGTGTGAAACTTATCATGATTTCAGACAGCGAGATCGTCGCACCGGACTTCAGTGCCGACGAAACCATGATCGCCTCTGTCCTGTCGCCGCATTACTTCAGCTGTTATGCTGGTGCCATGGCTCTTATCGAGGCGCTCATCACCCAGCTGGTGGCGGCGAGGGGCGATGCGGCGCGGCAGCGAATCGCCTCTTACGAAGCCATCCGCGCAGAGAGCCATGCCTATTGGTCAGCGCAGAAAAAACGTTAGTTTTTGGTGTTTGGGGGCAGAAAGGGCCGTTCTGAAGGCCGGTTTTTCAAAGACCGCCCGAAACAGGCATCGGACAGGCGTGACTCGGGACACCATCGGGCAGTATCTGCGTGTCGGGCCCCGGTTACCGACGCATCAGCGCAGAACCGGCGTATCCCAGAGATTGAGCTTCACGCCGATCCCCTTCTCGATCGCATTGCGATAAAGGACCGTCCCCCATGCCACGTCCTCGACCGGCATGCCGCCGACGGAAAGCATGATGATCTCTTCATCGTTTTTGCGCCCCGGTGCGACGCCTGCGACGATGTCGCTCAGATCCTCCAGATCGTCCATTGTCAGACGTCCTTCGTCGACAAGGTCCATGAAACGCATCCCGACTACGGGGATCGAATTGTGGGTCGGTTTGGGCACCTCATCAAACCAGGCCTCGTACAGGCCGGTATAATCCAGCACCTTGCGCACCTCCGGCCCTTCGACGCCCTTGTCGAAATTCCCCAGTGCAGGCATGGCCAGAAACGTGCCGGGGCTGATCCAGTCCCGTTCAACATGCGGATAGGCCGTCGGATCGCCCGTGGCACCCGAAGAACAATAGGCCACGACGTCGGAGCCCCGCACCAGTTCTTCATTGGTTTCAACTTCGCGGATCGTCGTGACCTGGGGATAGGTCTCCCTGACCCATTCGAGGAAGTTTTCCAAGTTCTTGCGGCCGCGCCCTTTCACCTTCACCGTGTCGATCCCGGGGCAGGCCGCAATGAAGGCACTGAGAGAGGTCTTGCCCATGACGCCAGGACCGAGAATGCCTGCCACCCGTGAATCTTGCCGTGCGAGATGGCGCGCGCCAACGCCCGGAATGGCGCCTGTCCGGTAGGCCGAAAGCAGGTTCGCCGACATCAGCGCAAGGGGCGCGCCGGTGTCGGTGTCTGTCAGGATGAACATCAGGATCGACCGCGGCAGGCCACGTTCGCGGTTTTCGATGTTCGAGCCGTACCATTTCACACCGGCGGTGCCGAAGTTGCCGCCCAGATAGGCGGGCATGGCCATGAACCGTCGGTCCACCGTGGGCCTTGGCATGTTCGGAAATGGCGAGTCGTCGGGAAAGAGGATCAGCGATCCGTGCGAGCTGTTGTTCGTGCCAGCCATGCGGTAATCGCCCCTGGACAGGAGTGCGAACATCTCTTCCATTGCATCCACGCAGGCGGGCATATCGGTCACACCCGCGCGGACCATGTCCGGTTCGGACAGGTAGATGAAATCGATCTTGGTGGAAACACTCATGGCTTCGTCCTCCTGGTCTTTCGTGCCGTTCACCCGCCTGCAGGGCAGGCCGCGGGCCCTTGCCCGGACAGCAAGACGCGATGGTCTTAATACCCGGCCACCTGCGAAGCCGCGGCAAAACGTGACTGATTGTTACCGGGCCGCGGGACAGCCGGGAACGGCACTTGCGGCCAGTTTCTTGACAGTTCCGGCCAGGTGACCTGAGCGTGCGTGTCAAAGCTGTTGGCGACATTTCGACGGTAAACAATTCCTTGACGGTATTTTATTTCATACATAAAACTATGCATATACATAGAGCGGGGTAGGGCATCGTCGTGCCATCCATAAGCTGTGAAGTACGCATCGTTTCGAGTGAGACTGAAAAGGTGACGCGGATCGAAGTGGCCCCTTCGACCCAGATGGTATGGACCGCTTTATGACTGTCAGCGCGGCGACTGCGGCACAGGCCGATGCGATGTGATTGAATGCAATCCGGAACAGCGAGATGTCATCCTGAGCGACATCCAAAAGACCGCCAACAAGGTTGTAAGAAACGGAGAGAAAAATGAAGATTTGGTATCAGAGCTATGTTGATTACGAAAACGGTGCCACCTATTGGGAGCACCTGCGCGAGAACCTGAACGCGGCCATGTCTCCGGGGACAACCGTGGATATTCACGGCATCACACCTTATGACAGCTATGCCCATCCGCTGGTCGAGTTCCGCTGCGCCCGCGAGATGATTGCCAATGTGATCCGGGCAGAACGCGAAGGTTACGATGCCGTTGTGGTCGGGCATTTTCAGGATGCGGGATTGTACGAAGCGCGCAGCGTTGTCGACATCCCCGTGATCGGCCTGGGCGAGGCGACGATGCTCTGGTGTTGCCAGCTGGGGCAGCGCCTTGGCATCGTGACGATCAACCCGCGGTTCATCCCCTGGTTCCACCAGCAGATCGGCAAATACGGCCTGCGTGACCGGGTTGCGGGCGTTCATTCCCTGAAGTTTGAGCCGGGTCAGATCCTTGGGGCCTATGGCGACGCGGACAAGGCGCTTGAGGTCAAGGATCTCTTCGACAAACAGGCGGCGCCCCTGGTGGAACAGGGCATCGACGTGGTGATCCCGGGTGGCGGCATTCCGATGGTCCTTTTCGCGCAGTTCCAGAACCACAATGTCGGCGGTGCGCCGGTCATCAATGGCATCCCCATAGCGATCAAGATGGCGGAGATGGCCGTCAGTCTGAAACAATTGACGGGCCAATCCGTCAGTCGCACCGGAGATTACGTGAAGGCTCCACCGGAAGTGATCGAGGAATTCCTGACGCATCCGAAAGGTCTGTAAGGCACCGTAAAGTTGTCAGGCGTCGGCCCAAGCGGAGGGTCGGAAGGAGAACGCCTGTACCCCGGCGCGTACGGCGTGTTCCGGGCCTGGGTGCCAGTGATCGACGGCAGCAAAGTCCCGCATCGCCGCTCCACAGCCCGGCGATGCGCTTCGTTGCGCAAGATCGGTTTGAATGGGAAGTTCACGGCTTTCGACACCAGAAACCGAGATTTGGGGTCGAAGAGGTTGAGCGCCTGTTCGATCTGGGTCTTGCCCGGTCGCACATAGGTCGGCAGGGCCTGCCCGGCGGGGGTCAGGCTCACGCCTTCGCGGCTGCGCTTGAACAGCCGGATTCCGACCAATTGCTCCAACCCGCGAATGATCCGCGATACGTTTGGGTGCGCGGTATGAAGCGCTTCGGTGGCTGTTGTAACCGACTTGCAATCCGCGACCTGCGGAAAATTCCAATTGACGCATCTTGATCGGGCGACGGCTCACGGGTGTTTCCGCCGTGAAGAGGTTCGAAGTCGCATATTCATCTCGAAGTGCGCCCTGATCTGGCTCGCAAGGCGGTTCAAAGCAGATCAGCTCATGGTCGAAGTCTGTAGTGAAGCCCTGCCATCGCAGGGCACCGGATTCTGGCCCGGAGACCGCGCGCAGGGGCGGTGGGCGCCCCTTTTCCCCTGTTGTCACCGGTGAAATGCCTTTGATGCCGGGCAGAGGCTGCCAAAAATACATAATAAAAACAATAATATATCTCTATAGGTATGCGAAACATCAGTTTTGTATGCAATTTTTCTTTACAGAATGCAGAAACAGGACCTAGCGTAGAGAGGACAGGAGAACCCATGCCCCATACGCTTCGACAACAACTCGCCGACCTCGTTCTTCTCGGGGAACTGAAACCCGGAGACCGCCTTGATGAACACAAGCTTGCCGAGCGTTTCGGCGTGTCACGCACACCCATCCGCGAGGCGATCCGACAGCTTGGCGCCTCCGGCCTGATCGAAATCCGGCCCCGCCGGTCGGCGGTCGTGCGCAGCTTTGACCGGACCGAGCTGAGCGAGGCTTTCGAGGCTATGGGAGAGATCGAGGCGCTTTGTGCCGCCCGCGCCGCCGTGCGGTTCAACGAATCCGAACGGTTGCGCCTGCGTGCCCTGATCGCCACGTCCGAGGATATCACCGCGCGCAAGGATCGCTCCGCTGCGCTGGAGATGGATTTCGAATTTCACGGATTGCTGCATGACGGCGCGCGCAACTGGATGCTCAAGACCGTGGCGGAAGAGACCCGGTTGAAGATCACCCCCTACAGCGCCGCGCTGTTCACCATGGAAAGCTATGATGCCGATCTGGGGCGTCCGCATAATCAGCACGCCGAAATCGCCGAGGCGGTGCTGGTCGGTGATGGGGACCGCGCCGGGGCGCTGATGCGCGAACATATCGCCCAGGCCCTGATCGCTCTCCAGCATTTCTTTGAAGAGACGGCGGCGCAGCCGGATGCGCCCAAGGCAAAAGGCAGAACCTGATGAGCCATGCATATCTCGGCCCCGGCCGCGCGCAGATGTTCGCCTCCGGCGCGATGTGCGCCACGTCGCACCCCTTCGGCGCCCGCGCGGCAATCGAGGTTCTGGCGCAGGGCGGCAACGCGGTGGATGCGGCGGTGGCCGGAGCGGTTGTTCTGGGATTTTGCGAACCTGCGATGACCGGGCTGGGTGGCGATGTCTTTGCGTTGATCCATGATGCCAGGACCGGTGAAAGCCGCGGCCTGAACGGGTCTGGTCGTGCGCCTGCGGCGCTGGACGCAGCGGATCTGCGGGCGCAGGGGATGCGGGCCATCGGGCTCGGTTCGGTTCATTCCGTCACCGTGCCCGGGGCCGTCGATGCCTTTGGGCGGTTGATCGCGGAAGAGGGGCGGCTGGACCTGGCCACGGTGCTGGCCCCGGCGATCCGCTATGCCGAAACCGGGGTGCCGGTGCATCGCCGCACCGCCATCGACGCCGACCATTTCAGCCACCGGCTTCAGGGGGCGGGGCGGCAGCATTTCCTGAACCACGGCAAACCCTACCGCGAGGGCGATATCTTTGTGGCACCCGGCCAGGCCGAGGCGCTCAGGCTTATCGCAAAGGACGGTGTGGGCGCATTCTATGAAGGCCCGATCATGGAGGACATTCTTTCGAGCCTGCGCGCAGCGGGCGGTGTCCACACGGCCGAAGACTTTGCCAAGACCCGCGCCGATGCAGTGACCCCGATCCGGCGCGCCTATCGCGGGCATGATCTGGTTGAATTGCCGCCGAACGGGCAGGGGGCCACCGCCCTTCTGATCGCGGCATTGCTTGAAAAGTTCGATATCGGCGCGCTTGACCCCAATGGGGCAGAGCGGGTTCACCTGGAAGCCGAGGCCACACGCCTGGCTTACGGTGCCCGCAACCTTTTTGTCGGCGATCCGGGCAACGCGACGCTTTCCCTCGACGGCATGTTGTCCGAGGCGGCAATCGATGCGCTGGCCGCCGAGATCGACCCGAAAAGGGCCGGCACCCTGATCCAGCCGCGAACAGAGGCTTTGCACAAGGATACGGTCTATATCACCGTGGTGGATGGCGACGGGCTTTGCGTGTCGCTGATCTATTCGATCTTCTGGCCCTATGGCTCCGGTTTCGCGTCGGAGCGTTTCGGGATCGGGCTGCAGAACCGGGGCGCGGGCTTCACGCTGGAAGAGGGCCATGTGAACGAGCTGCGCGGCGGCAAGCGTCCGCTGCACACGCTGATCCCCGGTCTGCTGGAAAAACCCGGCGAATATGCCATGCCCTTCGGGGTGATGGGCGGGGCCTATCAGGCGACGGGCCACGGCCATTTTGTCTCCAACCTTGTCGATTACGGCATGGACATCCAGGCTGCCATCGACGCGCCGCGCAGTTTCCTCGACATCACCTCCGGCATGCTTGATCTGGAACAGGGCTTTGACGACAGTGTTGCGGCCCGCCTTGCAGAGATGGGGTACAAGGTGCAACGCCCGCCGGTCGGCATGGGCGGGGCGCAGGCGATCCGCCGCGATGTGGCCGGTGGCCTTCTGACCGGTGGCAGCGACCCGCGCAAAGACGGCATGGCCCTGGGGGTGTAGGATGAACGGTCCGACGCCACGCAGTTCCCGGACCCGACCCCGTTTCAGTTTTGCGGGCGCGCTGCGCGGTCTGGCGGCTGTCGCCGTGATCTCGCTGCTGATGTTGCAGATCGTCGTCGTGGCCCTGCGCTATGTCTTCTCGATTGGCGCGCCATGGGCCACCGATCTGCTGACCTACCTCTTTTTCTTCATCGTTTCGCTGCCGCTCGCCGGGGTGCTGCTGCGCAATGAAAGCGTGCGCGTGGACGTGATGAACCAGCGCTTCCCGCCCGCTCTGCGCGACTGGATAGACCGCTTCGCCCTTCTGGGGCTGCTGTTCCCGGCAATGGCCTGGGCGGCGTGGAAATCGGTGCCGATGGTACAGACCTCCTGGCGGGTACTGGAAAGCTCTCCGACCCTGGGCGGCCTGCCGGGTTTCTTCATCCTCAAGACGATCACGGCGCTGCTTTTTGTGACGCTTGCCGTCGTCGCCCTGATCCTCGGGTTGCGGCCCCGCCTCTACCGGCGCAATCCGAGCGAAGAAAGCGATGCGACATGAGCGGTGCCCTGCTTGTCCTTCTTGGGGTCACGCTTTTATGCGGTATCCTCTCCGGTGCGCCGGTGTCCTTTGTGCTGATCGGGGTGCCGATGGTGGTCGCCTTCCTCGGCGCGGTACTGGGCGTGTTCGATCTGGGCTTTCTCGCGGCCTTCCCGTCGCGGGCCTTTGGCATCCTGACCAACGACGTGTTTCTGTCGGTGCCGCTCTTTGTCCTGATGGGCGGGCTTCTGGAACGGTCGAGCATCGCCAAGCGGATGATGCTGACGGCGGGCGCGCTTTTCGGGAACCGCGAAGGCGGCATGGCCTATGCGGTGGTCATCGTCGGGGCGCTTCTGGCGGCGTCCACCGGGGTGATCGGGGCGACGATCTTCATGCTGGGCATGATCGCGATGCCGGCGATGCTTGAGGCGGGCTATTCGAAATCCCTGGCGTCGGGGGTCATCTGTGCGTCCGGGTCGCTGGGGCAGATCATCCCGCCCTCCATCCTGCTGATCCTGCTGACCGACCAGATCTCGGCGGCCTATCAGGCCGGGCGGCGCTCAGCCGGGGAATGGGCGGTCGAACCTGTCTCCGTCGGGGATCTCTTTGCCGGGGCGTTCATTCCCGGCCTCCTGCTGGTGGTCCTCTATATCCTCTACATTCTGTTCACTTCGATCCGGACCCCGGCCAGCTGCCCGCCGGTGGTGACACGTGATGCCGCGGGCAACCGGACCCGGCCGGACCTGCGCGAGGTCACCTATTCCCTGCTCATGCCTTTGCTGCTGATCGTGATCGTGCTCGGTTCGATCCTTGGTGGCGTGGCCACGGCGACCGAAAGCGCGGCGCTTGGCGCGGCGGGGGCATTGGTGATGACAGCGATGAACCGCGACGGCGTGCCGCTCTGGCGCATGCTGTTGTTGATGGCGGTACTGCCCGCCGCCTTTGCGCTGGTTGCCGTCAAACTGTCCGGCGGTGCGCAGGCCTCGCCGCTGGCGGGGGGCATCGGGCTGGTGGCGCTGGTCGTGATGTGCCTTGGCACCCTCAGTGCCCTGCTGCAGGAATTGCGGCGCGGTGGCATGTGGGACGCCGCTGTCGACACCGCCAGCATGGTCGCCATGCTGACGCTGATCGTGCTGGGCGCGACGATGCTGTCGCTGGTCTTCCGTGGCCTGCACGGCGAGCAAATGGTCGAGAGTTTCCTGCACGGCCTGCCGGGCGGAGAGCTGACGGCGGTGCTGGTCGTGATGGCGATCATCTTCGTGCTCGGCTTTGTCATCGAATATGTCGAGATCATCTTTATCGTCGTGCCGATCGCCGGGCCGCCGCTGATGGCGGCGGGTGTCGATCCGGTCTGGTTCGCCATCCTGATCAGCATGAACCTTCAAATCAGCTTCCTCACGCCTCCCTTCGGCTATGCGCTGTTCTACTTCCGCCGCGTCGCACCGGAGAGCGTGAAGACCCTGGACATCTACAAGGGGATCCTGCCGTTCATCCTCTTGCAGATCGTCGCGCTGGCCATCGTCTTCCTGGTCCCGGACCTGGCGACCTGGCTCCCCGACACGATCTACAAATGAGCGGCCCAACCAACAGGGATGATAAAGAAATGAAAAGAAGAGCCTTCATCACCGCCGCATCCGTCGCCTCGGTGACCCTCGCGGCCCCCCGGATCGCCAGCGCCCAGGCGCAGCATAACTGGAAACTCGTCACCTCCGTGCCGCGCGGTCTGCCCGGGCCCGGCGTCTCGGCCCTTCGCTGGGCCGAGCGTGTCACCGCGATCACCGAGGGCGCGATCAACGTGCAGGTGTTCGGCGCCGGCGAGCTGGTGGCACCCTTTGCCACCCAGGAAGCCGTCGAAAGCGGGACCGCCGAGGTTTACCACGGCTCCGGCACCTGGTTTTCAGGCCGGGACATCGCACATGCCTTCTTCACGGCGGCTCCTTACGGGCTGACCTTCGATGAGATGCATGCCTGGATGTATTACGGCGGCGGCCAGGAGCTGCTGGACGAATTCACCAATCCGCGGAACCTCAAAGTGTTCATCGGTGGTGGCTCCGGCCTGCAGACCGCCGGCTGGTTCAAGAAACCGATCACCTCGCTCGACGACCTGCAGGGGCTGAACTTCCGCGCCGCCGGTCTTTATGGCGAGGTGCTGCGCAAGCTCGGCGTCAATCCGACCTCGATTCCACCGGGCGACATCTTTGCCGCGCTTCAATCCGGCGCGCTGGACGGCGCCGAATGGGTTGGTCCGTCGAACGACCTGGCCTTCGGCCTGCAGAACGTTGCAAAGTACATGTATGCGCCCTCGCCGGTCGAGATTTACGGCGGCATCGAGTTCGGCATCGGCATGGACGCCTGGAATGCGCTGACCGACGGCCAGCGCGTTATGGTCGAAGCGGTGACCGAGGCCGAGGCCAACCGGTCCTCCGCCGATACGCTGCATGCGCATTTGCAGGCCTATGAAAAGCTGAGCGCCATGCCGGACCTGACCATCGATACATTCCCCGATGAGGTCTGGACCGCGATCCAGGACGCCTCCCGCGAGGTGATCGAAGAGGTGAAGGAGACGAGCGATTTCCACCGCCGTTTCGTCGACGCCTATTATGCCTATGTCGGTCAGGCGACGCAGTACAAGCGCTTCTATGACACGGGCTTCCTGCAGGCACGGCAGAACTTCATCCTTTGAAGCTCCGGGCGATCTTCCCGCCGCTGATCGGGTTCCTGATGGTGCCCATGGGATCGGCGGCGGGATGTGCAGGGTGATCCGGTTTTGAACCGGCGCCAGGCCACCCCAACCGTCACAAAGAGATAAGCTATGACCCGCGAAACCCCCATCTATACTGGTCCCGAGCTCTGCGCGCTCAGCGCGGTCGAAGCGGTCGATCTTCTGCGCCGGGGCGACGTGTCGGCCCTTGAGCTGATCGAGGCGGCCCAGACCCGGCACGCCCAGACGGATCCGGCGATCAACGCCATGCCGACACCCTGTTTCGAGCGGGCGCGGGCGGCGGCAGGGGCGCTTCAAACACCCGGCGAGGACCGGGGCGCATTGTATGGCCTGCCTGTCGGGATCAAGGATCTGACTGCGGTGGCCGGGGTTCGGACCACTTTCGGCACGCCGGGTCTGGCCGATTACGTGCCCGAAGCCTCCGATCCGCTGGTTGACCTGATCGAGACCCGGGGCGGCGTGGTGCTGGGCAAGACGAACACGCCTGAATTCGGGGCCGGGGCCAATACGTTCAACGCCATCTTCGGTGCCACGCGGAACCCCTGGGACACCCGCCTGAACGCCGCCGGGTCCTCGGGCGGGGCGGCGGCACAACTGGCTGTCGGGCAGGCATGGCTCAGCCAGGGTTCGGATCATGGCGGTAGTCTGCGAACCCCCGCGGCCTATTGCGGTGTGGTGGGACTGCGGCCCAGTCCCGGGCTTGTCGCGGGCGGACCGGCACAGGCGGGCTATATCACCGAAGGCGTGCAGGGGCCGATGGCGCGCTCCGTCGCGGATTGCGCGCTCTTCCTCGACACGATGACCGGGTTCGATGCGCGCTACCCGCTGTCCTACCCCCGCGCGTCCGCGCCCTATCTTGCGGCGATAGAGCGGGCCGAGGTCACCAAATTGCGCATCGGCTACCTGCCGGACCTGTCCGGTGAAAGCGCCGTCGACACCGACATGCGCAGCCATATCGACGCGGCGATGCAGAAGATGGCGCGGGCGGGCGCTTCGGTCGAGGAGGTTGCGCCGGATCTGTCAGGTATGCGGCGGGCCTATTACATACAGCGCGGCCTGCTCTGGGCCAGTCTGATGCGCGACATCGACCCGGCGATCCGCAGCGGGTTCAAGCAGACGCTGGAGGACAACCTGCAGTTCGGCCTGGACCTGCAGATGGATGATATCATCGACTCGCAACTCATCCGCTCCCGCCTCTACGACGAGACCCAGACGGTCTTTGCACAGGTCGACGTGCTCGCGGCGCCGGTCGTCGGCTGCATGCCCCATCCGGTCGAAGAGGAATGGGTGCGCCGGGTCGGTGGCCGGGACCTGGATTTCTACATGGACTGGCTGGATTGTGGCTTTCTCGCGACGGCTGTCGGCCTGCCCGCCATGTCGGTGCCGGTCGGGCGCAATGCGCAGGGCGTGCCGGTCGGGCTGCAATTGATCGGCAAGCCGAGGGGCGAGGCGGACCTGCTGGCGGCGGCCCGCTGCGTCGAACTTGTTTTCGGCGGGCCGATGCCGGTTTTTGACCCCAGGGTGACCCACATCTGATAGGGGTCGCAACGGCGGGTGGTCGATCGCCACGATGGCCGCAAGCTGGCCGTATCCGAAGAATCCGTTTCACGCCATTTCGCCGGTGTTCCACCCCGATGAATACCCTCCGCGCCCCGGCCTTTCGGCGGCGCATGATGTGGCGCTTTGCCTCTATTTGATGGAGGAGGCGATCACCAAGGGTCTCAACGACGGCTTTGCGGCGATCATGGTCGAGCCGATCATCGGCAACGGTGGCCATATCGTTCATGCGAAAGCCTATCACGAGGGGCTGTTGGTGTCCTGCGAGTTGGTCCGTGACCGGCAGGCCAAAACCTCAACCCCCAGGGCCGCGGCAGAGGTAAGCCGGCGCGGGCCGGTGCGCCGCGCATTCAAAGGGTCGCGTTACGGTCCGAGACCCATTTCCAAAGGGCATTTGCGACCGGACCCGGGGAAGATTCCCGGCGGCGCATGGCAAAGATTTCAGAACGCCGCGGGGAGAAACCATCGACCGCTATTGGACGTAATGAGCCCTCGGCGATTTCCTGACGGATCAGGTGATCCGGAATGCCGCCCCAGCCGAGCCCGGAGAGGATGACCTGTTTCTTGGCGGCAAAGTCCGAAACCGTCCATCGGCGGGCACCGGGCAGAAGGTCGCGGCTCTGGCTGTCGTCGGGTCCCGCGGTGCCCGAGACAACGATCTGCGGGATCGCCTGCAACACCGACAAAGGCAGGGTGCCAGGCCCGAGCCGTTCGGCCAGCGCGCGGCAGGCCACGGGCCGAATATGGACCACGGCCAAGGGGCGTGTCTCGACCTCCTCCAGCGGCACACCGTCCAGGGTGGCTATCGCGACATCGGCCCGGCCTTCCATCAGGCGCGCAATCGGGCCGCCCATCATTTCCGTGGACAGCCGCAGATGCGTCGCCGGGAAGCTTTTGCCGAGGTCGGCCAGCACCGGCAGAAGCAGGTCCAGCGGCAAGGTTGCGCTGACGGCGAGGCGCAGCTCCGGCTCTTCATGTGCGCGGAGCCGGGCGGCGGTTGCATTCAGTTCCCGCATCTCGGTCAGGACGCGAATGGCTTCGCGGTAGAACACCCGCCCCTCGGCAGTCAGGGTCGGGCGATAGGTGTCGCGCGACAGAAGCTTCAGCTCCAGTTCGTCTTCAAGCTGGCGGATCGTGTGGCTGATGGCGCTTTGCGATTTGTTCAGCCGTTCTGCGGCCCCGCGAAAGGTGCCGGTGGCGACGACGGCGTCCAGGGCGAGCAGTTGATGATGTTTCATGATGATTAGGGTTATTGATCGTTTATGTGAAAACTCGATATTATCTATAAATCGTCATGCGCGCTAGAGACAGGGTATTCCCAGACCAGGAGACCCCATGATGAAACTCTACTACAAACCCGGCGCCTGCCCCCTTGCCAGCCACATCGCGCTTTACGAGACCGGTGCGGCCTTTGAAATCGAGGCGGTCGATACCGATACCGGTCGCACGGAATCCGGCGCGGATTTTCGGGCAATCAACCCCAATGGTTACGTGCCGGCCCTCCGGCTTCCTGACGGGGCCGTTCTGACCGAAGGTGCAGCAGTTCTGCAGCTGATCGCTGATCGCCATCCGGAGGCCGGGCTGGCACCGGCGCCGGGGAGTTTCGACCGCGCCCGTCTGCACGAGGCGCTGAACTGGATTTCCGCCGAACTGCACAAGGCCTTTGGCCCGTTGTTCCGCGCAGGCACCACCGAGGACGAACAGGCCGCCGCTCGCATCGCGGTCGGAACGAAATTCGATCGGGTAGAGGCCCAGCTCTCGGATGGCCGCATCTGGCTCGTGGCCAACCAATTCTCGGTCGCTGACGCCTACCTCTTTGCTGTGGCGAACTGGGCAAACTTCACCGGGATTGAACTGTCGAACTGGCCGAACCTTGCCGCGCTGGTCGATCGCGTGGCTGCCCGGCCTTCCGCCCAAAAGGCGATGAAAGCCGAAGGATTGATCCAGTGAATCCCGCAGAACACCACCGCATTGCAGAGCTGATGGAAGTCTATTTCGAAGGTCTGCATCAGGCGGACAGCAGAATGTTGCGCCGGGTCTTTCATCCGCAACTGGCCTATGTCTGCGCCACCGAGGGCGACGAGCTGTATCTCGACCTTGAAACCTACATGACCCGCATCGACGGGCGCGAGCCGCCCGCCCGGCGCGGTGATCCGCGCGACGAGGCGATCCTTGAGATTGCCTTTGGCAGCCCCCGCCTGGCCCGCGTTACCGCGCGCATGAGTATGATGGGGCGCAGCTATCTCGACTACCTGACACTTGTTCCGCATGACGGTGCATGGCGCATCGTGACCAAGGCCTTCACTTACCTGCCGCGAGAGGACTGACCCATGCCCTATGTCAACATCAAGATCACCCGCGAAGGCGGTCCTGAAGGAACCGGCCCTTCGGCTGAGGAGAAAAGCCGCCTCATCAAGGGCGTCACTGATCTGTTGCAGGAGGTCCTAGGCAAGGATCCTGCGACGACATTTGTCGTGATCGACGAGGTCGCGCTGGATGACTGGGGGATCGGTGGGTTGCCGGTGCCGGATTACCGGCGGCAGCAGGGAAGCCCCGCCTGACCGCAGCCTATGTCCTGTCGGCGGTCGGCTTTGGGCATCCACCGTATAAAAACCACTATGCGGTTAATAATTGCGCTTGTCGGAATTAAGTGACGCGACTAGGGTGCGGGGGGAGAGGAGACCCCATGAAAACCAACGAAGGCGTTATCAACACATTCATCGAGGCCGGGATTACACGCGGATTCACGCTGCCCGGCCTTGGCATCACCTGGTCGCTGCCGGCCTTTTACGACCGCCAGGAGGAGTTCGAGCTTGTGCTTGCGCGCTCGGAGCAAAGTGCCTCGGTCATGGCCCAGGTGGCGGGCAAACTGACGGGAAAGCCGGGGGTGCTGATGGCGCAGGGGCCCTTTGCCACCAGCACGGGGGCCTTCGGGATACTGGAGGGGTATTTCTCATCCTCGCCGATGGTCGTGATCACGGATACCTCCTGTTACGACGGCTTCGCGCAGCATGGTGTTTATCAGACCATGACGGGTGATTACGGCGCCGGTGATGCCTTTGCCGTGCTCAAGACCATGACGAAATACGCCACTTACGCGACCACGCCGACCGAGGCGGTCTATGGCACGCAGCTTGCGATCAAACATGCGATGACGCCCCGGCAGGGACCGGCGGCGATGATCATGCGGACCAACATCATCCGCGCGGAGGTGCCGGAAGACGCCCGTGCGCGGCTTTATCCGACCGAAGGCTACCTGCGGCGCACGCCGATGGTGCCGGACCGCGAGGCGTTGCAGGCCATTGCCGAGGCGCTGGCAGGGGCGAAGGCACCGGTGATCATCGCGGGCAACGGGGTCTATATGAGCCGTTCGGGCGAGAATCTGCAGCGCTTTGCGGAAGCGCAGGGTGTTGCCGTCGCATCGAGCTATCATGGCAAGGGTGTGATCGACGAGACCTGTCCGATTGCGGTCGGGATGATGGGCAACTGGGCCTCTGCCTCTGCCAACCGGATGGTGCAGGCGGCGGATGTGGTCCTTGTTCTGGGGTGCAGCCTGGGGCCGGAATACACGCGGTTCCGCGATGCGCAGATGATGCGGCCCGGAGATCAGACGATCATTCAGGTAGACACAGATCCGCATAACGCGGGCTGGGTCGTGCCGGTGGATATGGCGGTGACGGCGGATGTGGCCGATGTGCTGGATTTCCTGCTGGGGGCCGAGGGGCCAAAGGCGGGCGTTGTTGACGGGCGTCTTCGCCGGATTGCGGCGATCCGGGAACAGAACGATTATGGCGTGCTGCCGGAGTACAAGACCGCGCCGGGGACGGTGCATTATGCCGACATCATGCGCGGTCTGGGAGGATTCCTGGAGGCGCAGGACCTGCTGACGCTGGACGCCGGGACAAACCGGATCTGGGCGACCTCGCGCCTGCCGCTGCGCCATCCGCATCAGCTGGTCGCGCCCGGTGGGATCGGCGGCATGGGGTGGAGCACGCCTGCCGCAACCGGGGCCAAGATCACCTGCCCGGAAAAGCGGGTGACCGGGCTGATCGGGGACGGCGGTTTTATGATGACGATGGATGCCGTCGCCACGGCGGCAGAACAGGGGATCGACGTGGTCTATGTGGTTGCGAACAACGCCGGGCTCGGGATGGTGCGCGACAATCTGGGCAACCAGCGGATCGGTGTCGATTTCATGGATCATGATTTTGCCAAGGTTGCCGAAGGGCTGGGCGGTTCGGGGCTGACGGTGACGGAAGCCGACCAGATGGGCGATGCCCTGCGCGAGGCGCATGGCCGGTCCGGGCCGGTCGTGATCGACGTCAAGGTCGACCCGGCAGCCAGCCACCGCGATTGTTCGGACTATGGCGATCTGATGGATCCGGCGACGCTGAAGTGACCTTTGGCCGGGGATGACGCGCACCTTCGCACAAGACACGCGAATTCATATGGGGTAATGCAGGCCCCATGACAGATGCAAAGAAACCCAAACTCACCGCCAACCGGCGGGGCAGACCGCGGCAGGACATGGGTGCCGCGGCCCTGAACGACGACCGGCCCTTTGTCACCTCGCTGGCGCGGGGCCTGTCGATTCTGCGGGCTTTTCAGGCCGAGGACATGGTGCTTGGCACCCAGGTCATCGCGGAACGGACGGGGCTTCACAAGACAACCGTGTCGCGGTTGCTGGGAACGCTGACCAAGCTGGGATACCTGCGGTATCTGCCGGAATATGGCAAATACGCCGTTTCAAACCAGGTACTGACTCTGGGTTTCGCCGCCATCGGGCGGTTCGGTTTCGCCGAGATGGTGCGGGGCCATATGGAGAAGATCGCCAGCGGTGGCGATTGCGCCGTTGCGCTGAGCGTTCGGGACGAGCGCGACATGATGTTTGTCGAGCTGATCCGCAAGCCGACGGCGGTGGCGCTGAACCTGAATGTGGGGTCACGTATTCCGCTGGCGCTGTCTGCACCGGGGCGTGCCTATCTGGCCTTTGCGGAGGGGCAGGAGCGTGAACGCGCTTTTGCCGATCTGGCAAAGCTTTATGGCGACAGCTGGGAGGAGCGGGTGCGCCCGGATTTGCAGGCCGCGCTCGACCGTTTTGTGACGCAGGGCTATGCCGACAGTTTTGGCGACTGGAACGCCCAGCACAACGCCATCGCGGTGCCGGTGCGCGAGCCTTTGACCGGTGACATCTATACCATCAGTGTCGGTGGCAATGCCGCGCTGCTGCCGCCGGAAACCCTGCGCGCACAGCATCTGCCGCAATTGCTGAGCGCCGCACAGGCGATTTCCACCCTGGGCGGTCGGGTGCATTGAGGCGGGTCAGCCGGACCGCCTGAAGCGGGACCGAAGCAGCGGCCAGAGCAGGATTGCCGCTGTCACCGCAAAGAGCGCCAGTGCGATGGGACGCTCCAGGAAGGCCAGGACATTACCGTCCGTCAGGATCAGCCCCTGCCGCAGTGACATCTCGATGGTTGGTCCCAGGACCATGCCGATCACGATGGGGGCCAAGGGGTAGGAGAGGTAGCGCAGGAGGGCACCGCCGACCCCGGCGGCAAAGGCCACCCAGATGTCGAAAGTGCTGCCATTCACCCCATAGGCACCGACCGTCGAGATGATCAGGATCAGGCCGATCAGGATCGGTTCCGGGATTCGCAGGATGCGGGTGAACAGCGATGCGCCCAGGGCACCGGTGGCGAACATCACCAGGTTGACCAGGATCAGGCAGAGGAAGATCGCATAGATCAGATCGAGGTGGTTGGCGAAAAGCTGCGGGCCGGGGGCGATGCCCTGTACCACCAGCGCCCCCAGCATCACAGCGGTGACGGGGTCGCCCGGAATGCCGAGGGCGAGGGTCGGCACCAGTGCGCTGCCGGTCACCGCGTTGTTTGCGGATTCGCAGGCGACCAGCCCGTCGGGCTCGCCCTTGCCGAAATTCTCCTGCCGCTTCGAGGTGCGCCGCGCTTCGGAATAGGCGATGAAGGCGGCGGTGGCGGCCCCGGTGCCGGGCAGCGCGCCAACGAACGAGCCAATCATCGAGCCGCGCAACAGCATCCCCAGCCGGATGCGCCATTCCCGCCAGGGCGGCACGCGGAAGCCGACGCGCATCTCGGCGGGATCGGGCTTGTCGCCGTCAAGATTGAGGACTCTCAGGAACATCTCTGAATAGGCGAAGATACCGACGATGACAGGGATCAGCGCAATCCCGGCGCTGAGTTGGAAGCTGCCGAAGGTATAGCGCATGTCGCCGGTCACAGGGTCGACGCCGATGGCGGCCAGCATCAGCCCGATGCCGCCCGAGACCAGCCCCTTGGCCATCTGCCCGGAGGAGACACCGGCGATGCAGGTCATCGCAAAAAGGCCAAGGGCGAAATATTCGACCGGGGTGAATTGCAGGGACAGGGCCGCGAGCGACGGGCCCGCGATGATGAAGATCGCGACGGAGAACAATCCGCCCAGGGTCGAGGCCACGGTAACCCAGCCGAGCGCGAGATCGGCATCACCGCGCCGCGCCATCGGGAATCCTTCGAGCGCGGTGGCCGCCGCCTGGGGCGTGCCCGGCGTGTTGAGGATGATTGCGGTGATGGAGCCGCCATAGACCGAGCCGCAATAGACCCCCAGCATCAGCGCGATTGAGGGGATCTGCGGCAGGGAGAAGGTAAAGGGCAGGGCCATGGTCAGCCCGATGACGGAACCAAGCCCCGGCAGGACGCCCACGACGACCCCGACGATGGTGCCGCAGATGATGCAGACAATGGTCAGCGGGGTGGCGATCTGGGCCGCGGCGGTTATCAGAAGCTCCATCGTGATCCTATCTCCGGCTGCTCAGAAGCCGATGTCGAAGGGGCTGGCAGGAAGGATGATCAGGAACACCCGCTCGAACAGGAGCCAGACGGCGATGCTGTAGACCAGCGCGACGGCCACGATCGTGACCCAGGTGCGCCGGCCCAGCAGCAGGGGCACGGCGATCCCGAAGAGGATGCTGGCGATGAGGAACCCCGCGAGCTGGATCAAGGCGCAATAGGCGGCGGTAGCCAGCACCAGCCACGCCACCCGCCAGGTCGGGCGCGGGCTGTTTTGCACGGTGCCGCGCGGAGAAAAGACATTTGCCAGCAGGAAAGATTCCGCGATCAGCAGGAAGATCAGCACAAGGCGCGGGAAAAAGTAGGGGCCGCGTCCGGCGCTGTTGCGGGCAAATGCGCTGACCTCGCCGAAGGTGAGCATGAGAAAGACCGCAGTGACCGCCAAGATGCAGAGTGCCACGACCCGGTCCGCGATGATCGTGGACCGGAAGGGCGGGCGAGACGTCTTTTCCATCAGGTCGGGTCCTCCTGCCCAAGGCGCTGCCGCTCGATCCTGGCAGCGCCCCCGGTTCACTTCGAGAGCAGACCGGCCTTCTCAAGCAGGACGCGGTTTGTCTCGTATTTCTCCCGCACGAAAGCGGTGAACTCCACTGAACCCATATAGGCCGAGGGCTGTTTGACTGCTTCCATGCGTTCCTGGAACGGTGCGGAATTTACCGCAGCTTCACAGGCCCCTTCCAGGCGGGTGACGTCTTCCTCCGGCAGACCCTTGGGCGCGACGATACCGCCCCAGATCGGGAAGTCGAGATCATATCCCTGTTCGGCTGCCGTGGCGAGATCGGGTTGTTCCTTCAGCCGTTCGGATTGCAGCATCGCCAGCGACTTCAGCTGTTCGGCGTTGCTGCTGAAAAAGGAGACATGCGGGATGAAAACATCGGCGGTGCCGTCCAGCAGCGCCTTGAGGGCGGGGCCGTCGCCGTTCACCGGCAGATAGGTCATTTCGATGCCCGCCGCTTCCGCCAGGGCCAGCCCCGCGATATGCGGCACGGAGCCGATGGCCTGTACCGCGAAGGTAACCTCGCCGGGGTTTGCCTTGGCGTGGCTTACCATCTCCTCAAGCGTGGAGAAGGGTGCATCCTTGGCCACGGCGATGACGGTCGGGGCCGAATAGGCGAGGCAGATGTAGTCGAAACTGTCAATGTTGTAGGGGAGGGCGCGCAGATGCGGCTGCGTGGTCAGCGGACCAACCGGCGCCATGCCAAGCGTGCGTCCATCCGCGCGGGCGCGGGCGACTTCGCCGACACCCAAAGTGCCGCCGGCCCCGGCGGTGTTCTTGACGACGATATTGGCGTCCAGCGCGTCGGTCAGGCCGGATTGCATGGCGCGGGTGGTGATGTCGGTCCCGCCACCTGCGGCGAAGGGCACGACAACGGTGACCGGGCGATTTGACTGCGCCGATGCGCCGGTCGCAGCCATTGTCACGGCGATGGCCGATGCGACCCCTGCCAGAGTTCTAATTGCATTGCGTTTCATACGGCCCTCCCAGACTCGTCCATTTCCCATTTCACCGCAGCCTTCTCCTCTTTACTGCGGTATAATGTTTTGTATAACGGGATTATGTAAGATATAATGAAATATGCAAGAGCCAATTTGAGCGGCTGTGGGGAGTGAGAAAGATCGCATGAAACGTATGTCGGGACGTACCGCACTGATCACCGGCGCGGCGGAAGGGCTGGGCAAGGCTGTCGCCGCGCGCTTGTCGGAGGAGGGCGCGCGGGTGGTCGTGATCGACCGGGACGCAGCGGCGATCAAACGCGCTTCGGCTGAACCGGATATGGCGGATGTCACCTTCCGCCAGGTCGACATGATGGATGGCGATGCCCTTGCCACAACACTGGCAGAGATCGAGAGCGCCGGCTTTGACGTGGATATTCTGGTGAACAATGCAGGCGGGTCCCTGCACACGCCGCGCGACTTCTTTGAGGAGACCGATGCCCATTGGGATCAGGTGATGGGCCTGAATGTCACCGCTGCCGTGCGCACCCTGCGGTTGATCTTGCCGGGCATGAAACGGCGCGGTTACGGGCGGATCGTCAACCTGGGGTCCAAGGCCGGGCGCTATGGCAGCCTGTTCACCGGGGCCAATTACGTGGCGGCAAAGGGTGCTATCCAGTCCATGACGCTGCAACTGGCGCAGGAATTCGGACCCTATGGGATCACCTGCAACGCGGTCTGCCCAGGCGCCATCCACACCCCCCGCGTCATCGGCCTGCTGAAGGAGCGGATGACGGATGAGGAACAGCAGGCGGTGCTGGACACCATCCCGGTGCGCCGCGCGGGCCGGGTGGAGGATGTGGCCGCCGCCGTTGCATTTTTCGCAGCGGACGAGGCCGGGTTTATCACCGGGCAGTTGATGGATGTGAACGGCGGGCAGGGGATGTCGTCGTGAGTTGTGCGACAGCATTCCGGTTGCCCCTGACGATTGGTCCGATCCTGGTGACAGGCGGCGCCGGATTTCTTGGCCGCGCCCTGACACAGGCGCTTGTGGCCGAGGGGCATCGGGTTGTTGTCAGCGATTTGCGACTGCCGGACGAAGCGCAGCGCGTGACGGGAGCGACCTATGTCCAGAACGACGTGCGCGACGGCGCGGCGGTGATGTCGCTGGTCGAGACGCAGGGCATTGCCGCCATCGTCCATCTTGCCGCCTTGGTCATTCCGGCCTGCCGGAAGGACCCGATGCTGGGCGCCGAGGTCAATGTTCTGGGCCATATCAACCTGCTGGAAGCCGCCCGCCGCGCCGGGATCAGGCGGCTGGTCTATACCAGTTCACTTGCCGCGCGGCCGCGCGGGCCGCTGGACAGCCCGGCCAACCTCTATGGTGTCTACAAGGCGGCCTGCGAGGATATCTCGAAGGTCTACCTGATGGACCACGGCCTGCCCTCCGTCGGGTTGCGGCCCAATGTGGTTTACGGCCCCGGCCGCGTCGAAGGTGAAACGGCGGCCATCAGCCTTGCCATGCGCGCGGCGGCGAGAGGCGAGCGTTTCGAAATCCCCTTCACCGGGCGCATGTGCTTTCAGCATGTTGATGAGGTGATCGAGATCTTCAAACGGTGCCTTGCGGCGCAGAATGATACCGCTGTTGTCAGTGACCTGACGACAAAAGTGCATTCCATCGACGATGTGCTTGCCGCGATCCGCGCCTGCGTGCCGGAGGCAGATGTGCGCGCAGCGCCCTCCTTGAGGGCCGCGCCCGACGGGTTGGACAACAACCCGCTGCGCCGGTTGCTGGGCAATTGGAAGAGTGTTTCGCTGGCTGAGGGAACGGCACGAACTATCGCGCGCTGCAGGGAGGCGGCGGTTGCAGGCCCTCTGCGTTAGGGATTGAAAGATTAGACCGGGATCAGGCGGCAGTGAGCCAGACCACAAATTCCGCGCCCTTCGGCTCAAGATTGCGCACAGTGATGATCCCCCCAGCGCGCTGCACCAATGTCTGCGAGATCGACAGGCCCAGCCCGGTGCCTTCGCCGCGTTTGGTCGTAAAGAACGGATCAAAGACCGATGCCAACAGATCCTCCGGCACGCCGGAACCGGTGTCCCGCACGGCGAGGGCAGCGCCCGACACGCCATCGCGGGTTTCCGGGTAGAGATGCAGGGTGATCTGCCCCTGCTGGCCCATGGCCTGGGTGGCATTGACCACCAGATTGACGATCACCTGCTGCACCTCGCCTGAATCCGCGCGGACCAGCGGGATGTCCTCGAACTCACAGATCACGTCGATGTCGCCGCGCGAAATCTGATGGTCGACCAGAACAAGGCAATCCTGAACGATTGGCCGCAGGTCTATCCCCTCGTGATAATCCGAAAAATCCGAAGGGGCGGCGAATTTCAACAGCTTGCCGACAATCACTTCGATCCGCGACACCTGTTTGTCGATCAGCGCCAGTTCGGCCTGCACGGGTTCTGCCGCATCCCCCAGCGTCTGCCGGATCACGTCCACATTCCCCAGGATCACCGCGACGGGGTTGTTGATCTCATGGGCCACGCCGGCAGTGATTTCACCGATGGAGGCCAGTTTTTCGCTCATCACCAGTTGGCGGAAAGTCTGTTCCAGTTTTTCATTCGCCTCGCGCAGTTCGGCGGTGCGTTGATCGACCCGCTGGTTCAGCTCCTCGTTCCAGCTGCGCAACCGGCGGTCGCGATCCTGTACCTGTTCCAGCAGGCTGTCGAGGTGATGCGCCACTTCGCCGATCTCGCCCTTTGCGCCAACGGGGCCAATGCGGGCGGAAAGCTCGCCCTTGCCGACCCGGCTCATGATCTGGGTCATGCGTTCCAGCGGCGAAAAGATTCCGCGCGCCATCCACAGGAAGACCGGCACGGACAGGGCCAGCACCGCCACAAAGGCGGCCATCATCCACAGAAAGGCCTCCCGCTTGGCCAGTTCAAAAGGCGCTTCGAGAAAGCCGACATAGAGCATGCCGACGCGGTCACCGAAACTGTCGGTGATCGGCAGGTAGCCGGAAATATACCAGTCGTTCACGACAAAGGCGCGACCCAGCCAGGTGCGCCCTTCGGTCAACACCCCGGCGCGGACCTCGGCAGAGACCCTTGTGCCAAGGGCGCGCACGTCCTCGAACAGGCGCACGTTGGTCGAAATGCGTACATCGTCGAGAAACAACGTGGCCGTGCCCTGCCGGTCCCCGCCTGTTGTGGCGTTGAGATAGACCAGATCGTTTATGGTATCTATGAAATTGAGGTTCCGGTTCAGCAGGGTGCCGCCGACAAGAATGCCGCGATGGCCCGGGATGGTCACGGGGCTGGCGGCATGAACTACCATGCCCCGGTTCTCGACCGCGCGGGTGGTCGGCACCGCGGCGGGGGTTTCGATCAGCGGGACAACCGCGCGTTTTGCCATGTCGGGCGACAATCGGGTCAGGGTGTCCTGGGCAAAGACATCAATCTGCGTCGCGCTTTGCCCGGCGGCGGCCTGGGCGATGACCGGCCAGGCCTCTTCCTGCTCTGCGATCCGGTCATCGGGCAGGTAATACAGAAAATCGAGGCCCAGCCGGACCCGGGTCTGGTCAAAATAGCTTTCCCGGTCTGCTGCCGAACTGTTCATCAAGCTGTTGAACTCAACCGAGGCGACCACGGCATCCAGCTCGTCTCCGGTCTTGGCCAGCAACCGTGCGAGGTATTGGCTGGCGATCTTCAGGTCGCTTCCGACATTGGCGTTCAAGACCATGTCGTAATCGGCAGTCCAGCGGGTCATGCCCAGCAGCAGCAGGAGCGGCATCAGCACGATCAGCGGCGTCAGGGCAAGAATGAGAAGGCGGAGGCGAACGGATGTCATCGATCTTTCCCTAGGGTTCCCGCCTGTCCCGGCATCACTGTCAGGCAACAAAGATCACCACATCATGATCTTGCGCAAGGTTTTGCAAGGGCGTGACCCGCCGCGCGACAGGTGGCAGAGCCTGAAACCCCTTTGTCAGAGACCAGTATAGGCCCGAAAAGGGAAGGGCGGCACGGTTTCTTGCAGTGGTCTTGTTTCAAATGCGTGATCCCGGCCATTTTGTCTACCCATGCGGGCGGGATCGAATTTCCTGTGGTCACTCTGTCCAGCGGGCTTTTTTCCCCTCACGCGGGGGTGGAAACGGGTGACATGACCTGACAAGGTTGCGCGAAGAAGTCGGGGGGGCCATCACCATATGGTCGATTTATGGAGCGGTCTGGCGCAAGCCTTCTGGCTGGTCGTGACACTGGATGGCGAATTGGTCGAGATCGCGCTGCGGTCGCTGCGGGTGACGCTGAGCGCGCTGGCGGTGGCCTGTGTGATCGCGCTGCCGCTGGCGGCCTTTGTTGCCGTAAAACGGTTTCGCGCGCGGCGGTTCGTGATTGCGATCCTGAACGCGCTGATGGGGCTGCCGCCGGTGGTGGTGGGGCTGATCGTCTATGTGTTCCTGTCGCGGTCCGGTCCGCTGGGGGTGATGGGGCTGCTGTTCACACCCACTGCGATGATCATTGCGCAGACCATCATCATCGTGCCGCTGATTGCCTCGATTGCCCATCAGTCGATCCGCGACCTTTGGCAGGAATACCATGACCTGCTGATCTCGATGAATGTCACCCAGGGGCAGAAGATCCGCACGCTGCTGTGGGATTGCCGCCGCGCCCTGCTGACCGCTGCGCTGGCCGGATTTGGCCGCGCGATCGGTGAGGTCGGCGCGATCATGATCGTCGGCGGCAACATCGACCATGCGACACGGGTGCTGACCACGGCGATTGCGCTGGAGACCGGCAAGGGCGAATTCGCGCTGGCGCTGGCCCTTGGCTTTGTGCTGATCGGGCTGGCGGTGGCGGTCAATCTGGCGATCCACTGGCTGGGCCGGACCGAACGTGAGGGGGCATGGTGATGGAATTGTTCCCGATGCAGGCCAGAGGAATTGAAAGCCGCAGGCACGGGCAGGTCCTTGTCGGGCCGGTTGATCTGAGGCTTGAGGGGCAGGGGGCCTGTGTGGTGATCGGGCCGAATGGTTCCGGCAAGACGACCCTGTTGCGCCTGTTGCACGGCACCGCGCGGTTGTCGGCGGGGCGGATCGACTGGGCCTGCTCGACCGAGGAAGCGCGCCATCATCAGGGCTTTGTCTTTCAGCGGCCGGTGATGCTGCGCCGCACGGTGATGGAAAATCTGGCCTTTCCGCTGCGTCTGCGCAAGGTCCCGGCGGGTGAGGCCCGCGCGCGCGCCCGCGACTGGGCCGCGCGGGTGGGGCTGGCGGGGATGCTGGAACGTCCCGCGCCGGTTCTGTCAGGGGGAGAGCAGCAAAAGCTGGCCTTGGCGCGGGCGCTGATATCAGAGCCTAAAGTGCTGTTTCTTGACGAACCCTGTGCCGCGCTCGACGGTCGCGCCACCCGCGAGATCGAAGAGATCCTGACAGCTGCGAAATCCAACGGCACGCGGCTGATCCTGTCCACCCATGACATGGGGCAGGCGCGGCGGCTGGCAGATGATGTACTGTTCCTGCTGGGCGGGCGCATCCATGAAAGCGGCCCGGCAGAGACATTTTTCAACCGGCCCGAAACGCCACAGGCGCGGGCTTTTCTAAGAGGAGACATAGTCGAATGATGAAACACTTTGCAGTGACGCTGGCCGCGCTGGCCATCGGCACCGCCGCTCAGGCGGCGGATGTGATGAAAATGGCGGTGACGACGTCGTTCAACAACTCGGGGCTGGCGGATGTTCTGCTGCCCGAGATCATGAAGGATCTGGACCTTGAGGTGCAATTGCTGGTCGTGGGCACCGGTCAGGCGATCAAGCTGGGCGAGGCGGGCGATGTGGACGCCATTCTGGTCCATTCGCGCAAGGCCGAGGAGGCCTTTGTCGAGGGTGGCTATGGCACCCATCGCACCGAGATCATGTATAATGACTTTGTGTTCATTGGCCCCGCCGAAGATCCCGCTGGCATCAAGGATGCAGATTCGGCGGCAATGGCGTTGACGGAAATAGCCGGGGCCGAGGCGCCCTTTGTCAGCCGTGGCGATGACAGCGGCACGCACAAGAAAGAGCTGTCGCTGTGGAAAGCGGCGGATCTGGACCCCGCAGGCTTTGGCGATTGGTACAAGGCTGTCGGCGCAGGCATGGGGGCCGCGCTGAACACCGCATCGGGCATTCCGGCCTATATCATGTCGGACCGCGCAAGCTGGCTGAATTTCGGCAACAAGGGCGATCTTGCGCTGCTGTATTCGGGCGATCCGGTGCTGTTCAACCAATACGCCTATCTGCCCGTGAACCCTGAAAAGCACGCCCATGTGAAAACCGAACTGGCCGGCAAGCTGGAAACCTGGCTGACATCGGAACGCGCGGCAGAGTTGATCAACGACTACAAGATCAACGGCGAAACCCTGTTCGTGTTCAACGCCAAAGCGGCGGAATAAACCCGTATCAGAGACAGATCGCGCTCCTGTGATGGGGCGCGATGCTATTCCGGCAGGTCGCCGTGAATGGCAAATTGTTCCAGCCCGGCATCCTGCGGCTGGATCACGCGAAAGCTTTCGCGCACCCCCGCGTCGGTCAACTCGCGCGCCACGGTCAGCAGGGTGTTCGCATCGTGGTCGGCGCACATGTCCATCATCTGCGCCAGTTCCTCGGCCGCGACGGGGCGGGCGGCCTCCACGTCCGGTGCGCCGTAATAGGTGACGAAATGCTGCGCCAGCATCTCGGTCAGGGTGGCAACCTCGGCGGGCTCCACCTGGGTCACGGCAACAAAGGTCACGCGGCCAAAGGTTTCCAGCCCCAGCCAGCCGTTGGCAAAGGCCTGCCGCGCCTTGCCGGTCAGGTCGCCCTCGGTCCAGTCTGAAAACTCGAATCCGCCCGACACGCACCATTCCCCGGTTCGCGCGGGGCTGGAAAACACGTTCATGTCGCTTTCGTCGAAATGGATCGCGCGCGCAAGTTTGCGCAGGTCGGGCTGGGTCACGGGCTGGGCTCCAATATGGCGGTCAGCGGGATCAGATGGGTGGTGTCGGCGTCGCGCAGGAGCAGGCCAAAGTGCTCATCAACGCCAAGGTAGGTGCCGGTCTTGCCGCCCTGGGTTGTCTCTTCGCCGATGCCGTAAGCCAGCCCGCGCCATGCGCTGTGCAGCGGGGCCACGCCTTCGCCGTCCCAGCGGCTGATCCAGTGCAGGCAATGGCGGGCCCATGCCTCGACCAGTGCGGGCGGGGAGACCTCCGCGCATCCTTCGGCATATAGGGCGGTCTGATCGGGGCGCAAGCCGGTTTCGGCAAGGTCGGGATCGTCCGGCGGGTACAGCGGCAGGGTGAAGCCCACAACCAGCCAGTCGGGCACCGCGTCGGGGTCGGTGGTGGAGGCGATGCAGCGGAACCGCCCGCAGGAAGCGTTGTTGATGCGAATGCCGCCGTCCCAGTCCAGATGCACGGCAATCTCGGGCGGGGCCAATGCGCCCAATGCGTTCTGAAAGCCGATGCCACAGAGCGGCAGCATCGCCATCGCGTCGCGCAAGGGCACCTCGGGAGCAAAGACCAGCGCCGCCTCGACCGTGTGACCGGCCAGCGCATAGACAACCAGCCCAGCGTCACAACCCGCCGCCGCACGTCTGGCGGCGTGGGCAAAGGCTTCCGCCGCCACGGGTTCACCCCACATCAGCGGAGGGAAGCGCAGAGCCTCGCTCATGCGGCGCCGCTTTCGATCAGCTGTTTTGCGATGGCCTGAAAGCTGGCCGCCTGTGCGCTGTCGGGCTGGCTGACGGTGATCGGCGCGCCGCCGTCCGAGGCAAGGCGGATCTGCAGGTCCAGCGGCACCTCGGCCAGCAGGGGCACGCCCATCTTGGCCGCCTCAGCCGCCACGCCGCCGTGGCCGAACACATGTTCCTCGTGGCCGCAGTTGGTGCAGATGTGCGTGGACATATTCTCGATCATGCCAATGATCGGCACCTTGAGCTGGTTGAACATATCAATGCCCTTGCGGGCATCCAGCAGGGCGACATCCTGCGGGGTCGAGACGATGATCGCCCCGTCCACCTGCGCCTTTTGCGCCAGCGTCATCTGCACGTCGCCGGTGCCGGGGGGCAGATCGACGATCAGCACGTCCAGCGCGCCCCATTGCACCTGTGTCATCATCTGCTGCAATGCGCCCATCAGCATCGGGCCGCGCCAGACCACGGCCTGATCCTCGTTGGTCATCAGGCCGATGGACATCATGGTCACACCGTGGTTGCGCATCGGCAGGATCGTCTTGCCATCGGGCGAGGCGGGCCGGCCGGAGACACCCAGCATCCGCGGCTGGCTGGGGCCGTAGACATCGGCATCCAGCAGCCCCACGCGCCGACCCTGTTGCGCCAAGGCGCAGGCGAGGTTGGCGGATACGGTGGATTTGCCCACCCCGCCCTTGCCCGAGGCGACGGCCAGGATACGGTCGATGCCGGGGATTTTCTGCGGGCCTTTCGGCTCTGCTGCACGCTGCGGTTTCAGGTCGGGCGGCGGGGCCTTTTCGCTGTGGCCGGTCAGCACGATGGAAACTTTGCCGATGCCTTCGACCTGCGCCAGCGCGGCCTCGGCCTGCGCTTTGGCCTGCGTATAGGCGGCGGCCTGGGCGGGCGGGATCTCCATGACAAAGCGCACCGCGCCCGTGGCATCCACGTTCAGCGCGCGCATGACACCGCTGGCGACGATGTCAGTGTCGGTTGCCGGATCATTGACGGTCTTGAGCGCGGCAAGAACCGCCTCCCTGCTGGCTGGCACTTTTTATTCCTGCCCTGCTTCGGGGGCGGTGATGGTGCCGCTGACCTCATGGGTCAGGCCGAGTTCGGGGATGGTGATCACGGCCTTGACCGGCACCGACTGGCCCGCGACGGCCCCCTCGCGCATGGCCTTTTCGATGGCCTGCTGAGAGGTCACGCCGACCTGTTTGAGAAACTTGCGCATCGACATGTTGAAATCATCGCTCATGAGGGGCTCCTTTGGTTCTGGGGGAGGGGCGGATCAGTGATCGCGCCGTTTGGAAAGGTAATCATCGGTGGTGCGGGGCCGGGGGCGCTCACCACCCGCCAGCGGGTTGTCGGTGGCATGATACTGCGCGTTGATACGGCAATCATCACACATCTGGATCATGCGCAATTTGCCTTCGTCAGCAAACATCGAATGGTTGCGCAGCTTGTCGGTGATCCGGTCGATGGTGGACTTGACGCCAAAAAGCGTGCCGCATTCGACGCAGGGAAAGGGCTCCTCCTCGTGCAGCACGCGCTGTTCCAGCGCTGCACCTGTCAGGTTCAGCTGCGGGGCCAGGGAGATCGCATCTTCGGGGCAGATGTTGGCGCAGAGGCCGCATTGCAGACAGGCGTCTTCCTGAAAGCGCAGTTGCGGCAGGTCCGGGTTGTCCCCCAGCGCGCCGGAGGGGCAGAGCGAGACGCAGGACAGGCACAGGGTGCAGGCCTCGCGGTCTACCACGACGGCCCCATAGGGTGCGCCTGCGGGCAGGGGCAACACCTCGGCCTCCGGGTGCAGGGCACGGGCGGCCTGGCGGGTGATCTGGCGGCGGGTGCCCAAGGGTCGGACCGGTGTGGCCACCGGGGCAGGGGCCGCGCTGTCGTACAGGGTGTCGGACATGGTGTCCGGGTCGGGCGTGTCGATCAGCAGCACGCGGGTGTCACCCGCAATGGCGCGGGCCAGTGCGATTTGCGCTTCAATCGCGTCGCGGTCGGATTTTGGACCCAGCAGCAGGCTGACGCCGGCAAAACCGGCGGCCAGCGCCGCCAGCGCCTCGGCATGACCAAAAGCCGCCAGCGCGGGCAGGGCCATGGGCACAACATCGGCAGGCAAGCCGCGCCCGTGGCGGGCCGACAGGCGGATCATCTCGGCCCCGTGGCTGTCGTCATGGACCATCAGGCGCGGGGATGTGCCGCCCGCCGCCAGATAGGCGCGGGCCAGTGTCTGTACCCGCAGCATGGTGAAATCGACCGGTGGCGCATCATAGCTGATGGCACCAGAGGGGCAGGCGGCGGAACAGGCGCCGCAGCCTGCGCAGATCATCGGGTCGATGCTCACATGATCGCCGTCAGGCGTGATCGCCCCTGTCGGGCAGAGGTCCAGACAATTGGTGCAGGCGGTCTGCCCGGCACGGCTGTGGGCGCAAAGCAGTGGTTCGGTGCGCACATAAAGCGGCTTTTCAAAGGTGCCTACCATATGTGACGCGGCGAGTGTCGCGGCGGCCACTGCCGGAGGATGCGCAGGATCGGCGCGCAGGTAGCCTTCGCGTTTCTCGGAGGCGGGAAACAGCGGCTGGCCGCCGCGCAGATCGAGGATCAGATCACATTGGCTGACAGCCCCGTCCCGGGGCGCGCTCAGCCGCAGGGGTCCGCGGCCGGTGGGATCAACCTGTTGCAACGCGTCAATCACCACTTCGAATTGCCCCAAAGCGCCTTTGGCCCGACGCAGCCTGCCGGTGATGACGTCATAATCGCGGGTGTCCGGCATCTCTGCCGCGTCCTCAAGCAGCAGGGTAACGCCCAGAAAATCCTTGAGCTGTTCTGCCGCCGCAAGGGCCACCTCACCCTGCCCAAGGATCAGGCATAACCCCTGTGAGGCGACATCGAGCGATTTTTCCACCGGGGCGGCCAGCAAAGCCTCGGCGGCGAGGGCGGACATTTTGGGCAGTTTCGACGCGGGGTCATCGGACCATCCGGCCCGGTCGCGCAGGTCCAGCAGGGGGGCAGGGGGCAGGCCCAGCTCATCTGCCAGTTCGGCAAATACCCGTGCTTCCTGGGTGCAGCATAAAATTGCATCCCCCGCCTTCAGGGCCCTGGCCGCGACATCAATCTGGCGGGTACACAGGGCGGAACAGGCAGCGGGGACCACCAGACCGGTGGCTTTGGCGAGTGCGGAGGAATCGATGGTCTGAGAGCCTTCGCAATCACATGTTATCAATGCCTTGGCCATGGATTTTCCCTTGTTGGGTCTGCGATTTCAGGGGCACCGCTGCCGCTGATCAGGCCCTAGGCTAGACGGCTTTCGGCCACCGCCACAACCGCAATTTTCCAAGCCCGCATCCGCAGCTGCGGTGCATGAGGAAATGCCGCGCAGCAGCATCGCATCGGGGTGATTCGTTTTCGGGTGCAGCATTATTTTCCTATAAAAACAGTCAGGTTGGACAATTCGTCCAAGAGGCACAGCAAGGGCCAGGTTGGCGGGCCAAACTGTCTGGCGACACAGGTTTTTCCGGCGATCCACCTGTTTGACCTTCACAGGGGGCGGGCGGCTGGCGAAGGATGGTGAAAGGGAGGCGCGACTTGATTCACAATCCAGCCATGTACCGGACAATACCACTGGGTATCGTGCTGCGGCGCGCGCCCGGTGTGACCCGTTGGGCCAGGTGGAGCTGGAAGGCGACGGCTGTCCTGCCCGGCGCGCCGGATGCATCCTGGCGTGTGCTGCGCGAGAGTGACGGGACCACGGAATATCACGCGGCCACGGTGCCGCTGGACCTGCATGGCGCGGAGACCGAAGCCTATGTGCATGGGCTGGGGGCAGAGGTGCCTTGCGTCTATGTGGTGATGCGCCCGATTGCGGGCGCGCAGGATCACCCCTTTCAGATCCTGCTGGTCACGGCATCGCCCTATGAGGCGCAGGATTACTGCGACAGCGCTGAAGAGGTGGTTGAAAAGGTTGCCATGCCCGAGGGGCTGGAGGCATGGGTCCGCGAATTTGTAGACCTGTTCCACGAGGAAGAGGCCTTTGTGAAACGGCGGCGGAACAAGCAGACCGAAGGTGCCCGTCAGGATGGTATCGGCGATCCGCGCATCCATACGGGTGCAGATGTCTATGCCTCGCCGGGGCTGAAACGGGGGCGTGTCCTATGAGCGGTTTCTGGGATCGTCGCCGTGCTGCCGTTGCCGCCGAAGCGCAGGCCGAAGTTGAAGCCGCGCAGGAACAGGCGGCACAGGCGCAGGAAGCCAGCCTTGCCGCGCGCGATGACGACGAATTGCTGGCGGAACTTGAGCTGCCGGCACCGGAGGATCTGGTCGACGGCGAACAATTGCGGGAGTTTCTGCGGGCGCAATTGCCGCAGCGGCTGAAGCGGCGGGCCTTGCGCGCGTTCTGGCGCAGCAATCCGGTTCTGGCCTGTCTGGACGGGCTGAACGACTACGATGATGATTACACCGCCGCCGCGACGGCTGGGAAGGCCGTCAATACGCTTTATCAGGTGGGCAAGGGATTTGCCGCGCCGCTGACCGAGGTGCTGGACGGGATCGCACTTGAGGAAGAGCCAGAAGGTGAGGCGGCATTCGCCGCGCCGGTCGACACGCTGTCGGTGCCGGATGTGGTGCCACCCGCTGCCACATCGCCGGTCGCGACAGAGGTGCAGGCATTGGGCGATCAGGATGAACCTGACGACATGGTAGACAGCCCTGCGCCGGTCCTGCGGCGGATGCGGTTCAGTTTTGCAGCGGATGCGGAAAGCACAGGCGTATGAACCAGATGACATCCTCCCCCCTGCCCGAAGAAGACCGCCTGCGCGCGGACCTGTATAATTTCATCGGTTTGATCCTTTCTGGCCCGCCGGACCAGATGCTGCTGGGCCAATGCAGTGAATTGCAGGGGGATGGCACCGAGCTGGGGCAGGGGTTTGTCGCCCTGTCCAAGGTGGCACGGCTGAGCAAGCCCGCCGCCGTGGAAAGCGAATTCAACCGGTTGTTCATCGGGCTGGGGCGTGGCGAATTGCTGCCCTATGCCAGCTATTATCTGACCGGTTTCCTGAACGAGAAGCCCTTGGCGCTGCTGCGGCAGGACATGGCCGCGCGCGGGTTGGCGCGGGCGGACAATGTGTTCGAGCCGGAAGACAATATCGCATCCCTGATGGAGATGATGGGCGCGATGATTGTCGGGCGGTTCGGCGTGGCGGCGACGCTGACCCAGCAAAAAACGTTCTTTGGCAAACATATTGCGCCCTGGGCGGGACATTTCTTTGCCGATCTTGAGGGGGCCAAGAATTCGGTCTTTTTCGCGCCCGTGGGCAAGATCGGGAGGGCCTTTATGGAGATCGAGGCCGAGGCATTTCGACTGAGTATCAACTGACGGCTGGCAACGAACCAGCGCGAAACCGAGACGTAAAAGAGGAGGCATTGATGACACGCAAACCTGACGCGAAGCCCGAAAAGGCGGTCCGCAAGGACAGGCGCGACTTTTTGAAATTTGCGGGCACCGCCGCGCCATTGGCCGCCGTTGCCGTCGCCACCGGCGGGACCGAGGCCGGGGCCGCAAGTGTTCCGGATCTGTCATCGGACAAGATGCAGGACACCGAACACACCCGGGCCTATTACGCCAGCGCCCGTTTCTGACGGCGCCACCCATCGATGGCCCGGCACCGGGCCATGGACACCGGCACGCGCAGCACCCGCGCCCTGCCATCCATTAGCCACCAGATGCGGGTCTGATCCCGCGTTCAGGGAGTGAAAATATGTTGAGGAAAAAGACCAACGGTGTTGCACGTAGCGCCCAACGGGGGAGCATCCTGTCGGATGTGGCCCGTTCCAGGATCGACCGCCGTGCGTTTCTGCGCGGGTCGGGGCTGGCGATTGGCGGGCTGACGGCGATTGCCGCCACAGCAGGCAGCGTCAAACCGGCAACGGCGGCTTCGGCTGCGGGAACCGGCGCGATCGAGATCAAGAAATCCGTCTGCACCCATTGTTCGGTCGGCTGCACGGTGATTGCCGAAGTCTCGGGCGGTGTCTGGGTCGGGCAGGAGCCGGGATGGGACAGCCCCTTCAACCTCGGCGCCCATTGCGCCAAGGGCGCGTCGGTGCGCGAACACGCCCACGGCGAACGCCGCCTGAAATACCCGATGAAGAAAGTCGGCAGCGAATGGCAGCGCATTTCCTGGGAACAGGCGATCAACGAGATCGGCGACAAGATGATGTCGATTCGTGACACATCCGGACCCGACAGCGTCTATTGGCTGGGCTCGGCGAAACACTCCAACGAACAGGCCTATCTGTTCCGCAAGTTTGCCGCCTATTGGGGCACCAACAACGTGGATCACCAGGCGCGTATCTGCCATTCGACGACCGTGGCGGGTGTTGCGAACACATGGGGCTACGGCGCCATGACCAACAGCTATAACGACATCCACAATTCCAAGGCGATCTTCATCATCGGTGGCAACCCCGCCGAGGCGCATCCGGTCTCGCTTCAGCACCTGCTGAAAGCCAAGGAACAGAACAACGCGCCGCTGATCGTCTGCGACCCGCGCTTTACCCGCACGGCGGCCCATGCAGATGAATTCGTGCGCTTCCGGCCCGGTTCGGACGTGGCGCTGGTCTGGGGCATTCTCTACCACATCTTCGACAACGGCTGGGAGGATCAGGAATTCATCCGCACCCGTGTCTGGGGCATGGACGAGATCCGCAAGGAGGTGGCCAACTGGACACCCGACGAGGTCGAGCGTGTCACAGGCGTGCCCGAGGCGCAGCTGAAACGCGTGGCCCGCACGCTGGCCAACAACCGTCCCGGTACCGTGATCTGGTGCATGGGCGGCACGCAGCACACCAACGGCAACAACAACACCCGTGCCTATTGCATCCTGCAGCTTGCGCTGGGGAACATGGGTGTGGCCGGGGGCGGCACCAACATCTTCCGCGGCCATGACAACGTGCAGGGGGCAACCGATCTGGGTGTTCTGGCCGATACGCTGCCGGGCTACTACGGATTGTCCGATGGTTCATGGGCGCATTGGGCGCGGGTCTGGGAAGAAGACCTGGATTGGCTCAAGGGCCGGTTTGCCACGATGAAAGGCGCCGATGGCAAAGACGTGCCGATGATGGGGCTGACGGGCATTCCGGTGTCGCGCTGGATCGACGGCGTGCTGGAAGCGCGCGAAAATCTGGAACAGCCCGACAATACCAAGGCGATGGTGCTTTGGGGGCATGCGCCCAACTCGCAGACCCGCCAGAAGGAAATGAAAACGGCGATGGAAAAGCTCGACCTGCTGGTCGTTGTGGACCCCTATCCAACCGTCTCCGCCGTTCTGCACGACCGTACCGATGGCACCTATCTGCTGCCCGCGTCGACACAGTTCGAAACGTCGGGCTCTGTCACCGCATCCAACCGGTCGCTGCAATGGCGCGAAAAGGTGGTCGAACCGCTGTTTGAATCGCTGCCGGACCAGACGATCCTGTACAAGTTTGCCGCCAAGTTCGGCTTTGCGGACCGCATGTTCCGCAACATCGAGGTGAACGGGGAGGAACCGCTGGTCGAGGATCTGACCCGCGAGTTCAACCGCGGCATGTGGACCATCGGCTATACCGGTCAAAGCCCGGAACGGCTGAAGATGCACATGGCAAACCAGCACACCTTCGACAAGACCACGCTGCGGGCCAATGGCGGCCCGGCGGATGGTGATTTCTACGGATTGCCCTGGCCAAGCTGGGGCACGCCCGAGATGAACCACCCCGGCACGGCGAACCTCTATGACATGTCGCTGCCGGTGGCCGAAGGCGGTTTGACCTTCCGCGCCCGGTTCGGGGTGGAACGCGACGGGGACAACCTGCTGGCCGAAGGCGTCTATTCCAAAGGGTCCGAAATTCAGGATGGATACCCTGAATTCACCATGCAGATGCTGATCGACCTCGGCTGGGATGGTGATCTGACACCGGAGGAACGCAAGTCCATCGAAATGGTCGCGGGCTACCAGCGACCGGAGGACGCCGGAGAAGGCACCGAAGAGGTGGGGGAAACCTCGCAACAGGGTGAAATGCCATCGGACTATGTGGAGGCGGTTGGCGGTGTGAACTGGAAGACCGACCTGTCGGGCGGCATCCAGCGCGTCGCGATTGCACATGGTTGTGCCCCCTTCGGCAACGCCAAGGCGCGCTGTGTGGTCTGGACCTTCCCCGATCCCGTGCCGCTGCACCGTGAACCGCTTTACAGCAACCGCCGCGACCTGGTGGCGGATTATCCGACTTATGACGACAAGATATTCTGGCGGGTGCCGACGCTCTATGCCTCCATCCAGAAGAATGACTTTTCGCAGGACTTCCCGATCATCCTCACCTCCGGCCGCTTGGTCGAATACGAGGGCGGCGGGGATGAAACGCGGTCGAACCCCTGGCTGGCCGAGCTGCAACAGAACATGTACATCGAGGTCAACACCCGTGATGCCAACAATCTGGGCGTCCGCGACGGTGCCGACGTCTGGGTCGAAGGCCCGGAAGGCGGGCGGATCAAGGTCATGGCCATGGTCACCGAACGGGTGGGCGAGGGGGTTGCATTCATGCCCTTCCACTTTGGCGGTCACATGGAAGGGGTCAGCCTGCGGGACAAATACCCCGATGGGGCCGATCCGATCGTGCTGGGGGAATCCACCAACACGGTACAGACCTATGGCTACGATTCAGTCACCCAGATGCAAGAGACCAAAGCGACTCTTTGCAAAATCATGCCAGCGTAAGGAGATAGACAATGGCCAGAGCAAAATTTCTCTGCGATGCCGAACGCTGCATCGAATGTAACGCCTGTGTCACGGCCTGCAAGAACGAGCACGAGGTGCCCTGGGGCATCAACCGGCGTCGGGTGGTGACCATTCAGGACGGCAAGCCGGGCGAACGCTCGATCTCGGTCGCCTGCATGCATTGTTCGGATGCGCCCTGTATGGCGGTCTGTCCGGTGGATTGCTTTTACCAGACCGACGAGGGTGTGGTGCTGCACTCCAAGGATCTGTGCATTGGTTGCGGCTATTGCTTCTATGCCTGCCCCTTCGGCGCGCCGCAATATCCGCAGGCGGGCAACTTCGGCTCGCGCGGCAAGATGGACAAATGCACCTTCTGCGCCGGTGGTCCGGAGGAGAACAATTCCCAGGCGGAATTCCAGAAGTACGGGCGCAACCGGATTGCGGAAGGCAAATTGCCGATCTGCGCCGAGATGTGTTCGACCAAGGCACTGCTGGCGGGCGACGGCAATGTGGTCTCTGACATCTACCGCGAACGTGTGGTGGCGCGGGGCTTTGGCTCTGGTGCCTGGGGCTGGGGCACGGCCTACGAACAGAAGGGTCAGTAACCCGGGCGGCACGGGCCATGTGCCCTTGCCGATGACAGATCTGGTGGCCCGCGTTGTTGCGGGCCGTCGCTTCACCGTTTTTCATGCGGGGGATTTCCCATGCTGCGCCATCTGATGGCATTGTTTGTTCTTGTACTGCTGGCCTTGCCCGGCGTCGCCTCTGCACAGGATGTGCGCCCGCCCGACAACGCGGTCAATGTCGATGCGCCCCGCGCCTCGACCGGCGGGGCGCAAACGCTTCAGGACGTGCTGCGCCGTCAGCAGGGCCTTGCGGTTGACGACAGCTTCCGCCGCAACAACATCGGCGGCGATGCAGGCACCGCACCCGGGCTGGGGCCGCTGGGTGGCACCTCGGACGCCGAACAATGGCGCGCGCTGCGCTATAACGAGGCGGATGTACGCGTGACCACCCTGAACACCACCGGCAAAGTACTGGTGCAGGATGGGGGCATGTGGTGGCTGGACATCCGACGTGGTGCCTTGCCGGCCTATGGCGGCTGGCTGCTGCTGGGCACGCTGGCCATTCTGGCTGTGTTTTTCCTGCTGCGCGGTCGCGTGCGGGTCGAGGACGGCATGTCGGGGCGCACTGTCACCCGGTTCAAGGCGATCGAACGCTTTGCCCACTGGATGCTCGCAGGGTCCTTTATCCTGCTGGCGGTTACCGGGCTGCTGTCCCTGTTCGGCCGCAAGGTGTTGATTCCGGCCTTTGGCCACGGCTTCAACTCGGCCCTGCTGACGGGGACAAAATACATCCACGACAACGTCTCATGGGCGTTCATGATTGCGCTGGTGATGGTTTTCGTGATGTGGGTCTGGCACAATCTGCCCGACCGCACCGACCTGACCTGGGTCCGCTATGGCGGCGGCATCATCGGCAAGAAACACCCGCCCGCCAAGAAATTCAACGCCGGGCAGAAGCTGATCTTCTGGTCGGTGATCCTGCTGGGCGCATCGGTCTCTGTATCGGGCCTGTCGATGCTGTTCCCTTTCGACATGCCGCTGTTCGGACATACCTTTGCGGTGCTGAACGACACCGGCCTGCCGCAGGCCCTGGGGTTTGGCACATTGCCCGTCAATCTGGCCCCGCAGGAAGAGATGCAATATGCCCAGTTGTGGCATGCCATCATCGGTTTCGTCATGATGGCGATCATCTTTGGCCACATCTATATCGGGACGCTGGGCATGGAAGGCGCCTATGACGCGATGGGGTCTGGCGAGGTTGACGTGAACTGGGCCGAGCAGCACCACTCGATCTGGCTGGAAAAGGTCAGAGAGACCGAGCATCGGAGCCCTGCGGAATGATTGCCCCCGGGACCTACGCAAAAGGAAACAGGCGATGAAAGTGATGTTTGCAGGCTTTGCCGGGATCATGGTGATCGGTGTCGTGGCCTATTTCGGCCTGCACGAGATGGGCTTTTCCTCTCAGGACGTTTATTCCAGTGGTAATGTCAGATTGGACTGACCTGCGGGGATAAATTGCGCCATGGCGGTACGGGACGAATACGGCGGCACGCTTGAGGGCGCGTTGGTTCTGATTATCGACGACGAGCCGGGCATGCGGCATTTCCTGACCAAGATTCTGGAACCGCGGGTGAAACGGGTGGCGCAGGCAGCCTCGCCGGCCGAGGCGACGAAGCTGCTGGATGCGGCGCATTTTGACGTGGTGGTGCTGGACAATGTCATGCCGGGCAAGACCGGGCTTGAGTGGGTCAACGAACAGCGCCGCAAGGGGTTCTATGCTGACACGATCCTGATCACCGCCTATGCGGATCTGGAAACCGCGATCGCCGCACTGCGGGCGGGCGTCAGTGACTTTGTGCTCAAACCGTTTCGGACCAATCAGATTCTGGGCGCGGTGTCGCGCACGCTGGACCGCAAGAACCTGCGCCGGGACAACACATTGCTGCGCCGCGAGCTGCATGCGGGAACGGCGGTGCAGATGCTGGGCAAATCGCAGGCCCTGGGGGCGGTGCGCCGCATGTTGACCCGTCTGGCGCCATTGCCGACGCCGGTTCTGTTCACCGGGGCCAGCGGCACCGGCAAGGAACTGGCGGCGCGGCAGTTGCACCAGATGTCCGACCGCAGCGACAAGCCCTTTGTCGCCGTGAACTGCGCCGCCATTTCTCCGGACCGGATCGTGCCGGAGCTGTTCGGGTCGGTGGAGGGCAATGAGACGTTAAAGCCGGGGCTGTTACTGCTGGCGGACGGCGGCACGTTGTTTCTGGACGAGGTGGCGCAGATGCCGGAGGCATTGCAGGCGGCGCTCTTGCGGGTGCTGGAAGACCAGACCATCCGCCCGCAGGGGGGCGAGCGGGAGATACCGCTGGACCTGCGGTTCCTGTTTGCCACCAACGCCAACCTGGAAAAAGCGGTGGCAGAGGGCCGTTTCCGCGCCGATCTCTATCACCGGATCAATGTGGTCGAGATCGAGATGCCGCCGCTAAAAGACCGGTCCGAAGACATCGTCGAACTGGCGGCATTGTTCATGGAGCAGTTTTCGACGGTCCTGGGCATGCCCGCGCTGCGGCTTGATGCGGAAACCCTGCTGAAACTGCGGCGCTATGACTGGCCCGGAAATGTGCGCGAGCTGCGCAATCTGATCGAACGGTCGGTCATCCTCGGCGCTTTCCCCGAGGGTTTTTCGGGCCATGGTTCCGTTGCCGGGACGCGGGCAATCGAAGATCTGGACCTGGTGATACAGCGGCATGTGTTACATGTGCTGGATCTGTGCAAAGGAAACCGGGCAGAGGCCGCACGGCGGCTGGGGGTGTCGCGCAAGACCATCGACCGCAAGATGGCGGTATGGGGTGAGGCGGGTATTGATATCGACCTTGCCTGAACCGGCATTGCGCGGCGGCCTGCGGCCCTGGTTCCGCGCTTGGGACAGGTGGAAAGGGCACCGTCCGGACCTCCGCCGCGTCGGTCACGAAGCATAGTTTTGCATTCTGTAAGGCTGATAAGCAGAATTATGTAAAAATAATTCCACTACACAGCGTTGATATCCATCCCCGCCGCGACCAGTGACGCCGGTCAATTGGCGCTCCGGCCCGACGCTTGCGCGCCTGCATATGGGTTTTGGCATTGTTTACTGTTTCCACCGCAGAAAGCCTGTCACCGGCAAAGCGCCAGACCGTGCCGTCGAAATGCTGAAATGGGCCCGCGAAACGATCGCTGCATCCATCAGATCGGCAGAGGGCGCTACAGCACAGGGGCGGCAGCATGATCCAGGCAAGGGTCAAGGCCGATGATCAAGGGTGTCGGCTTTGGGCCTGCCCGCCGCCGACATTTCAAAAATCCATCGGCGCATTCGCCTTTACTTCCTTGATCACAAAAAAGGTCCGGGCTTGCCGGACACCGGGAAGCGAGATCAGCTTTTGGGTGTGGAACCGATTGAAATCCGCAATGTCAGACACCCTGATCCGCAACAGGTAATCGAAATCCCCGGCCACCAGATCACAATCCAGGATCGACGCCTCCTTGGTGATCGCAGCCTCGAAGGCGGCAAAGCTTTCGGGGGTGGAACGGTCCAGGACGATGCCGACCATCACCAGCGCCCCAAGGCCGACCTTGTGTGGGTCAATCATGGCCCGCACGCCGGTAATGTATCCCTCATCGAACAGGCGCTGGGTCCGGCGGTGGCAGGTTGCGGGGCTGACATTGGTTCGCTGCGCCAGTTCTGCATTGGTCAGCCGTCCGTCCGCCTGCAGCAGTTGCAAAAGCGCCAGTTCAGTCCGGTCGAGCGCGCGGGATGGGTTATCTTTCAACATGTTACCTCTGAAACTCGGCGGAACGCACAGGGGTGCCGCCGCAGGCGGTGATTCGCTGGAATCACTGGATGACGTATTCTTTCAGAATGATCGAGATTTTTGAAGATTTTAGGAGGCTGTGATGGCTTCGGTCGCAAAAGTGTAGAAATGAGCCCTATACTTTGAAAGGACATTTCACAAATCCGTTGCTATCACGGGGCGACCCAAACTGGAGATAGCCATGTCACTACTTGAAAAATTCGAACGGTATCCGCTGACCTACGGCAAGACCCCGATTGACCACCTGCCCCGGCTGACCGCCGCTCTGGGTGGCAAGGTCGAAATCTATGCCAAGCGCGATGACTGCAATTCCGGTCTGGCCATGGGCGGCAACAAGCTGCGCAAGCTGGAATATATCGTGCCGGATGCCATCGCATCGGGTGCTGATACGCTTGTGTCCATCGGTGGCGTTCAGTCGAACCACACCCGGATGGTGGCGGCAACCGCGGCCAAGATCGGCATGAAATGTGTCGTGGTGCAGGAAAAATGGGTGCCCCATTTCGACGCCGTTTACGACCGTGTCGGCAACATCCTGATGACCCGTCTGATGGGCGCGGATTCGCGACTTGTCGACGATGGTTTTGACATCGGCATCCGCGAAAGCTGGGAAAACGCGATGCAGTCGGTCCGCGATGCGGGGGGCAAGCCCTATGGCATTCCGGCGGGCGCCTCCGTGCATAAATACGGCGCGTTGGGCTATATCGGCTTTGCCGAGGAAGTGGCGGAGCAGGAAGAAGAGCTGGGCTTCAAGTTCGATTACATCGTGGTCTGTGTCGTCACCGGCTCGACACAGGCCGGCATGATCGTGGGCTTCAAGAACCAGGGCCGCGCCGACCGCGTGATCGGGATCGACGCCTCGGCCACCGTGGAACAGACCCGCGCCCAGGTCACGGAGATTTCCCGCAAGACCGCCGAACTGGTTGGACTTGGCCAGGAAATCACCGAGGATGATATCGTGATCAACCCCGATTACGCCTATCCCGCATATGGTGTCCCGTCGGATGAAACCAATGACGCAATCCGGCTTGCAGCACAGACCGAGGCGATGATGACCGACCCGGTTTACGAAGGGAAATCCATGCAAGGCATGATCGACCTGACCCGCAAGGGGTTCTTTCCCGAAGGATCGCGGGTGCTTTATGCCCACCTTGGCGGCGCACCGGCCCTGAATGGCTACAGCTATTACTACAAAGACGGCTGAACCGGCAGCGAATGCCCGATGTGGGCGGCTCTTGCCGCCCACGTCACCCCCCTCAGCCGGAGACGAACATGTCCTTGTAGGTCTCCCGCAGCAGGTTTTTCTGGACCTTGCCCATGGTATTGCGCGGCAGGCTGTCGACCACAACCAGCCGGCGCGGGTGCTTGAAGCGCGCCAGCGGACCCTTGACCGCCTCCATGATCGCATCCGTATCGGGCGTCTTGTCCTGCTTTGACACCAGTACACCAACCACCGTTTCGCCAAAGTCCGGATGTGGCACGCCGATGACCGCGCTTTCCAGAACGCCGTCCTGCTCATCCAGCACCAGCTCGATTTCCTTGGGATAGATGTTGTAGCCGCCCGAGATGATCAGGTCCTTGCCCCGGCCTACGATGCTGACATAACCGTCGGCGTCGATCATCCCCAGATCACCGGTGATGAAAAAGCCGTTGTCCCGCAGTTCCTCGGCGGATTTTTCGGGCATGTTCCAGTAGCCTTTGAACACATTGGCGCCCCTCACCTCGATGACGCCGACCTCACCTTGCGGCAGGGCTTCGCCGCTGGCCGGATCGCAGACCTTCAACTCGACCCCCGGCAGCGGAAAGCCGACAGTGCCGGCGCGGCGTTCACCCACATAAGGGTTGGAGGTGTTCATATTCGTCTCTGTCATGCCGTATCGTTCAAGAATCCGCTGGCCGGTGCGGGCCTCGAACTGCACATGTGTCTCGGCCAGCAGAGGCGCAGACCCCGATATGAAAACCCGCATATGATCAGCGGACTGCCGGGTGAAGCGGGCATCGTCGAGAAGTCGTGTATAGAACGTGGGCACACCCATCATCGTTGTGGCGCGGGGCATCAGGGACAGCACCTGATCCAGGTCAAAGCGGGGCATGAATATCATGCTGCCACCGGCGATCAGGGTCACATTGGTGGCAACGAACAGCCCGTGGGTGTGAAAGATCGGCAGGGCATGCAGCAGCACGTCCTGCGCGGTGAACCGCCATTCCTTTGCCAGGGTCGCGGCATTCGACAGCAGGTTGGTCTGCGTCAGCATCGCCCCTTTCGATCTTCCCGTGGTGCCGGAAGTGTAAAGAAACGCGGCCAGGTCATCTGCGCTGCGCTCAACGGTGTCAAAGCGATCCGGCGCGCTTTCCGCCTTTGAGACCAGCGACCCGGCACCTTCGGCATCCAGCGTCTCGACCAGCGCGCCCAGTTCATCTGCGACGGGCGTCAGCGCCGAAACCGCGCTTGGGTCACAGACCACCAGCGCCGCGCCGCTGTCCTTGATGAAATAGGTCAGTTCAGATGTGGTGTAGGCGGTGTTCAACGGCAGGAACACCAGCCCGGCCTGGGCGCAGGCCGCAAACAGCGCCAGTGCCTGGGGTGATTTATGCACCTGTGCCGCCACGCGGGCCCCCGGCTGCAATCCCAGTCCGGTCAGCACATGGGCGATCTGCGCGGTCTGTTTCAGGAAGTCCGAATAACTCAGCGCTGTACCGTCGATCAGGTGCAGAAAAACTGCGTCGCGCCCCAGATGAGCACCGAACAAAGTATCGTAAAGCGGGTTTGGCATGGCGTTATCTTTCCGAGGTCGTCGCGTTGACAAATGTCTTCGCCAAGGCGGTGACTTCCGCGCTGGCAACGATCTTGCCCTTGGTGGCAAAGTTTTCGAGGTTTTGTGAGACGGCTGACAGGTCATAGAGGTAATTGACCATCACACCGCCTGAATTGGCCACCCCATTGGCCGAGGAATCGGCATCGGCATGTACCGCATGGACAAGCGCGCCATTGCCCAGATGAAAGCGCGCCACCGGATCATAGGGCGCATCCCCCCTGCCCTTTGCATCCAGCAGGTAATGCGCCGCCAGCGCGCGCCGCATTGCGGGCGTCTCTGGCATCTTGATGTCGTTCCGGGCCGCCCATTTGGTCAAAAGCGGGATCGGCGAGAGGGTGACAAAGGTCTTCAGCCCTGCCTGTTCCGCGGCAAGGTCCGCCGCCACCTGCTTGATCAGCGAATTGCCGAAGGAAATGCTGGCCAGCCCGGCCTGGCAGTTCGAGATCGAATAGAACACTGCCGTGTCGCAGGCCTCGGGGTTCAGCGCTGCGCGGTCTTCGGCCAGCAGCGCCTGTATGGAACCGGGAATCCCCTTGGTCAGCGCCACCTCGACAAAGATCAACGGCTCATCCGGCATGGCGGGATGGAAGAAGGCAAAGCAGCGGCGGTCTTTGGGCTGCAACCGGCGGCGCAGGTCGTCCCAGCTGTGAATGGCGTGGACCGCCTCATAGGCGATGATCTTTTCCAGGATATGGGCGGGGCTTTCCCAGCTGATCGGGCGCAGCACCAGAAAACCGCGGTTGAACCAGGATGCAAAAAGGTGCCGGAAATCCAGGTCAAGTGCCGCCAGTTCCGGGTCATCACCGGCCAGCGACAGCAGGTCGGCCCGCATCCTGACCAGCGCGCCGGTGGCGCCCGGCGCGCGGTTCAGGCGCCGGATCAGTTCCTGCCGCTGCGGCTCTGCCGCGTTCAGGAAGGCCCGGTAGGTCGCTTTTGACGGCGCCTGTTCATAGGCATCCAGCGCGGACCGCACGACTTCGGGGTCGATGTTCATGTCACGCGCCAGGTGCTGCAAGAAGGCCAGTTTGCCTGCATCATCAAGACTTGCGAATTTTCCCAGAATGTCCTGGGCAAGCGCCTGTTCCGTCGTTTCGCCGGCACTGCCAAGCAGATCGGCGGTGAGGGCCGCAATCGGGCGGGTTGACGGGCGGTCCTGACCAAAGGGGCGGTAGCGCCTTTCGAACATGGTCGACAGCAAGTCAGCAAGTATCGTCATGGTGCAAGTCCTTATGGCGGAGTGCCGCAAGCGATGAGGTGCCGCGCGTCAGGGGCGGCGTGAGAAGTGCCTGTATTTTAGTCGCAGTTTCTGCGCCTGACGGGGTAAACCGCCGGAGGTGATGGGTGGATCATAGACGCATCATGTTTTTCAGGTCAATTATTTTGTATACAAGATATTAGTTATTGCGTGCTTCCTAGCACCAAGCTAGCTTTTCTACATGGAACAACGCAGTGCGGTGAACATCGCAAATTCTTTGGAGCAAATGATTTTCGACGGCACCTTTGCCGACGGCGATCGTCTGGACGAGGTGCGGCTGGCCGAACAATTCGGTGTGTCACGCACGCCGCTGCGCGAAGCGCTGCAACGTCTGGAAAGTTCAGGGCTGGTCACCCTGATCCCGCGACGTGGTGCTTTCGTGCGTCAGCCCGGGCCCCTTGAACTGCTGGAGATGTTCGAGGTGATGGCCGAACTGGAAGCGGTCTGCGCCAGACTGGCTGCGCGGCGCATGTCCGATGATGCATTGGACGAGCTGCGGTTGGCCAATACGCGCTGCCAGGCGGCCTCGGACGCGCAGGACACCGACCTGTATTATATGGAAAACGAAAAGTTCCACGCCACGATCTACCGCGAATCGGGCAACAGTTTTCTTGAGCAGGAAAGCCTGAAACTGCAAAAACGCCTGCGCCCCTTCCGCCGCCAGCAACTGCGCCTTCGCGGGCGGATGCCGCAATCGCTGACCGAACATGAGGCGATTGTGGAGGCGCTGACGGCAGGCGATTCCAACGCCGCCGCCAATGCGCTGCGCGACCATGTGAACGTTCAGGGCGAGCGGTTTCAAAGCCTGATGGCGGGCCTGAAAGCGGCTGCATCTTAGCGACCTGTCACGAGAATTTCATCCCGGCCTGCAAGAACTGCCTGTCTGAATGGGGTGGAGACATCCTTACCATTGCCCCCGGGCAACGGGTGTACCAGCGATGCCCTGCCGACAAAGCCCAAATAAGCATCAGGCGGGTTGTTGCCGGGGATGTGTCACATGAAAATGCAGTATTTGCTTGACCAATTACAATCAGCCGATGTTGTATACAAAAACAAGAATAAAAATACATCATCCCGAATAACGTAACAGCGAGGACTACCATGACATTGAAAAACCTGATGACCGGCACTGCGCTGAGCCTGTTGGCCGCCGCACCCGCATTTGCGGACAAGGCCGACGACACGCTGCGTGTGGCCTTCACCAAGGAACTGGAATCGGTCGACACCTATTACAATTCTGCGCGCGAAGGGATTCTGTTCACCCGTGGCGTCTGGGACGCCCTGTTGTTCCGTGATCCGATCTCGGGCGAAATCTCGGGCAACCTTGCGACCGAATGGACCTGGATTGACGATGTCACCGTCGAATTCAAACTGCGTGAGGGCGTGACCTTTCACAACGGCGAGGTCTTCAACGCCGACGATGTGGTCCACACAGTCAATTTTGTCACCAACCCGGAAAACGGCGTCAAGGTGATGACCAACGTCAGCTGGATGAAGAGCGCGGAGAAGGTTGACGATAATACCGTCCGCATCATTCTGAATGCGCCCTTCCCGCCGGCCGAAGAATATCTGGCAAGCGTTGTGGTCATGTATCCCGACGAATATTACGCCGAAGTTGGCCCGACCGGCATGAACACCAATCCTGTGGGCACCGGCCCCTACAAGGTCGACAAGGTCGAAGCAGGCAAACTCTATGAGCTGAGCCTGAACGAAAACTATCACGACAGCCCCAAGGGCAAGGGCAAGATCGGCAAGATCGAGGTCAAGACGATCCCCGACATGAACACCCAGGTGGCCGAGCTGTTCAACGGCGGTCTGGATTTCCTGTGGAACGTGCCCGCCGATCAGGCAGAGAAACTGGCCGAGATGGATGACCGTTTCGACGTGGTCAACGCGCAGGCGATGCGCATCGGCTATATCACGATGGACGCCCAGGGCGCTGTCGACCCCGATGGCCCGATGACCAAGAAAGCGGTACGTCAGGCGATCTATCACGCCATCGACCGTCAGGCGATTGTCGATGCGCTGGTCAAAGGTTCCTCCGAAATCGTGAATGCAGGCTGCGCACCGATCCAGTTCGGTTGCGACCTTACCGTCAAGTCCTATGACTATGACCCGGAGAAGGCAAAGGCGCTGCTGGCCGAAGCCGGTTATCCCGATGGTTTCGAGATCGACTTCTACGCCTACCGCGACCGGCCCTATGCCGAAGCGCTCATGGGCTTTCTGAATGCGGTCGGGATCAAGACCAACTTCAACTACCTGCAATACGCCGCCCTGCGCGAGAAACGCACAAAGGACGAGGTGCCGATTTCCTTTCAGACATGGGGATCCTATTCGCTGCCCGACGTCTCGGCGATCACCGGTGAATTCTTTACCGGAGGCGAGCTGGACGATGCGCATGACCCGGAAATCATCGAATGGGTGAAAGAAGCAGGTTCCATCACCGACCGTGCCAGGCGTGAAGAGCTCTACAGCAAGGCACATGCCAAGATCGCCGAAGAGGCCTATTGGGTGCCGCTGTGGACCTACAACGTGAACTATGTGCTCAGCAAAGAGCTGGACTACACACCCACAGACGACGAAGTCATCCGTTTCGCGGATTTCGCCTGGAAATAACCTTTGACGGGCCGCGCGACATCTTTTGCGTGGCCCGTGCCTGTTTCTTTGCCCGGAAGGTGACGCACGATGGCCGTCTACATACTCAAACGTTTCGGTCTTGCCCTCTTGGTGGCCCTGACCGTTTCATTCATCAGTTTCAGCCTGTTGTTCATGGCAGGCGATCCGGCTGTTGCCATTGCGGGCGAAAACGCCACTTCGGAAGATATCGCGCTGGTCAACGCACGCTACGGCTTTGACCGGCCGATGATCGTGCAATACGGCGACTGGCTCGGCTCGGCCGTGACAGGTGACCTGGGACGTTCGTGGTACTTCGACATGTCGGTGACCGAGCTGATCGCCGACCGCCTGACCGTCACCATGAAGCTGGGCCTCTTTGCCATCACGCTTGCGCTGGCGGTGGCGATCCCGCTGGGCGTGGCGGCGGCGGCTAATCCGAATTCGATAATCGACCGCTTTGCGCTGTTTCTGTCCGTGGTCGGCCAGGCCATCCCGTCGTTCTGGTTCGGCCTGATCCTGATTGTCATCTTCTCGATCAAGATGCGACTCCTGCCTGCTTCGGGCAATGAGACCTGGCAGCACTTTGTCCTGCCCACCGTCGTGCTGGGTTATTACGCCACTCCCGCAATCATGCGTCTGACGCGGGCGGGGATGATGGAAGTGCTGTCCTCCGACTATATCCGCACCGCGCGGGCCAAGGGGCTGCGCACGCGCAAGGTGATGTTCAAACACGCCCTGCGCAATGCGATCATTCCCGTGGTCAGCCTGGCGGCGGTCCAGATGGGATTCATGCTGGGCGGCTCGATCGTGGTCGAAACCGTCTTTGCCCTGCATGGGGCCGGCTATCTGGCCTGGGAATCCATCGCCCGCAACGACTTGCCGACCATGCAGGCGCTGATCCTGATCTTTTCGACCTTCTATATTCTGTTCACCTTCCTGGCTGACGTTCTGAACGCATGGCTGGATCCACGGCTGCGCGTGGGCTGAGGATAGACATGACCGATACAACCACACCCACCGACCAGCCCCTGCAGGCCCCCCGCAACAAGCCACTGACACCCGGACAGGCGATGCGCCGACGCGCCCTGCGCCACAAGGGCCTGATGTTCGGTGCCGTTGTCATGCTGATTGTCCTGTGCGTAGCAATCTTTGCCCCGCTGCTTACCCAATATGACCCTTACCAGCAAAGCCTGCTGGCGCGGATGAAACCTCCGGTCTTTCTGGGCGGCACATCTGAACACTGGCTGGGCACCGACGGGCTGGGCCGCGATTTCTGGGCGCGGCTGGCCTATGGCGCGCGTATCTCGCTGATGATCGGCATTCTGGCCGCCGTCATCTCGGGCATCATCGGCTCGACGCTGGGCATTCTGGCCGGCTATTTCGGTGGCAAGGTCGACATGGTCGTGACCTTCCTGATCAACGTGCGGCTGGCCATGCCCGTCGTGCTGGTGGCGCTGGCCGTCGTGGCACTGTTCGGCGGCTCGCTGGTTGTCGTCGTCTCGGTTCTGGGTCTGCTGCTGTGGGACCGCTTTGCCGTGGTGCTGCGCTCGGCCACGATGCAGGTGCGCGAACAGGAATATGTCGCCGCCGCCGAAGTGCTGGGTGCATCCTTGCCGCGCATCCTGTTCAAGGACATCCTGCCCAATGTGATGAACCACCTGATCGTGATCTTCACGCTGGAAATGGCCCATGCCATCATCCTTGAGGCGGCACTGTCCTTCCTCGGGCTTGGCGTGCAACCGCCCACCCCCTCCTGGGGCCTGATGATTTCCGAAGGCAAGGACATGCTGTTGTTCGAACCCTGGCTGATCACCATTCCCGGCGTGGCCCTGTTCTTTCTTGTTCTTGCCATCAACATGCTGGGCGATGGCCTGCGCGATGTCACCGCACCGGAGGGGCGCAACTGATGACCGATCCAATCCTGTCCATCCAGAACCTGACCGTTGATCTGCCCAAGGCCGCCGACCGCGCCCATGCCGTCGAAAACCTGTCCTTGCAGGTCATGCCCAAGGAAATCGTCTGTATCGTGGGCGAAAGCGGCTCGGGCAAGTCGATCACCGCCTTCACCACCATGGGTCTGTTGCCGCAGGCGCTGTCGCCCTCGCAGGGAGAAATACGTTTTGACGGGCACGACCTGCTGAAACTGTCAAAACGCGCCCACAGCGACCTGCGGGGCCGTCGCATGGCAATGATCTTTCAGGAGCCCATGTCGGCCCTGAACCCCTGCTATTCCGTGGGCGACCAGATCGAGGAGATGTTCCAGCAGCACACCGATCTGGGTGCCGCCGAACGCAAGGCCCGCACGATCAGGCTGCTGGAAGAGGTGCACCTGCCCGACCCGCCGCGCATTTACAACTCTTACCCGCATCAGCTGTCGGGCGGCCAGCGCCAGCGCATCGTGATCGCCATGGCTCTGGCCCTGGACCCTGCGCTGCTGATCGCGGACGAACCGACAACCGCGCTGGACCTGTCGACGCAGCAGCAGATTCTGCACCTCTTCAAGGAGCTGCGCGAAAAGCATGATGCCGGCATCATGTTCGTCACCCACGACTTTGACGTGGTGGCCGAGATTGCCGACCGCGTCGTGGTGATGCAGCATGGGCGTATCGTCGAACAGGGCAGCGCCGAAGAGGTCCTGAACCGTCCGCAACACCCCTACACCCGCCTGCTGATCGACGCGGTGCCGCGCCGCACCCGCGACGTGCCCGCACCGATCACCAGTCACGAAGTGCTGAAGGTGTCGAACCTGAACAAGACCTATCACGTCGCCGGCGGCATGTTCCGTCCCGCGCGCACCGTTCATGCCTGCAAGGACGTGAACTTTACCGTCCATCAGGGCGAAACCCTGGGCATCGTGGGCGAAAGCGGCTCGGGTAAGTCGACACTGGTCAAATGCCTGATCCGTCTGGAAGACCCCGAAAGCGGTGTGGTCTCGGTCGAGGGCAAGGACATCGCGCTGATGTCGCGCCACGACCTGCACCCCTACCGCAAGCACATCCAGATCGTGTTTCAGGACCCCTACGGCTCGCTCAACCCGCGCCGGACCATTGGCGATCAACTGGTCGAGGGGCCGGTGAACTTTGGCGAGAACCGCGCGAAGGCAATGGAGCGCGCCCGCGAGCTGATGAAGATCGTGCGGCTCGATCCCGAGGTGCTGAACCGCTATCCCAACCAGTTCTCGGGTGGGCAGCGTCAGCGGATTTGTATCGCCCGCGCCCTGATGGTCGAACCGAAAATCCTGATCGCGGATGAAGCTGTGTCGGCGCTGGACGTTTCAGTACAAAAAGAGGTGCTGAAACTGCTGAACGAAATCCGCGACCGCATGGGGCTGACGGTTCTGTTCATCACCCACGACCTGCGTGTCGCGGCACAGGTTTGTGACACGCTGATCGTCATGCAGCAGGGCGATGTGGTGGAACGCGGCACCGTGGAAGAGGTCTTTGGCGCGCCATCACACCCCTACACCAGGATGTTGCTGGATGCGCAGCCGGGCAAACATTGGGATGTGCCCGACATCGCAACCCTGCCCCCGGCCGTCGCATGAGCGGGTCGTTTTCGCGCAGCCAGCAGACCCGCAAGCCGGGCGTCACGGCCACCTCGGGCGGTGTCGTCGCAGCCCAGCATGTGCGCGCCGCCGAAGTCGGGGCCGAAGTCCTGGCCGCAGGCGGTGACGCGGTCGACGCCGCCGTCGCCGTCAGCTTTGCCATCGGCGCGGTCGAACCGTGGATGTCCGGCCCCATGGGCGGCGGTGCCATGATGCTGTGGCGCGCCGACGAAGGCCGCGCCCACGCGCTGAACTACGGCATGCGCTCGTCTGCCACGCTGGACGTGGGGCATTATCCGCTGTCTGGCGCGGGCAAGGCCTCGGACCTGTTCCCGTGGGAGGCCGTGGTCGAGGACCGCAACGTCACCGGTGCCACCTCGGTCGCCGTGCCCGGCACGATGGCAGGCATTTCCGCCGCACACGGCCGCTTTGGCCGGATGCCGTGGGACACGCTGCTGGCCCCCGCCGTCGATCTGGCCAAACGCGGCTTGCACGTGGATTGGTACGCGGCCCTTGTCATCGCCTCCAGCGCGCGTGATCTGGCCCGTGACCCGGACGCGGCGGCGCTGTATCTGGACGATGGCCAATGGCCCAAAGGGTCCGGCTGGACCGCGCTGGCCGATCAGCGGCTGGACCAGAGCAAGATGGCCGAAACGCTGGAACAGCTTGCCCGCGAGGGCGAAGCGGCTTTCTATCGTGGCGACATCGCTGCAGCGCTTGTGCGTGACGTGACTGACAAGGGCGGCTTCCTGTCCATGGACGACATGTGCGACTACAGCGCCACGTGGTCCGACCCGCTGTCGATCCCTTTCCGCGATGGCACCATCCACGCCATGCCGGGCCTGACCGCAGGCCCTACACTGGCCGATGCAATCGCCCGCTGGCAGGATGGCTATGACGCCGCCAATGCCGACAGCCCCGCCGCCTATGTCGCCCGTGCCAACGGGCTGCGCGCCGCCTATGCCGAACGGCTGACCAATATGGGCGACCACGAAAGCGCCAAGGCCCCCGGTTGCACCACGCATTTTTCCATCGTGGACAGCGCGGGCAACATGGTGTCGATGACACAAACGCTGCTGTCGATCTTCGGCTCCAAGGTGGTGTCGCCCTCGACCGGCCTGAGCCTGAACAACGGCATCATGTGGTTCGACCCCGAGCCGGGCAAGCCCAACTCTCTGGGTCCTGACAAGGCCTGCCTGATGAACGTCTGCCCCGTCATCGGCGAAACGCCCACGCGCCGCTTTGCGCTGGGGGCCTCGGGCGGGCGCAAGATCATGCCTGCTGTGGCGCAGATCAGCGGCCACCTGATGGAACAGGGCATGTCGATGCAGGACGCCATCGAAGCGCCGCGCATCGACGCCTCGGGCGGTGCGCAGGTTGTGGCGGACGAACGCCTTGCCGGCCCGGTGGCCGACGCGCTGGCGGACAACTTCCCGCTTTCGCTGGCGCAACGGCTGCCCTTCCCCTTTGCCTTTGCCTGCCCCGCAGGGGTGATGCGCGAGGGCACCAGCAACTCCGGCACCACGGAAACCATGTCCCCCTGGGGCGATGGCGTGGCTGAACCTGAACCCAAAAAGGCCCCTTGAATGACCCTGCAAGACTCTGCCCGCGCCAATATCGAAACCTATTTCGACGATGGTGATTTCCAACGCGAGCTGGCCACGCTGGTGTCCCGCCCGACCGAAAGCCAGGACCCGCGCGGCAAGCCGCACCTGCACGCCTATCTGCACGACGACATGGCCCCGATGCTGGAAGCCATGGGGTTCACCTGCCGGTTCCACGACAACCCCGTGCCCGACGGCCCGCCCATCCTGACCGCCGAGCGGATCGAGGATGCAAGCCTGCCCACGGTCCTGACCTATGGCCACGGCGACGTGGTGCGCGCGCAAGAGGGCCAGTGGCGCGAAGGGCTGACACCGTTCGAGCTGATCGAGGAGGGCGACCGCCTGTACGGGCGGGGTGCCGCCGACAACAAGGTCCAGCACCTGATCAACCTGCGTGCAATGCAGGCGGTGCTGAAGGCACAGGGACATCTGGGCTTTAACGCCAAGATCATCATCGAAATGGGCGAAGAGGCCGGATCGCCCGGCCTGAAGGAATTCTGCACCGCCAACGCCGACCTGCTCAGCGCGGATGTGTTCATCGCGTCCGATGGCCCGCGCCTGCGCCCTGCCGCCCCAACGATCTTTACCGGATCGCGCGGCGGTGCCAGCTTTGACCTTGAGGTCAACCTGCGCGAGGGGGCCAACCACTCGGGCAACTTCGGTGGCCTGCTGGCCGATCCCGCGATGATCCTGTCGCACGCACTGGCCAGCATCACCGACGCGCGCGGCCAGATCCGCATCCCCGAATGGCGCCCGACCAGCCTGACGCCCCGCATCCGCGAGGTGCTGGCCGCCCTGCCCGCCCATGACACCGGCATCGACCTTGACGCCGATTGGGGTGAAGCGGACCTGACCCCCGCCGAGCGTGTGTTCGGCTGGAACAGCTTTGCCATTCTGGCGATGACAGCCGGCGTCCCCGCCGCACCCGTCAACGCCATCGCAGGATCGGCCCGCGCCACCTGCCAGTTGCGGTTCGTGGTCGGCACCGATGTGGACGACATCCTGCCCGCCCTGCGCCGCCATCTGGACCGCGAAGGGTTCGACAAGGTCAAGATCGTCGCACACAGGCGCAACAGCTTTCCCGCGACACGGCTGGACCCAGATCACCCGATGGTCCGTTTCGCCAGTGCGTCGATTGAAAAAAGCGTGGGCACAGCACCGGACATCCTGCCGAACCTTGGCGGGTCGCTGCCCAACGATTGCTTTGCCGAGGTGCTGGGCCTGCCGACGATCTGGGTACCGCATTCCTATGCGGGTTGCTCGCAGCACGCGCCCAACGAACATATCCTGAAATCCCTGTCGCGTCAGGCGTTGGTGGCAATGACCGGACTGTTCGCCGATCTGGCCGAACAAGGCCTGCCAAAGGATTGATCCGGTGCCCGTTGCCCCTCAGGACATGATCGCCCTGCGCGACACCCTGCGTGCGGGGCAGTCGGCCCTGTGGGTCAATCCCGCCTATGTGCCCGCCCCCGATCCCATGGCGCGCGCCGATCTGGACCAGGCCTGCGATGACTGGGCCATGCTGGCCCCGCTGTTGGCGCGGCTGTTCCCTGAATTGGAAGCCTCGGACGGGCGCATCGCCTCTGACCTGATCGCGGCCCCTGCCGGAGCCTTTGGCGATCATGCGGGCACCCTGCTGATCAAGGGCGACCATGCCCTGCCGGTGGCCGGGTCCATCAAGGCGCGCGGCGGGCTGTTCGAGGTGTTCATCTGCGCCGTTGCCCAGGCCCGCGCAGCTGGAATGCTTGGCCCTGACGATCCCGTGACCCGTCTGGCCGACATGCGCGATTTCTTTGCGACCCGCACGATCGCGGTGGGTTCCACCGGCAATCTGGGTCTCAGTGTCGGCATCGCCGCCCGCGCGCTTGGGTATGCCTGTGTCGTGCATATGTCGAACGACGCCAAGCCGTGGAAAGTCGACCGCCTGCGCAAGCTGGGGGTCGAGGTGGTGCTGCACAGGGCGGATTACACCACTGCCGTTGCCGCCGCGCGCGATGCAACGGCGGACGATCCCGACAGCTATTTTGTCGATGACGAATCCTCGGAACTGCTGTTTCGCGGCTACAGTGCGGCGGCGGCGGAACTGGCCGCACAACTGGATGCGATGGGCATTGCCATCGGCCCCGACCGCCCGCTGTGCCTGTACCTGCCCTGCGGCATTGGCGGCGCGCCGGGTGGCATCGCCTATGGCGCGCGGGCGATGTTCGGCCCAGACGCCCACAGCATTTTCGTCGAGCCGCAGCAATCCGCCTCGGCCCTGTGCCAGATGGCATTCGACGCGCCATCGGTCCACGATCTGGGCCTCAGCAACCGGACCGAGGCCGACGGCATGGCTGTGGCCACCCTGTCGCCGCTGGTGCACGCGCGCATGCACGACCGTCTGGCGGGTGTCTGCACCGTTGGTGATGCCGACATGCTGCGCTGGGTCGCGGCGGGTCATGACCACGGGCTGCATTTCGAACCCTCCGCCACTGCCGGCTTCGCAGGTCCACAGCACCTGATGCACGGTGCCACGGGCAAGGCGTTCCGCGCGCAGCACATGCCCCATGTCGCGCCCGAAAACATCACCCACGTCGTTTGGGCCACCGGCGGCCAGTTCGTCCCCGACGCTGCCCACCGCGGCTTTCTGGATGCTGCCGCCGCTTTGCCTGCCGCCTATGACCTGCCACAGGAGATCACCCCATGACCAACCCCGCCAGCCTTGGCGCCATCGAAGCCCGCCAACTGATCGCGCGCAAACAATTGTCGCCGGTCGAACTGGCCGAGGCCTGCATCGCGCGGGTCGAGACGCTGGACCATGCGGTGAACGCGCTGATCGCACGCGACTTTGACGGCATGCTGGAGGGGGCGAAAAAGGCGGAAACCGCCGTGATGTCGGGCGCGCCCTTGGGAGCGCTGCACGGGCTGCCCTTTGCGGTGAAGGACATGATCGACGTGGCGGGCCTGCCCACCACCTTCGGGTCCGAAGCCTTTGCCGACAACATCGCCACCGGTGACGACGCCATCGTTGCAGCGATGCGCGCGGCGGGCGGCTTGCCGATGGGCAAGACCAACACGCCGGAATGGAGTGCCGGTGCCAACACCCGCAACCGCGTCAACGGGGTGACAGCCAACCCCTACGACCTGACCCGCACCTGTGCGGGATCCTCGGGCGGCTCGGCGGTGGCACTGGCCTGCGAATATGCGCCTCTGGCCACAGGATCGGACACCGGCGGCAGCCTGCGCAACCCGGCGGCCTATTGCGGGGTTGTCGGCTACCGGCCCAGCCCCGGCGTGGTGCCGGGCAACAACCGTGCGGCGGGGCTGATCCCCATGCCCACTTCCGGCCCGATGGCGCGCAGCGTGGCCGACGCCGGGCTGATGCTGTCGGTGCTGACCCGCCCCGACCGCAACGATCCATTCACCACCGTGATCGACGGACGCACCCCATGGGATGCGGCTGGCTTTGCCAACCTGCCGCGCCGCGATCTGACATCCCTGCGCATCGCGGTCACCGAAGATTACGGCTTTGCCCCCACCGAACGCATGATCCGAAACCACTTCCGCGCGATCCTGCCCAAGCTGGCACCGTTCATGGGCGACATCATCGAAGCCACCCCCGATTGCACCGACGCCGACCGCATCTTTTCGTTGCTGCGCGGGGTGCAGTTCCTTGGCGCCCATGCAAAGCTTTACGACGAAACCCCCGATCAGGTCGGCCCCAACGTCGCCGACAACGTCCGCGAAGGCCGCAGCTATTCCGCCGAGGACGTGGCACAGGCGATCTTTGCCCAAGGGCGCTATCACCGCGACTGGCAGGCTTTTTTCGAGACGCATGATTTCATCATCTCGCCCGCCGTCACCATCAGCCCCCGCCCCTGGCGCGAGCTCTACCCGACCGAAATCGACGGTACACCGACCAAAAGCTATTATCACTGGCTGGCAATGGCCTATGCCTCCACCATTCCGGGGCATCCGTCGATCACGATCCCCTGCGGGATGGACGCGAACGGCATGCCCTTTGGCCTGCAAATTGTCGGGCGTCGTCACGACGATCTGGGTGTGCTGGCCGTCGCGGCTGAGCTGGAGGCGATCATCGCAGGCACTGATCTGGCCGTGCCTGCCCCCGACTTTGCCGCCCTGCGCGCTGCCCCGCCGCTGTCGCAGGCGGATGAATTCCTGACCTTCAACTGACCGGGTGCCAGGTGGCTGGCCTATTGCAAGACCCGCCGCAGCCCTGACTGGGCTTCCCGCAGCGGGGCGATAAAGCGTTCGGCCAATTCCGACGCGGGCGCATCTGAGGCCGCGATGCCAAGGTTCAGCGCCGCGACCACGCGGCCGCGAATGTCGTAAAGCGGCACGGCGATTGACCGCAGGCCGATTTCAACCTCCTGGTCGATCACCGAATAGCCCTGCGCGCGCACGACAGCCAGTTCCGCCATGATCGCATCAGGATCGGTGCGGCTGCGCATCGTGCGCGGTGCGAGGTCGGAAAGGTCGATCCATTTGCGAGCTTCCTCCTCGGGCAACGCGCTGAGCAGCACCCGACCCATGGAGGTACAATGCGCGGGCAGGCGCGACCCCGGCATCAGCCCGATGGACATGATCCGGGTGGCCGCCGAACGGGCGATATAGACGATTTCGGTCTCATCCAGGATCGACACCGAAGAGGATTGCCCGGTGCGCGCGGAAAGCTGATCTAGCCAGGGTTGCACGATCTGCGGCAGCGGCAGGGCTGCCAGCGCCCCCATCCCCAGCCGCAGAACACGCGGCGTGAGCTGGAAATATTTGCCATCGTATTCCGCGTATCCAAGTTCGGTGAGCGTCAGCAAACAGCGGCGGGCAGTCGCCCGGTCAAGCCCTGTCGCGGCGGCTATTTCAGAAACGGATTGGCGCGGCGTCTCGGCCCGGAAGCATTCAAGCACGCGCAGCCCCTTGGCAAAGGAGGCGATGAAATCGGTTCTGTGCACCATGCGAACAACTGATGGCAGCATGTGAACAAATGTCAACATGTGAACATTGAATCTGGTGCCGGTTCCGGTTCAGCGCGTATCAAAAACCGAGGAGACATCTATGGACAAGACTTTCCCATCGCTTGCAGATGCTGTGTCGGTCATCCCGGACGGGGCGACCGTGATGATCGGCGGTTTTGGCGGCTCAGGCGCGCCAATCGAGTTGATCCACGCGCTGATCGACCAGGGCGCGCGGCATCTGACGGTAATCAACAACAATGCGGGTAACGGCCATGTCGGCCTTGCGGCACTGATCGAACAGGGCCGTGTCGACAAATTGATCTGTTCCTTTCCGCGCTCGGCTGACCCCACCGTCTTTGCCGAAGCCTACAAGGCGGGGCGGATCGAGCTTGAGATTGTGCCGCAAGGCACCCTCGCAGAGCGGATCAGGGCAGGTGGTGCGGGCATACCCGCATTCTACACGCCAACGGCCTTTGGCACCCAGGTGGCGGAAGGCAAGCCGACAGAGGTTTTTGAAGGCCGGTCCTATGTGCGTGAGCGCTGGCTCAAGGCGGATTTTGCCCTGATCAAGGGCGAGCTGGGTGACCAGCATGGCAATATGACCTACCGGATGGCGGCGCGGAACTTCAATCCGATCATGGCAACAGCAGCCACAACCACCATTGCCCAGGTATCGCGGATCGTGCCGCCGGGCGGGATCGACCCGGAACATGTCGTGACACCGGGCATCTTCGTTCGCCGACTGGTCGAGGTGTCCGCGCCCTCACAGGAAGAAGAGCTTAACCGGGCGGAGGCCGTCTATCCATGACCGAAGTTTCCCACGCAAAGCTGAGCAATGCCCAGATCGCATGGCGCGCCGCGCAGGACATCGAGGACGGTGCCTATGTCAATCTCGGGATAGGATTTCCCGAAATGGTCGCGCAGTTCCAGCCTCCCGGACGGCAGGCCATCTTTCATACCGAGAATGGCATCCTTGACTTTGGCGCCGCCCCGGCCCGCGGTGAGGAAGACTGGGACCTGATCAATGCGGGAAAAAAGGCAGTCACGCTGAAACCGGGGACCGCCTTCTTTCACCATGCCGACAGTTTCGCGATGGTGCGGGGCGGGCATCTGGATGTTGCAATCCTTGGTGCCTACGAGGTTGCGCAGAACGGCGACCTGGCGAACTGGTCCACCGGCAGGGGCGGCATTCCGGCGGTCGGCGGTGCCATGGATCTGGTACAAAGCGCAAAACGCGTTGCGGTGCTGACCGACCATGTGACCAAGGACGGCATGCCCAAGCTGGTGTCTGAATGCACCCTTCCCCTGACCGGGGTTGCCTGCGTGACGCGGATTTACACCTCTCTTGCGGTGGTGGATGTGGTCGACGGGCGCTTTGTCCTGCGCGAGAAAGTGCCCGCCGTGACCCTGGAAGAGCTGCAATCCGTCACCGGTGCGCCGCTGCATATCGACGGCGCTGTCGCTGACCTGATCTGCCCTGACGAACCAGCCTAAAGCGCCCCGCCTTAAACTTGAATCGCCGATACCCTGCCGCGCTTCGCGCTCTCGGGACATCGGCGATACTGAGTGTATCAGGTTAAAGGCGGGACGCTCCAGCCTCGGCATGAGGCACAGCATTCAGCCAGTTACGCCCCTGGCCCCTGCGTCGCCTCAAAGGTGATCTGGCCATCGCAGATGGTCATCACCGGCCCGAGCCCAGGTATCTCTTTCGGGTCTGTTGCCGCGATATCGCCGCCAAGTATCACCAGATCGGCGAGCATCCCGGTGCAGATCCGTCCGGTGCGGTCATCCATGTGACCTGCAAATGCACCGCGCCAGGTAAAACCTTCGAGCACTTGCATGAGTGGTACACGCTGGTCCGGCACGCCGGGGTGGAAGGGTTCACGCGTGAGCGCTGCCGAAATCCCGACCAGCGGTTCCACGCGCACCACGGGCCAGTCCGAGGAAAAGGCATAATCGGCACCTGTTTCGATAACGTCGCGCCAGGCATAGGCAAAGGGCAAGCGGGCCTCGCCGATAACGGAAACAGCCGGTTCAAGGGGCAGACCCATCACCCCCGGCACGTGCAACGGCTGCATGGAGGCTATGACGCCAAGTTCGCGAAACCGGGGCAAATCCTCGGGATGGACCACTTCGAGGTGTTCGATCCTGTGGCGCGCGTCGCGTTTGCCGTTGGCTTCCTGTGCGGCCTGGACACCGTCAAGAACGATCCGCACAGCGCCATCCCCGATGGCATGTACGCTGATCTGCAAGCCGCGCGCGTCAATGTCGATGGCAGCCTTGTTGAAATGCGCCGCTTCAAAGATCGGCTCACCGCGGTGACCGGGCTGGTTCGCATACTCATCCACAAGCACCCCGGTCCCGCTTTCCAGTACACCGTCGCAGAAAATCTTCACCCGGCCGGATTTCAGCTTGTCGCTGTTGAAATCGGCTGCAAGGCGGCTGGCCTCGTCAAGAGAGGACAAAGGTTTCTCACGCGTGAGGTGAAAGGGCACTTCCACACGGACCGTCAGTTCCCCGGCATCCTCGATCTCTTTCAACAGCTCAAGAAGGTATCGGTTCCCGTCCATGTTATGGATCGACGTAATCCCTTGCGCCGCACAGAAGGCCAGACCTTCCTTCAGCACCGCAATGTCCTGCGCGCGTTCTTCGGGCGTTGGCGGCGTTTCCGGCTCCAGCCCGTAGTTGCCCAGCATCTCGCGCCCGCCGCTGGTCCGCAGGGCACGCACCGGTCCGATGGCATTCTTTTCGCGCAGTTCTCCGGTGGCCATTCCGTCAGGACCCACCACCACTTCGCTGCCCGCCCCGACATCGCGGCCCCGGGAGAGTCCTGCCTGCTCCAGCGCGGCGCTGTTGGCCCAGCCGGTGTGAAAATCAAAGGACAAGACAAGAACCGGGCGGTCGTGAACCATCTCGTCGATCAATTGCCGGGGATCCTTGCCGTGACCGGCAAGAAGCTCGTAGGTCGTGCCCTGCGCGACGAGCAATCCTTCGTCGGGATTGTCGGCAGCAAACTGGCGCAAGGCGGTTTTCGCGGCTTCAAGATCGTCGATTTCAGACATCTGCAGGAACCGTCTGCCATAGGCCCCGCTGAAAAGATGCAGGTGCGATTCCACAAAGCCGGGCAATACCGTCGCGCCGTCAGCGTCGATCACGCGGGTCTTTGGCCCGATCAGATCAGCCGTGTCTTCATGGCGCCCCACTGCCGCGATCTTGTTGCCCAGTAGGGCCAGTGATTGCGCGGTCGGCGCGCGCTCGTCCATGGTCAGGATCTGCGCGTTCCTGATGACAATATCTGCCTGGGTCATGTGGGGTCGCCGATTGTTGTTTTCAAAGTTGGCTCCGCGAGAAAATCAGGTGCAAATATCATTCTGCACAACGGCTCCAGCCGCTGTGTCAGCGCGATGCGGTGATCCGCGATTGTCATGTCTTCTGATTTGATCAGGTCGAAGAAGGCCCCGCCCCAGATGTCGTAGAGGATCTGCACAAGATGATCGACATCCGCCGGATTTCCGTCGTGCAGCGTAAGGTCATAAGAGGAGAGCACCTGCCGCAACGCGGACATCAGCTCGGTGTTCACGATCTGGTAGGATTGCGCCAGCTCTGTTGTCGGATAGCGGATCGTGTCAGCCTCGGCATAGCGCCAGATGCGTTTGCTGGCGATGCGCAATGTGCCCTCCGCGAACTCGGAAAAGATGGTGACGAGCAGCGTGGCAAAGTCCAGATCCGTGCGCGGCACCATGATCTTGCTGTGCTGACGTTCGCGGGCCGCGCCCTCATGGATCAAGGCAATCAGGATGCCACCCTTGTTGCCGAAATAATTGAAGACGGTGGGCTGAGACACACCAACGGCCTCGGCGATGTCGGCCATTGTCGTTGCATCGACACCCTGGCTTGCAAACAGCCCTTGTGCCGCTTCGAGAATTTCCTCGCGGCGCCGGGCCTTCTTGCGGTCCCGCAGGCCTGGCGCGCCCTGCGCTGCCTCAATGCTTGTCGTTTGGCCCATGGCATAAAGTCCTTCATGTAGTAAAAAATTTTATTGACTAAAATATTATTGTCAATACCAATTGGCCCACCTTAATTTGAACGGACGGAAACCGCGATGATCGAAACGCAGTCCCTTTCGGAAGCCTGTGCCGTGACTGCGCTTGCACGCATCGCGCTTAATTCTCTTGTCCCGATGGCACCTCGTCCTTGCCGGATGCGCAACTGGCAACCGCTGCCACCTTTGCCGAGGCATCCAAACTGAGCCTGCCCAAAAAGCTTGTGGCGGCAGGGCCATCGTTGGCCCCCGCCATCCCGCAGAGGCGAAAGAAATGAACCCCATGTCAAAAGGAATGAACACCATGTCCAAACTTCCCCGCCTGGCAGCAACGCTGTCTGTCACTACGGCCTGTGCCTGCCTTGGCTTTGCATCCTGGGCCCAGGATGCAGCCGATCCGGCGCGCTGGCTTTCGCCCACGATGATCAATGCCCGTGCCAGCATGTTCACGCCCACGCTGAACTATCTGACCTTTCAGCACATGGACCAGATGTTCGCGACCCGCACGGTTCCGGCAGGGTCCGAAACCTGGGAGCTGTCCGAAAACCCGATCTCGCTGGAAGGCAGCTACACCATCCTTGGCGAGACCTATGACCTTGAAGGCGCGCTTGAACAGACCCGGACCAATGCTTTGGTCGTGCTGAAGGATGGCGAGCTGGTCTATGAACGCTATCGCAACGGCAGCGGCCCGACGACGCGCTTCCTGACCTTCTCTGTCGCCAAGTCCTATACGTCGACGCTGATCGGCCTGGCCTTGCAGGATGGGCTGATCGAAAATCTTGACGATCCGGTCACCAAGTATCTGCCGGAAATGGAAGGCACCGGCTATGACGGCCCAAGTGTGCGCGATCTGTTGCGGATGCGGTCCGGTGTCGACTGGGAAGAGCGTTACGAGTTCGGCAGCGATACCCAGCTGACCAAGGTACACGACAATGCGCTTGTCGCCTACAACTACCGCTGGTGTGATTACGCGGCGAATGAATCCGTCAAGGGCGCGACAGCGCCTGACGAACGCTTCAACTATGCCACGCTTGATACCAGCGTCCTGGGCTGCATCGTCGAGCGTGTCACCGGGCGGACCGGCGCCGAATACATGGCCGAAAAACTCTGGCAGCCGATGGGGGCGGAGTCTGACGCCTATTGGATCATGGATGGGCCTGATGACATCGGGCGTGAATTCTATGGGGCTGGCCTTGCTGTCACGGCAAGGGATCATGCGCGCTTCGGCCAGATGTTCCTGCAGGGTGGCATGGCCAATGGCACCCGCGTTCTGCCCGAAGCCTGGGTGACCGAGGCGACCGTGCCTGACGCCGGATATTCGCCAATCGAGGAAGGATCGCCACTTGGTTATCAGTACCAGTGGTGGACGGAAGCCGACAGCGACGTCTACATGGCGATGGGCCTGTTCCATCAATTCATCCGTGTCGATCCGAGCAATAAGATTGTCATCGTCAAGACAAGCTATACCGAAGCGCCGATTGGCAATGATGTGGAAAACGCAGAGCTTTTTGCGCAGATCACCGCGAAACTGACGCAATAAGGGGTTCGGGCCGGCCCCCTGCCGGCCCTTCCCTCCGCCTGTTATTTGTGGCGGCGCGTTTCGCCGGGCGTTGCTACCCTTCGCTGCCCGCGATCCATGCCTTTGCCGCATCCAGCATCGCCTCGCGCAGGTCGGCGACTTCGGGCATTTGCCGCAGCTCCGCCGTGGTCGCAAAGCCAATGTGGATCGACGGCAGCGCGAGGTCTGCCACCTCCAGCACCTTGAAATCCCGCGCATTGGCATGTTCGTTCAGCGCCACCCGCGGCACGCAGGTCAACATCCCCAGGGCCAGCGCCAGGTTGATCAACCCGTTCGGGTCCGCCGACACTTCCACCGCCGCCGTCAGTTCCGGGGCTCCTGTGCTGCGCATCGCCGATTCCAGCACGATCCGGTTGTTCGACTCCCGCGAGGGCATGGCCCAGGGCCAGCCAACCAGATCCCGCGCTCTGGGTGCGTCCAGCCGGGCAACCGGATGGCCGGTCGGACAGATCAGGATCAGGTCTGTTTCCAGCAAGGGATCATAGGTCAGCAGCCGCGCGATGCGGGTTGGCACCTGATCCCAGTCCAGCCGCCCGACATAGCAATCCAGATTGCCCTCGCTCAGCGCCTCGACCATATCGCCGACCAAGCCGGTCTTGAGCTGGAACCGGGTTTCGCTCTGGCCCACGTTCAACCGGCGCAGCGCTTCGGGGATGATGTTGTACATCAGGGCCGAATTCGTGCCGATCCGCAGCGAAAGCGTCTGCCCCGCGTCCAGCTCGCGCACAAGCTGGTCCAGCGTCGCCAGCCCCGACCGCGACCGCCGCAGCGCCAGCAACCCGGTATCGGTCAGCACCACCCCACGCACCGAACGTTCGACCAGCGGCACGCCCATGGCGAATTCGAGATCCTTCAACATCTGCGAGACTGCGGGCTGCGTCAGGTTCAGTTCCGCCGCCGCCGACCGCAGCGAACCGTGTTCATCAATCAGCTGCAACAGCCTCAGATGCCGCAGGCGCAGTCTTTCGTAATGAAGGGGTGAATGCGCCATCAGTAAAAGTTATCATATTCCAAGAAAGTTTAGAGTACTTCTTTCATCGGCAAGTGGATAGCCTTTGCGAACATTCGCGGAATGTGAACTCTGGGAGGGGCCATGAAACGCGCAAACGCCATATCGGGCATCATTCTGTGCGCGTTCTCGCTTGTCATGCTGGCTTTTGTCATTCCGGGCCAGATCAGCACCGGGCCATCCGGCATGATGTCACCCCGGCTGGTGCCGCAAATGACGATGATCGGCATATTTGGGCTCTCCCTTCTGCTGGTGCTGGGCAACCTGCGCGGGGGCGAGGATGACCATCCGCCGCCCTTTTCGCGCAAGGAGTTGTTGGCGCTTTTGCGGATCTCGGCAGTCTTTGCCATAGCGATTGTACTCTATGAATTCTTCGGCGCGCTGATCGGCGCCTCTTCCCTCGTGATCTTCGGGCTTCTTGCATTGGGCGAACGCCGCCCGCTGGTGATCCTGACGCTGACCGTGGTGCTGCTGACCGGACTCTGGGCCTTGTTCTACAAGGTCCTCGGCACGGCGATCCTGTGAGGGTGCAATGGAATATCTGATCCTGGGCATCGGGGATGTGTTCGGCGGCACCACGCTGCTTTGGGTCGCTGTCGGTGTGACCCTCGGCTATGTGCTGGGTGCCATTCCCGGGCTGGGCAAGGCCATCGGCGTGGCGGTTTCGATCCCGCTGACCTTCTACCTCGAACCGGTCAGCGCATTGGGCCTGCTGATCGGCATCGCCAAGGGCAGCGCCGCAGGAAGTGCAGTCTCCGCCATCCTGCTCAACACGCCGGGAGAGCCTTCTTCCGCACCAACGGCCTTTGACGGCTATCCGCTTGCCCGGCAGGGCAAGGCGCAGAAGGCGCTGAAGATGGGCCTTTTCGCCTCGGTCATCGGTGATTTCGTCTCCACCATCATCCTGATCCTGCTGGCAGCCCCCCTCGCCCGCTACGCCTTGCTGATCGGCCCGGTGGAGCTTTGCGCCATCCTCGTGTTCTCCCTGGTCTTCATCGGCGGCCTTTCCGGCAATTCGCTCACCAAGGGTCTGATTGCTGCCTGTTTCGGCATCTTCTTTGCCACCGTGGGGCTGGAAACCGAAACCTTTGTCCCGCGCCTGACCTTCGGCTACCTCGAACTCGAAGACGGCATTTCCCTGGTGCCCATGGCCATCGGCATGCTGGCGGTGGCCGAAATGATCGTACAGGCCGGAAACCTCGACACGCTGGACCGCGAAACGGCTGAGTTGCGCGACAGCAGCGATCCCCGCGACCGCAGAGTGACCCGCGAGGAATGGCGCCGCTGTGCGCCGGTCATCGCGCGCGGCACCTTCATCGGTGCCGCGATCGGCATCCTGCCGGGCCTTGGTGCCAGCGTCGGCTCCTTCCTGTCCTACGGCGAAACCCGCCGCGTCTCTGCCACGCCGGAAAAATACGGCACCGGCATGATCGAAGGGGTCGCCGCCGCCGAAAGCGCGGACAATGCCGTGGTCCCCTCCAGCCTGATCCCGCTCTTTGCCCTGGGCATTCCCGGCAGCGTTATTGCCGCAATCCTGATCGCCGCCTTCATCCTGCACGGGCTGACCCCGGGCCCTCTGATGTTCCAGCAACAGCCCCGGATGGTTGCGGGGCTTTATGTCTCCATGCTCTGCGCCAGCGCCATCCTTCTAGTGATCGGGCTGCTAGGCCAGCGGCTGTTCTCGCAGATCGTGCATGTCCCGTTGCGGCTGGTGATCCCCGGTGTCCTGCTGTTCTGCTGTGTCGGATCCTACATGGAAACCGGCAGCATCTTCTCGATCTTCATCATGCTCGGCTTTGCCCTGATCGGCTTCGTGGCGCGCAAGCTCGACTTTTCCTTCGTCACATTCCTGATCGGCTTTGTCATCGGACCCAAGCTGGAGCTCAGCTTTCGGCAGTCCCTGCAACTGCTGAAACACGACGCGTCGAACCTGCTGGGCCATCCCATCGCGCTGGTCTTTCTGTTTGCGGCGCTTGTCTTTGTCGTCATGTCCGGCCGCTCCTCGGTCACGCGCCGGGTGCAAATGCCACCAACAACCCAGGAACACTGAAACTGAAAGGGAGGAAACCAACCATGAAATGCTTTGAAAGACGCGCGATACTCGGTCTTGCCGCGAGCCTGGCCATCGCCTCGGCGGGCCTGCTGCCCGACCTGGCCGCAGCGCAGGATTATCCGACGAAACCTGTCACCATGCTGGTGGGATACGGTGCGGGCGGCCAGACGGACCTTGTTGCACGCGGCGCGGCGCGGGTCCTGGCAGAACAGCTTGGCCAGCCCGTCAACGTGGTGAACAAACCCGGTGCCGGCGGCGCTGTCGCCGCGCGCGAACTGACGCAGGCGGCCCCCGATGGTTACACAATCCTGTTCCATTCCAACTCCGTCGTCAACTCCGCGCCCTTCATCATGGATCAGGTGAATTTCACACCGGATGACTTTGAATATGCCGGCATGATCACCGCCTATCAGACCGGGCTGGTCGCCCATGTCGACGCGCCCTTCGACGATCTGAAAGGCTTCATCGCCTGGGCCAGGGAAAACCCGCACTTCGCCTATGCGGCGCTCAGCCCCGAAGCGCGGATGTACATGGACACCCTGGCCGAAGCCAACGGGCTGGAACCGAATGCCGTCCCGGTGCAAAGCGGCGGCGAGATGATCACCGCCTTGCTGGGCAAGCAGGTGATCGCAGCCTTCTCCGGCGGGATCCACTACCGCTATCCTGATGAGCTCAAGACGATCTCTGCCACGACGACCTTCCGCCATCCTTCGGCACCCGATGTCGCCTCGATCGAGGAGGACGGTTATCCCATCGGCATGGATACGCGCACCACGCTGTTTCTGCCCAAGGGGACGCCGCGCGATGTGCTGGAGAGGATCTCTGACGCGCTTTCCGCCGCCGCGGACGATGCCGACTTCAAGAAGGTCACTGACGGGGCAAACATCCCCATCATGTACATGAACCTCGATGAGGCGCGTGCGGAAATCGAATCCACCTATGCAAAGCACAAGGGCATCCTGACCGACGGTTCCTGAGCCCGATCGCACAGCGCCGCCCCGGGCCAAAGCCGGCCCGGGGCACCCGCAACATCCTCTCAAACAGCATCAGAGGCCTCATGTTTCAGCCACTCAAAGGATTGAAGGTCATCGACCTGAGCCAGGTACTTGCCGGACCCTATGCCACCTACCAGCTTGCGCTCATGGGGGCGGAAGTCATCAAGATCGAAAAACCCGGCGAAGGTGACTGGACCCGCGTGCTGGGCCCCTTCCCGGACCTGATCGCGCGGCGCATGGGGCTGGGCTACATGACCCAGAACGCAGACAAGAAATCCGTCGCCATCAATCTCAAGTCTTCAGAAGGGATCGAATTGATGCGCGGGCTGATTGCGGGTGCCGACATCTTTGTCGAGAATTTCAAACCCGGTGTCGCGGAACGGCTGGGTTTGGGGTTCGAGGCGGTGCGCGAGATACAGGACCAGATCGTCTATTGCTCGATCTCCGCCTATGGTCAGACCGGCCCGCTGAGCGAACGGCCCGCCTATGACCACATCATCCAGGGCATGTGCGGCATCATGAAGACCACCGGCACAAAGGGCAGCGGCCCCACCAAGGTCGGCGCACCCTATATTGATTATGCCACCGGGATGAACGCGGCCCTGGGCATCATAGCAGGCCTGCGCGAGGTGGAGCGGCTGAAAAAGGCCGTGCACATCGACGTCGCCATGCTCGACACCGCGCTGATGATGATGGCCTCCCTCGCGACGCAACATCTGTCGTCCGGCTGGTTGCCGGAGCAGAACGGAAACGAAGCCTGGAGCGCCAGCCCCTCTTCCGGTGCGTTTGAAACCTCCGACGGTATGCTGATGCTTGCCGCGAACAACGACCCGCAGTTCCATCTGCTGTGTGCCGCCCTGAACCGCAAAGATCTTTCGGCAGACAGCCGCTATGCCAGCACCGCCGCGCGGGCGCGGAACAGCGGCCAGCTGCGCCGGGAGCTTGACGAAATCTTCCTCACCAGACCGGCCGCCGAATGGGAACTGCTGCTTGCCGAATGGAAAGTCCCCGCCGCCAGAGTCCGTGGCCTAGAAGAAGTCCTGGCCGAGGATCACATCCAGTCACGCGGCATCATCAGCAGCATGAACATCAAGGGCGACACAGATCACGAGGTCTTTGTGCCGGGGCTCAGCTTTCTGGCCAACGGGGTGGCGCAATCCCCGGTGAACATCCCCAGCGCGCTTGGCGCAGATTCTGATGCCGTCCTGACGGGCCTGAACCTCAGCCCGGAAAAGCTGGCGGAATTGAGAAAGAGCGGCGTCATCGGGTGACAGTGGCGACCCGGAACCGGCGCCCTCGGCTTGTTCCGGGCCCGGGCTGGCATCGACTGACAGCAGCTTAATTCCGCTACAGCGTTTCGGGATTAACTTGAAACATCCAACATCACTTTTCGCGTTCGACCGCAGGGAGAGGCAGCGAACAAGTGATTCAGGTATATCCCGAAGCGCTATAGCAGACACCCGCGGCATTCGACACATGTTCCGAGCTGCCCCGATCAGCTGGCAGAAAACAGCCGTGACCGGCCCAACTCCTGCGCGACCTGTTGCAACAGACTGATCGTCTGCAACCGGTCATCCTCGCTGCGGATGCCAAGGGTCGACATCGACGTGCCTACCACGGCTTTCAACGCATTCACCCCGCCAATGGGGGCTGCAAAACCTGTCACCCCCGGTTCGAACTCGTTCTCGACGATGGCATAGCCAACCGCCCTGCAGTGCTGCACCCGATTCAGAATTTCGGTGCGGTCCATGGTGGTATCCGGCGCGTATTGTTCAAACGGAAGGCTGCGGATCGTCTCCTCCGCCCGGTCCTGCGGCGCAAAGGCCAGTATCATCCGGCCAATGGCGGTGTGAAGCAATGGCAAGCGGCTGCCGACGGTGAACCCGAAGGAAACCGCATCCTCCTGCGCTGTCGACTGTGCAACATAAACCGCTGAATTGCCGTCGGGAATGGCAAGCGAAACCGTTTGTCCGATCCGGGTGGAAAAGCGGTTCAACAGCGGCTGGATATGCGTGCCGAACTGATTGCCACGCAGAAAACTGCCTGCAAGTATCAGCACCTGTGGCGACAGGGAAAAATGCCGCCCGTCCCGTTCGGCATAGCCCAGATGGACCAGCGTCAGGGTCAGCCGCCGCACCGACGCGCGGTCAAGCCCGGTCAGCTGCGCGATCTCGGCCAGCGTAAGCCTGGTATGGGTATCGTCAAAGGCTTTCAGGACGGCCATGCCCTTCACGAAGGTCGAGGAAATATCCCTGTCCGCAATCTCATGTTTCAATGGGTCTGGACGAAGGGTCACGGGCGGCTCCTGGATTTCGCTTGGTTCTTTCAGATGACACATCCGTGGGCGCTATTAAACCAAAAGCCAAGATATTACCCGGGATGTCGCCATAAGGATTGTTAATGTAACATATGTGCGTTATTTAACCAAATGGAGCAAAGATACAACCAGCCGCCAATCTGAAGGAGACTTCCCATGATCAGCCAGGAACTGAACGAAACGCTCACAAGAACTGGCCCCGGGACAGAGGCGGGCGAGGTCATGCGCCGCTATTGGCAGCCTGCCGCGCTGACCGACGAACTGGCGGGCAAACGCCCGGTTGTGCCGGTCCGCCTGCTGGGTGAGGATCTGGTGCTGTTCCGTGACAGCGAAGGCGAACTTGGCCTGATCGCACGGGGCTGTCCGCACCGTGGGGCCGATCTTTGCTATGGTCGGCTGGAAGACAACGGATTGCGCTGCCCCTTCCATGGCTGGCACTTCAACCGCAATGGTCAATGCGTGGAACAGCCCGGTGAACCCGAAGCGTCGCGGATGCATGAACAGATCCGGACGACATCATATCCGGTGATCGAAAAGAACGGGATCATTTTTGCCTATATGGGGCCGGGCACGCCACCGGCCTTCCCGAATTTCGACTGTTTCCGCGCGCCGGAAAGTCACGTGTTTGCCTTCAAGGGTCTGTGGGAATGCAACTGGCTGCAGGCGATGGAGGTGGGCATCGACCCTGCGCATGCCTCTTTCCTGCACCGTTTCCTGCAGGACGAAGACCCCGCCGACAGCTATGGCAAGCAGTTCCGCGACATGGCCGCCAACACGGAGATCCCGATGACCAAGCTGCTGCGCGATTATCCGCGCCCCGACATCACGGTCGAGGAAACCGATTACGGCATGCGCATCATCGCCCTGCGCCACATGGAAGACGGCCGCACCCATGTGCGCATCACCAACCAGATCTTCCCCGAGGCGATCTCGATCCCCATGTCGCGGGAGATGATCATCACCCAGTGGCATGTGCCGGTGGATGACGAGACCTGCTATTGGTATTCGATGTTCACCAGCTTTGACAAACCCGTCGACAAGCAGAAGATGCGCGATCAGCGGCTCAGGGAACATCGCCTGCCCGATTATGCCCCGATCAAGAACAAGCGCAACAATTACGGTTTCGACCCCGAAGAGCAGGCCCGCGAAACCTATACCGGCATGGGGCTCGACATCAACGTGCACGATCAATGGGCGGTCGAAAGCCCCGGCCGGATCTTTGACCGGACCAGGGAACATCTGGGCAAGACCGATGTTGCCATCATCAAATACCGGCGCATGCTGCGCGCCGCGATCAGCAGCCTCAAGGATGGAAACACCGATGCGCTGCCCATGTGCAACGGCGTCGATGTCAGCAAGATCTACGGCCCGATCTCAAACGACACCATCGGCACGCGGGACAACTGGCAGGAAGTCTTCACGCAAAGCGATGCCGAACGACGCGAGGCTTGCAAGGGATGGGATGCAAAGGTCTGATGGCCACAAGATGAATCGTATCGGTGGTTGACGCGCGGTTCCCTGATGCCGCCACCTGAAGGGCAGATATGAGCCAGTTACACGAAAAGATCGCCAGCGGCGCACTTGCCCGGATGGGTCTGCTTGACGAGGATGCCATCGGCGCCGCCGCCGCCCTGGTCGAACGGGTCAGCGGCTCCGATGTCGAGACGGTGAGGGTGCTCTTTGCCGACCAGCACGGCATCCTGCGCGGCAAGACCCTCGTGGCCTCGGCCCTGTCCTCGATCTTCACCTCCGGGGTTGCGATGCCCTCCACCCTTCTTCTGAAGGACACGTCGCACAAGACTGTCTTTCCGGTGTGGTCGGATGACCCCGACATTCCCGGGGGTATGACCGGTGCGGGCGATATCCTTTTGCTGCCCGACCCTGCCACGTATCGCGAGTTGCCGTGGTCGTCGAACTCCGCCTGGATCTTCTGCGATCCGCATGGGAAAGACGGCGCCACCTTGGATTTCTCGCCGCGTGACCTGCTCAAGCGTGCGATTGCGCGCCTGGCCGAGCATAACATCGCATTGGTTGTCGGGCTGGAGGTCGAGTTTCAGATCTACGCGCAGGTTGCGCAAAAGCTCGACCATGGCGATGCGACCATGCCCGGCCAGCCGCCTCAGACCCGCAACCTCACCCAGGGTTACCAGTTCCTGACCGAACAGCTTTATGACCTGGTGGAACCGGTGCTGGACGATCTGCGCCGCCATTGCCAGGCGCTCGGCCTGCCGGTGCGCTCGATGGAGATCGAAATGGGGCCCAGCCAGTTCGAATTCACCTTCGACCCTGCCGATCCGCTGACCCATGCGGACAACATGATAATGTTCCGCGCCATGGTGAAAGAGACCTGCGCGCGGCGTGGCCTGCATGCGACCTTCATGTGCAAGCCGAACCTCGCCAATGCCGCCGCCAGCGGATGGCACCTGCACCAGTCCCTTGTTGACATGACAACCGGAGAGAACCTGCTGGTGCCACCTGCCGCGGGGACGATCACCGATACGGCCAGTGGCTGGATTGCGGGCCTGCTGGAACACGCCCGCGCGTCCTGCCTGCTGACTACGCCGACGGTGAACGGCTACAAACGCTACCGCCCGCATCAACTGGCCCCCGACCGCATCCAATGGGGTCGCGACAACCGTGGCGCAATGATCCGCGCCCTGATGGCACCCGGTGACCCCGCTTCGCGGATCGAGAACCGCGTGGCAGAGACAACGGCCAACCCCTATTATTTCTATGCCAGCCAGATCCTGTCAGGCCTCGATGGTCTGAACCGCAATCTGCGCGCGCCCGACCCGGTGGAAACCCCCTATGACGGCCCGGCAACGCAACTGCCCGAAAGCCTGCTCAGCGCGATCCAGCATTTCGAAAACTCGTCCTTCTACCGTGAGGTGCTGGGCGATGCTTTTGTCGATTACCTCGCCTTCATCCGGCGCGCGGAATGGGACCGTTACCACCTGACCATCTCGGAATGGGAACAGGCCGAATATTTCGGGATCTACTGAAACGCCGCTGACGCGGGTCTGCCCGCTTTCCACCAGTTAACGGCAGGAAAGCGGGCAGGCCCCGGGAACGCTCAAAGACCAGCGAAATGGAACGCCTTGGTTTCAAGGTATTCCTCGATCCCTTCCTGCGCGCCTTCACGCCCCAGACCGGAGGCTTTGACGCCGCCGAAAGGCGCCTCGGCATGGCTGACCACGCCGGTGTTCAACCCGACCAGACCTGCCTCCAACGCCTCGCCGAACCGGAAGGCACGGGCCATGTCCGTGGTGTAGAAATAGGCCGCCAGACCAAAGGGCGTACCATTGGCCAGCGCCAGCGCCTCGGCCTCCGTCTCGAACCGGAACACGGGCGCGACGGGGCCAAAGGTTTCCTCGTCTGCCAGCTGCATGTCCACCGTCGCTTCCGACAGCACGACCGGATCGGCAAATTGCGCGGGCAGATCGCGCGCCTTGGTGGCACGCCGGGCGCCCTTGGCCAATGCATCCGCCACATGGGCGTTGATCTTGGTGATGGCGCTGGTGTTGATCATCGGACCAATGGCAATGCCCTCGGCTGTGCCGGGACCCACCGTCAGCGCATCGACCCTGGCCGCCAATGCCGCGACAAAGGCATCGTAGATGCCGGATTGCACCAGAATGCGGTTGGCGCAGACACAGGTCTGACCGCCATTTCGGAACTTCGACTGCATCGCGCCCTCGACAGCGGCATCCAGATCGGCATCGTCAAAGACGATAAACGGCGCGTTGCCGCCCAGCTCCAGCGATATTTTCTTGAGCGTCGGGGCGCATTGCCCGGCCAGCAGCGCGCCCACGCGGGTCGAGCCGGTGAACGACAGCTTGCGCACCACGGGGCTGGCGGTCAGCGTTTCGCCGATCACCTCCGGGCGGCCGGTCAGGATGTTCAGCACACCCCTGGGCATACCCGCCCGTTCGGCCAGAACGCCAAGCGCCAGCGCCGAATAGGGGGTGAAATCGGACGGCTTGATGACCATCGTGCACCCTGCCGCGAGGCCGGGGGCCACCTTGCGGGTGATCATCGCGATGGGGAAGTTCCACGGCGTGATGATGGCACAGACGCCAACCGGCTCCTTCATGGCAAAGATCTTCTTGCCCGGCACCGGAGAGGGGATGATATGGCCGTTGATCCGCCGCGCCTCTTCCGCGAACCAGCGGACAAAGGATGCGCCGTAAACCACCTCGCCGCGCGCCTCGGCCAGCGGTTTGCCCTGTTCGGCGGTCAGGATCCGCGCCAGGTCTTCGGCGTGGTCGTACATCAGTTGGTACCAGCGCATCAGGATGTCGGCGCGGTCGACATGGGTGCGCGCGCGCCAGTCTTTCATCGCCTCTTCGGCGGCGGCGATGGCGGCACTGGTTTCAGCCGCCGTGCAGTCTGGCATATGCCCGATCGCGTCACCGGTGGCCGGGTCGATCACCGGCATGTCCGCGCGCTCGATCCAGTCGCCGTCGATCAGCGCCGCTTCGCGCAGCAGGTCGGGATCGGACAGCTGGTCGCGCAGGTTGGTGGATGGTGTGTCGTGAATGGTCATGCTTTTCCTCCAAGCGCGGCAACAACTGCCGCCGTGATATCGTCTGTGGTGTTCTGACCGGGACGGGTGCCAATGCCCTGTGCGGTCGCAGTTTCGACGGCCTCCAGCACAGCGGCAGCGGCTTCGCCCTCGCCCAGATGCTCCAGCATCTGCGCCCCCGACCAGATCGCGGCGATCGGGTTGGCAATGTTCTTGCCCGCAATATCCGGTGCTGAACCATGCACCGGTTCGAACATCGAAGGCGCGCTGCGGTCAGGGCAGATATTGGCCGAAGCGGCAAAGCCCAGCCCGCCCTGAATAGCCGCGCCCAGATCGGTCAGGATGTCGCCAAACAGGTTCGAGGCGACCACCACGTCCAGATCCTGCGGGTTCATCACCATCTTGGCCGCCATGGCGTCGATATGCATGTGGCTGACCGTCACCTCGGGATATTCGGCGGCCAGTTCGCGGGTCACCTCATCCCAGAACACCATCGAATACTTTTGTGCATTCGACTTGGTGACCGAAGTCAGATGCTTGCGCCGCGCCTGTGCCTGCTCGAACCCATAGCGCAGGATACGCTCGACACCTTGGCGGGTGAAAATCGAGGTCTCGACGGCCACTTCGTTGTCGCGGCCCTGATGCACGCGCCCGCCGGCACCGGAATATTCGCCCTCGGTGTTTTCGCGGATGCACAGGATGTCGAAACCTTCCGCCTTCAGCGGGCCTTCGACACCGGCCAGCAACCTGTGGGGCCGGATATTGGCATATTGGTCGAACGCCTTGCGGATCGGCAGCAACAGACCATGCAGCGACACCGAATCCGGCACGCTGTCGGGCCAGCCGACAGCACCCAGAAAGATCGCGTCAAAGCCGCGCAGCGTTTCAATGCCATCGTCCGGCATCATCGCACCTGTCTTGGCGTAATATTCGCAAGACCACGGAAAGGTCTGTGTTTCCAGGGCAAAGCCAAAGAGGCCTGCGGCCGCGTTCATGACCTCCATGGCGGCGTCGGTGACATCGACGCCAATGCCGTCTCCGGGGATCAAAGCAAGATTATATGTGGTCATATCAGTTTCCTTGGTCTTCACAGGTCAATCAGGACCGATTTCATTCTGCGGCTGGCGGCACCGGCTTTGCGTCCCGGGCCGCAGGTCTTCAGCCCCGCACAGAGCCCATAGCCGGGATGGCCGACAAGAGCCAAGGCCACTTGCGCGCCCCCAAAATTCCGAAAGCGCACCATCCGTCCGGCATCGGCGCCCCCCGATAAACCGGCGGGTCGACAAGGCGGTCTGGTCTGCATCAATGACAAGGTTCATGGCGCACCCTGAGAAGGAATTCTGCCTGCAAGATCGCGCGTTCGATGCGGCCAAAGCTGCCGAAAGCGCCGGATCCTCAGCATTTTACGCTGCACTCCCGGATTTCTCAGGCAGAAGATTTTGGCGCTGTCGGGCCCGAACCTTCAGATCGGCGCGGCCTGTATCCTGCCGCCCTGCATTGGGCAAAGCCATGGCCGCACAGCCGCAATCAAAACTTCGAAACGCTGCCCCATTGGGAATGTGCAAAGCGGGCCAGCCGGTACTGCGCCGTGTCGGTGATGGGGGCGCGGGCAAGCACCAGATCGGCGACCAGATGGCCCACCCCCGGCCCGATGCCAAAGCCGTGGCCAGACAGCCCCGCCGCCAGCGTCAGACCCGCAATGCCGATATCATTGTCGATCACCGGCACGCCGTCCGGCGTGCTGTCGATATAGCCTGCCCATCGTGCCTGCACCGGTACAGTCGCAAGTGCGGGCAAGAGCTTGCGCGCATTGGCCAGCGTCTGGTTCACCGTCGCAACCGAGGGGCGCGGGTCAAGGATGCGGACCCGTTCCATCGGGGTTTCCCGGTCCAGATCCCAGGTCGCCATGGTCTCGAAACCCGCCCGCCAGGCCTGCAACCCGCCTGGCAGCAGCGACCGCCAGCGTTTGGTAAACATCGGCAGGAAATGCCTGGCTTTGCGGATCATCCGGGGGGTCGGATCGACGTTGCCCTTACCCGAAATCGCCAATGTATAACCGCCATCGCCACGCCGGGTCAGCGACACCGCAGAGGTATGCAGCGCAGGCGGCAAACCCTCGGCACCCGGCGCCACGGAGAGGATCGAACTGCGCACCGAGGCCTGGGGAAAGAAGATGCCCGACTGGTGCAGGAAACTGCCCGCCCAGGCGCCACCCGCCATCACCACCTGCGGCGTGCGGATCACACCACGCTCGGTCACCACCGCCGAGACGGCCCCCGCTTCGGTTTCGATACCGCGGGCGGCACAGCCCTGTACCACGACACCACCATGCTGCATCACGCCGCGTGCAATCTGCGGTGCGGCACTGGCAGGGTCGGCAATGCCATCGCTGGGCGACCAGACCCCACCGGCCCAATTCTGCCCCGTAGCAGCGCCCCTTTCGGTGGCCTCGGAGGCGCTCAGCATCCGGGTGTCGACACCTTCGCCCCGCGCAAACCGGCCCCAGCTGGCCCAGCCTTCGATTTCGGCGGCATCGTTGGAAAGATACAGCAACCCGCAGCGGCGAAAGCCCAGATCAACGCCGATATCCTGCGCCATGTCTTCCCACAGCGCCAGGCTGCGGGTGGAGAGCGGAAGCTCGCGCGCATCGCGGTTCTGCTGGCGGCACCAGCCCCAGTTGCGGCTGGATTGTTCGGCCCCCACGCGGCCTTTCTCCAGCAGTACAACTTTCATGCCCGCACGCGACAGCCAATAGGCGGCACATGCGCCGACAATGCCCGCACCGATCACCACGCAATCGGCAACTTCGGGATAGGTGTCATTTGTCGTCAAATTCATCAACGGGGCAGGCATTGTATTCTCCGTACTTCTGGCCAGACCTTCATCATACCGCCTGCGTCGCGGCGTCGCAGGATATGGTCTTGTAATTGTTCATAAAACGAAACCTGCGCGGCACCGCCGGTTGCGCTCAATACCCCCGGTTCTGATCGACACGCCCGGGAAGCGGGCTTTTGGCGCGCGTGGCGCGGACCACCTCCAGCGCATGCAGCGCCCCTGCGTGGTGGTCGGTCACAGCCGCGATATGCGGCGTGACGATCACCCGCGGATCATGCCAGGCCCAATGGTCGGCAGGCAGCGGTTCAGGGTTGGTCACATCCAGCATCGCATGCCGCAGCGCGCCACTGTCCAGCGCGTCGCGCATTGCCTGCATGTCCAGCTGCGCCCCGCGCCCGGCATGCACCAGCGCCGCCGCTTCCGGCAGTTTCGCAAACAGAGCGGCGTTCAGAATGCCGCGCGTCTCGGCTGTCAGCGGCAGCAGGCAGATCAGAATATCGCTCTGGCCCAGAAACCTGTCCAGATCCTGCAGGCCATAAACCGGAACATCTGCCACCGCCCGCCCGGAGCGTGACCAGCCGCTGACCTTGAAACCCATGCCGCCGAGCGTCTGTGCCGCCAATGTGCCGATCCGGCCCATGCCCATGATCCCGACGCGGGCGTTCCGCGCATGCGACACCGCCTGCGGCTTCCATTGGCCCTGCCCTGCCTGTTCCAGATAGGCCGGCATCGTGCGGTGCAGCATCAATGTTGCCATCACCACCCAGTCACGCACCATCTCCTCGATACCCGGATCAAGGGCGCGCACCAGTTCCATGCCTGCGGGCAAGGCAGGCATCTGGTCCACCCCGGCCCCGGAACTGATCACGACCTGCAGGTTGGGATAGCGCTGCAGATCTTTCGGGGGTGTCCAGCACAACAGATGCGTGACCTCGGCCGGGTCGGTGACGGCCTCTTCGCCCACGATGATCTTTTCACCCGCCGCCTCAAAGGCCGCGACCCAGACCGCTGCGCGTTCGGCGCTGGACAGGAACAGCAATGCCATCAGCGCAACGCCTCGCGAATTTCGGGATCGTCCAGGGTGATATCCAGAACCTTGCGGGTCCGCGCCACGATCTCGTCTATCTCGTCTTCGGTGCAGCACAGAGGCGGCGCATAGGCAAAGATGCCCTGCGGGAATGACCGCACCACCAGCCCCTGTTCCCAGGCCCGGTCAAACAACCGCGTTGCAGGCTGCACTTCGGGCGGCAGGGGTGTCTTGCGCGCCTTGTCGGTCACCAGTTCCACCGCCGCCAGCATCCCGCGTCCGCGCACATCGCCGACCAGGGGATGATCACGCAGGGTTTCCAGCCCCGCCATCAGGCGTTTGCCTGCGCGTATGCCGTTCTCGAACAGCCCGCCCTCATAAAGCGCCAGCACCTCAAGCGCCACCGCCGCCGAGACCGGATGCGCGGAATAGGTGAACCCATGCCCCACAGCCTTGGCCCCTGCACCATCGGCAATCACCTCATAGACATGATCCGACATCAAGACCGCCCCCATCGGGACATAGCCCGAGGTCAGACCCTTGGCGCAGGTCAGCAAATCGGGAACGATGCCCTCGTCGGTGCTGGCAAAAATCGGGCCGGTGCGGCCAAATGCCGTGATGACCTCATCGACGACAAAGAGAATGCCAAGTTCGGTGCACAGATCCCGCATCGCCTTGATCCAGCCCGGCGGCGGGACCAGCACGCCACCCGATCCCTGGATCGGCTCGACATAAAAGGCCGCAACGCGGTCCTCTCCGATCTCGGCCACCTTGGCGCGCAGCTCGGCCACCGAGGCGTCGATCACCGCCTGCGGATCATCGCCCTGCGGATTGCGATAGACGTAATGCGAGGAAATCTTGTGCTGCCAGGCATAGGGCACGCCGAAGCCGTCATGGAAACCGGGCAGCGCCGTCAGCCCCGCGCCCATCGTGGTTGAGCCGTGATAGCCCTGCTCGACCGAGATGAACTGATCGCGCCCGGGTTTGCCCCTGGCCTGCCAGTAGTAACGGACAAAGCGGATGGTGCTGTCCACCGCGTCCGACCCGCCAAGGGTGAAATAGACGTGGTTCAGATCGCCCGGCGCACGGTCGGCCAGAGCGGCGGCCAGCCGGATCGGGGGTTCCGACCCCAGATCGAAATAACCTGTGGCATAGGGCAGCCTGCGCATCTGCTCGGCAGCGGCCTCGACCACGCTTTCATGGCCATAGCCCGCGTTCACACACCAAAGGCCCGCAAACCCGTCCAGCAGCTCGCGCCCTTCGCTGTCGGTGACAGTCGCCCCCTTGGCCGACCGCAGGACGCGCACGCCGCGGGCCTCGTGGCCGCGGAAGGACGACACCGGATGAACAAGGTGCTGGCGGTCCAGCTCGACAAGAGAATTGGTCAACATTTGACGTCCCATTCAGGTTATCCCAGCGCCTGCGACACAAGGGCAAAGGTTTTGTATTCCGACGGCGCGCGGGTTCGCGCGTCGCGTTTCATGGCAATGCCGCCGCCAGCGGCTTGCAGACCCAGCCGCGTTGCGGTTTCGCCCATGCCCGCGTCGGCGGGCAGGTCAACACGCAGGAAACCACCCGCACAGCGGCGCGCGGCCTCGGCCATCAGCGCCGCAGCGCTGGCCGCGTCCCGTGCCACCACCGGCCCCAGCACCCGCCCGCGCCCGAAATCGCGCAGCAGGGCAAATCCGTTCTCGCACAACAGCACTTCGCCCTGCGCGGCAATCGCCCCCAGCAATCCCGCCCGCGACATGCCCGAGGCCTGCAAATCCAGCGCTGCCAGCGTGGGTATGTCCTGCGCATCACCGGTTCGAACGGGCAATTCAGGCGTCGCCGCCTGGGCAATCCCCTGCTGCTGGCACACTTCGCCACAGGCCACGAACCCCATCTTTTCATAAAGCGGCAGCCCGTCCGCAGTGGCGGTCAGACGCAATTCGCGCGCACCGCCAATGGCAATCACCTGCTCCATCAGCGCCCGGCCCAGCCCACGTCCGCGCATCTGCGCATCGACGATGATCATGTTCATCGTCGCCACATCGCCGAAGGCAGAGCACAATGCAGTGCCCACAACTTTGCCGTCCCGCAGCGCCACAACCCCCCTGGAGACCGACAGCGTCAGCTGCCAGTCCTCGACGCGGTGCGGCCAGTGGGCCTCCTTCGACAGGCGCAGTGCGCCATCCAGATGGGCGGGCTCAAAGGCGGTGATCCGAACATCGTCTTGCGACAATCTGGCCGGTGCGGGTTTGATAGCAGTCATGAATTTTCCGTCCTGTTTGTGCCCAGTCTAGGCCCCCGCACACGGCAGTTTTGTTTTGATCCCCGCCCGTTGCGGTAGTTTTCTGCGGCGGCGCAGTTGCTCGGCCACAGAAAATGCCGCGTAGCGCAAAGCGGATCAGGACGCCAGATGACGCCCCAGCGCCAGGATCATTGCTATTGCCCCCGCCAGTTCGTCTTCGGTCAGATATTCCTCGGGCCGGTGTGCGCGTGCGATGTCGCCGGGCCCGCAGATGACCGAGGCGATTCCCGCCTGCTGGAACAGCCCCGCCTCGGTGCCGAAACTGACAGCACCCAGGGGCTCATGCCCCGAGATGTGCGCGGCCAGTGCGGCCAGCGGATGATCCGCCTCCAGCGACAGCGCCGGATAAGTCGACAGCCATTCGCCGCGCACCCCTGGCCCCAGTGCCGCCATCACCGGTGCCAGAAGCGTTTTGGGATCAACCCCGGCAATTGCCCGCGCCTCCATGCTGGCTTCGGCGTGATCGGGGATGATGTTCAGCGCCTGACCGCCCTGCACCGTGCCGATCTGAAGACTGGAATAGGGCGGCGCGAAACGGTCATCCTGCGGCCCTTCACGCAGCGCCTCGGCCTGCTTGCGCGCAACGGACAGTGCAGGCAACAGCGCATGAATGGCATTGTCACCCTGATCGGGGCGCGAACTGTGGCCCGACCGGCCCTCGGCCACCAGCCGCAGCGCCGCCTTGCCCTTATGCGCCAGCACAGGCACCAGCCCGGTCGGCTCTCCGACGATGCAGCCCAGGGGCGGCGCGCATAGATCCGGCAGCGCCGCAATCATATGCGGCACCCCGCGACAGCCCGCCTCCTCGTCATAGGACAGCGCAATATGAACAGGAGCGGACAGCTCCATACCGACCAGTTCGGGCACGGCGGCCAGCACCGCAGCCACATAGCCCTTCATGTCGCAACTGCCCCGCCCGATCAGCCGCCCCCCGTCACGGCGCAGGACAAAGGGATCGCCCAGCCACTCCGGCTCGCCCGCCGGCACCACATCGACATGGCCCGACAATATATAGCCGGGCCGAGACGCATCCCCGATGGTGGCGAACAGATTGTACCGGTCGCCTTCCGGTCCCTTGAGCAGGTGAAAGGGCATCCCGTGTTTGCGCAGGTAATCCGCAACAAACTGCATCAACCCGTCATTGGGCGTGCCGACCACGCTGGGAAAGCCGACAAGCTGCTCCAGCAATGCGGCACCCGATGCCTGCATCACGCTCACTCCGTGACGGGGGTTGCGGTGACATAGATCTTGCGCAGGGTCTCCAGTGTTTTCCACTGGCCCACGAAGCCCGGCTTCATCACAAAGCTGTCGCCCGCACCAAAGCTGAAGGTATCACCGCCGTCTTCGCTGATCTCGACGCGTCCGGACAGGATATGACAGAATTCAAAGGTTTCGCCCTTCATCGACTTTGTCGTGCCGGGCGTGGCTTCCCATACGCCGGTGCGAATCTGACCCCATTGCGCGGCTTCGGCCCAGGCTTCGTCCTGCGCCCATGTGCGAAAGGCAGGCGCACCTTCGATCAGGCGGTCGGGGGCTGCCACATCTTCGCGGGGGGCGAATTCGGGGGCGGTATCAATCGGAACAATAAGGGACATAGTGAGGTCTTTCTGCTGGTGCGCCAACCGGCGCGTTGATCTGCCCGGACAAAATGCACCAGCCTGCCCGGCGATCTTGTCCAAAGTTGCCGTTCCGGCGGCAGGACCTGCCGGATGCTGCCCGCCCGACGCAATTTCATGCTCGCGATTCCGTAAATTGGGGGAAGCCCGGTGGCACATGTCAGGTGAACCATGGCCACGAACCGGCAAACCCCTGCAAACATGGAAAACTATGTTTCCCGGTCGTGGATCAGGATCTTATCGCCCGTTTCACTGACCGCACAGATGGTCAGTGTTCCGCAACCGGCAGGCGCATTGCGCGGGGTGCCATCGACAAGATCGAATTCGGCGAAATGCACGGGACAAACGATGTGACCATCCGCCACGAAACCATCCGACAAGGAAGCCACGGCATGCGGGCAGGCATCCGCAACCGCATGGACCTGACCATTGATGCGGGTGACGGCCAATGCGCCAAGCTTGGGGTCATCGACGCGCAGCACCGCGCCCTCCGCCACAGCGGAACCCGCGACAAGGAAGCGTCCCGGCCCGGCTGGCCTAGGCGGCTGACGGCGCGCGGTCTTTGGTCGTGGCGCGGAATCGAAACGATGAATCTCCTGCGGGCGGTCGATGCCGATCGCAAAATCGCCAAAGTCCCAAAATGGCCGGTCCCCGTCCCCGGGTCCGTTGCAAAGGCGGGCTTTCGCAGTCGGGCGCCCGGCAATTTGAATCCGTTTGCCAAATTGATCCGACCAGAACCGCAGGGGCGCGCGGGCCGAAAGTGGCTGACCCAAAATGGCACGCACGCAGGCGCGCGCCTGATCATTGGCGTTCTGCCAGCTTTCGATCCGCGCGAGGCCTGCCGGGCCGGGTTGTGACGCCACATCGCCAATCGCATGGATGAGCGGATTGCTGGTCGTGCCTGCGGCATCCGTGCTGATCCCTCCGTCACAGGCGATCCCGGCATGGCGACCCAGATCATCGTTGGGCGCGATCCCCACGGCGATCAGCAGCATGTCAGCCGTAATCTCACTTTCGCCGATCTTGGCGCGAACCGCGTTGTCATCCACAGCGAATTCAGCGCTGACGCCCAGGCGAAGATCAACACCATGGCTGCGGTGCAAGGCGGCAAGGTGATCGGAAACCGCAGGCGGCAACAGGCGGTGGGCCAGCGCCGGTCCACGCACCAGAACGGTCACCTCGATCCCGGCGGCACGGGCGGCGGCAGCGGCCTCCATCGCGATCCAGCCGCCCCCGAGGATCAGCAAGCGGCGTGGCGCGGCCAGGGCGATGGCCCGTGCATCATCGCGGGTGCGCAACCTGTGCACGCGCGGACCGGACAGCGCCATCGGGTTTCGCGCCCGCCCGCCGGTCGCGAGGATCAGACGTGCGTAGTCGCGATTGCTGCCATCGGCCAGGGTCACCCGGCAGCGATCCGCATCCACCCCGACAACCCGCTGGCCGAGGCAGAGGTCGATGTTCAGGCGCTTTGCCTCATCCGGGGCCATCGCATCGGTCTGGGGCACGCTCTGGAACAGCGTCTTTGACAGTTCCGGCCGCTCGTAGGGCGGATGCGCTTCGTCGCCGATCAGTTGCACCGGCCCGCGATGGCCTGCTTCGCGCAAGGAACGTGCCGCCATCGCGCCGGCCTGTCCCGCGCCCACGATCACGATTGGCCGGGGCTGCGGCAGTTCAAGCCGCTGGCCAAGCTCAATCGCACCTTCGGTTTCGATGACACAATAGATGCCAAGATTGCGTTGAAACCGATCCACAAGCGTCCGCAAAACGTCGGGATCGCCCGGCAATTCGCCCTGCGGCAGCGTGGTAAAGCCGCATCTTCCACAATGGGAGACACCGCGCAGGGTGACATTCCCGATCCGGAAACGCTGGCCGAGCAGATTGTATTCCGGAATGCCCTCCGGGGCATCCGGCAAATCGACCACGATGTTCGGGCGAAAGCGGCGCGCATCCATGTTGCTTTGCGGAAGGAGGCGGGACAATTGCGCCAGCGCCTGCCGGCTGATCAGATGCACCGGCGCCATGGTGTAGCGTGGCCGGGCCGCCGTGCCGTCCGCCAGCGCCGTGCCGTGCCGCCGGACCTGAACCGCACGGCCGAAATGCAACGACAGCATGTCCCGGGCCGCCTCGCTTTCCGCATCCAGCCAGACTTGTCCATCGGATGAAATCTGGGGGCGGTCGTTGCGGATCCGTGCCCGGATATCGGGCGCCCGGTTCCAGCGGGGATCACGCACCGGATAGGCTGTCTCGCCTGTCTCCGCATCGAAAAGCCCATGGGTCCGGTCACCAACCGGCCCGCCCTTGACCATCCGGAGGGTCTCGCAGCGCTCGCCGCCCAGCGTGCTGAGCGGATAGCGCCAGAGGTCGGTCACAATTGCATCGTCGAACATCGCGGTCATCCGCTTTATCGTTTGCTACGCCACCATGCAATGCGGTCCTGCAAGGCATAACCCCTGATGATCGCGGGCATGAACCACGGGTTGCCCCGGTAGAGCGGCACCGCAGCAGGCGGGCGGGAGAACAGCGCGGAACGGCCCTCTTCGCCATTGCCCAGCAATCTGTGCGCCGCGCGGGTGCCGACCCAGGGTGCCCAGACGACGCCCGAGCCACAGAACCCGCTGGCATAGACGATCCCGTCCTTTTCAAAGATCCGGGGCAGCATGTCGCGGTTCATCGCCACATTGCCATACCAGCTGTGCGACAGATGCACCCCTTCCAGCTCGGGGAAGAGTTCGGCCAGCCCCCGGCGCAACCGTTGCGTCGGCACGGTGGCGTCGCCCCCATGCCCGCTTTCACGCCCGCCCAGCAGGATGCGTTTGCCGTCTGGTGTGGGACGGTAGTAATAGCCCAGCTGCCGCCCCTCGCCCATCATCATGCGCTGCGGCATCAGCCGGTCCATCACCTCGGCTGACAGCTCTTCGGTGACGATGATCCGGCTGCGCACCGGCACCAGACGTCGGCGCAGATAGGGGGCGGCACCATCGGTGTAGCCGTTGGTGCAGACCAGTACCTGCCGCGCCTCGACCGTGCCTGACGGGGTCTGAACGCGAAATGTCGCGCCCTCGCGCCGGATCGCCGTGACCGGGGTGTGCCCATGCACGGCGACACCGGCGGCCAGTGCCAATTGCAACAGGCCTGCATGAAACTTGCCCGGATGCAGCCCGCCGATGTCCTTGCGCACAACGCCGCCACGGTAAAAGCCGGAGCCGATATATTGCTCCTGTTCCCCGTGGGGAACCGCATAGGTCTCGATCCCCAGCCGTTTCGCCAGGGCCTCGGCGCCCCGGGCCATGGTGTCGTATTGGCCGAACCCCAGCGCCCCCTTGAACAAGCCTGTCAGCCGGAAGTCGCAGTCGATCTCCTCGTTGCGAATGAAGTCGTACAGGAACTCCCGCGCGGTCTTGCTCTCGGCTTCGATGGCATAGGCGGTGGCCTCGTCAAAGGTCCTTGTTATCGCGGCATGGCTGGGACGGATCGAGCCGCTGGTGATGCCGCCGTTGCGCGAGGATGCGCCCTCGCCCGGATGCATCGCGTCAAAGGCCGCGACCGAGCGGCCCGCCCGGGCCAGGGTCAATCCCGCAGCCAGCCCGGCATAGCCGGCGCCGACAATGGCCACGTCCACCGACCGGGCGGGGGGCTGTACAGGCACCGGTCCGGGCGGGGCCGCTTCCCACCAGAACGGTGTCGCCTTGTCAGCAAGCCGGGATGTTTTGGCCATCGTATATCCTATCAGACGGTGTCGTTGCGGACGTCAAGCGCGTCGCGCAGACCGTCCCCGATAAAGTTGAAGCTGGACACCGCGATGGTGATCGCAATGCCTGGTATGATTGCAAGCCATGGCGCGCTGGCCAGGTATTGCTGCGCCCCGTTCAGCATGTTGCCCCAGCTTGGCAGCGGCGGCTGGATTCCGAAACCCAGAAAGCTGATATAGGCTTCCAGCAGGATGGCACGGGCCACTGTCAGGGTCGCGGCAACGATGATGGGCCCCATGGCATTGGGCAGGATCTCGCGGAACATGATATGCGACCGGCCCAGCCCCAGCATGCGCCCGGCAAGCACGAATTCCCGCTCCTTGAGCGAACGGACCTCTGCCTCGACGATCCGGGCGACCTCCATCCAGCTGGTCACGGCAATGATGATGGTGATCATGACCGGGCTGGGTTTCAGTGCTGCGGCCAGCGCCAGCAGCAGGAAGATGGTCGGGTAGGACAGGAACCCGTCGACCGTACGCATCAGCACGGCGCTGATCCAGCCGCCGCGGTAACCCGCGATCACGCCGACCAGCGTGCCGACGAAGATCGACAGCACCATGGCGAAGAAGCCCACCAGCAGCGAGATCCGGCCAGCCATGAACAGCCGTGCCGCGATGTCGCGCCCCAGGGGGTCGGTGCCCAGATAGTGATCGCTGGCAAAGGGCGGCGCGAACCTTGCCCGCAAGTCGATGTAAAGCGAGTCGTAGGGCAGCAGATAGGGGCCGACAACGCAGGCCAGCGTCAGAAGGGTGATCATCAACAGCCCCAGCAGCGCCAGACGATGGCTCAGGAAGCGGCGCAGCACCCGGCTCTGCCACCAGCGGCTGGGGGAGTGGGTTGCGGTCAGGGTGGTCATCTCGGTGGCTTCCTTCTCCTTGGGTCGGGCGTCAAGCCAGACGAATGCGTGGATCAACCAGCGCGACAACAATATCGGCAACAAGGTTGCCTGCGATGGTCAGGATGGCTGAGAACATCAACAATCCCATTACGACGGGGTAGTCGCTGTAGCCGAGGCTATCGAGGAACAGCCGCCCCATGCCCGGCCAGGTAAAGACGGTTTCCGTCACCAGCGCGCCGGTCAGGATCGAGGGCAGCTGCACCCCGGCCAGGGTGATCATCGGCAAAAGCGCGTTGCCGACGACATGTTTCATCAGCACCCGGCGCTCGGTGACACCTTTGGCGCGGGCGGTTTTCACGAATTCCTGGCTGATCGCATCCAGCGTTGCAGTGCGCATGTACCGGCTCCAGACCGCGATATGGACCAGCGCCAGCACCACCGAGGGCATGATCAGGTGATGCAGGTAATCCAGTACCGAACCGTCGCCGATGGAATACATGTTGCCCGCCGGCAGCCAGCCCAGTTTCAGCGAGAAGACGTAGATGCCGATCAGGCCAAACCAGAAGGTCGGGATCGACAGGGCAACCATGGCACCCACGGTCGCGGCATAATCGAAGGTCGAATAGCGGTGGGTCGCCCCCCGGATACCGATCCAGGTCCCGATCGCGATGGCGATGACGGTCGAGGAGCCCATCAGGAGGAAAGTGGCAAAGAGATGCCGGCCGATCACGGTCAGAACCGGGTTCCCGTCGCGGAAGGATATTCCCCAGTCGCCCTGAAGCAGCCGCCAGGCCCAGTCGAAATACTGCACCAAAAGCGGGCGGTTCAACCCGAGCTGTTCGGCGAGCCGGGCCTTGTCCGCTTCGGTCATGCCGGGGTCGAGCGCAAATTGCGCCAGCGGCCCGCCCGGAATGAGGTTGAGTACGACAAATCCGATGATTGAAACGATCACGAGCAGCACGATGCTTTGCGCGAAGCGTTTGAGCAGGAATGCAGGCATATTCTCCTCCTTCCGGGACAGGTAGCGTTACATTGTGCCCGGTGTCCGGAGCGTTCTGCCCCGGACACCGGAGGTCAGGTCAGGCCCAGTACCAGGCCGCGGCGTGCCAGGATTCGGTCCGCGTGTTGGTATTGACCTCGAAGCCCTCGATGCCTGCCTTGCGACCATAGAGGTTGGTGTAGGCAAACAGCGGCAGGAACGGGAGGTCGTGCCGGATGATCTCCTGCACCTTGAAGTAGATCTCCCGCCGCTTTTCGGGGTCGAACGTGCGGCTGCCTTCCACCAGCAGGGCATCGACCTCGGAGTTCGAATACTGCGCGTTGTTCGACCCGCTGCCGCCCTTGGCCGCGATGGCATCGGTATGGAAGCGATAGGTCACATCCGGGTCGCCGCCGACCAGATAGGTGATGCCGACCATGGCCGAGTCGAATTGCGACTGGCCCCAGAAATCGCCCCACATCACGGCGGGGGGCAGGTTCTCGATCTTCATCTCTGCGCCGATCTCGGCAAAGGTCTGCTGCAGGAACTGCTGGGTCTGTTCACGCAGGTGGTTGCCGACCGTGGTCGAGTTGTTGAACGACAGGCGCAGCCCGTCCTTTTCGCGGATGCCATCGGCGCCCGGCACCCAGCCGGCCTCGTCCAGGATCTGGCGTGCGCGGTCGAGGTTGAACTCCTGCTTCGGCAGATCCGGGTTGTAGTAATAGGACTGCGGCGGCATGAAGGTTTCGGCCGGGGTGGGCACCCCATAGTACAGCGCGTCGATGATCGCCGTCCGGTCCATCGCCAGATACAGCGCCTCGCGCACGGCCTGGTCCTTGAAGACAGGCAGTTCCTGGTTGAGATAGATCGATTCAACCGATCCCTTGGGTTCAACCGTCACCACCCGGTCCGCCAGATCCTTGGCCTCCTGGTAGTTGTCGGGCGTGATATAGGCGTTGCCGACGAGGTCGATGTCGCCGCTCTTGAACTGGGCGTAAAGCACGGTCATGTCGGGGATGTATTTGAAGATCAGCTCTTCGACATAGGGGCCCTCGCCGAAGTAATCCGCGTTGGCCACCAGTTCGAGCCGGTCCCCGGCAAGACGCTGTCCCCATTTGAAAGCCCCGGTGCCGACCGGCGCCTGATTGAACGCGGCCTCATTGGGGTTGGCCTCGGCCTCGAGAATATGTTTGGGCACCATGAAGGTTTCGGTCAGGAACGACAGATAGGGAGCAAAGGGTTCTTCCATCCGCCAGGTGATCTCGGTCGGCGAGACAACGGTGATGTCGCGGACCAGATCATGGCCGGTGGTCCGCCAGGCGCGGAAATCGGGGTTCACGATCAGTTCGAGCGTATATTTGACGTCCTCGGCGGTGAAGGGCGTGCCATCGTGCCAGGTGACATCATCGCGCAGGCGGATGCGCCAGTTCAGCCCGTCCTCGGAAATGCCGCCATTGTCCTGGCTGGGCACTTCACTGGCAAGGTTCGGCCCGATGACGCCATCGACACTGATGCGGAACAGCGCGTCGAAAATCGAGAAGTTCACGCCGTCATCCACTTCGATATGCGGCATCAGCGGGTTGAACACGGTCGGTTCCTGCGACAGGCCGACTACGATACGGCCCGTCGGCGCTGCCGGAGGTGTCTGGGCGAAAGCGGGTTTGCCCAGCAGATGTGGTGCGAAAAGGCCCGCAGCGCCCCCGGCGCCGAGAACCCGCAGGGCGTCGCGGCGTGAGAAGCCTGCGCTGGTTTTGTTGAACTTGGTCATTTTAGTCTCCCATGTGTTGGATTTATCGGGTTGGTTTTGTGACGTTTCTTGTGACGGCTTTGGATATCGGCGCTCAGCCCTCGGCTGCGGCCAATTCGGGGCGGTTGCTGCTTTCGCCGGGAATGGCGGCCACCAGCTCGCGGGTGTAATCGGATTTCGGGTTGAGAAAGATCTGCGACGGCGGGCCCATTTCGACGATCCGCCCGCGTTGCATGACGGCGATATCGTCGCAAATCTGGCTGGCGACGCGCAGGTCGTGGGTGATGAAGACCATCGAGATCCCGGTTTCCCGCTGGACCTTGTCCAGCAGTTCCAGGATCTGCGCCTGTATCGACACGTCGAGCGCCGAAACAGCTTCGTCGGCAACCAGCAGCGTCGGCTTGAACATCAGCGCGCGTGCAATGCCGATCCGCTGCCGCTGACCGCCGGAAAACTCGTGCGGGTAGCGCCCGTAGGCCCCGGTATCCAGCCCGACCAGATCCAGCAGGGCGCGGGCATCTTCGCGGGCCTTGGCATAGGGCATCCCGTGTGCGGTTGGCCCCACGGTCAGGATCCGCCCGATCGTCGCGCGCGGGTTCAGCGATGCAAAAGGATCCTGAAAGATCATCTGGATGCGCTGGCGCAGCGGGCGGAATTCGGTCTCTGCCATCGGCGCGATGTCACGGCCTTCGAACAGGATGCGCCCCCCGTCGCAGTCCATCAGCTTGGTCAGCAACCGCCCCAGCGAGGATTTTCCCGATCCGCTTTCACCCACCACGCCCAGCGTCCGGCCGCTGGCCAGTTCAAAGGACACATCGCGCACGGCAGGCACCACACGCTGGGTGCGCAGCAGGGCGCTGCCGCTGCGATAGGTCTTGGTCAGCCCTTCGACCTTCAGCACCGTATCGCTGCCTGCGGATTGCAACGACGGACGGTCCTTGTCGGTCAGATGCGGCACGGCAGCGATCAACCGTTTGGTATAGGGGTGTACGGGCGCCTTCAGAACCTGGTCTGCGGTGCCCCGTTCGACAACATGGCCTTTTTCCATCACCACGACATTGTCGGCGATCTCGGCCACGACGCCAAAATCATGGGTGATGAACAGCACGCTCATGCCCTTGCGGCGCTGGATGTCGCGGATCAGTTCGAGGATCTGCGCCTGGGTGGTCACGTCCAGCGCCGTGGTCGGTTCGTCCGCGATCAGGATCGAGGGTTCAAGCGCCAGCGCCATGGCGATCATCACCCGCTGGCGTTGCCCGCCGGACAGGCGGAAAGGATATTGATTGTACATCAGCGCAGGGTCCGGCAGCCCCACTTCGTCCAGCAGTTCCACCGCCCGTTTGCGCCGTGAGGCCTGTGTGCCGATCCCATGCGCCCGCATGGCCTCGTCTACCTGCGCGCCCACCGTCATCAGCGGGTTCAGCGCCGACAACGGGTCCTGAAAGATCATCGACACCACCCGTCCGCGCAGGCTGCGCAGGGATTCCGCATCCATGCCGACAATTTCGAGCCCGTTCAGCGTGATGGAGCCGGCGCTGACACCGATCACACGAGGCAGAAGCCCCATGATGGTATTTGCGGTCACCGATTTGCCCGACCCCGATTCACCGATCACACAGAGGATCTTGCCACGTTCGAGATCGAAAGAGACCTCCTCGACCGCATGGGCACGTTCCATGCCATGGGGCAGGTTGACGGTCAGACCGCGCACCGATAGCGCCAGTTCATGGCTGTCGTCTGTCTGGGGGCTTGCTGTCATGCTGCACTTTCCTTGCGTGTGAACCGTTGTGTAGTCCTCGCCGATAATCCAAGTATTGTGATCCCTATCGGGGGGCAGAGTCACCAAATCACCACGTGCAGACGGCAGGATAAACTGATCTGATGTCCGGGTCTGGCAGATTATTCTGCGCCGCATATGGCACCTTTTTCGGTGCATGATGAGGCGAAGGATCCCCCTGGCCCGGTCGGTGTATTGCCCGCGCCCGAAGGATGTGTTGAAGTTTTGTCAAAACATCCGCTGTGAAGCTTGCACAGGAAATGGGCATTCCGGCAAGTGGGACAGAAATCCTTCGGCACCCGCCCGCACGAAACAGATGACGGCCCGCCCTATGCCACGTATTACTTCCCCAGGACGAATTGGAGCGCCTGCATGACCCTCGACAAGATCGACATCAGGATTCTCTCTGAACTCCAGAAGAACGGCAGGATCACCAATGTCGAACTTGCCGAACTGGTTTACCTGTCGCCCAGCCCCTGCCTGATGCGGGTCAAGAAGCTGCAGGCCGAAGGGTACATCACCGGTTACGCCGCACAGATCGACGTATCGAAACTTGGCCAAAGCCTGATGGTTTTCACGGAAATCACGCTGAAAAACCACCGTCAGATTGATTTTGCCCGCTTCCTTGCCGCGATGGAAAAGATTGACCAGGTGATCGAATGCCACCTTGTGTCCGGTGGATATGATTACCTCGTAAAGTTCGTCACCGCCGGGATCACCGAGTATCAGACGATCATGGAAAACCTGGTTGAACGGGACATCGGCATCGACAAATATTTCAGTTTCGTCATCCTGAAATCGCCCATCGTCAAGAAACATCTGCCGCTTGCCTCCTTCCTCGGAGAAGACTGACGCCGCTCTGCCGGCAGGCGGGCCCCTTGCCGGGTGCGCCCTGTTCTGACTGCCGGAGACATCCCGTCAAAACGGGCCTCAGCCCGGGGTCAGAGCCGCATCGCTCCGGCGACAGCCCTGCGCTGGCGCAGAAGGGCGACACGGTAAAGGGTGATGCCACCGGCGACGATCTTGCGCTTGCGGCCCCTGGCCCGCAGACCTTACGCCGGGTCGGAGAAAGACAGCGTCGGCACGTCCACCGCTGTGGCACCGCCATCAACGGTCAGCACCGCGCCGGTGATCATCGCGGCCTCTTCCGAACAAAGGAAGGCAACCGCGGCGGCGATGTCCTCGCCGGTGGCGGGGCGGCCAAGCGGGACGTCGCGGGTAACCAGGGCATAGGCCTCCTCTATTCCGCCAAGGGCGCGACGCTCGACCAGTTCGCGCATCTCCATGTCGGCCATTTCGGTGCGCACCCAGCCCGGACAGATCGCGTTGCAGCGCACGCCTTTCACGCCGAAATCACGCGCAATCGATCTGGTCAGGCCAATCAGCCCGTGTTTCATCGTGACATAGCCACAGGACTCGGGTGCCGCCGCCAGCGCGGCAATCGAGGCCATCATCAGCACGTTACCACGGGTTTCGATCAATGCAGGCATCGCGGCCCGTGCTGTGACCAGGGCGGTGTTGAGATTGGCCTCGACCGAAGCGCCCCAGTCTTCGTCCGAGATCTCTGTCAAGGTCCCGTAGCCGAAGCCGCCGGCATTGCAGACCACCGCGTGCAACCCGCCAAAGCGGTCGCGCGCGAGCCTCACAAGGCTTTCCATATGCGCGCGCGAGGCGGCGTCACCCGCCACGGCCACGCCGCCGCAGCTTTCCGCGACACGCGCTATCGGTTCGGCACGGCGGCCGGTCAGAATGACATTGGCGCCTTCGGCAGCAAGCCGCCTGGCCGATGCCGCGCCGATGCCGGTGCCAGCGCCGGTCACGATGACGGTCTTTCCGGTGTAACGGTTCATCTGGTTGCTCCTTGTTCAGACAGGTAGGCCCGGGCCAGCGCCCGCGCATGGGTGACAAACCGGGTGTTGCGCGCCCCGGAGCCGTCTTCGTTCATGCGGGTGATGATCCAGCCGACATAGGTTGCGGCGCGCAGGACAACGAAGAGATCCAGCGCCGCAAGATCGAGATCGCGCACTGACAGATAGCCTTCGATCAGCGCGGCCTTGAGACCGTCGTAGTTCGGTTCGTTCTGGTTGCGGATCAGCGTCGTTGCGATGTCGAACAGTCTGTAGCCAAAACCGCCGTCGTCAAAGTCGATCAGCTGCAGCCTGTCGCCATCGACCATGATGTTTTCCCGCACGAGATCGGCATGGATCAGGCCGAAATCCAGCTTGTCGCCAATCTGTGCCAGCCGGTCGCGGGCGGTGTCGCGCAGCCGCATGAACAGCAACCGGTCCGCGTCAGAGAGCGTGGGATTGTCCCAGAACCTGTCCCAGACAGGTGTCTCTCCGACCAGACCCGCGCGGTCCCAGCTTTGGCGGGTGAAGCCTTCCGGCGGGGACCAGCTGTCAGAAACCTCATGCAGGCGCGCCATTTCGCGGCCGATGTTGCGAAACAGCGTGATGCTGTCCTTGACCTGAAGGGCAACCCCGGTCTTGCCGACAGGGGCGCCGGGCAGCCATGTCAGAACGTCAACGGCATGTGCGCCAACCATGTGCAGCAACGCGCCGGAGGCCGAGGGCACCGGCCTGGGCACATGCAGCCCGCCGCGATCCAGCGCCGCCATCCACATCAGTTCAGAGCGCAATTCCGCCTCGGTGCGGTAACCCGGGCGGCGCAGCCTCAGGGCATAGGTGCGATCTGCGTGATCGACGCGGAACACCTGGTTCTCGCGTGCTGCGACCAGCGACCAGGAAGCCCCTGCGAACCCCCAGAGCGCCAGCGCCTGTTCGACAATGGCGTTCATGATTGCAATGGCGTGCTGGACAGGACCTCATCCAGTGTTTCGATCAGCAGATCGACATGTTCGGTCGAAAACGGCAGGGGTGGCCGGATCTTCAGCGTATTCTTGTGCCGTCCGAGCTTGGACAGGATGATGCCGCGGTGGCGCAGCGCGTTGATCACCTGATCGGTAAAGGCGCTGGCCGGGGCCTTGGTGTCGCGGTCCAGCACCATCTCTGCGCCAAAGACCAGACCCGAGCCGCGCACGTCACCGATGCAAAGGTGCTTGTCCTGCAAGGCTTCAAGGCGACCGCGGGCATAGGCTCCGACGGCCCTGGAATTGGCCAGCAATTGCTTGTCCTCGATCTCTTCCAGGACCGCCATGGCCGCAGCACAGGACACCGGGTTGCCGCCGAAGGTGTTGAAGTAGCGATAGCCGCCCCGGAAGGTTTTCAGGATCTCTGCCCGCGTCACCACACCGCCGACCGGGTGGCCGTTGCCCATCGGCTTGCCCAGTGTCATCACATCGGGCACCACGCCCATCTTCTGATGCGCCCACATATGGGTGCCGGTGCGCGCGAAACCTGATTGCACCTCGTCGCAGATCAGCAGCCCGCCGGCCTTGCGCACGACGTCGGCGACCGGTTTCAGCCAGCCATCGGGATGATCGGGGAACCCTTCGTTCAGGAAATAGGGGCAGATGACCAGCGCGGCAAAGCCGATGCCGCTTTTCTCGTGTTCCGCGATCTGCTCCGCCACAGAAATTGCAAAGATCGTGCCGTCGGGATCGGGATTGCGATAGCTGTCAGGAGCCTCGACAAAGCGGAAATACTGGCCAAGGCCAAAGCCGACCGTGGGCCGGTTCGACTGGCTGAGCTGGCTGACCAGCGCGGTATTGCCGTGATAGGTGGCATCCGTCGCGATGATGCCGCGTTTGCCGGTCATGCCCTCGGCCATGCGCAGGGCGATGTCGTTCGCCTCGGACCCGGTGCAGGTCAGGATGGCGCTGTCGAGTGCGGCGTCCATCGTGCCGGTCAGCTTCTCGACGTAATCGAGAATGCCGTCATGCAGATAGCGTGTATGTGTGTTCAGGGTTCCTGCCTGCGCGCATATCGCCTCGACCACGCGGGTGTTGCAATGGCCCACCACAGGCACGTTGTTGTAGCAGTCCAGATACTTGCGGCCCTCGGCATCCCAGAGCCAGACGCCTTCGCCTTTCACCAGATGCAGCGGGTCATCATAGAAGGTCGAGACATTGGGCCCAAGCAAGCGGGCCCGGTCGGCAAGCAACCTTGGGGTATCGCGTTTCATTCTGGTCCTCTCCTGACGGTCACGGACGGGCAGCGTGCCGGGTGCGCGCATGGCTTTCGGATGGGTTCAGCATATCGGCCGGTACTGCGTTCAGGCCGGCCGCATGCGCGCGCGGATTGCGGTGGTATTGGTCATAGCGCAATCCATGCGGTCTTGAGATCCATGTATTTTTCCATCGCGTGCAATGACTTGTCGTGCCCGTTGCCGGATTGCTTGTGCCCGCCCAGCGGGACGGTCAGATCGGAACCGCCGTAGGTGTTCACGTGAATAACGCCGGAGCGGATGCGGCCGATCATCCGGTGCGCCCGCGACAGGTTTGATGTCCAGACCCCGGCGGCAAGGCCGAAGTCGGTGCCGTTGGCGAGGCGGATCGCCTCGTCCTCGTCCGTGAAGGTCGTGACGGCAAGCACCGGTCCGAAGACCTCATTGCGAAACAGGTGGTCCGTCGGTTTGACGCCGGAGATGATCGTCGGCTGCATGTAGAAGCCGCCGGTGTCTTGCAGGATTTGTGCGCCGCCGGTACGGCGCTCGGCGCCCTCGGCCTCGGCACGGGCGACAAAGCCGAGGTTGGCCTGCAGTTGCACATCGGAATGCACCGCGCCGATCTGGCTGTTGAGGTCCAGCGGATCGCCCACCACAAAGGCCTCGGCATGTTGCGTCAGGGCCTGTACGAAGTCTTCCGCGATGTCTTCCTGCACCAGCAGCCGCGACCCGGCCACGCAGACCTGGCCGGAGTTCCGGAAGATGCCCCCTGCCGAAGTTGCCGCAGCAGCGACCAGATCGGGCGCGTCGTTGAAGACGATGTTGGGGGATTTGCCGCCCAGTTCCAGGTAGCAGCGTTTGAGGTTGGAGCGCGCCGAATATTCCAGCAACCGCCGCCCGGTGCCGCCGGAACCGGTGAAGACAAGCACGTCGACATCCATGCTCAGCGCTAGCGCCTCTCCGGCGGTGGCACCCCGGCCGGTGACGACGTTGAACACGCCGTCGGGCAGGCCGGCCTCGCTGGCAAGTTCGGCGATCTTCAGCAAGGTCAAGGACGCGGTTTCCCCCGGTTTCAGCACCAGCGAATTGCCCGCAGCAAGCGCCGGGGCAATTTTCCAGCTGCCGATCATCAGCGGGAAGTTCCAGGGGACAATCGCCCCGACCACCCCGACCGGGCCGTGATGGACCAGCCCCAGGACATTGTCCGCTGTGGGCGCGATCTGGCCATAGATCTTGTCGATGGCCTCTCCATAGTAGCGGAAGGTGTTGGCCGCCGAGAGCGCCTCGGCCTTGAAGGCCATGCCGATCTCTGTCCCGTTGTCCCGCACGCCCAGCACCGCAAGTTCCAGTGCGCGGGCCTCGATCAGGTCAGCCAGGCGCAACAGAACCTTCTTGCGCGCGGCAGGGGCCATCCGCGACCAGCGGCCATCCTCGAAGGCCTCGCGGGCGCTGCCGACGGCCCGCGCGACATCGGCTGCGCTGCCGTCGGCGATCTGCGTCAGGACGCTGCCGTCGATCGGCGATATGACCTCCAATGTCCCGCCCTCGGCAGCAGGCACGCTGCGGCCGCCAATGAAATGTCCCTGCAGGGGAACATCTGTCGCGCGGAGTTTGTCAATTGACGCTTGATCCATCGGGTTCAACCTTGCTGGCTAGAGTGTTCGTGATCAGGGCCGATCGGGTCGGGGCCGTGCTTTGCCTTGTGCTCGCGGATCAATGTGCGCAGGTGCAGGATCAGCACCAACAGGATCATGACAAAGAGGATCGCCGCAATTGGCCGGCTGACGAAATCCAGCGGTGTCTTCACGGCGGCCATAGCGGTGCGCAATTTGACCTCCATGATGCCGCCCAGCACGATGCCAAGGATGATCGGCACGATTGGCAGGTTGAGCCGCTTCAGGATCAGGCCGAAGACGCCGAACCCCATCGCGATGACGCAATCGGTGGCAGAGTTGCGCAGCGAATAGACCCCGATGAAGGACAGCGTCAGGATCATCATTCCCAGAAACCGGGTCGGAATCTGCATGATCCGCAACAGCAGATTGGTCGAGAACAGCAGGAAGACCAGGACGATCACGTTCAGAAGGATCAGCGCCATATAAAGCGCCATGACGAAATCGAGCTGATCGGCAAACAATTGCGGCCCGGGGATGACGTTGTGGACATAGAACACCGTCAGCATCATCGCGGTCAGTGCCTCACCCGGAATGCCAAGGGCAAGCAGGGGGATCATCGCCGCCGCAGGCACCGCGTTGTTGGCCGCTTCCGAGGCGACGAGCCCCTCTGGCGACCCCTTGCCGAACAATTCGGGGGTTTTCGAGGATTTCTGCGCATAGGTGTAGGACAGGAATTGCGCCGTGAATTCACCGACGCCGGGGATCATGCCCATCAGCACGCCCAAGGACGACGACACCGTCGCGATGCGCTTGATGCCCAGAAGTTCCTTGAAACCGGACATCATGCTGCCGCTGACGGCGGCTTTTTCCGGCGTGTGGTCGCGTTCGATCAGCAACAGGAAGGCCTGACTGATGGCAAAGAGGCCCAGCACCACAACGATCAGATCGAAACCGGAGGCCAGCCATGACTGATCGAAGGTATATCGCTTTGTGTATTTGACCGGCTCCAGCCCGACGGTGTTCAGAAAGATGCCCAGAAAGGCCAGCATCCCCGCGGCAAATGTCTGCCCCCGGTGCGCCACGACAACCAGCAAAATGCCGAGAAACGCCGCCAGAAAGATCTCCCTGCTGCCGAAATGCGGGGCAATCCATGCCAGGAGTGGTGACAGGACAATCAGGCAGAGGATGGAGAAGACACCGCCAAAGAACGACGCGGTATAGGCGAGGGAAACCGCCCGGTGACCTTCGCCGCGCTTGGTCATCGGGTAGCCGTCATATGTGGTCAGCGCGTTGACGGGCGTGCCGGGCGTGTTGATCAGGATGGCGGGAATGGCGCCCCCGTACATCGAACTGCCATAGATGCCGAGCAACAGTGTCAGACCGACGATGGGTTCAAAGGAAAAGGTGGCAGGCAGAAGGATGGCGATGGCAATCGCGGGGCCGACCCCGGGCAGGGCGCCGATGACAACTCCGCCGATCGAGCCGATCAGCAGGGCGACCATGACGTCCCAGTGGGCGAGGATTGCGAGGCCTGAAATCAAGGTGTCCATATCGGCCTCACAGATAGATCATTGCAAAGGAGCGGATGCCGTCCGGGAGATATTGGTAGATCTCTCCAGCCGGGATCTTTACCTGCAGAAAACCGCGGAAGATCAACGCGGTGACAACGCCGAACAGGACGGCGGAGAGGATGAATTTCCACCCTCTGAACCCCGCGCGTATTGTCAGGAAAAGGGTGAAGACAATCGTCGATGGCAGGTAACCAAGCTGCGGCACCAGCACCACGTAGATGAAGAAATACAGGACATATTCTGCGGCCCGCAGCCAGAACAGGACTTCGGTCCATCGCCCCGCAATGCGCGGCGAGACGAGCGAGCCGAGCAGGTGGAACGCACCAAAGACAAACATGCCCACGACCCCGATGCCCGGCCAGAGTGCTGGCTGGCTATACCACTTTGTCCGTTTTGCGATGACTGTCTGTTCTCCGAGTTGCGAGAGCAGAAAAGCTGCAAAAGCCAGAAACAGGACCGCAAAGACAAGGTCTCCGGGGCGCCGATACCGTTGGAACAAGTCTTGGAACATCTTCAGCTTGGCCATGAGAGTGCTTTCTTGCTTGGAGGGGACGGACCGGGAGGGGCTGAGCCCCCCGGCCGCATCGGGTTAGTTGTCGAGCAGTTGCTGGATCTCGGTGTTGACCTCGATGTCCTGCGCAATCTGGTCGGAGGCCTGTGCCGCATCTTTCCAGTAGATCAGCGCCCCGGTGTCCTGGGCCAGCTTCTTGGCGGCGTCGGTTTCCAGCGCGGCCTTTGCGGCGGCCTCGATCTTGTCGGCGGCCTCTTGCGGGGTGCCTTTGGGCAGGAACAGACCGTTCCACAGCGACAGGGTCAGGCCAGGAACCAGTTCCGCAATTGTCGGCGTATCGGGTGTCACGGGTGTGCGGGCTTCGCCGATGCTGGCCAGAATCTTGAGATCGTCGATGCACGGCAGCAGCGTCTGAAGTGTCGCGTTGACGATATCGACGTCCCCGGAGGCAAGAACGTTGCAATCCAGCAGGTCAAAAGCCGCTTCCGAAGTGAAATCCCAGCCACTTTTCTGAGCGCCCGCAAAGGTCACCTGAGTTGGTGCGAGAAAGCTGCCGTAATGTCCCAGAGAGACATCGTTTGTTTTTGCATATTCCGAGAGTTCTTCCCAGGTGTCGTAGGGCTGGCTGGCCAGGGTCGCGACCACAAAGGGATAGGTCAGGAAAATGCCCACCGGGTCGAATGGGTTCGGGTCGAGTTCCGGAATGCCGATGGTGGGACCGACAACGGGAACGTCGATGACGAAGGAACCGACAGTATAGCCGTCCGGTTTGGCACCGGCCACTTCAACAGCACCAGGGAAAGGGCCGCCACCGCCGCCGGGTTTGTTCACGACTGCGGCGGGGACGCCGTACATCTCCTGGAATTTGTCGGCGATCATCCGGGTCAGGACGTCTTCGAGATCTCCGGGAGGGAACGGGACAATGAATTCGACCGGCTTTTCAGGATATTCGGCAAAAGCCGCGGTTGCGCTCAGCACAAGGGCCAGCGCGGTATGTGTTATCATCTTGTTCATGGTTTTCTCCTTGGTGTTAGTCTTCAGTTTTGTCAGTCCAGACTGGAATTGGCTGGACCGGGGCTTTTTAACGGGGCTTTTTAAGGTGCACGCGGCACGATGCCGTCGCTGACCCATTGATCGAAAATATTCAGGGCAATTGCCGAGAATTCCGTGTCGTTGATGTGGGCCTCGGTTTCGGTCACCGCGACAGAGGCGGCTGCAGTCTCGCGCAGCTCTGACACGAAGGCGGCCAATCCTTCGGGATCGTGGCAATCACCGCCGGGGCGGTCCCATTCCTCGATCCCGCCACGGGGAATGATCAGATGGGTCGGTGCGGCACTTTCCCCCAGACGCTTGTTAAGCTCGCGCGCGATCTCGCGGCGTTCTTCCTGGTTGTAGAAGGTATTCTTGACCAACTTGTTGTGCATATGAATTGGCCGGTCCGCGAAACGCTCGGGAATGTCCTGCCAACCGGCAAAGTCGATCAGGTCCATGCAGCCGGGCGCGACAAGTTGCGGAATGCCTGCGCGGCCGGCAGCCCGGTGCCTGTCGCGCCCGGCATTCACCACCGATCCCGCAAGAAGGTTGCCAAGCTCGGACCCTGCGAAGTCGAAGACGCAGACAAATGCCTTTTGTGCGGCGAGCTGTTCAAATGCCATGCCGCCCATACCCATGGCGTGAAAGACCGCGACCTCATAGCCACGCTCTTCCAGTGCGGATTTCAGCTGTTTGATGTATTTCAGGCAGGAGGTGCCAAGAGAGGTGACGCCGATCAGGGGGCGTTCGACCTGGACCGGCTCCGCCGCGCGGGCCGCGCCGAGAACCGCCCCCGCCGCCTGCGCCAGCGATGCGCGGCAGATCGCGTTCATGCCGTATAGCCCGCCAGCCCAGAGGATCATCTGGATGTCCGGTGACAGGCGTTCAGCCGGAATGAGCGCCGAGAAGGAGACCGTCGAGACAACGTATTTTGGCATCCCGAGCGGGAGTGCCTGACAGACATCCAGTGCAAGGTCGGTTCCCATCGTGCCACCCAGGATGATCACGCCGTCGATCTGCCCCGCATCGACCAGCCGCCGGGCCAGAACCTGCGCGCCGGCAGACATGATGTTCATCGCAACATGTTCATTGCCGCTTTCGATCGCGGCTTCGATGGAGCTGTCTCCGGCCTCGGCAACCTGGTGTTTGGAGATGTCGGTCGGTGTCTCGGGATTGCCAAGCACGCTGACATCCATGGTCAGGATGGCGCCGCCAAGACTGCGAATCTTTTCCGCAATAAACTCAAGCTCGCTGTTCTTTGTGTCGTATGTTCCGATGACCAGTATTGTTTTGTCGGTCACGTCGTTTCTCCCTGTTGCTGGCGGACCTCAGCTGCGCATGATGGCGCCTGTCCGATCGTAGTAAGGCGCGAGCTGCACGCGCAATGGATACATTTTCCCGGCGATCTGAACCTCGAAACCGCCCTCGTCGATCCAGGCCTTCGTCACCCCGTCGTCTTGATGCAGGCTTGCCAGGCCCACCATCGCCTCAAGCCGGAACCCCCAATCCCCTGATGTCACATGGCCCACGAGGCGACCTTCGCGCCAGATCGGTTCATTGTGGATCAGGTAGGGACCGGATGTGGCATCGACGCCCTCGACGATACATGACAGGGTGCGGGACCTTTGCGCAGGCCCGTTTGCCTGCTGTTCGGCCAGGACATCCTTGCCCAGAAACGCATCGTCCTTGTTCAGGTCGACGGCAAAGCCAAGGCCCGCTTCATAAGGCGTTCCCCCCTCGCCGATATCCTGGCCGAAGTGGCGGAACCCTTTCTCAAGACGGCAGGAGTTCATCGCGAACATCCCCATATGGCGGAGCCCGAGCGGCCGGCCAGCCGCCATCAGAGCGTCATAGACATGGAGGGTGAACTCGGTTGGAAGCAGCAACTCATAGCCCAGCTCGCCCAGGAAAGAGCGCCGGATCGCCCGGCCGCGGGCATAGGCGATGTCAATCTCACGGGCGGCACCAAAGGGGAAAGCCTCGTTTGACAGGTCGTCCCCCGTGAGAGAGGCAAGAATCTCGCGCGATTTCGGGCCGTGCAGGGTGATCAGACCATAGGCCGAGGTCGCGTCGAAAATCTCGAACCGCCAGGCCGGATCGGCATGATCACGGATCCAGGCGGGATCACGGGTCTGGCTGGGATGGCCGGTGATCACCATGAAACATTCAGGCGCAATCCGGGTCACGGTGACGTCGGCCTCGATGCCACCGCGGGTGTTCAGGAACTGGGTATAGACCGAGGTGCCGGTGGGCACGTCCATCTGGGCACCGCAGACCCGGTTCAGCGCATGCACCGCATCCGGCCCCTGCACCTGGATCTTGGCATACATTGACTGGTCGATCAGCACCGCCGCATCGCGCGCGGCCAGGCATTCTTCCTGTACCAGCGGGGACCAGTCCTTCCACCACAGGTTCGGCTCTTCGTTCCAGCCTTTCTTTTCGGGGTCGAAGTACATGGGTATTTCCCAGCCGATACGCTCGGCAAAGGTGGCACCTGCACTGGCCAGCCGATCATGCAGCGGAACCTTCCGGATCCCGCGCGCCGAGTGGACCTGCCGACCGGCCCAGGAGACACCGTAATGGAAGCCCACCGCTTCCGCTGCCCGGTCCCGGTTGTATCTGGTATTCGACTGGAACGGATGGGCACGCCGCGCCAGCATCGGTCCCATGCCGCGCGAGGGCGCGCCGTCAATCATCCATTCCGCCATGGTCAGCCCGACGCCACCGGAATTCAGGATGCCGTTGGAGTTCATGCCGGTTGCAAGATAAAGCCCCCTGATCTCGGCGGTCGGGCCCAGATAGGGGCGGCCATCCGGCGTGAAGCTTTCCGGCCCGTTAAAGAAGGTCTGGATGCCCATTTCGGACAGGGCCGGCATGCGTTCGAACATCTTTTCAAGGTTGGCCTCGACATGCTCCATGTCGAAGGGCAGTTCGTCGAATTCGAAATCCTCCGGAATACCGTCCACGCCGTAGGGCTTGCCATTCTGCTCAAAGGCGCCGATCAGCAGTTTGCCGGTGTCTTCCTTCCAGTAGGTGCGCTCTTCGGCGATGTTCAGGATCGGCTGGGTCTTTGGCAGCCCGGCGACCGGCTCGGTCACGATGTAGAAATGCTCGGCGGCGTGCAGCGGTACGGTCACGCCCATGGCCTTGGCGAAAAGGTGGCTCCACATGCCGCCCGCCAGCAGCACCTTGTTCGTTGCAATCGCGCCCTTGTCTGTTTCCACGCCGACCACCTTGCCGTCGCGCAGGATCAGATCGGTAACCTTGGTGTTCTCGAATATCTGCGCACCGCGCATCCGCGCGCCCTTGCTCAGCGCCACGGTCACATCCAGCGGGTTCACCTGGCCGTTGGAAGGTACGAAGAAGGAGGATTTCACGTCATCGGTCCGGATCAGGGGCCATTTCTCGTTCAGTTCCTCGACCGACAGCAGATAGGATTCGATGCCCATACGGGCCGCGTGGTCGTGGCTGCGCAGCAATTGTTCGTGACGCACTGCCCCCAGGGCCAGATTGATGGTGCCGTTGGGCTTGTAGCCGGTCGCCTGGCCGGTCTCTTCTTCGAGCTCGCGGAACAGGCGGGCGGTGTATTTGCCCAGCTCGGTCTGGGCGGTGCTGTCACGCAGCTGTCCGACGATGCCCGCTGCGTGCCATGTTGTGCCGCTGGCCAGTTTGCGCCGCTCGATCAGCACCGCCGGAACGCCCCGCTTTGCCAGATGATACAGCGTCGACACACCGATAATGCCGCCACCTATGATAACAACCGGGGCGTTTTCCGGGATGTTACTGGTCATGCAATTCAGGCCTTCCACCCCGGTACGGACGCGGGGTTCAGAAATTTCAATGTCCACCCCGGGTAAGATCGGAATCGGCTCTCGGGGCAATTTCACGACAGCATGACGCCATGGGTTTCCTACTCAAAAGGAAAAGCACCTTTGGTGCGAATAACGCACCACCATGGTATTTTGGTGGCCTATTGCCGCGCGCAGGCGCTAGGTTCCGAGGGAGATGCCGGTTGGTCAGCAAATTCTGGGAGGCGCAATGTCAACGGTCGACAAGGCAATGGAACTCCTGCGTCAGTTTTCCCTGGAGCGGCTGGAGATCGGCTTGAATGAACTTGCACGGATGACAGGCGAAGACAAAGCTGTCGTCCGCAGGCTGCTGATATCATTGACGAACAGCGGGTTCATTGAGCAGAATCCCGAAAATCGAAAGTACTTTCTCGGCTCGGGTTTTCTCGCGTTGGCGCGTCTTCGCGAGGCCACTGTGCCGATGATCAAGGCCACCCAGATCGTCTCTGAATGGCTGTGCAAGAAGACCAGTGAAACGGTCCATGTCGGCATTCCCGGGACCTCCGGTATGTCGACCGTGGCCTACAACCTGCCGTATCGCGGCAATGTCATCAATTTGCGGCCTGCTGACCGGTATCCATTCCATTCCTCGGCATCCGGCCTGGCCTATATGTCGTTTTGCACCGCGGAAACGCAAAGACGTCTGCTTGCGCTTCCGCGCGAAAGGCTGACGCGTTTTACGGTGACCGATCACGATGAACTTCTAAAAGTGATCTCGGCAACAAAGGCGCGCGGCTATGCCTATTCCCGAAATGCTGTTGAAGTGGGCGTCGCAAGCGTTGCGATGCCGTTCTTTGTCGATGCGGCGGATCCGGCCGGCACAATCGCCATTGCGGTCCCGGATATGAACCTCACTGCCGATCACCGGGCGACACTTGTGAAAAACATGCAAGTCGCTGTCAGAAAGCTGGAGTTCGCGCTGACCGGCACGTCTTCTGTCCAGGCACCGGAACATACAGACCAGGCAGGATAGCGGGACGCCCGGCAGAATGATCTGCCTTTGTGATGACCCAACCGCTGGCAAAGCGCGTGTTTCTTCCATCTGGGTTTAACGCCTCTGCTGAAGAGCGTCAGATACCTTCGGTATATCACCGGCTGCGCTGTCAGGGTCGCGGCTCCCGTCAAAGTCAGGGTCGTCACATCACGTCATGCCGTGTTGCTCTCGCGGTGTTTCACTATTCTCTACAGCGTTTCAAAAGATGTTGCGGTTTCATTTCTTTTCTGTCAAAACCCACGCATGAGGATGGAAAATATGGCTGTTGCACCCCCGGAGAAGACCAGGAACGCGTCAATGAAGACGATAGACAAAGCGATGAATTTGCTTGATTTCTTTGTCCCGGACACCCCTGAGTGGGGATTGAGTGACCTGTCTCGCGCCGCCGGGATGGACAAGGTCACCGCCATGCGCATTCTCAATTCTCTGGCGACGAAGGGGATCGTCGAACAGCACCCCCAGACGCGCAAGTACCGGCTGGGAACCGCCGTGCTGCGGCTGGCGCGCATTCGTGAAGCCTCTTTTCCGGTTGTCGCGCTCTTGCAGCCGATTCTTGAAGAACTCTCCGACCGGGCCGGGGAAACGGCACATGCCTCCCTCGCCCATGGCGCGTCCCTGACAACCATCGCGATTGCAGAGCCGCGCATCGCGACCCGCGCGTTTGTCGACCCGTCGCAGCCGCTTCCGCTTCATGCCACGGCCTCGGGTCTGGTATATCTTGCACATGTGGATGCCGCGACCTTTCAGGATTTCGTCGGTCGCATTGACCTGCACCCCTATACTGCAAATACGCTGAGCACGGCGGCGCAGCTGGAATCCCAACTGAGCCTGATCCGGGAAAAGGGCCATGCGATTGCAGTCGGGAGCTATCAAGACGATGTCATTGGTATCGCCGCCCCCATCTTTGACTGGCACGGCAATGTCACGGCAACACTCGCCGCCGCCTGCGTCGCAAGCCGAATGACGGACGCGAACCTGGCCCAGATCGTCGAATGTGTCCTTGCCGCTTCGGTCAGGGCAACAAGCGCCATGGGCGGCGATCCATCCAGAATTTCCACTGCCAGGGCCAGGGAGGCTGCATCTTGAAACCCAAGAAACCCGCCCCGGATTTTGCCGATGTCATCTCTGGTACGCTTCTTGAGACACATGCGCTCAGCGAAGCAGCGCCTGGCTTGCGGCCCGGCCCTTTGAACTGGTTGACCCTTCCGCTTGCCATAATGGAGCCCCGATATGATTAAGACCAACTTCCTGAAAGAAAACAACGCACGCCACCTGTGGCATCCGATGACCCACCCCGCTGACAGTCTTGCCAACCCGCCGGATATCATCGTCGGCGGATCGGGCGTGGAGATCACCGACGTTGACGGGCACAAGACGGTCGATGCGGTTGGCGGGCTTTGGAACGTGAACCTCGGCTATTCCTGCGCCCCGGTGAAACAGGCGATTGCCGACCAGCTTGAAAAGCTCCCCTACTACTCGATCTTTCGTGGCACCTCCAACGATGCCGCGATCGAGCTGAGCTATATGCTCAAGGAGTTCTTCGCTGCCGATGGGGTGACCCGCGCCTTTTTTACCTCGGGCGGATCGGATTCCGTCGAGGTGTCCCTGCGGCTGGCGCGGCAATACCATAAGATCCGCGGCGAGGCCGGGCGGGTGAAATTTCTCAGCCTGAAGAAGGGCTATCACGGTACGCATACTTTCGGGGCGTCGGTCAATGGCAACGCCAATTTCCGCACCCAGTACGAACCCTTGATGCCGGGTTGCTTCCATATTCCGGCCCCCTACACCTATCGCAACCCCTTCAATGAGACGGACCCCGAAAGGCTTTCCCAGCTCTGCCTTGCGGCGCTTGAGGATGAGATCAAGTTTCAGGGGGCCGAAACCATCGCCGGTTTCATCATGGAGCCCATCCTGGGGGCCGGTGGCGTGATCCCGCCCCATGAAAGTTTCATGCCCGGCGTGCGCTCGCTTTGCGACAAACATGGCATTCTGCTGATTGCAGATGAGGTGATCACGGCCTTCGGGCGGACCGGCAGCTGGTCCGGCTCGCGTCATTGGGGTGTGCAACCGGATATGATGTGCACGGCCAAAGCGATCACCAACGGCTATTTCCCCTTTGGGGCGGTGATGATTTCAGACCGGGTTGCCGAAGTGTTCGAGTCCGACACCAGCGGCAAGGGCGCCGTCGCCTCGGGCTATACCTATTCGGGCCATCCGGTCGGTGCGGCGGCTGCGATTGCCTGCCTGAAGGAAACCGAACGCCTTCAGGTCAAGGACAATGCGGCTGCACGGGGGGCGCAGATGTGGGATGGCCTGAAGCTGCTGCAACAGAAGTACGACATGATCGGCGACATCCGCGGTGGCCATGGCCTGATGTCTGCGCTCGAACTCGTTTCGGATCGCGCGACCAAGACGCCGGTGGACAAGAAAACCATCGGGACGGTGCACCGCGTCACCTATGAAAACGGCACGATGATCCGGGTTTCCGGAAACAACATCATTCTGTCGCCGCCTCTGATCCTGACCCAGCGCGATGTCGAGACGATCCTTGCATCGCTCGACGCAGGCCTTGCTGCCGTCGCCTGACGGTTGTCACCTGTCCGGTTCCTGCCCCCTCCCTCTGCCTGTTGGCAGGGGGGAGAGACCGGCGTGGACGATTCGGCCTCCTGTGCCGGGGTGACCCTGACATTTCACAACACGTTCCCGCAAAAGCCCGTGCCGGATTGGTGTGAATTTTGGTGACCATGTGCTGCAAGTCGTGCCACTGCGGCACATTCTGCCAAATGAATGATCTTATGCTGTTGCAGGAGTTCAACTGACAGGACACAGAAACATGGAACGCTTCCGCCCGAAATATGTCACTTTCGACACCCATGGCACGCTCATCAACTTCCAGATGGCAGAGGCCGCCCAAGAGCTGTACGGCCACCTTCTGGACGCGCCGCGCATGGAGGAATTCATCAGGAACTTCCAAGGCTATCGCTTTGACGAAGTGATGCAGGACTGGAAACCCTACGCCGACGTCGTCCACAACGCGCTGGAACGTGCCTGCCGCCGCAACGGTGTCGCCTTCAATTCCGAAGACGCGCTTAAGGTCTACAACAAGATCCCGACCTGGGGTCCGCATGCGGATGTCCCGGCGGGGCTGGCAAAGCTGGCCAAGGAAATTCCACTGGTCACCATCACCAACTCGATGAAGGTGCAGATCCCCCATAATATCGCCAAGCTCGGCGCGCCGTTTCATGCCGTGCTGACCGCTGAAGAAGCAGGCGCATACAAGCCGCACTTCAAGGCCTTTGAGTACATGTTCGACACGCTGGGTTGCGGCCCCGAGGACGTCACGCATGTGTCCTCTTCCTTCCGCCACGACCTGATGTCGGCCTATGATCTGGGGATCAAGAGCAAGGTCTGGGTCAACCGGGGTCATGAACCTGCCAACCCCTTCTACGAATACACCGAAATCCGGGATATTTCGCAGCTGCCGGGCGTTTTCGGCATCTGATCCGGCTGCGCGATCCAAGACCGCGTCGCGCCTTCCCTGGCGCGCCGCATCCTGCTGAACGGCAGACGTAAATGCCACGGGTCCAAGGATTATTCGAATTGGAAAATTGCACTGATCCAGACGCGGCAGGCAGGCAGGGGCAAGCACAACAGCCTGCCACGACACAGGCCTATTTCGACGCCGCCTCTGCCATCCTTGCCCTGCCGTCGGGCACGATGGAACCCGACATCTCGGCAGAGCTGTTGCAGCGTCACTTTGGGTTGAGTGGCAAGCTTGAAATCCTGTCCTCAGAGGTTGAGCGCACAGTGGCGGTTGAACTTGCGGATGGGCGCCGCCTGATCCTGAAGACATCAACCAGACCCGAGGCGCGGGACAGCTTTGCCTTTCAGGCCGAAGCGATTGCAGGGCTGCGGGGGGCTGCGGGCTTTGTCGTTCCGGACATACTGCCGACACTTGGCGGCAGCCTGACCTTTGCCGAAGATGGCATTTGCGGCTATCTGCAAACCCGGCTCGACGGTGATGCCCTGCACCAGATGGAAGCAACGCCCGACCTGTTGTTCCGGACCGGCAGCGCGCTGGCCCGGCTGGATCTGGCCCTCGCCCCCCTGCCCCTGCCCGCAACCAGCCGCCCGATCCTGTGGCATGTCGGTTGCTGGCCACGGCTGATGACTTACGCAAAACATTTGCCCCCCGGGCCGGTTGCCGTGCAGGTCGCCGATGCGATGAAAGACTATGCGGAAACCATCGCACCGCAGACCGGTGATCTGGTCTGGCAGGTCACCCACAACGATCCCAGCCCTTTCAACATGATGGTCACGGATCAGGCTCTGGGCTTTATCGACTTCGGCGACGGCTGCCACAGCCCGCGCCTTCAGGATCTGGCCATTGCCGCAAGTCATGTCGTTACCGACCCCGACCTGCTGTTGGGTGGGGCTGAATATCTGATTGCCGGCTATGCCTCGGTCCTTCCACTGACGGCGCTGGAGGAAAGCCTGATCATCGGGCTGATGCGCGCACGGCAAAGCGCATTGATCCTGATCAATTACTGGCGGGCCCATCTGTTCCCGGATGACGCCGCATACATCAAGAAAAACGTCCAGCGTGCCGAGAATGGCCTTGCCATACTTGCGTCACGGACCGCCCCGTCCTGCCGTCCGGCCATGCAAACAGCCCTCGCAACGCTTCAACCACAATACCCCTCACGTCCCTCTGCAAAGTAGGAAACCGTCATGACCACAGATCTTATGCCGAACCGCTACAGACCCGGGCAATCCGCCCTTCCCCCGCGCGAGGCGGCTCTGATTGCGCGACGCGATGCTGTTCTGGGGGCTTCCTACCGGCTTCAGTATCGCCAACCGGTGCATTTTGTCCGCGGCGAGGGCATGTGGCTCTATGATCCGGACAACCGGCCCTATCTGGATTTTTACAACAATGTGCCGTCGCTTGGTCACTGTAATCCGGAAGTGAACGCCGCGATGGTGGAACAAGCGGGCCGGATCAGCGCCAACACCCGCTATCTTGAGCCGCAGCTGGTCGATTATGCCGAGCGGCTGGTCGCCACATTCCCCACCGGGATTGATCGGGTGGTATTCACCTGTACGGGCAGCGAATCCAATGATCTGGCCCTGCGCATCGCACGGCTTTGCAGTGGCAACGAGGGGGTGATCGTCTCTGATTATGCCTATCATGGCACCAGCGCAGCGGTGGCTGCGGTCTCGCCGAACCTGGGCGATGCGGTCGTATTGAGCCCGAATGTGCGCATGGTGTCGCTGCCCGGCCCCGCTGGTGTGCCGGAGGCGCAGGCCGCTGCATTTTTCGAGGCTCAGGTGCGCGCCGCCGTCGAAGATCTGAACCGCCGCGGTATTGGCGTGGCTGCCCTGTTGATCGACAGCATCTTTTCCAGCGATGGCGTCTGTGTGGACCCGCCGGGGTTCATTGCAGGGGGCGTGGCAGCGGTACGAGAGGCCGGAGGCCTGTTGATCGCGGATGAGGTCCAGCCGGGCTTTGGCCGGACCGGCAGCCATATGTGGGGGTTCGAACGACACAAGGTTGTGCCGGATCTGGTGACCCTTGGCAAACCGATGGGCAACGGCTTTCCCATCGGTGCCGTTGTGGGGCAGCGGGAACCCTTGGACCGCTTCGGCAACACCGCGCGCTATTCGAACACCTTTGCCGGCAACACGGTGGGCATCGCGACGGCCAATGCCGTGCTGACGATTTTGCAACGGGACCGGATCCAGCAGAACGCCCTTGCCATGGGCCAGCGCCTGCGCGCCGGTCTGGAAAAGATCGCGCAGCAGCAACCGGGCATTCGCGCCATCCGCAACGCCGGCCTGTTCTTTGGCGTGGATATGGGCGGTAAAGATATGGCGCCACACGCGCAGCGGGCTTTTGCCCTGGATGTGGTGAACACCCTGCGTGACGACGCTGTGCTGGTCAGCACGACCGGCGAGAACGAAGATGCGCTGAAGGTGCGCCCGCCGCTCATCTGCGAGGCCGAACATGTCGACCTGTTCCTTGCTGCGGTTGAACGAGCGCTGGCGAAGGTCGCGGATGCCAGGAACCAGAGCCTGAAATAACCCCGATTGAGACCATGGTCAGTCTGCGCCCCTGCCCTGTCTATGCGGGGCGGGCCCGCCAGGGCGAGGCAACTTCGATCTGCCGGGCAACTTTCAGGACAAGGGCATCATCTGCCATCTTGCCGATCAGCTGCGATGCGATCGGCAAGCCCTCGGGTGTCTGATGAACGGGCAATACAATGGCAGGCATCCCGCTGGCATTGAAAGGTGCGGTGAACGGGCTCAACTCGAACAGACGGTCCAGAAAACCGTCAAGATCGGTCGCCGTCATGGGAAGTGACTTGTGGGGCAATGGCGGCGTTGCCGTTGCCGGGGTGACCATCAGGTCAAACCGGTCGAAATAGGCGGCAAGGCGGCGGACTTCGCGGTTGATCACGGCGGTGCGCTGCAGGTGATCGCAGAGCGACACCTGTCGCGAATACCGCAGGGCCGCGCGGGTCATGGGTTCAAGGCCTGCCAATTCCTCTTCTCCCAGTTCACCGGCACCGGGGAACAGCCCGGCAAGCGAGGCCAGCAGCACGCGGATCATCGCATCGGTCAGCGCCTGAACATCGAAATCGGGCAGCGCTTCTTCCACCTCATGGCCAAGTCCGGACAACAGCCGACCGGTCTTTTCCGCGGCGGCGGCGCAGACGGGATCTACGGGTTTTCCGTCCAGCCGCGTGGTGACCAGACCGATGCGCAGGCGGCGGGGCGCCTGTTCGATCAAAGCCTCGAAAGGCGTTGAGGGTTTGGCGGTAAAATAGGGTGCGCCGGTGTCGGGCCCTGCGGTCACGTCGAGGATTGCGGCGGTGTCGCGCAGGCTGACAGCCACCGCATGTTCATGGCTGATGCCGTGGTTCGGATCGCCCCGATGCGGCCCGAAAGGGTTCAATGCGCGGCTCGGCTTGAAGCCCACCAATCCGTTAAACGCCGCCGGGATGCGGATCGAACCGGCACTGTCCGTCGCATGGGCGGCGGGCATCATCCCACTTGCAACCGCGGCACCTGCCCCCCCGCTGGACCCGCCCGCCCCCCGTTCGAGATCCCAGGGATTGCGCGTTGTGCCCCAGGCGGCACTGTCGGTTTCCAGCGTCAGGCCAAATTCCGGCGAGGCACTGCGGCCGAGCAAACCGAACCCGGCGGCGCGCAGGCGGGACACCAGCGTTGAATCAAAGTCAAAGACGGTGCCCTTGAAACGCTCCGACCCGTTGGACAATGGCAATCCACGCACCGGGGCGTGCAGGTCCTTGATCAGATAGGGCATGCCAAGGAACCGGGGCGTATCGCCCGCTTCGACACGCGCATCCAGCGCGTCAAGCGCCTCTTCAAACGCTGTCACGACAACGGCATTCACCCGGGGATTCTGCGCCTCGATCTCCCTGATCGCGGTTTCCAGAACCGCGCGCGGTGCGATCTGACCCTCTGCGACAAGCCCCGCGAGCCCGACCAGATCGTGGCTCATCCATTCGTCACGTGTCAGCATGATTTCATCCCTGTCCTGGCAACCGGCCATCGCCGCCGGTCACAATGTTCAAAAGCGTCGCATCCTCCGCACTGACCGAGATCAGCGCATGGCCCATGCTGGCGTCGTAATAGGCGCTGTCCCCGGCAGCGAGCCGGATCGGGGCATAGAGGTTCGAATGCAGTTCGACTTCGCCGGTCAGCACAAAGATCATCTCTTCCCCGGGATGAGACACAAGGTGGTCGAATTCTTCCACCGCCCGCGCCTTGACCACGACAAAGGTCGCATCCATCTGCTTTTGCTTCAGCCCCATGGCAAGGGGTTCGTAAACATAGGTCGCCGCGTCGTGGCCCACACGTTCCGCCGCCCGTGTCACGTTCAGGCGGCCCATGGACGGGACCGGCGGCTCTTGTGTTGCGTTTTCTCCCGCCAGCAAGGTCGTGAGGTCAACATCCAGCCCGCGCGCGAGCTTGAGCAGCCCGTCGAAGGTCGGCGACAAGTTGGAATTCTCGATCTTGGAAATGGTCGATCCCGCCATGCCCGCACGGTCGGCAACCTGTTGCAGGGTCATCCCCTTGCCCTGCCGCAACCTGCGGACCTTTCTGCCGAAAGCGCTCAGCGCCTCTTGTGTCTCGACCGGAGCTGCCTTCTCTGGCATCAATATTTCCTTTCGGAAGGTTTTTCCTTGACATATTTCGTATACGAAAGCGAGGATGGGCGCAAGGAGTATCACTTTGGCAGCCCTGCTCATCATTGCCTTTATCGGGTTCGCGATCATGGGTGGCGTGGCGATCAGCTATGTCGCCGGATCGGCGGCCGTCCTTGCCTTCATCTCGGCGGGGTATGGCAACTATCTGGCAATCATGCCGCAACGGATCTTCAGCCAGATTGACGTGTTCACCTTCCTGTCGATGCCGCTTTTCATCCTTGCCGGAGAGCTGATGACACGGGGCGGCGTGACCCGGGTGCTGATTGATCTCGCAATGCTGATCGTCGGGCGTTTCAAGGGCGGGCTGGGCTATGTGAACATCGCGGCCAGCGTCTTTCTCGCGGGCATTTCAGGCTCCGCCGTGGCCGATGCCGCGGCAACGACCAAGACGCTGGTTCCGGCGATGGTGGATCGCGGCTATCGCGTCGATTTCGCGGCGGCCCTCACGGCGGCCAGCAGTGTCATCGGGCCGATCATACCCCCCTCCATCGTCATGATCTTCTACGGCGCACTGATGAATGTCTCGGTCGCGGCGATGTTCGCGGGCGGCATCGTGCCGGGTCTGCTGATGGCGGCTTTCCTGTTCGCCTACAACGGGTTCGTCGCCCGGCGCGACGATCACCCCGGCGGTGCGCAAACAGAGCTGCCGCCGTTCCGGGACACGGTCATTCGCGCGGTCCCCGCCCTGCTGATCCCCATCGTGATTGTCGGCGGCATCGTCTTTGGCGTGGTCACCCCGACAGAGGCCGCCGCATTGGCCGTGGCAATCACCGTCATGCTGGTCTTCGTCTACCGGCTGCTTGACCGGGACCGCCCCCGTGCCGCATTGCGCCACACCCTCGCGGAAGGATCAAAAGCGGTCGAGACGGCGGCGATGCTGACAGGGTCGATCTTCATGATCCTCTTCGCCGCGGCGGTCTTTGGCTATCTCATCGGCATCATGCGCCTGCCCGAGACAATCGCAGCCACTGTCACCAGCCTTGATCTGGGACCGACCGGGTATTTCCTGATCGCCAGCCTGGTGATGTTCGCCGCAGGCATGGTGATGGATGTGACCATGGCGCTTGTTCTGATGGTGCCTGTCCTGATCCCGGCTGCCATCCTCGCCGGGGCCGATCCGGTGCATGTGGGCGTGGTCAGCTGCCTCAACCTGACGCTTGGCCTGATCTCACCGCCATTCGGCGGAATACTCATGGTTGTCTCAGCTGCCAGCGGCGTTTCCTACCTGCGGCTGTCGCTAGCCATTCTCCCCTTTCTCGCGGTCCAGGTCGCGCTGCTGATCCTTCTTATTCTCGTCCCCGAACTGACCCTCGCACTGCCGCGACTGCTCGGGCTTATCAACTGAATCCGCACCCTTAAACCAAGGAGAACCACAATGAAGAACATGTTCCGCAAGACATTCTCGGGTCTGGCGCTTGGCGCCGTTCTCACCTTACCGGCCCTGGCACAGGAGGTCCGGATCGCGGTGCAATGCCCCGCCGTACCTGCGTGCTCTGACTGGGTTTACGCCGAAGACTTTGCCGCATCTCTGCGTGAGGGCGGGATGGAAGCAACCGTCTTTGTCGGCGCGAGCCTGGGCAAGGACCCCGAGATCGTCGACCAGCTGTCGCAGGGTTTGCTCCAGTTCGGCGTGACCAATTTCGTGATGATCGCGCAGGTCGATCCGCGCATCCTGGGGTTCCTGGCCCCTTACGTCTTTGACGATTCCGCCCAGTTCTTCCGCGCGACGCAGGACACCGACAGCCCGCTTCTGGACGGGATTCGCGAAAACATGAAAGGACAGGGCGTGATGATCGCGGGCTTGCCGGGCCTTGGCGGTCAGATGGGTCTGTTCAACACGAAAAAGGATGTGGCCTCCGTCGCGGATGTCGAAGGGCTGCGCCTTCGGGCCATTGACGCCACACAGGTCAAACTGTTCGAAGCCTGGGGCGCGCAGGGTGTCGTGGTGGACATGCCGGAATTCGCAGGTGCCGTGCAGCAGGGCATCGTGGACGGCTATTTCAACCCGCCCGCCGTCCCGCTGATCTTCAAACATACCGAATTCCTGACCCATTTCACCAATCTCAAGGCCGGCACGCCTTTCCGCGCCGCGCTGATGTCGGCGGATTGGTACGACGGGCTGGATGAGGCAAGCAAGGCCACCGTCGATGCCGCGATCGAGAAGGCGAACGCCAACAACAAGGAATGGACCTTTGCCGCCGAAAAGAAAGAGATCGAGATGTTGGAAGCAGCAGGCGTGACCGTGACGACGCCTTCGGACGAGGCGCTGGAAGAGTTCAAGAACCGAAGCCAGGCCGTCTGGGATGAACTGATGCCGGAAGGCTCGGTCGCCGAGATGCAGACCCTGGCAGACGCATCGCGCGAATGAGGCAAATCGTGAAACTGAGCGCGGGGCTGGATCGCATTTGTCTCGCGCTGGCCAAGGCGGCCCTGGTCGGGATCGCCCTGGTCATCCTGCTGCAGGTGACGGCGCGGTACGGCATGCGCAGCCCCTATGCCTGGACCGAGGAACTGGCCCGCTATCTGATGGTATGGGGAGGTCTGTTGGGTGCAACCTGCGCATTCCGGCGCGGTCTGGACCCCGTTATCGTATCCGTGACCAGCGCCTCCTCCGCGCGGCACCAGCTTCTGGCCCGGGTGGCCCTGGTGGCGGCCCTGGTGATCTTCCTTGTGCCGGTGCTGCATTATTCCTTCTTCGGCCCCAACCTGAACATCGAGCGGGGCTTTGTCTGGCGCGGCATGGGGCGCAGTTCACCGGGTCTGGGCCTCAACATGGCGCTGCTGGGTTCAGTCATCCCGATCACCTGCGTCATTCTCCTGATCCATTGCGCCGCGCGGGTCGTGAGCCCGTTCCCGACACCAAGAGGCGACGCGACATGAGGGTTATTACGGCAAAGGACGTTCTGGGCCGGATCAAGGTGGCCGAACTTGTCCCGGTGATGGAAGCCGCGATGAAGGACATCTCGGCGGGCGAAGCGCTGCACCCGCCCCGCTTCGTCGTGCCGATCAACGAGGCCGGACGCATGGGCATGATGTATGGCGCATTGCACAATCCCCCACTGCACGGCGCGAAGGTGCTCAGCCTCTACCCGGATGCGCCGCGCCACGGTTTGTCCAGTCATCAGGGTTTTGTGCTGCTTTTCGAAAGCGAACATGGCCGCACGGTTGCGGCCATCGAGGCGGACGCGCTGACAGCGCTGCGGACTGCCGCCGTGTCGATGCTCGCCACGCGCAGGCTGGGCCGTGCCGATCCGCGCATTTTCACGATCTGCGGCGCAGGCGAACAGGCAGAGTACCACCTGCGCGGGGCCCTGGAATGTTTCGAACCGTCGGAAATCCGCATCTGGGCCCGCCGTCCGGAGGCCGCCGGGGATTTTGCCGCCCGTTTCCCTGACGCGCCCGTTCCCGTCCGGGTCTGCACCTCGCTTGTCGAGGCGATCACCGGCGCCGATGTGATCACCACAGCGACAGCCGCCCGCTCGGCCTTTCTTGCGGGCGCCGACCTTGAGCCGGGCCAACACCTGAACCTTGTCGGGGCGAGCCTCGCCGACATGCGCGAAGTCGATGACACTGCCGTCGCCCGAATGCTGATGTTCACGGATTCGCTCGATAGCTCTTCACGGGAATCCGGTGAAATCATGGAGGCACGGGCCGCCGGTGCCATCGGCGCGGCCTATCAAGTGACTGAGCTTGGCGCTGTGCTGGCCGGTGCTGCGACCGGCAGAACATCCGCCACCCAGATCACCGGCTACAAGTCCCATGGATTGATCGTTCAGGACCTCGCGGCGGCCTGGCATATCGCGCAAACACTGGCGTGAGATGTCGGACGTGAACCGCCTCCGGCACCTTGCCGTCAGGCAACATTGATCCTGCGGCCATGGGTCAACCCGCTGATCTTTTCGACGATCCCGTCGCTATCGATGCCATAGTGCCTGTAAAGGTCGGCAATCGCACCTGTCTGGCCGAAATGCTCGACCCCCAGTGGAATCGTCTTGTGACCCCCGACAGCGCCAAGCCAGGACAGCGTGGCCGGATGCCCGTCGATTACAGTCACCAGACTGCAATGGGGAGAGAGTTCACCCAGCAACCGCTCCACATGGCTTTGCGCATTTGCCTGCCCGCGTGCCCGCGCGCGCTGCGCAGCGGTCCAGCCGGCATTCAGCCGATCCGCCGAGGTGACTGCAAGAACGCCGACATCGCGCCGGTGTTCGGCCAATTCGCCCGCCGCCTTGATCGCCTCTGATGCAATGACCCCCTGATAGGCGATCACCACCTCGCAGTTTGGCCCCGGAGGCCGCAACCAATAGGCCCCGTCGACCGCGCCCTGCTGCCAAAGGTCATCCGCGCGTTTGCCCGGCTGCTCGATAGGGTTCGTCGAGAGCCGCAGATAGACCGAGCCGCCGGTCTCATCGCGCAGCCAGGTACGTTCGTCGGGGTCGCCTGACCCGTCCTTTTGCAAATAACCAAAGGCCCAGGCCATGATCTCGGCCAGCTCATCGGCAAAGGCGGGTTCAAAGGCGGCCAGACCATCCTGACTCATCCCGATCAGCGGGGTGCCGATGGACTGATGCGCGCCGCCTTCCGGTGCCAGCGTCACGCCGGAGGGGGTGCCAACCACCATGAACCGCGCGTCCTGGTAACAGGCATAGTTCAGCGCATCGAGGCCGCGGGCCACAAAGGGATCATAAAGCGTGCCAATCGGGATCAGGCGCTTGCCAAACAGCGAATGGGACAGGCCCGCAGCCCCCAGCAGCAGGAACAGATTGTTCTCTGCGATGCCCAGTTCGATGTGCTGCCCTTCCGGGGTGAATTCCCATTTCGCGGTGGAGGGGATGCGATGTTCGATAAAGGCATCGGTCTGTGCGGTGCGGGCAAAAAGCTTGCGGCGATTCACCCAGGGGCCCAGGTTGGTGGTACCGGTCACATCCGGCGACATGGTCACGATACGCTCGGCCAGCTTGCTGTCACCCTTGGACAGATCATCCAGAATCTTGCCAAAGGCCATCTGCGTCGAAATTTCCCGCTCGGAAGAAAACTGTATCGCCGGGACAGGCAGCACCGCGTCGTCATAGCGCCTGCGCCCCCGGGCAAAGAACGGCACCGTGTCGAGGAAGGATTGCAGGGCTGCCACATCTTCCACTGCGGCAAACTTCTCCCACTCCTGCCCTTGCGGCACGCCCATATGTGCCTGCCAACCTGCCATCTGGGCCTTGGTCATCAGACCGCCATGGTTGTCCTTGTGTCCGGCAATCGGTGTTCCCCAGCCCTTGATCGTATAGGCCAGGAAACAGGTGGGCCTTTCGTCGGTGACGCTTGCAAAAACCTCTGCCATGGTGGTCACGCAATTGCCGCCAAGGTTCTCCATCAGCGCGGCAAGCGCCTCGTCGTCACGCTTGTCGAGCAGGCGGGACACGGGCCCCTGATCGCCCAGGTCCTCCATCAGCCGTTTGCGCCAGACCGCGCCGCCCTGATAGGTCAGCGCCGAATATTGCTGGTTCGGGCAGGCGTCGATCCAGGCGCGCAGCGCATCGCCACCCTCCTCGGCAAATGCCGCGCGCTGCAGGGCACCGTATTTCACGCGGATCACGTTCCAGCCGAATGCCTCGAAAATCTTTTCGATCCGTTCGAACAGGCCCTCGCGAACCACGCCGTCCAGCGACTGGCGGTTATAGTCGATGATCCACCAACAATTGCGCAGGTCGTTCTTCCAGCCTTCCTGCAAGGCCTCGTAGATGTTGCCTTCGTCAAGTTCGGCATCGCCCACAAGCGCCACATGCCGTCCCTGGGTCAGCTCACCACCCCAGGACTTGGCGGTGATGTAATCCTGAACCAGCGCGCCAAAGGCCGTGATCGCCACACCCAACCCGACAGAACCCGTGGAATAATCCACATCATCCACGTCCTTGGTGCGGCTGGGATAGCTTTGCACACCCTGAAAGCCGCGAAAGTTCTGCATCTTTTCCAGCGTCTGGTTGCCCATCAGATATTGCATCGCATGAAAGACCGGCGAGGCATGCGGTTTGACCGCCACCCGGTCCTCGGGCCTGAGCGCGGAAAAGTAGAGCGCAGTCATGATCGACACCATCGAAGCCGAGCTTGCCTGATGCCCGCCCACCTTGATCCCGTCCTGTTTCGGGCGGATGTGATTGGCGTGATGGATCATCCAATGCGACAGCCACAGGAGACGATCCTCCAGTATTTTCAACGCGGTGGCTTGTTGTAACATTGTGCTTGCTCCGGGGCGACAGTTCGGGTTGCGTATCCACGCGATATTAGCACCACGGATATACCGTTTCTCACCTATTATTCATTTGATTATATGCTAGGTTGATCATTATCACCAATATTTGGCTATTCTCCGATGTTATCCACCAACCTGGACAGTTTCGACATCGAAATCCTGCACGAGCTGCAGCGCAACGGCCGTGCCACAATAAACGATCTTGCGGAAAAGATCGGCCTCAGCCCTTCGCCCGTCGCGCGGCGGTTGCGAAACCTTGAAAAGGCGGGGGTGATTACCGGCTATGCCGCCCTGATCGACGAGGCGGCGCTGGGTTTCGAATTTTCGGTTTTTGTCTCGGTCAAGCTGGACCGTCAGGTCGATGATGCCCTGGCCCGGTTCGAAACCGCTGTGCGCGGCTTTCCCGAAGTCGTTGACTGTTGGCTGATGACAGGCAATCGCGACTACCTCCTGCGCGTATCGACGCGCGGCCCGGCTGATTTCGAGCGGTTTCTGACCGGCAAATTCACCAAGGTTCCCGGCGTCGCTTCCATCGAAAGCTCGATTCCCCTGCGGCGTGTCAAAGCCGGGCTGTCACGCACGCTGGACCGGTAGCAGCCGCAGCGGCGGGTTAGAGCACCCGACCTTAAACCTGAAACACGAGCACCCTGCCGCGCCTGCGGCGCTACGGGGCCATTCGTGATACAGGGTGATTCAGATGTAAGGTCGGGCGCTTTAATCGCCCGACAGGGCAAAGGCCCAGCTTAGCGCGCGGTTCACCGCCACGGGCAATACGGACATATGGGTCTCGCCTGCATAAATCTCGAACCGGGTCGTGACCCCCCGCGCCGAGAGCGCTGCGGCCATCTCTTCCGCAGCGGCCACGGTGCGGGTCCTGGCCTTTTCCGCCATGCGCGTTTCGGCTTCGGGTCCATTGGCCTGAAACGGTGCCAGCGCATCACCTTCCCATTCGCCAGCCGAAAGATGCACCCGCAGTGGCCGACCATCGGCATCAAAGCGGTCCAGATGATCGAGGAGAAAGCTGTCTTCCCAGGTGATTGCCGGGCTTGCCGCAATCCAGCTGGCAAAGGCATCGGGGCGGGTAAACATCAGCCAGAGCGCGAACAACCCGCCAAAGGAATGGCCAAAGAGCGATTGCCGCTGGGGATCGAGCGGGGTCCGGCGCTCGACAAAGCAGCGCACGTCTTCCAGCAAGAACCGTGCCATCTCGGCGCCGCCGCCGGTCCTGACCTTGGGGCCATCGGGGGTGAAGGGCGGATAGACCTGCCCCGGTGGCGGCCCGAGGTCCCAGCTGCGGCGAAAGGAATCGTAAGCGTCATCGGTCGGATAACCCACTGCAATCAACACGCCCCAGCCAAGGTTGGTGCCAGTGGGCCAGAAGGCCTGCGCGCGCATCGCATCTACGGCTGTGCCAATCACGGCATTGCCATCCAGCAGCCATAGCGCCGGCCAGCCCGAGGCGGGTGCTTTGCCGGGTGGCACCCAAAGGAACACGCGACGGATATCGCCTGTCACGCGGTCCCTCAGATCAAACCATCGTGTCCCGCCTGATATGGCCAGACCTTCTGCCACTACGTTTTGCATCATGCTAAAGCTCCTGAGGTTGAAGGGGGGTCCGGCGGCGCAACGGTATGTCCGGCCAGACCCTTTCTATTCGCGTGGATAAACAACGGGTTTTTGAAAGACGGGGTCGCGGGCCACTTCCGCCTGCAAATCATAGAGCGCTGCAACCGTATCCGGTGTGATCACCTGCTCTGCCGGTCCCGCGCAGATCAGCTGGCCATCGCGCAGCCCCAGCAGATGATCGCAGAACCGCCCTGCAAGGGTCAGCTCGTGCAGCACCATGACAATGCTGCGCTGGCGTTCGTCCGCAAGCTGGCGCAGCAGGCGCAACAGCGACAGTTGATGCTGCAAGTCCAGAAAGGCGGTGGGTTCGTCCAGCAGGATCACCGGCGTGTCCTGCGCCAAGGCCAGGGCCAGCCAGACCCGCTGCCGCTGCCCGCCCGACAGGGCGCTCAGGCGGGTGGCGCGCAGATCGGACAGGCCCGTCGCCAACAGGGCGCTTTCGATGGCGTCATGATCCGCGTCAGACAAAGGACGGAACGCCTTGCGCCAGGGCGTGCGCCCCTTGGCGACCAGCCCGGCGACGCTCATATCCGGCACCAGCGGCGGGTTCTGGGGCAGATAGGCCATGGACTGCGCACGCTCGACCGCAGAAAGCCCGGCCAACGGACCGCCCTGAAACACGATCCGCCCTGAATCGGGTTGCTGCACACCGGCAAGACAGCGCAGCAATGTGGATTTTCCGCAGCCGTTCGGCCCGACAATGCCGGTCAGCCCGCCGTTGGGCAAAGCGCCCGAAAAGCCGTCATAGATCTGGCGGCCTCCCAGACGCAGCGACAGGTTTTCGATGCTAAAAAGGGAGTTGGTCATCATCGGGCCTCCTGACGGTCGCGCCACAGAAAGAAAATCAGATAGGGTGCGCCGATCACGCCCATGACCAGACCCGTCGGAAAGACGGCAACGGGGGCAATCAGGCGCGCCATCAGATCCGCCGCCACCAGCAAACAGGCGCCGGTCAGCGCGGCGGGCCATATGGCCGGTGCTTCGGCGCCGCTGATCGCGCGCGCCAATGGGGCGGCGACAAAGGCCACGAAACCGATGGGGCCAACGGCCAAAGTGCTGGCCGCTGTCAAGGCGGTGACAAGGCCGAGCACCAGAATCCGCATCCGTGACAGATCAACCCCGAGCGACGCCATCACGTCATCGCCCAGCCACAGCAATCCCAGCCGGTGCGCGCGCAGGGCAACCAGCGCCCCGCCTGCCAGCAACACCAGCCAGACCCAGCCCGCCGTCGCCAGATCGGCACGCGCCAGCGACCCTGAAAGCCAGATCATCGCGCGGGCGGCCTTGGCATCCGGTGCCAGCACCAAAAGAACCGTTGTGGCCGCCGCCGCCGTGGCACCGATCCCGATGCCGAAGAGCACAAAGGCCAGCGCCCCGCGCCCCTGTGCCAGCAGCGCCACGCAGACCACCGCAAGCGCCGAGCCACAGGCCGCCCCCGCCAGCAGCGGCAGGTCCATCAACAGCGCGATGGCAAAACCAAGCCCCGCCCCCTGCGTCAGCCCGATGATATCCGGCGTCGCCAGCGGATTGCGCGTCAGCCCCTGCATCAGCGCACCCGCCATTCCCAGCGCCATGCCGGCCCCGACCGCAATCAGCAGGCGCGGCAGGCGCAACCCGTAGATCAGGAAATCCTGCCGGTCCAACAGCCCCTGCACCAGCGCCACGGGGCCAAGCCAGTTGCGCCCGCCGGCCAGTGCCAGCCAGACCAGCACCAGCAGCAAGGCGGGCAAAAAAACGGCCCGCCTCATGACCGCACCCCTGCGCCGCGCGGCAGCAGCCGGGTCAGCACCATAACCAGCCCGAGACCTCCGAACATGGCCAGGATCAGACCGGCATCAATCTCGCCCGGGCGCACGATCACCCGCCCCGCCACATCGCTGGCCATCAACACCGCCGCGCCCAGTGGAACGCAATAGCCATAGGCCCGCCGCAACGCGGGCCCCGCCAACCCGCGCGCGACAAAGGGCACCAGCAGGCCCAGAAAGGCGATCGGCCCGACGATGGCCACCGATGCGCCGGACAAAACCGTGACCAGTGCCAGCGTCAGCGAGATGGTCACCCGTGGATTACGCCCCAGACTGTGGCTTTGATCCGCGCCCAGCGTCATCAGCGCCAGCCTGTTGCACAGGAAGATGCCTGCACCCAAAGCGCCGCAGATGGTCACCAGGGGCACAGCTTCTCCCCGTGACACAGGCGGTATCGCCCCTGAAATCCAGTGCAGATAGCGCGCCTGCGATTGCGCATCGGTCAGGATCAGCATCATCGCCAGCGACAGGCACAATGCCTCGATGGCAAGCCCCGCCAAAGGCAGGCGCAACGCGATGCCTTCGCTGCCCAGCCCGGCGTCGCCACCGGCCAGCAGCCACAACGCCAACCCCGCCAGACCGGCCCCGGCTATGGCCGATACCATCACCATCCCCGCACTGGCCGACGGCACGAATTGCGCTGTAGCCACGGCCATCAGCGCCGCCCCGGCATTGATGCCGGTGATGCCGGGATCGGCCAGCGGGTTGCCCGTCAGGCTTTGCAACATCAGCCCCGACACCGCCAGTGCCGCGCCCACTGTCATGGCACAGAGGGCGCGAAATCCGCGCCCCGACAGCAATCCTGCATCGCCGTGCAACAGCGCCTCGGCCGACATCTGCGCCGTGCCGAACCGCAAGGCGCAGATAAGCGCCAGCGCAAAAACACTCCACAACAACAGGTTCATATACAGGGGGCGCAGCGGGGCCATGGTTTTCCATCAACATCAGAGGGTGTTGGCGGGCACAGGGCTGGCTGTGCTGCAGATAGCCCCGGAAACCCTGCTCCTGCAACCCCTGCCAATGGCTTGACAGCGCAACGGAGCTCATGGAATGTCCGCGCACCCAGCAGACGCCAGGTGCCAAGCATCCCGACCCGAGGAGAGTTTGATGCGCACCTTACTGCTGTTCTGCCTGTTCATGATCACCGTGCCTGCGCTGGCAGAGCCGGTCGAGATCACCCACCGTTTCGGCACCACCCGCATTGACGCGCCACCCCAGCGGATCGTCTCGGTTGGCTATCACGAGCAGGATTTTCTCTATGCCCTGGGCCTTGCGCCGGTGGGGGTTCACGAATGGTTCGGCGCGCGCGCCTTTGCCACCTGGATCTGGGCGGATGCCGCGCGCAAGGCTGTCGGTGCAGAACCGCAGGTGCAGCGCGGGTTCGAGATTGATCTGGAATGGGTCTGGCAATTGCAGCCCGATCTGATTGTAGCCAGCTTTGCACCGATGGACGCGGCCACCTATGCGCAACTGTCGCGCATCGCGCCCGTGGTCGGCCCGCCGGAAGGTTTCTCCGACTGGGGCGCGCCCTGGCAGGAAGAACTGCGCCTGATTGCCCGCGCCACGGGCCGAAAGGACCGCGCCGAAACGGTGATTGCGGATGTTGACGCCGTGCTGGCCGACACCCGCGCCCAATACCCGGCCTTTGACGGGGCCAGCGTGGCGGTGGCCCATGTCGCGGGCACCAAGCTGGTGGGATATGGCCCTGCAGACGGCGCCAACCGCTTCATGGCCGACCTGGGGTTTGAGATACCTGCGGAATTCGAAACCCTGGCAAGTGCTGCGGGCAACTTTTCGGTCAGCCTGGAACGGATCGACCTGTTTGACCGCGATCTGGCGCTGTGGCTGGGCGATACAGCGGGGCGAGAGCTGATCGAGGCGCTGCCCGCCTATCAGGCCAGCGCGCTTGCGCAATCGGGCCGGTCGGTCTGGGCCGATGAAGACGAAACCGGCGCGATGAGTTTTCAGACACCGCTGTCGATCCCCTGGGCCGCACAGCGCCTTGCCCCAAAATTTCAACGCGCGCTGCAAGGGGAAAAAGCGGATTGACACCCGCAATCAGAGCCGTAGGTTGCGCCCACCCAGGTCGCTCCCAGGTGAGTGCTGATCTCTTCATCAGCATATTGCGCATCTTGCATGCGCCGCTTGACAGGACCCGAGATGACAGATTTCCCCGCCCCCCGTTTCCCCCGCATATCGCTGAATGGCATTCTGGCAGGCTGCACGGCGCTGACCTGCATTGCATTGGCGGCGCAGACCGCGCAGGCGCAGGATGGCGATGCGGTGCAATTGCCCTCGATCCTGTTGCGTTACGAACTGGATTATTCGGGCCGGGTAGACGGATATCTGGCGCCTGCCACCGAAACCGGGGTGAAATCCGGCGTGCCGCTCAGCGAAGTTCCCCAGTCGATATCCGTTGTCACCTCGACCGAGCTTGAGACCCGCGCACCCGACGAGGTCGAAGACGCAATTGCCTATGTCCCGGGGATCAACCCCTCGACCTGGGGCACCGACGACCGGTTCGATCAGTTTTCGATCCGTGGCTTCGACATGGGCACAAATGCACTCTACCGCGACGGGCTGCCGCAGAAGGCGCTGAGCTTTTCGGGCTTTACGACCGATCCCTTCATGATCGACCGGGTCGACGTGCTGCGCGGCCCGGCTGGTGTTCTGTACGGGTCGAACGATGCCGGCGGCATGGTCAATCTGGTGACCAAACGGCCGGTCTTTGACCGGCTGGCGGAAGGGCGGCTGAGCTATGGCAGCAATAACACTGCCGAGGCCGGTTTCGACTGGTCCGATACAATCAGCGCCGATGGCACCATGGCCGCGCGCGTCACCGGCCTGCTGCGCAATGGCGAAACCGAGATCGACGGTTCGGACAATGACCGCGCGTTCCTGGCGGGCGGGTTCACCTGGGCGCCGTCGGATAACACCACCCTTACCCTGCTGGGCCACGTTCAGCAGGACGCCAGGACACCGCTGATCTTCTCGCCGATCGCAGGAGAAGACTTTGACCCCGCCTTTGGCTCGCTGCCCGCTGATTTTGCCTATCGGCAATCGGACTACAACCACTTCGAGACCACCCAGGAATCACTTGGCTGGGAGCTGAGCCATCAGTTTGGAGAAGGCTTCCTCTTTAACCAACGCGTCCGTTTCGCCCATCAGACCACCGATTACGCACATCTTGATTACAGCTATGCGGATGCCGCGGGCCTGCACTATTACGCGTTCCGGAACGACGAAGACGCCAGAACCTTTGGCATCGACAACAACGTGAAATGGGACAGCCAGCTGTTCGGGGCGGACAACAGCCTGATTGCCGGCGTCGACTATCAATACAGCCGCGCCAATGTCACACAATTCTACGACGGCACCATCTATACCCTGCCCTACGGCAATCCGGTCTTTGACTTTCCCGTGGCCGATCCGGCGTTGTCGTCGCGCGACCGCAGTGTTTACGAAGAAACCGGCGTCTACCTTCAGGACCACATGAAGTTTGCCAATGGCACCGCGCTTACCGCCGGGCTGCGCTACAGCCGGTTCGAAAACGAAGCCACCGACCTGTTGTCCGGCACCACCAGCAGCCAAAGCGACAGCGCGGCAACAGGCATGATCGGCATCACCCACGAATTCGCCAATGGCCTGACGCCCTATCTGGGCTATTCCGAAGGCTTTATCCAGAACGTCGGCACAACGATCACTGGCCAGACCCTGGATCCGTCGAAAAGCCGGCAGTGGGAAGCAGGTCTGCGCTATCAACCGACGAACGATCTTATGTTCAGCGCCTCTGTCTTTGATCTGCGCAAGACAAATGTGAAAGATTACGACCTTTCAGACCCGACCTTCTCAAGCTTTACACAGGTGGGCGAAGTCCGCTCCAAAGGGCTTGAGCTTGAAGCGCGGGGCCGGCTGGCCGCCCATACCCAGGGCATTCTGAGCTATAGCTACCTCGACTCCGAAATCACCAGGTCCTCGGACCCGTCCAAGCTCGGTAATGCCAATGCGATGGCCCCGATGCATCAGCTGTCGCTCTGGCTGGATTACGATGCTTCGGCGCTTGTTCAGGGTCTGAGCCTTGGCGCGGGTATCCGCTATGTTTCGGAGTCCTACTCGACACAGAACAACCTGCGGATCACGCCCAGCCACACCGTGGCGGACATGGCGGTGACCTATGCCACAAGAAACTTTGACATCAACCTGAACGTCAGCAACCTGTTTGACCGTGACTACTTTGGCGTCTGCTATGACGGCTATGGCTGCGCCAAAGGTGAGGGCCGGACGATCAAGGTTTCAATCAGCCGACAGTTCTGAGTTCGATGGCGCAGGGCCGGGCCGTTGACCCCGGCCCGCCTCCGGATGCTTTCATGACCGCGACATGCCCTGAGCATACCAGGTCAATCTGTTGGCCAGGATGCCAACCGAGACATGCAGGATCACGGTCAGACATGCGAGCACGATGAGACTGGCAAACATCAGGTCAATCTTCGCCCGGCCATTGGCAAGCAGCATCAAATAGCCAAGCCCCCGGGAGGCCCCGACCCATTCGCCGATCACCGCCCCGATCGGCGCATAGACCGCGGCAAGCCGCAGACCGGTGCCAAGACTGGGAAGTGCTTGGGGTATTTGAATGTGCCGCATGAAATGCCAGGTGCCGGCGCGCATCGAAACCGACAGATCGCGGTATCCGGCATCTATGCGCGTCAGCCCGTCATGGAAGGCGGAGGTGACAGGAAAGTAGATGATCAGCACCGCCATGACGATTTTCGATCCCATGCCATAACCGAACCAGAGCGTCAGCAAGGGGGCCAGTGCAAAAACCGGCACGGCCTGGGTGAAGACAAGAATGGGCAGCATCAGCCGTTCGGCGGTCTTTGAGATCGCCAGCTGAATGGCTGTTGCAACACCAAGTACCGTGCCGATCAGCAACCCAAGCATGACCTCGATTGCCGTGATCCATGCATTTTCGGCGATTATCACACGGCTCTTGTATGCGGCCTGTGCGACCCGCCAGGGCGACGGCAGGATGAAATGGGGGGCGCCGGTGGCAACGACCAGCACCTGCCACAGGCCCAGCCCGATCACCAGAGCCAGCAGGGTATCGCGCAGCTTCATGCGGCCATACCACGCAAATGGGCAAGCAACCGGGCCTGACAGGCGAGCGTTTCGGCGGCGTTGATCTCTCTCAATGCGGCAGTTGCAGGGGGTGGCCAGTTTTGCGTCCCTTGCGCCGACATGACGGTAATCTGGTCCGCCAGACGGGCGGCCTCGGCGGGATCGTGGGTGATCAGCAAAACGGTGCGGCCCCTGAGAACTTCCGCCGCCAGTTCCTGCATGTCGGCGCGTGTGCCGGCATCAAGCGCCGAAAACGGCTCGTCCAGAAAGACGATGGGCCGATCCTCGAACAAGCTGCGCGCGAGGGCCGCGCGTTGCCGCATCCCGCCGGACAGGGAGGCGGGTTTCTGGCCTGCATGGTCTGACAACCCGACCCGGTGCAGAAGATCGCGGGCACGCCCGATGTTCGGGGTCGTGCCCCGCAACCGCGCACCGATACAGACATTGTCCAGCACCGAGAGCCAGGGCAGCAACAGATCCGACTGCGCCATATAGCTGATACGCCCTGCCAATGGCATGCCATCCGTGGCCGCGATTGAGCCGTTGAATGTGCCGCCCGTCTCAAGATCGAGGATCAGCCGCAGGATCGTCGATTTGCCGACACCCGACCGACCCAAGAGACAGGTCCATTGTGCACCGGGGATCTGCAGGTCGGTGTCAAACAGAACCCGGTCGCCGATCCGGTGCTGGCCCTTCAACATGATCCCCGGTGCCTTGGTCATGCGCCGTCCAGACCCATTTGCCAGAACCCGACCTCCAGTTTTGTCGCCTTGGTAAACCGGTCCTGCAGCGCCGCGGCCCGCGGCGATTGGGGCAGATCACCGACCCGGCGCGCCACGGCAGCGTCGATCATCGCGCCGACCCTGGCGCATACCGCCTGATACTCGGGGTCCGCATAGGTTGCGATCCATGCGGCATAGGGTGTGTTCGGGGCTTTGCTGCCCGCCAACCGCAAGCCGATTTCACCGTAGCCCATGACACAAGGGGCCAATGCCGCCATGAGATCCAGAAAGTCGCCCTGAACGCCGGCATCCATCACAAAGCGGGTATAGGCCAGGTTTTCGACAGCTTCCGGCGCGGCAAACAAGGTGGCCTCGTCAATCCCTTCGGCCGCGCAAGTCTCAACATGCAGCGACATCTCGTGATTGACCAATGCGTCAACCGTGCGGGCGCAGATTTTCATTTCCTCAAGCGTTTCCGCTTTGACCACAGCCAGCGACCACGCGCGGGCATAATGGACCAGATACACATAATCCTGGATCAGGTAATGGAGGAACGCGGTACGCGGCAGGGTGCCATCGCCCAGGCCCTCGACGAATGCGTGATGCGTGTACGCCTGCCACGCAGCAGCGCTCCCCGCGCGCCAATGCGCGAATGTCTTGCCATAATCCGGTGCCATCAGTTCGCCGTCACGTCGATGGCGATGCGGGACACGGGGTTTTGCGACGGGATCAGCCCGGCCTCATGCAAGAAGGCCTCGAACCTGGCATACCGACCCTCATCCATGGCAGTTGGGCGCAGGGCAAAACGTGGCAATGTATCAACCCAGGCCCTGGCGTTCAGCTCGTCCTGCAACTCGGCCGAGGTGCCGGAAAAGATTTCCCAGCTCTTCTCGGGATTGTTCACCATGTATTGCGTCGCCTTTTCGGTCGCGGCCAGAAAGCGGGCAATCCTGTCTTTGTCCATCGTCTCGGAGTTGGCGACATAGATAAGCTCATCGTAGGAAGGTAGGCCCTCTTCCTCAACGAAAAAGCAATTGCCCCCGACGCCTTCGATTTCCATCTGATTGAGTTCAAAGTTGCGATAGGCACCGATGACCGCATCGACCTGACCAGACATCAGGGAGGGGGACATCGACCAGTTTACATTGACCATCTCCACATCTTCCAGGGACAGCCCATGGTGGCGCAGGATTGTCCCCAGCACCGCCTCTTCGACCCCGCCGACGGAATAACCAACCTTTTTGCCTGCCAGGTCAGCAGGGGTCCGGATTGGCCCGTCCGCGAGGGTCAGAAGGCAGTTCAGCGGTGTGGCGACCAGGGTGCCGACACGTTGCAACGGCAGGCCTTCATGTATCTGCAGGTGAAGCTGCGGTTGATAGGACACCGCCAGATCGGCCTGTCCGGCCGCCACCAGCTTTGGCGGATCGGACGGATCGGCTGGGGCGATGATTGCAACTTCAAGATCCTGTTCCGCGAAATATCCCAGTTCCTGTGCCAGAATGATCGGTCCGTGATCTGGATTGATGAACCAATCGAGCAGCACGCTCATCTCATCGGCGGCCATCAGGGGAGAGGCCGCAAAGGAAAGTGCGGCAGTCAAATGGGTCAGTTTCATATCGGTTATCTTCCTGTTGGCGGGCTGTCGCCCATTGCGATTAAGGTGATGTCGCCGCCCCAATAGGAGCGAAGATGACGGGCGGCCTGCCAGGCGCGCAAACCGGTTCGGCAGGCAAAGACCGCGCGCTGACCGGCGGTCGGCGTTGGCCGTTGATCGGCGAATTGCGCCACGGTGAGGCGCCGCGCATCTGTGGTGACCGGGATCACGGCTTCATCCGCGCCGCGCAGCTCGACAACAAAATCGCCGCCGCTCACCTCGGAGGCGGCGACGAAGGTGAAATCCGCTACAGGGTCCGGTGCGGTGTCAAACCGGAACCCGCTGGATCGGAAATTCTGCATGTCAAAGCGGATCAGCTGGCCCAATGGGGATGGTGTCTGGCCGATCAGATATGCCAGGGCCATCTGTGCCTGAGCGGCCCCGATCATGCCGACAACGGGGCCCATGACCCCGGCAGTGGCACAACTTTCCGCGCGGTCAGGCAGGTCAGGAAACACGGCACGCAAGGAGGGTGCCGTTTGGCAAAAGCCGCCCACATAGCCGCCCAGTCGCAAGACAGATGCGCTGATCAGGGGGACGCCCAGTGCCTTGCAGGTATCGGACAGGACATAACTGGTGGCAAAACTGTCGGCGCAATCCAGAACAAGCGTGGCCCGGGACACCATTGAAGCCGCATTCGCGGGGTCCAGCGGAGCCACGACAGTGTCGATTGCGCAGGCCCCGTTCAACGCCCGCAGGGTTTCGGCGGCGACAGAGACCTTGGCCTGACCGACGTCCGCCTCGCGGAACAGGGTCTGCCGGTGGAGGTTGGACAGCGAAACCAGGTCACCATCCACCAGGGTCAGCCGCCCCACCCCTGCGCCAGCCAGATATTGCAATACCGGTGCCCCCAGGCCGCCGACACCCACCACAAGGACATGTGCGGCCTGGATTTCCCCCTGCCCCGCAAGACCCACTTCGGGCAGGCAGATCTGACGCGCATATCGGCTCATCTTGTCGCCCTCAACCAGGCGCGGACACGCTCCTCGGGGTTTTCGTTCAAGGTGATGTCGGTGACAGCGGCGACCACATCGGCGCCTGCCTCGAATGCCCCCGGCGCGCGGTCGACCGACATGCCGCCGATTGCGATCAAGGGTGTCTTCCCGATCAACCCGCGCCAGGTGGTCAGCTTTGCAAGACCCTGTTCATGCCATTTCATTTTCTTCAGGATCGTCGGATAGATCGGACCCAGGGCGACATAATCAGGGGCCAGCGCCATCGCGCGCGCCAGTTCTGCCCTGTCATGGGTGCTGATCCCCAGCCGCAGCTTTGCGGCGCGGATGGCAGCCATGTCTGCGTCATCCAGGTCTTCCTGCCCCAGGTGGATGTAATCGCAACCGGCATCAATTGCGGCCTGCCAGTAATCGTTGACGATCAAGGTGCAGCCATGCGCCACGCAGATCCGTTTCGCACGCTGGATATGGTCGCCTATCACATCCGGCGCTGCGTCCTTGATCCGCAATTGCACCAGTTTGATGCCAAGCGGAACAAGCCGTTCGATCCAGTCCGCACTGTCGAAAATCGGATAAAAGCGATCCAATGTCATTCGAGGAACGCCTTTCCGATCACCGGGGTCGACGGGGCCGCCATGTCACGCGGGCCCATCGGGTCGGCGGCATGGGCCAGATGTCCGGCCCGGATCGCTCTTGCAAAAGCCTCTGCCATGGCGGCTGGGTCACCTGCCTTGGCCACGGCTGTGTTCAGCAGGACTGCGTCAAAGCCCATCTCCATCGCGGCGGCGGCATGGGACGGCAGGCCAAGGCCCGCATCAATGACCAATGGCACATCCGGGAAATGGGCGCGCATGGCGCGCAGGCCAAAGACATTGTTCAGCCCGAGCCCCGACCCGATCGGCGCACCCCACGGCATCAGCACCTCGCAACCCGCGTGCAGCAGCCTGTCGGCCACGACCAGATCCTCCGTAGTATAGGGAAAGACCTGAAACCCGTCCTCGGACAGAATGCGCGCGGCCTCGACAAGGCCAAAGACATCGGGCTGCAAGGTGTCTTCTTCGCCGATGACTTCCAGCTTGATCCACCTGGTATCAAACACTTCACGCGCCATATGTGCAGTTGTCACCGCCTCTTTGACACTGTGGCACCCGGCGGTATTGGGCAGGATGTGCACGCCAAGTTGGCGAATGAGCTGCCAGAAGTCCTGACCGGCGCGGTCCTGACCGCTTTCACGGCGCAAGGACACGGTCGCCACGCCGGCGCCGCTGCGTTTGAAGGCATCCGCCAGGATTGCAGGGGACGGATATTGTGCGGTTCCCAGCATCAGGCCATTGGGCAATGTCGTGCCGTAAAAATCTGACATGGCCTAGCCCCCCTGCATCGGGGCAAGGACCTCAACCGCATCCCCCGGCGAAAGCGCATGATCCGGGCGGGCCGGTGCGGGCACAAATTCGCCGTTTACGGCAGTGGCAACTTTGGCATCGCCAAAGCCTTCGGCCAAAAGCAGATCGGCCAGGGTCGCAACCTGCGCGTCGATCGGGGCCCCGTTAAGCAGCAGTTTCATCCATCACCTCAGGCGTTTTGTTGTCAATGATCAGATCGGCCACCATCCGCGCCAGCGCCGGAGCCAGAAGAAAGCCGTGCCGGAACAGGCCGTTGGCCCGGATCAGGTTTCCGTTGCGCCGGATGCGCGGCAGGTTGTCGGGAAAGGCAGGACGGCTATCAACGCCGATTTCCAGCACCTCGGCCTCCCCGAAGGCGGGGTTCAGCGCATAGGCGGCGCTGAGCAGTTCCAACAGGGCACGCGCGGTGACATGCTTGCCTGCCTGCCCTTCGATCATCGTCGCACCCAGCATGAAAACACCGTCGCCACGGGGCACCAGATACAGCGGAACCCGGGGATGCAGCAGCCGGATCGGGCGCGATATGCTGACATCGGGGCAGGACAGAACCAGCATTTCGCCTTTGACACCGCGCAGGTCACCCAGTCTGTCCCTGGCCTGATATCCCCGGCAATCGATGGTCAGGCCGCGTTGTGCATATCTGTCGGGGTCGGCATCTTCCTGAACAAATACCGCACCATCCGCCAGGAGACTGGCGCGTAATCGGGCAAGTGCGCGGCGGGGGGCAAGATGGGCTTCGCTCTCAAAGAACAATCCCTTGGTAAATCTTCCACCCAGATCGGGTTCCAGGTCTGAAATCTCTGCTCCGCTCACCTGGCGAAATCCGGTGGTGCGCCGGGCGAAGCGGGCAAGATCGGCTGTGTCGCGCATCGACGATACGACAAGCGAGCCGCACCGGTGGACTGCGCCGGTCTTGGCCTCCCACCAGTCTGCGGCTTCGCGTCCCAGCCTGACAACGGGTTCCTCGGCGCTTTCGCCTTCGCAGAACGGGGCAAGCATGCCGCCCGCCCACCAGGAACAGGCATGGGGGCCAATATCCTTGTGCCGGTCCACCAAGACCACACCGACCCCGCAATCCAGCAGTGTCCGCGCGACGCAAAGACCGGCAACGCCGCCCCCTATGATCGTGACTTCGGTCATTTCCATTGACCATGGAAGTGATGAACGGGGCCATGACCCTTTCCGATGTGCAGGGTATCGGCGGCCCTGATCGCCGCATGAAGATATCCGTGCGCCGCTTTCACGGCATCCTCAAGGTCGCGCCCCTGTGCAAGATAGGCTGCAATCGCGGCGGAATAGGTGCATCCCGTGCCATGGGTGTTGCGCGTGTCGATCCGGGGCGTGGCAAACGTCGCGACCAGGCCGCTTTCATTGACCAGCACATCGGTGCAGGTGCCGCCAACGCCATGCCCGCCTTTCATCAATACGTTCCTTGGCCCCAACCCGACCAGCCGTTGCCCTTGTTGCACCATCTCTTCGAGCGTGGTGGCGGCGGTTGTGCCCAGCAACCGCGCGGCCTCCGGCAAATTCGGGGTGAGCAGGCCAGCCTGCGGCAGGATCTGCGTGATCAGGGCCGCCACGGCGGCATCCTGCAACAGCGCATCACCCGATTTCGCGATCATCACCGGATCAACGACACTCAACCCGTCAAACAAAGCCAGGCGTTCCGCGGTGGCCGCAACGATCGGTACGGAGAACAACATCCCCAGTTTGATCACATCGACATCCAGATCCGACAGGACCGCGTCGATCTGCGCGGCAACAACATCGGCGGGGATCTCATGCACCGCTGTCACGCCTGTTGTGTTCTGGGCGGTCACCGCGGTGATGACACTCGCGCCATAGGCCCCGGTTGCCGAGATCGCCTTGATGTCCGCCTGAATGCCGGCCCCACCGCCACTGTCAGAGCCGGCAATGGTCAGGACAATCGGTGTGTGGTTCGTCACGGGCACGTCTCCAGGGTACGGGCGTGCCAACGCAAGAATGAGTTTTGTGCGATCTGTTTCGCACAATCTACCCGTTCCCTACGCCGGTATGACCCGGATCAGGTTCGACGGGTCGGTGCATGCACCTCTCAGCCCGGATGGGCCCCCCGACGGATGATTTCGTTATCGCTTCGTCGTCGCTGACGGGCGAAGCAATGCAATTCTGTGACATGGGTAGGACAGGATGTCGCGAACTTCAACAGCCGATTTTCCGGCCCCTCAGATCGCCGCGCACGGCACTTCAGCGCCCGCGCGCACCGGCCCGAAGCAACGTATCGCGCAGCACATCGAAAAACGCGCGCAGGTGGGGCTGGCGCAGGGTCTGCGGGCGGGTGACCAGAAACACATCCATCGGCGGCAGGTCTGCCGCACCGAAAGGCTGCACCAGACCCGCCGCCAGCAGATCAGGCAGAACCGCCGCACCGTATCCGCTGGCGCAGGCCTGAAGCTGGGCCGAGAAGGAGGAGACCCGGAAACGCGAGGATACAAAGCCTGCTGCCCGTGCCGCGCGCAGATGGGGGGTCTGATCAAAGGGCGGCGAAAGGTCGATCATCGCGGCATCGCCCGGCCCGGCATTGGCAGGCAGGCGGCTGGCATATTCGGGCGCGCAATAGACGCCATAGGAAAGCGACGCGACCTTGTTGTAAATCAGCGATGGTTCGCCCAGGTGAATGGTGCGGACCGCGATATCGACACTGCCGCGCGCGACCTTTGTCAGGGTCGCATCCACCAAAAGATCGACACTGCATCGCGGATGCAGATCGATATAGCGGTCAATTGCCTGCGTCAGCACGGGCACGAAGCCGTCGCCTGCTGTGACCGTCACACCGCCGGACAATTCGCCGTTGCTGCTGACGGTCTGTTGTTGCAGATCGCGTTCAAGCCGCTCTGCAGTGGCGGTCAAAGCGGCCCCCCTTGCAGTCAGGCGCAGGCCCTCGACGCTGCGCTCGACCACGGGTTCGCCGATCTCTTCCTCCAGCCGGGTGATGCGCCGCGACAGGGTCGAGGCCGCCATGCCCAGAACCTGGCCGGCCTGCAGGAAACTGCCCCGCCGCGAGATGGCCAGAAGTACGCGAAGATCATCCCAATCGGTCATGGTTCATTTTGCATGCACGCAAAACGATTGTCCATTGCTGTGTGTTCTTGGAATGCGCTGCCCGTCGTAGATTGGACCAGCAAAGGAGACACAGATGCAAATCCCATTCAATTTTACCGACCGCGCCACCAAGGCATTCAACACACGTGACCTTGACGCGCTGCTTGCCTTGATGTCGGAAGATTTCCACTTCGTCGATCCGATGACCGAAACCCGTGGCCGCGAGGAGACCCGCATACGCGAACAGGCCTTGTTCGATGCCTTTCCCGATGTGAAGGTCCAGATGTCACCCGTTGTCTGGAACAACCGGCATCTGGCAATGACCGCCGAATTCACCGGCACATTCACAGGGCCTTTCGCCATGGGGGGTCACATGATCCAGCCAAGCGGTATGCCCTTCCGGTTCCGCTTTGCCGGGTTCTTCACCTTCAACGAGGAACATGCGACCCACGAAGAGGTGTTTTACGACCGTATTGCCCTGATGCAGGCCCTTGGCCAGGACCTGGGCTGAGATGGTGGGACGCGACACAAAAGTTGCCTTTGTCACCGGGGCGACCGGGCTCTTGGGCAACAATCTGGTCCGCGCGCTGCTGGCAGAGGGGGTTCAGGTGCGGGGTCTGGCCCGCTCGGCCGGGAAGGCGCGGCAGCAATTCGGGGCGTTGGAGGGGCTCGACATCGTCGAAGGCGACATGCAGGACATACCGGGGTTCGCTGGGGCCCTGGCAGGCTGCGACACGCTGTTCCACACCGCGGCCTACTTCCGCGACAGCTACTACGGGGGCAGGCACTGGGAGATGCTGAAGGCGATCAACGTCGATGCGACCGGGCAGCTTCTGACGGCGGCGCATGAGGCCGGTATCCGCCAGATCGTGCATACCAGTTCCATTGCCGTGGTGGACGGCAAAAAGGGACAGGTGGTGGACGAAACCATGAAACGGCCCGCCAAGGGTGCGGATGATTATTACCGGTCCAAGATCCTGTCGGACCAGATTGTCATGGAACATCTGGAGAAACATGCCGACACTTTCGGCGTTTTCGTCATGCCCGGCTGGATGCACGGACCGGGTGACCGGGGGCCAACTGCAGCAGGGCAATTCACCCTGGACTTCATGCAGGGCAAGCTGCCCGGCATCCCGCCTGCCACCTTTGCCTTTGTCGATGCGCGCGACGTGGCCCAGGCCGAGATCCGCGCGCTGCGGCAAGGCCGCAGGGGCGAGCAATATCTGGCCGCCGGGCGACATGTGGCGATGGCAGAGCTGATGCAGCTTTACGAAAAGACCACCGGCGTTGCCGCGCCAAAGCGGCGGATTCCGGCAGCCGCCCTCTGGCTGATCGCGGGCCTTCAAGAGGGCGTGGCCCGCCTGACCGGTCGCCCCGCGCTGCTGAGCCTCGCTGCGGTGCGCAACATGCGCAAGGAATTTGACCACAGCCGTTTTGATCCGGCCAAGTCGCGCTCGGAACTGGGGCTGTCGTTCCGCCCGACGGCGCAGACCATTGCCGACGAAGTCGCCTGGTACCGGGACAATGGCATGCTGCCTGCCGGTTCCAGGCGCGCGCGCCGGGCATGAGCGGGCGCACCCGGAACACGGCTGTTTTGCTCAGGGCTGGGCCATCGCCTGCGCCACCGCGCTGGCAATTGTCAAAGCGTCCTGCGGCTCTGCCACCAGTTCAACAAGATCGGTGTTTTCGACCGCAAGGTATCCGGCGGTAGCGGCGGAAGCGATGGACATCAGCATCGGGGCCTGGAAGGGGAGCAACGGCATCTGCCCAAGCAGCTCCCGCTCTGCCTCGAAGGTATTCGGGACATATGGAACGCCGAGGGTCCCGGCGATCTCCGCCGCCGAAATCGCCGCCGTCCCGGCAAGCTCGTAGCTGCGGCCGACATGGGCATCCGGCGCCTTGAGCACGCTCACCGCAGCGGCGGCCAGATCATTGCGCGCAACGGCAGAGATGCCCCCGTTCCCGAATGGCGTGGTGATCTTCCCGCCGCGCGGGGCCACAAGCGCGCCGACCAGTTCGGCGTAAAGTCCGTTACGCAGAATGGTCCATTTCATCCCGCTGGCCTGCAGCGCGCGCTCGGTCCAGCGGTGCGCAAGTGCAAAGCCGAGATGCGCACCACTGGCGTGCAGACTGCTGTAGATGACATGGCCGACACCCTGCGCACGCGCCGCTTCCACCACGGCGCCGTGACGGCGCATGACGACATCGTCCTCGGCATAGCCGGCCGAGGTCAGGAAAAGCGTGTCGACACCGGAAAAATCCAGTGTTTCGGGGTGGTCGAAATCCATTTGCCTGTCGGCGTCCGGCGCGCGGCTTGCGGTCCGCAGGTCCAACCCTGCCTCACCGGCCTGGCGTGCGATTTGCGAGGCGAGTTGCCCCGAGCTGCCGGTAATCAGTATCATGATGCTTCCTTTCCGTGTTGGTTCCCGGCTAACCTAGGGAGGCCATCAGGGGCACGTAAGGAGGCACTTGGATGTCGGTTACGAACACGGTTGTGCGCAGGGCATCGTTGGAATCCTGCGGGTCGGACGACCACGAAGATTGCGGGCTGGAGCTGATCCTGGTCCGGTTGGGCGAGCAATGGACGGTCAGGGTCCTGGCGGAACTGGCAGGCGGACCGCTGCGCTACCGGGTGCTTGAACGGGCGCTGGATGGCATTTCCCAGCGGATGCTGACCCTGACCCTGCGGCGCCTGGAACGTGACGGTCATCTGCTGCGGCATGTCGAGCCGACCGTGCCGCCCAAGGTCACCTATGAACTGACGGAACTGGGCCATGCCTTTGCGGCGCAGGTCGCGACGCTGGTGGATTGGAGCCGGCAGCACAAGGAGGCGATCAATGCTGCCCAGGATACATTTGACGCGTCGGGACGGGACTGACCGGCAGCCCGTCTGGCGCCCTGCCCCCTCCATTTCCACAGGCTGAACCAGCGCGCCACACCGGTTCCGGGCGGAGTTGGCTGAAAGTTGGTTTATTGCTGACGCGTTGGATATGCACATGTGAAATGCATAACGCCCAATCCATAGGCAGAGTGCTGAAAAGCGGCCCGGATCGGTTGAATTCAAATTGCGTCGCATTCCTCTGCGTGATGACGTCCGGCCCATGCAGCGGATTCTCAAGATCATCATCGTTGAAACAGACCCCTCGCGCGCCGCGTTGATCGAGGAAAGCCTCGCGCATGCGGGGCAGTACGAATTGCTAACGATCACCGATATGTCCCGGCTGACGGCGGCGATTGCGGATCATAATCCGGATATCATCCTGATCGACCTGGACAATCCCTCCCGCGACTCGCTTGAGGAACTGAGGCTCGCCTCGGCCCCGCTGGAGCGCCCGGTGGCCTTGTTCGTTGATCAAAGCGACGCAAACCTGACCAAACTCGCGATAGAGGCGGGTGTTTCCGCCTATGTCGTCGACGGGTTGCGCGCGGATCGGCTGAAACCGATCATTGATGCCGCTGTGGCCCGCTTCACCATGTTCCGCCAGATGCGCAACGAATTGGCGACCACCAAACGCGCCCTGGAAGAACGCAAGGTGATCGACCGGGCCAAGGGCTTGCTGATGAAGGCCCGGGGCATTGACGAACAAGCCGCCTATGACCTGTTGCGGCGCGCGGCGATGGATCAGGGCCGCAAGGTCTATGACGTTGCCGAGGCGCTGGTGACCACTGCCGGGCTTTTGTCATGACCGCGAAGCTGCCCGTCGCATTCTTGCCGCTGATCGACGCCGCGCCGCTGATCGTTGCGGTCGAGCTGGGCTTTGACAGGGACGAAGGGATCGCCCTGGACCTGCGGCGGGCGCATTCTTGGTCCAGCCTGCGCGATATGGTGTCCTTTGGTCAGGTCACGGCAGCGCAGATGCTGGCACCGATGCCGGTGGCGACGGCGCTGGGGCTGGTTGGCACCGGTGCGGCGCTTGCCAGCGTTGCGGTTCTGTCCACCAATGGCGAGGTCATCGGTGTCAGCAACGCCATGGCGCAGCGCATCCGCGACACCGGATACAGCTTTGCCACAGGATTTGGCGATGCCCGCGCCGCCGGACAGGCGCTGATCGCTGCGGCGGACGGGCCGCTCCGGATCGGCGTGCCCTTTCCTTTTTCGATGCATGCAGAGCTTTTGTACCATTGGCTGACCGCACTGGGCCTGCCCGCCCCCGCCGCCGTCGACATCCGTACAGTGCCACCACCGCTGATGGCCAGTGCCCTTGCGGCGGGCGAGCTGGACGCCTTTTGCGTGGGTGAACCCTGGGGGTCGATGGCGGTTGAAACCAATGCGGGGGCCCTGTTGCTGCCCGGCAGCGCGATCTGGCCCGGCGCGCCGGAGAAGGTGCTGGGCGTGCGGGCGGACCTGGCCGACGCCAGCCCCGAGCCGCTGCGCGCGATGATCCGCGCCCTGTGGCGCGCAGGCGAATGGCTGAGCGATCCGCAAAGCCGCACGACCGCCTGCGCGTTCCTGTCCCGGCGCGACTATGTCGATGTTCCCGCCGAGATGATCGACCGCGCCCTGTCCGGTCATCTGACCCTCACGTCACGCGGTGACAGCCGGATCGTGCCCGACTTTGTCGGTTTTGCCCAGAACACCCCGCAGCAAGACCATGCCGCCTGGATCGCCGGACGTCTGGCCGCGCGGCTGGGGCTGGACCGGGCCACCGCGCGCCAGGCCGCAATTGCCACCTGGCGCACCGATCTGCACGACACGGCGCTGCGGGCGATTCCCGGTTACAGCCCGCGTGCGGATGCGATGACCCATTCATTTGATGGTCAAGAATTCAGCCCCTCCCTGCAGGAGTGACCGAAAATGCAGCAGATTTCCGCTGCAACGCAGAAAACTGCCTTTCTGCGGCCGCAAATTCCCCTTCGGTATTGATTTAACCCTCTGCTTTTCCCAACCTGAAGCTCAGGAAGACAATGGCGTCTTCCGAAATCCAATTCCCAAAGTCCGGGTAATCCGAGCACAGCCGCTCGACCCCTCGTGCATGCGCATGGGGCTGGTCAGCGGTTATTTTCGTTTGTCCGGGGCGCCTGCCTTCCGGATCACACAAGGGACAAAGTACATGAACAGACTTGCGACCTGCCTACTCGCCTCCACCCTGCTGACCGGCCCGGCCTTTGCCGAGATGCTGGCGCTTGAAAAGGATGAACTGACACTCGGCTTTATCAAGCTGACCGATATGGCCCCGCTCGCGGTGGCCTATGAGAACGGCTATTTCCTGGATGAGGGGCTCTTCGTCACGCTTGAAGCACAGGCAAACTGGAAAGTGCTTCTGGACGGGGTGATCGGCGGTCAGCTGGACGGGGCGCATATGCTGGCCGGTCAACCGCTGGCAGCGACCATCGGCTATGGCACGCAGGCCCATATCATCACCCCCTTCTCGATGGATCTGAACGGCAATGGCATCACCGTTTCCAATGCGGTCTGGGAAGAGATGAAACCGAATATCCCCACCAATGCCGACGGGTTGCCGCAGCATCCGATCTCGGCACAGGCGCTGGCCCCGGTGGTGGAACGCTACAAGGCCGATGGCAAGCCCTTCAACATGGGCATGGTCTTTCCGGTCTCGACCCACAATTACGAGCTGCGCTACTGGCTGGCTGCCGGTGGGCTGAACCCGGGTCTTTACAGCCCCGATGACACCTCGGGGCAGATTGGCGCGGACGTATTCCTGTCCGTCACCCCGCCGCCGCAAATGCCCGCCACGCTGGAGGCCGGCACGATCGATGGTTATTGCGTGGGCGAGCCGTGGAACCAGCAAGCGGTGGTCAAGGGCATCGGCGTGCCGGTGATCACCGACTATGAGCTGTGGAAGAACAACCCGGAAAAGGTATTCGGCATCACCGCCGAGTTTGCCGAGCAAAATCCAAACACCACGCTGGCCCTGACCAAGGCGCTGATCCGCGCCGCCATCTGGCTGGACGAGAACGAGAATGCAAACCGCGAGGCCGCGGTCGAAATCCTGAGCCGCCCGGAATACGTGGGTGCCGATGCCGAGGTGATCGCCGCCTCGATGACCGGAACCTTCGAATATGAGCCAGGCGATGTGCGCGATGTGCCCGATTTCAACGTCTTCTTCCGCTACAACGCCACCTACCCGTTCTATTCGGACGCGGTGTGGTATCTGACGCAGATGCGCCGCTGGGGCCAGATCGCCGAAACCAAGGACGACACATGGTTCGATGAAACCGCGCGTTCGGTTTACCGCCCCGACATCTATCTGGATGCCGCACGCCTGCTGGTGGACGAAGGCAATGCCGCCGAGGCCGATTTCCCCTGGGACAGCGACGGCTACAAGGCGCCGACACCTGCCGCAGATGTCATCGACGGCATTCCTTTCGATGGCAAAGCGCCCAACGCCTATATCGACAGCCTGCCCATCGGACTGAAGTCCGGTGAGGTTGCCGGTGGCTGACCCTTCCGCACCGCCCTGCCTGCGGGGCGGTGCCTCTTTCCCTTTTACGTACCGGAGACCGCAATGACTGTCGTCGATCCCGATCACCTGGACACCAAGCACAAAGAGGCGCGCCGCGCCGTCTGGTTCACCCGCATCAACAAGGCAGACGCCTGGTTTTCCGTTCTTGGTCTTGCCTGGCTGACCCCCCTGCTCAAGGCCGCGGCGGGCGACAATCCGCGCGGACAGATGCGCGATGTCTGGCGGCTGCTGGGTGTGCCGCTGTTGTCCATCATCGTCTTCCTGATGCTCTGGGCCACCCTCGCCCCGCGTGTCGTCACGTCACTGGGCGCGATCCCCGGCCCCGTTGCGGTCTGGGAACAGGCCATGGAGCTGAACGCGGATGCCATCGACAAACGCGCCAAGGCAGCAATGTTCCACGAGCGGCTGGACCAGCGCAACGCACGGCTGATCGAAGCCGGGCGCGCGGATGAGGTCAAGCAGATCGCCTATACCGGCGCGCCCAGCTACTACGACCAGATCTGGACCTCGATCAAGACCGTGTTCTTCGGCTTTCTGGTGGCCTCGGTGGTTGCGATCCCGCTGGGCATTGCTGCGGGTCTGTCGCCCACGGCCAATGCGGCCCTGAACCCGCTGATCCAGATTTTCAAACCGGTGTCGCCATTGGCATGGCTGCCGATTGTCACCATGGTGGTATCGGCGGTCTATGCCACCAACGACGGGATGTTTTCCAAATCCTTCCTGGTCTCCGCGATCACCGTGACGTTGTGTTCCCTCTGGCCCACGCTGATCAACACCGCCCTTGGCGTCGCCTCCATCGACCGCGACCTGATCAGCGTCAGCCGGGTGCTGAAAATGGGCCCCTACGCCAAGATCACCAAGCTGGTTCTGCCCTCGGCGCTGCCGCTGATCTTTACCGGACTGCGGCTGAGCCTTGGGGTGGGCTGGATGGTCCTGATCGCGGCGGAAATGCTGGCGCAGAACCCCGGCCTTGGCAAATTCGTCTGGGATGAATTCCAGAACGGATCGTCGCAATCGCTGGCCCGCATCATCGTGGCGGTGCTGACCATCGGCATCATCGGCTTCCTTCTGGACCGGGTGATGTACGCGATGCAGTCGTTCTTTACCTTCTCGGCGCAGCGGTGAACGGCATGGGTATTCTTGAATTCAGGAACGTGAACAAGGGCTTTGGCGAAGGCACGCACCGCGCCGAGGTTCTGAAAAACATCACCCTGAGCGTGAAGGAGGGCGAGTTCCTGGCCATCCTCGGGTTTTCCGGCACTGGAAAATCCACCCTGATGAACCTGATCGCAGGGCTTGAGATGCCCGACAGCGGCACTTTGACCTTTCGGGAGGCGCCGGTCACGGGGCCGGGACCGGACCGGGGTCTGGTCTTTCAAAGCTACAGCCTGATGCCCTGGCTGACCGTGCGCGGCAACATCATGCTGGCCATCGAAGCGGTGCACGGCAAGCTGTCGAAGCCCGAAAAGATTGCCAAGGCGGATCATTACATCACCATGGTTGGCCTTGCACATGCCGCGCACCGCCGCCCGGCGGAACTGTCGGGGGGCATGCGTCAGCGGGTGGCCGTGGCGCGGGCACTGGCGATGGAGCCTGACCTGCTGCTGCTGGACGAGCCGCTGTCGGCACTCGATGCGTTGACCCGCGCCAATCTGGCCGATGAGATCCTGGAGATCTGGGAGGCCGACAAGAAGACCTGCGTCCTGATCACCAACGACGTGGACGAGGCGATCCTGCTGGCCGACCGCATCATCGTGCTGAACCCCGACGGCACGCTGGCAGCGCCGATCCCGGTGACCATCCCGCGCCCGCGGAACCGTGACGCGATGAACCATGATGCGGGCTTCAAGAAGCTGCGCGCAGAGGTCACGCAATACCTGATGGATGTGGGCATTGCCGCCAAGGTTGCCGAAACACGCCACCTGCCGGACGTGAAACCGGTTCACCAGATGATCCCGGCTGCCGTCCGGGGCGCCCGCGAAGGCATGATCGAGCAGCGGTTCCTCGACTTCTCTCAGCTGCACAAGGTGTATCCGACCCCCAAGGGGCCGCTGACGGTGGTCGAGGATTTCGACCTCAAGGTAAATCAGGGCGAATTCATCAGCCTGATCGGCCATTCCGGCTGCGGCAAATCCACCGTGCTGACCATGGCGGCCGGCCTGAATGACATTTCCCAAGGCGCGATCAAGCTGGACGGCCGCCACGTCGAGGGCGCCGACCCGGAACGTGCCGTCGTGTTCCAGTCGCCCAATCTGTTCCCCTGGCTGACCGCCAAGGAAAACGTCGCGATTGGTGTGGACAAGGTCTATCCCCGGGCGAGCCAGTCCGAGCGGCAGGAGGTGGTCGAATACTACCTTGAACGCGTGGGGCTGGCCGATGCGATGGACCGTGGCGCCCATTCCATGTCGAACGGGATGAAGCAACGTGTCGGCATCGCGCGGGCCTTTGCCCTCAGCCCCAAGCTGCTGTTGCTGGATGAGCCATTCGGGATGTTGGATTCCCTCACCCGCTGGGAGTTGCAGGAGGTCCTGATGGAAGTCTGGTCGCGCACCAAGGTGACGGCGATCTGCGTCACCCATGACGTGGACGAGGCGATCTTGCTGGCGGACCGCGTCGTGATGATGACCAACGGACCGCAGGCCACCATTGGCAAGATCACCGATGTAAAGCTGCCGCGCCCGCGCACCCGCAAGGCGCTGCTGGCCCACCCCGATTACTATGCGTACCGGCAGGAAGTCCTCGACTTTCTGACCGAATACGAACACGGCGCGAAGCCCGCGCCCAAGCCAATACCCCTTGCGGCGGAGTAAGTCATGACCAGAAATCTGATTGTTATCGGTGCCGGAATGGCCTCGGGCCGGATGCTGGAGCATCTGTTCGAAACCCAGCCCGGCGTGTGGAACGTCACCCTGTTCAATGCCGAGCCGCGCGGCAACTACAACCGGTTGATGCTCTCGCCCGTGCTGGCGGGGGACAAGACCTATGCGGAGATCGTCACCCATGATGCCGATTGGTACGAAAGCCATGGTGTGACCTGCCGTTTTGGCGAAAAGGTGCTGCGGATCGACCGCGAGGCGCAGGTCGTTGTCGGTGAAAACGGCGCGGTGCCCTATGACCGCGTCGTCATCGCCACCGGATCGAACCCTTTCATGATCCCGCTGCCCGGCCATGATCTGGAGGGCGTCATTCCCTACCGCGATCTGGACGACACCGAAACGATGATGGCCCTGGGTGCCAGACCCGGCGCGCGGGCCATCGTCATCGGCGGCGGCCTGCTGGGGCTGGAAGCGGCCGCAGGCATGAAGGCGCAGGGCGTCGATGTGACGGTTATTCACGTCATGGGTCACCTGATGGAACGCCAGCTGGACGAGGCCGCAGGCTATCTGCTGAAAAAGTCGCTGGAGGAGAAAGGCATCAATGTCCTGACCTCGGCCAACTCGCAGGAAATCCTTGGCACCGACGGGCGCGTCAGCGGGTTGCGGCTGGACGACGGCACCGAATTGCCCTGTGACCTGCTGGTCATGGCGGTGGGCATCCGTCCGAACGTGGCGCTTGCGCAGGAAGCGGGACTTGCGGTCGGGCGCGGCATCCATGTGGACGATGCCATGGTCACCTCCGACGCCAATATCCTGGCCCTGGGCGAATGTGTGGAACATCAGGGCGCGGTCTTCGGCCTTGTTGCCCCGCTTTACGATCAGGCCAAGGTCGCCGCCGAAACCCTGGGCGGCAGGCCAGCGGCCTTCACCCCGAAGGAGGTGGCAACCAAGTTGAAGGTCACCGGCTGCGACCTGTTCAGCGCGGGCGATTTTGCCGAAGGCGAGGGCCGCGAAGACATCGTTTTCCGCGACCCCGCGCGCGGCGTCTACAAACGGCTGGTGCTGGAAGGATCCCGGCTGATCGGTGCGGTCATGTATGGCGACACCGGTGACGGCGCCTGGTTTCACGGGCTGATCAAGGACCACAGCGACGTGTCCGACATGCGCGACACCTTGATATTCGGGCCGGCGTTTCAGGGGGGTGCCCCCTCGGACCCTTTGGCAGCCGTTGCAGCCTTACCGGGTGACGCAGAAATCTGCGGCTGCAACGGCATTTGCAAATCCACCATTGTCGACGCGATCAACGGCGGGGCCACCACCCTGTCCGATGTGCGCGCCCAGACCAAGGCCAGCGCCTCCTGCGGGACATGCACCGGGCTGGTCGAACAGGTCATGGCACTGACACTTGGGGACGGGTTCGAGGCGCAGACCGTCAAGCCGATGTGCCCCTGCACGCCGCTGACCCATATGGACGTGCGTCGCCTGATCAAGTCGCGCGCGCTGAAGTCCATGGCCGCCGTCATGCAGGAATGCGGCTGGACCACCTCCTGCGGCTGCGCCTCCTGCCGTCCGGCGCTGAACTATTACCTGCTGTGCGACTGGCCCGGCGAATATCAGGACGACGATCAAAGCCGTTTCGTGAACGAGCGGATGCATTCGAACATTCAAAAGGACGGCACCTATTCCGTCGTGCCGCGCATGTGGGGGGGCATCACCACCCCGGACGAGCTGCGCGCGATTGCGGATGCGGCGGATAAATACGCGGTGCAGACCGTCAAGGTGACAGGCGGCCAGCGCATCGACCTGCTGGGTGTCAAGAAACAGGACCTGCCCGACATCTGGGCCGACCTGAATGCCGCAGGCATGGTCAGCGGTCAGGCCTATGCCAAGGGTTTGCGCACGGTGAAAACCTGCGTCGGCAGCGATCATTGCCGCTTTGGCACCCAGGACAGCACCGGCCTTGGCATCCGCATGGAAAAGGCGCTTTGGGGGTCATGGACACCCGCCAAGGTCAAGATGGCGGTGTCGGGTTGCCCGCGCAACTGCGCCGAAAGTACCTGCAAGGACGTGGGCGTGATCTGTGTCGACAGCGGCTATGTTCTGCACATCGGCGGCGCTGCGGGGCTGCACATTCAGGGCACCGAGGTGATGTGCACCGTCAGGACCGAGGACGAGGTTCTGGAATACACCGCCGCGGTGGTCCAGCTCTACCGCGAAGAGGCCGCCTATCTGGAACGGATGTACAAGTGGATGGACAATGTGGGCCTTGACCACATCGTCGAACGGGTCGTGACGGATGCCGACAGCCGCCGCGCATTGGCCGACCGTTTTTACTACGCGCAAAAGTTCATGCAGCAGGACCCCTGGGCGGAACGTACCAAACCGGCCTATCGCGCGCTCTATGCGCCGCTGGCCGATCTTACCCTGGAGGCTGCGGAATGACCGACTGGACAGATATCGGCGCGCTGGAAGACATCCCCGAACGGGGTGCGCGCATCATCAAGACCCACATCGGCTGCATTGCCATCTTTCGCACCGCCGAGAACGAAGTCTTTGCCATCGACGACGCCTGCCCGCACAAGGGCGGACCGCTGAGCGAAGGTATCGTGCACGGCAGATCCGTCACCTGCCCGCTGCACAACATGGTGCTGCGGCTGGACACCGGGCTGGCGCAGGGCGCCGACAGCGGTGCGGTCAATACCTATGCCACGCGGATCGACGGCGGGCGCATCCTGCTGGATACCACGCAACTGCGCCGCGAGCGGGTGGCCTGATGGACGGATCGGCGCATCACGAAGAGCTGCGCACCACCTGCGCCTATTGCGGCGTCGGATGTGGCGTTCTGGTGCGGCCCGATGGCAAGGGCGGCCTGTCGGTGCGCGGCGATCCGGAACATCCGGCCAACTTCGGACGGCTGTGTTCCAAAGGCACGGCGCTGGGGGATACCCTGTCGCTGGACGACCGGCTGCTGTCACCGCGCGCCTTTGGCGCAGATACCGATTGGGACAGCGCCCTTACACTGGTCGCGGACCGGTTTTCGCGCAGCATCGCGGAGCATGGCCCGGATTCGGTCGCCTTCTATGTCTCGGGGCAATTGCTGACCGAGGATTACTATGTCGCCAACAAGCTGATGAAAGGCTTCATCGGCTCGGCCAATATCGACACCAATTCCCGCCTCTGCATGGCCTCGACCGTTGCGGGGCAAAAACGCGCCTTTGGCACAGATACCGTGCCCGGCACATATGAGGACCTTGAGCTGGCCGATCTGGTGGTGCTTGTGGGCAGCAACCTGGCCTGGTGCCATCCGGTCCTTTACCAGCGCCTTGCGGCGGCCAAGGCCGCGCGCCCCACGATGAAGGTCGTGGTGGTCGACCCACGCCGCACCGCCACCTGCGATCTGGCGGACCTGCATCTGGCCCTTGCGCCGGGCAGTGACGTCGCCCTGTTCAACCGTCTGCTGGCCGCGATCCATGAGGGCGACGCGCTGGACCCGACCTATCTGAATCGTGTCGACGGCTTTGAGGAGACCTTGCAGGCGGCACAGGCACAGCGCGCGGAGGTGACCGGCCTGCCCGCAGAGCAACTGGCCGCCTTCTGCGCGATGTGGCTGCGCACCGAGAAGGTCGTGACCGTGTTCAGCCAGGGCGTGAACCAATCCTCCTCCGGCACTGACAAGGTCAATGCGATCATCAACTGCCACCTGGCCACGGGCCGTATTGGCAAACCGGGCATGGGGCCGTTCTCCGTCACTGGCCAGCCCAATGCCATGGGTGGTCGCGAGGTCGGTGGCCTGTCCAATGCGCTGGCCTGTCACCTTGACCTCGAAGACGCGGGTCACCGCGCACTGGTTGGCGAGTTCTGGAAAGCCCCTGCCATGGCCGAGGGCGCAGGGCTGAAGGCGGTTGACCTCTTCAGGCAGGTACGGGCCGGCCGGATCAAGGCGCTGTGGATCATGTGCACCAACCCCGCCGTCTCCATGCCGGATGCCGATGCGGTGCGCGAGGCGATTGCGGGCTGCGATTTCGTCGTGGTCAGCGATGTGACAGCCCGGACCGATACGGCGCGTCTGGCCCATGTGCTGCTGCCGGCAACCGGTTGGGGCGAAAAGGACGGCACCGTCACCAATTCCGACCGCACGATCAGCCGCCAACGCGCTGTGCTGCCCGCCCCCGGCGCAGCCCGGCCCGATTGGGCCATCATCTGCGACGTTGGCCGTCGCATGGGCTGGCCCGAGGCGTTTGACTATGCCACCCCGGCCCAGATCTTTGACGAACATGCCAGACTGTCGGGTCTGGCCGCCGCCACGGCGGGGCGCGATTTTGACATATCCGGGCTGACCGGGCTGGGGGCCGACGGCTATGCCGATCTGGCACCCACCCGCTGGCCCGTGACCAAGCAGGGCAGCACCGAACGGTTCTTTGCCGATGGCCGGTTCTTTACCCCGCAGGGCCGGGCCCGGATGATCCCCGTGACCGCCCGTGCACCGGCTGCCCGTACCGGCCCGCGCTACCCTTTCGTGCTGAACACCGGCCGCATCCGCGACCAATGGCACACGATGACCCGCACCGCCAAAGCCCCGCGCCTGAACCAGCACCTGGGCGAGCCCTTCCTGGAAATTCATCCGCTGGACGCTCGGGCGCTTGGCATCGCGCCTGCTTCACTGGTCGCAGCCACCAGCCCGACAGGCCGCTGCATCTTGCGGGCGCTCATTACAGACCGGGTGCAGCGTGGGCAGGTCTTTGCCCCGATGCACTGGACCGGCGAAACCGCCCCCACCGGGCGCATCGACGCATTGGTCCCCGGCGCCGTGGACCCATTGTCGGGCCAGCCCGAAAGCAAGGCCGCCGTGGTGGCGCTTGCCCCCCATGATGCCGCCTGGTTCGGCTTTGCGGTCAGCACCGGCAGCCTGACCCCCGACTGCAGCTATTGGGCGCGCAGCCGCGTGACCGGCGGCTGGCGGGCGGAACTGGCGGGCGACATCGCAACGCAGGACTGGGAGGCCGAGGCGCGCCGCCTGTTCGCCCTGCCCCATGCCCGCTGTCAATCCGTCGCGGACCCCGCGACCGGCACCGCGCGCCTGGCCTTTCTGGACCCCGACAACCGCCTGCTGGCCGCATTGTTCGTTTCGCCCAAGCCAGTGACACTGTCGCGCGACTTTCTGGCCGCGCAGCTGGGACAAGTCGCAGGAACCCCGCTGTCGGGGCGCCCCGGTGCCGATATGCCGGACCCCGGCCCCGTTGTCTGTGCCTGTCTGGGTGTCGGGTTGAACACCATCGGTGCCGCCATCGCCAGCGGACAGGCAACAACCGTCGCGCAGGTGGGCGAATGTACCGGCGCGGGGATGACCTGCGGCTCCTGCCGCCCGGAAATCGCCGCTCTGCTGGCCGGTGCCAGACAGGTGGAGGCCGCAGAATGACCGAACCCACTGCACTGGCACCCTATGTTGCCATCCTTGGTCGCGGACAGGGCCGCGCGCGGTCGCTGACGATGCCCGAGGCGCGGGCGGCAATGTCGGTGATCCTGTCGGGGGATGCCGCCCCCGAAGCCATCGGCGCGATGCTGATGTTGATGCGGATGAAGGGCGAGGTCGCCGAAGAAATCGCCGGGCTGACCGACGGGGCGCGGGCCGCACTTGCGCTCTGGACAGGGCCCGCCCCCGCTGTTGACTGGCCGTCTTATGCCGCCGGGCGCACCCGTGGGCAGCCGTGGTTTCTGGCCGCGGCGAAACTGGTGGCCCAGGCGGGCTATCCGGTGCTGATGCACGGCTGGAATTCACATCAGGCGACGGGGGCAAGCGTACGTGCCGCGCTCGCCGATGTCGGTATCCCGCAAGTGCCATGGGCCGACGCCCCCGGAACACTGGCGCAAACCGGTATTGCCTATGTCCCGCTGGAAGCGCTCTGCCCTGCTCTGCTGAACCTGTTGCGCCTGCGTGACGTTCTGGGCCTGCGGTCCTGCATCAACACCGTGCTGCGCATGTTGAACCCGGCCGCTGCGCCGATCGCCTTGCAGGGGGTCTTTCATCCCTCCTACCGCGAATTGCAGCGCGATGCGGCGCTGCTGCTGAACCAGCCCGGCCTGCGCGTGCTCAAGGGCGGTGGCGGCGAGTTCGAACATCACCCGACCAAGGACATCACCCTGCACGGATTGCAGGACGGCGCCATCTGGGAAGGGCAGACCGGCACGGTGCTGAGCGGCCACCAGCGCCTGTCCGAAACCGACAGCGCATTGGCCGATGTCTGGCAGGGCCGCATCCAGGACCCGTTCGCCATGGCCATCATCATCAGCACCGCAGCCCTTGCGCTGGAGGCCTGCGGCATTGCCGACCCGGCCCGGCTGGCACGGGACCTGTGGCTGCGCCGCCACGACGCCAAAGCCGCCTGAGGGACCATCATGCACAGCTTTCCCATGTTCATCCGCACCACCAACCGCCGCGTTGTGATTGCGGGCGGTGGGGAGCAGGCCGCGCAAAAGGCGCGCCTGATGCTCAAGACCGATGCAAAGCTCGTGCTGCTGGCACCGGTCCTGGACGCTGAACTGGCAGATCTGGTGGCGACGGGGCGTGCGACACAGGATGCCGGGCCCTTCACACCGGAACATTTTGCCGATGCGGCGCTTGTCTTTATTGCGAGCGGTTGCCCCGGCCTCGATGCGGCGCTGCATGCGCTCGCAAAAGCGGCGGGGGCGCAGGTCAATGTGGTGGACCAGCCCTCGCTTTGCGACATGACCACGCCGTCACTGGTGGACCGCGATCCGGTGGTCGTGGCCATCGGCACCGAAGGAACCGCCCCGGTGCTTGCCCGCCGGATCAAGACAGAGGTCGAGCAGATGCTGGACCCCCGGCTTGGCAGCTTTGCAGCCCTTGCCGGGCGGCTGCGCGGCGCGGTTGCGGCACATATCCCAAAACCGGACCGTCGGGCGTTCTGGCGGTGGGCGTTCGCCGATGCCCCCTGGCAGTTACACAAGACCGGACAGGAACGCGCCGCCGCCGATCTGCTGAAGCGCACAATTGCAACAAAAGACGTGCCTGACCGTCAGGGTCAGATTGCAATTGTGGGCGCTGGCCCCGGTGCGCGCGATCTGCTGACCCTCCGTGCTGTCGAGCGTCTGCAAGAGGCCGATGTGATCTTTTACGACGGGCTTGTCGATCCTGATGTGCTGGAACTCGCCCGCCGGGATGCAGAGCGTGTCTTTGTGGGAAATGTCCCTGGCACGCATATCTGGCCAGGGGAACGCATCAGCAGATTGGTCCTGGCCGAAGCCGCCAAGGGCCGCCGCGTCGTCCGTCTGGAATCCGGCGACGCGGGCATTTCCGGTCATGCCAAAGAAACATTGGACGCCGCCACCGCCGCCAATATCCGCGTCGAGATTGTTCCCGGTGTCACGGCGGCAAGCGCCCTTGCCGCCGCTTCAGGTCAGCAGCTGAGCGGGGGAAGAGACCCGCAACCTGCCTTTCGCTCGGCAATCGCTGCCGGGCAGAACATTGGCGTTTGACCTGAAGTCAGAATGACAAAAGTGCCTTTCCGGCGCAGCGCCCGGGCTTTCAGCGGTTGCGAGACGGCACCGCAAAACCCTGCTATTTACCGGCCAGATGTTCAAAGAAGGCCCCCACGGAATCCACGATCAAATCCTTGTCGTTGTCGAGCGTGGCGACGTGATATGATTCATTCAGCCAAAGCAGACGCACCTCATCCGACGATACGCCGTTGACGATCAAACTCGCATTCGCGGCCGGAACCACATGATCTTCGCGGCCCTGGATCACCAGCGTCGGACAGGTGATTTCCCGCAGCATGGTGCCGGTCGCCATGATCAGCTTGGTAAGTTCCCCAAGGCAGACGGTCGGTACTTCGGTATAGGCCAACTCTTTCACATCCGGCGCCTTGATGTCCGATCCCACGCCCGGCAACAGCTCCGGCATCGGGTCAAGGAACATGGCACCTGACATCGGATCGTTGAGGATGCCGACCGCGCCGGCAATCGGCGCGATGCCCTGGACAATCTCCTTGTGCCGCCATGCCAGGTTGAGGGTAATCGTGCCCCCCATGGAAAGACCCGTCACAAAGACCTTTGACTTGCGCGCGGCAAGCGCCTTCAGCGCCCGCTCTGCCTCTCCGACCCAATCGGTGGCACCGGTCGTCGCCATATCGGCAACCGATGTTCCATGACCGGGCAAACGCGGCCCCACGACGGTAAAGCCGAATTTCTTGTGCAATTGCTCGCCAAGGTAACGCATGCTTTGGGTGCTGCCGGTAAAGCCATGAATTACAAGCACGCCGATGTCGTTTCCCTCGAACTCGAATGCTTCGGCTCCTTCAAGAACATCTACCATGTCATTTTCTCCTCCATGATCTGCCGATCCTCCGGTGCGGGGGGCATTGCCCAGCCTTGATCAGTTTTGCGCTACAAAGCCACTTGGATCGACAAGTACCTTGCATTGGGTTGTGCGGCTTCTCAATGCCTCAAAAGCCTCTGGCATCGAAAGCAGACTCACATGGTCGGAAATCAGATGGTGCGGCGTATGGGTGCCGCCGTCCAGGGCGCGGATGGCCATTTCGAATTCGGGCATCGAGAAGAACACCGACATTACGATGTCGACCTCCTTGGAGATTGCGCGAAAGCTGTTCATGTGATCGGGCGCGGTGCAAAGCCCGAGGACAAGCACCTTGCCGCGAGGCGCGACAAGGTCGACACAATGATCAATCAGCCCCGGTTTGCCAACGCATTCAAAGACGATCTCCGGCGCGCTCCCGCCGCAGCTTTCGGCCAGGCGTCGGGCCATGTCTTTGCCGGACAGGATGAAATCCGTGGCGCCCAGTTCCATGGCGCGGTCGCGTTGATGGTCGTGAAGGTCAGCAACCACGACATGCGCCGCCCCCAAGCGTCGCGCCCAGAAGGCGACGGCAAGCCCGATGGCACCGGCGCCGACGATAAGCACCCGGGCACCCGGTTGCATACGCGCACGCCGGATGCCGTGAAGCGCCACGCTCAGCGGTTCTGCGAGCGCGCCGTCGATGGCGGAAATGCCCCAGGGGAGCTTGCGGCATTGCACCGCGTCGAGCGCCGCAAATTCGGCAAACCCGCCGCCGATCAGATCGAAGTTCGCGCACCACGCAGGCTCGCCCCGCTTGCAGGACGCACAGGCGCCGCAGCCCCGCAGGGGAGCAGCCGAAACGTGATCGCCGGGTTTGAGGCCCGTGACGCCAAAGCCCACGTCGATCACTTCGCCGGAGAACTCGTGGCCGATCACCTCGCCGCCTTCCAGCCCGAATGTCGGGTCTTCGGTCATGTGCAGGTCGGAGCCGCAGATGCCACAGCGGCACACTTTGAGCAGCACCTGTCCCCGCCCGGCCTCGGGCAGTTTCACGTCGCCGATCCGGAGCGGTTTGCCCAGGGCGTCGAAAATAGCGGCTTTCATGATCACTCCTCCAGGATCAGTTTGCGACGCACCGGGAACCAGGGATGATCCCCGAGTTTCTGCAGCAGCCCCCAGACGCCACCCCGGGCATAGAGCGCGATGATGAGGGTGAGGATGCCGAGCACGATCAGGTAGGCAGAGCCGAACTCACCGAACAACCGGTCCGCGAAGAAATAGATCAGCGCACCGATGAGGGCACCTTCTATGGAACCGATGCCGCCGACCATCACGATGAAGATCGCCATCGAGGCCCAGAACGGATCGAAACCGGCAGAGGGGGTGATCCGCAACTGCGCCATGTAATAGATCGCGCCCGCAAAGCCCGTTCCCACGGCTGCGGCGACAAATATATAGAGCCGCAGCTTGCCGACATTGACGCCCTGACTGGCAGCGGCAACGGGATTGTCCCGCATCGCGGTCAGCGCCAGACCGTGTCGCGACCTGAGCAGCCAGTAGCTGCCCCCGATGGTCACGATCAGCAGGATTGCACATAAGATCACAAAGGCGACTTCGCGTTCGTGCTGGCTGTATTGCGTCATGACGCGCAGGGTCATGCCGGCCCCCGCATTCACATAGTCGATGTTTGAGGTCGCCAATCGCACGGCCTCTGCGACAACCCAGGTGCCGATGGCGAAATAGGGACCGTCCAGACGCCTGAGCAGGAAATAGGTCGGCACCGCCAGAAACGCCGGTGCGATCAGGGACAGGATCACCGCAACAAACGGGTTGATGCCAAAGTTCTGTGCCAGAACAAACAGCATGTAGCCTGCCACACCGATAAAGGCCTGTTGCCCGACCGAGACAAGCCCGGCGTATCCGGCGAGAAGGTTCCACATCTGGGCGATGGCGATATAGCAGCACAGCTCGATCGCCCAGCGGATGTTGCCCGATGTCGCCCACCAGGGCATGGCCACCAACGCCAGAAGCAGGAAGAGGCCGATGGTCATGGCAATCCGGCTGGAGGTGGTCGCGCGCTGGACGCGCATCTGTTTGATCGTGTTCATTTTCCGCCCCTACTTCTTACGCGCCATGATACCTTCGGGGCGCGTTGCAAGCACCAGAAGGAACACAAGATGGCCGAAGAGAATTCCAAGCCCTGGATCGACCCGCAAACCAACGGCCTGCGCGATCCCCAGCACCATTGCCCCAAGGAACGCGCCCCAGATTGAGCCCATGCCCCCGATGATGACCGCCTCGAAGGCATAGATCAGCTGCGCCGGCCCGTCAGACGGGGATACCGTCGCCCGGAGCGCTGCAAAGATCGCGGCAAGGCCCAGGATGCCCACGGCAATCGCCGTTGCCGTCGCATAGATACGTTTGGGATCGACGCCGGTCATTGCCGCCGCTTCGGTATCGGCGGCCGCCGCCCGCAGGCCGCGCCCGAACCTTGTGTAACGCAGCACGGCGTCCAGACCGCCGGCAATGACAAACGCACAGACCAGAACGATCACCGGCAGCAGACCCAGGTAAATCGGACCAATCTGGAAACTTGCGCTGGCGATATCGGAATTCGGCAAACTGCGCGTATCGGCCGACCAGATTTCCAGCATCAGGTTCTGCAGCGCGATCGACAGGCCGAAGGTCGCGATCAGTGACGGCAGCGGATCGGCCCCGACCACCCGGTTCAGGATAACCTTTTGCAAGATCCAGCCGATGGCCACGGCAATGGGCACGATCACGAGGACCAGACCGATGTTGCCGAACGGTAGCACCCCGGCCAATGACACCGCGATGAGCGACAGCAGGATCATCACGTCGCCATGGGCGATGTTCACGATCCGCATCACACCGAACATCAACGCCATGCCAAGCGCATATTGGGCGTACATGCCCCCCAGAAGCACCCCCTGGACAATTGCATCAAGCCACTGCATTGGACGCTCCGAAGTAGGCCGCGGCGATTTGATCGCGGGAGATTTCGTTAGAATTGCCGGTCAGCGTGATCCGTCCTTCCAGCATGCAATACAGGCGGTTTGACGCCTCTCGCGCCAGCGACACGTCCTGCTCCACAAGAACGATGGATGTGCCCCCCGAGATGATTTCCGGCAAGACCGCATAGATTTCCCGGATCACCCTGGGCGCAAGACCAAGGCTCAGTTCATCGCACAAAAGCACCCTGGGTTGGCAGAGCAGCGCGCGCGAAATCGCGACCATCTGCTGCTGACCGCCCGACAGGTCCTCGATTGGCTGGTTGCGTTTCTCGCGCAGGATGGGAAACAGCTCGAACAAGCGGTCCCGGGTCCATTGCCCCTCGCTTTCGGGAAGGCGCGCGTGGTCGATGGCGACACGCATGTTCTCTTCGACGGTCATGCCGGCAAACAGTCTGCGGCCTTCCGGCACCATGGCCAGACCGCGCCCGACCATCTTGTGCGCCGGCGTGCCGCCAACGGGCACCCCCTCGTAGCGGACCATGTCGCGGCCAACCGGCAAAAGCCCGAAGACCGATTTGAGAAATGTGGATTTGCCCGCGCCATTTGCGCCGATCAGCGCTATGACCTCCCCCTGCAGCAGATGCAGGTCGATCCCGAACAGGGCCTGAAAGTCGCCGTATCCGCCGACCAGGCCATGCGTCGAAAGAATGGCTGTGCCGGTCATGCTTCGATCCCCATGTAAACGCGCTGCACCTCGGCATCCTGCATCACCGTATCAGGGCTGCCCTCGGCGATCTTCCTGCCAAAGTTCAACACCAGAACCTGATCCGCGACCGCCATGAGCGCGTGCAGCACATGTTCAATCCAGATGATGGTAACGCCCCGGTCGCGCACCCGCCGGACTAGGGTCACAAGCGCAGCACCCTCCGCCTCCGTCAGGCCGCCGGCAATTTCGTCCAGCAACAAAAGCTTTGGCTTGCCCGCAAGCGCGCGCGCCAGTTCAAGGCGTTTGCGGTCCAGCAGTGTCAGACCCCCCGCAAGCTTGTTGGCCTGCGCAAGCAACCCGCAGTCGCGCAAGACCTCGGCGGCATGTGCGCTTGCCTCCGCCTCGCTCATCCGGGCACTCAGCATCGCGGGAACCATAAGGTTCTCGAAGGCTGTCATATTGCCGAAAGGCTGGGGCACCTGATAGGTGCGGCCAATCCCGCGTTTGCACCGTTCGTAGGGCGGTTCGGCGGAGAGCTGGGAGCCGTCCAGAGACAGCTCCCCCGCATTTGCAGCAAGATCACCACTGATCAGATTGAACAGCGTCGTCTTGCCTGCACCATTGGGACCAAGGATGCCAAGCACCGTCCCGCGTGGCACGTCAAAGGTCACGTCGTCCACAACGGTGACAGCGCCGAAACGCTTGGTCAGACCGCGCGCTGACAAGAGCATCTGATCAGTCATGTGATCCCCCTCAGGACCAGTCGAGAGGTTTCATCACAGTATCGGGGTCCAGCACGTTGGGATAAAGTGTATTATCCACGATCTCCAGATCGAAGGGCCACTTTTCACCTTTGACCCACTGGCCGCCAAAGATCGGCGTCTTGCAGATGTTCGGGTGCGGCCCTTCGGTAAAGTTGATGTTGCCGACGAGGGTGTCCAGATTGGTGGCCGCCAGCGCCGCGCGGTTGGCGTCGCGGTCCAGCGGATCGGCGGAGCGCTTGAGCGTGTCGAGAATGACCTCCCACAGGGCGTGAGAATAGCCCAGCGGCTGGGTCCATTGCTTGCCGGTCTCCGTTTCCCAGACCTCCGCGATTTCGCTGCTGGTTTGACCGGTAAGAGACGATTTGTAGGGGAATGCCGGGGTCCACCAGACTTCGGATGACATGCCTTCGCCCAGATCCCCCATGGCTTCGATGCCGGACGGGAAAAGCAGCGCCGCGGCCACGGTCACCACCTTGGGCTTGTAATTTTGCTGGCTGCATTGCGTGATGAAGGTCTTGAGGTCCGCCACATAGGTGATGCCGCCGACGATATCACAATTGTTCGCCTTGAACTCTGCAATCTGAGCCGAGAAATCGTTGGTCCGCGGTTCGAACATGGACGGGGCGAATGCCTCGAAGCCGGCTTCGCGCACGGCATTGGGCAGGCCGTATTCTTCGTTGCCCCAGGTCTCGCCATCGGCATTGCGCGGGAACAGCATCCCCACCTTGCCATTGGTTTCGATCGACCGCCACATGCCGGTAAAGGTGCCAAGCACGTCTTCGAGACCCCAGAAGAAATGGTAGGTCCAGGTGAAAGGGCTGTCAGCCCCTCCGCGGGGCATCACAAAGGCCTGCCAGGGAGAGCTCGACGAGATGCAGGGCACACCATAAAGCTCGCATTGATCGGCCGTCGGGTTGTTGATGTCGGTGGTCGAGGCCGGCAGCATCAGCGCGATCTCATCGTTGAGGATCAGATCGCCGGCCAGTTCCGCCGCCCTGTTGGGGTTGGATTGTGCATCCCGTATAAGGATCTCGATATTGTAGGTCTCGCCGTTGACGCTGATCCCGTCGGCAACCAGGGCCATGATCTTGGTCACCGTATATTCGTCGGTCTCCCCGAACAGGGACAGCGGCCCGGTCAACGGGCTGATGACGCCGATCTTGATCGTCTTGGAATCTTGCGCACGTGCCGCATGTGGCAGTGCGATGGTTGCAGCGGTCACTGCCCCCAGCCCCTTGAGCAGCGAACGCCGGTCCATATAGGTCTTTGGATTGATTTCGAGTGTCATGGTAATCCTCCTTGATGACGTCACGCCGGGCTCCTCCTTCCCGGTTGGTGACGAGTGGCGGCAGGCGGCTGCAGGCCGCCTGTCCGAAATTCATTCTATTTCCTGGGCCGGTCGCAGGATCAGGCCACCGTCGATCACCATCTGCGATCCGGTGACATAAGCCGATGCGTTGGACGCAAGATACAGCGCCAGGGGCTTGATCTCATCCGCCTCCGCGACGCGTCCAAGACAGGACCAACGGATAAACGCCTGCCGGTCCTCGACATTGGCCATGCGCCCGCCCGCAATGTTGGTGATGAAGGGCCCCGGACAGATGGCGTTCACGCGGATCTGGTAGCGCCCCAGTTCCATCGCCAGTTGCTTCACCAGATGGCTGAGCCCCGCCTTCGCCGGCATATAGGGTGTGCCCACGATCCCGTCGACGTAGAATGCCGCGATGGACGATGTTGCGATGATCGCACCGCCACGGTTCTGCTGCTTCATATGGCGCGCCGCCAGTTTCATCGTGTTGTAGACGGAGGTCAGGTTGACCCCGATCACCTTGTCCCAATGGGCGTCGTCCAGCGTGTCGATCTGGCCCTCCGGATTGCGCCTGCCCTCCGGGGTCAGGAACCCCGGACCCGCGTCCACCCCGGCGTTGGCAAAGACGACATCAATGCCGGATTGCGCCCTGGCCGCGTCGTCGAAGGCCGCGCTCAGCGTCGCGCGGTCCGTCACGTCCACCACGGCACCGGTCACTCTGCCCCTCGGGGCAAGTTCGCGCATCTCGGCGACAGTGCGGTCCAACTGATCCTTGTCCAGGTCGAACAAGGTCACATTGGCCCCACGCTCGGCCATGATCTCGGCATAGGCCCGGCCCAGACCAAAGGCGGCGCCGGTCACGATGACGGATTTTCCCGCCACATCAAACATCGTCTCAAGCGACATGCATTCCTCCCTCACTGATCGCGTTCCGGATCAGATGAACATGTCTTTGTTGACGGGGATGTTGTTGGCTTCACAGTAGGTGACATAATGGTCGATGAACCAGAACACGTCTGCCGTGAATTCGAAATTTGCCTGATCGTCAAAGAACTCGATCGCGCCGCTCAGCCAGAAAAGTGCCTTCATGCCGTTCGGATCGTCCGAGTAGAGCGTATGCGCCGTGCCCGGCAGCTCGTAGACGAAATCACCCGGGCGCGCGACCCAGTCATATTCGTGATAGCCCCAGGAACCCTCAAGCGTGACGGCGGATACGACGCCGCGGTGACGGTGTGTTCCAATGCGTCCGCCGCCCTTGACCCAAAGGATGTTCGCGGCAGAGTTTTGCCGGACGTCGAATGCCAGATGCTTGATCGCAGCTTGCTCACCGAAAGGCACCCAGGGGTTGTTCTCGTCATCGCCGGGGATGAAAGCACCCTCTTTGCCAAAACGATGGATCATCGCTTCGTGGGGTTCATCCGGCAGTTTTGTAATCAACTTTTGATCGTTCATGTCTTCCTCCCTATGGCCCCGATTTCAGGAGCGACACACAGGAGACAGTCGAGTCCGTCACGGCGTCAAAATCTTTTTTCGTGCCGCATCGCAGCAACCGCGTTTTGAGCGGCATTTCGTAAGGAATACAGGGAAAGATTTGTTGGCCGGGCCGGGACAGAGAATGGATGCAGCGCCGCATTTCTGCATCGCGGCTTAACTATATGATGAAATCATCTGACGATATGGTTAAATACTCCGATGAAGACACATCGTGACGAACTGGAATTTCTGGACCGCGGCGGGCGTCCGACCCTGGCTGACATGCTGGACCGGATGACATTCCGGCCTTCGCGCGGCAGCATCGAGCTGAACGGCGCGCGCATGGTGCTTTCCCGGGCGACCTTTGGCGCAGACCTGCAGGACGAGCTCATCCGGCGCTTCGGCGAGCATGAGGCAATGGTCCTGCTGCTGCGCCTTGGCTATCGCAACGGACGCGAGGATGCGGAATTCATCCGGCGCGCCTGGCCCAATCTCGACATCGGAGATGCCTTCACGGCGGGCACGCGCATTCACATGGTGACAGGCACCGTGCGCGTTGAAACGCTTCACAATGATTTCGACTTCAAGAACAACCGGTTTTCCGGCGATTTTCTCTGGCATGATTCCGTCGAGGCGATGGAATACGCGCGGCGTCACGGGCGCGCGACCAAACCGGTGTGCTGGGCGCAGACGGGATATGCCGCCGGATACGCCAGTGTCTTTTTCAGCAAGCTGATCCTTTACAAAGAGGTAAGCTGCGCGGCGATGGGCGACAAATCCTGCCGTGTCGTGGGCAAGACCGTCGACGATTGGGGCAAGGACGACCCCTTCGTGCGCATTTTTCTGGACGAAGTGCTGGTCACACGGCCCGAGACTTCGCCGCGCATGCGCAAGGAAGGCGTGGCACAGGGCAGCAAGGCAGCGGGCATTCTGGAAGACATGATCGTGGCCCCGGTACACCGGGAGCTTGAGCAGCTGGCGAGGGCGGGATTAAGCACGTTGATCACCGGGCCCGATGGCGCAGGGTGTTTCAAGGCTGCGGCCTGGCTTCACACAAGGCGGTTTCCATCCGGCCAGTTGCACCGTGTGCATGGCGCATCCGATACCCTGCCGGCGCTGATACAGAACATTCGCCATACGCTGACCAAAAAGGGGGCGCGGGAACAGACCCTGGTGATCGAAACGCTGGAGGATCTGCCCCTCGACACGCAGCTTGAGCTGGTGGATCTGGTGCACACCGACGGCGCGGCGCCCGAGAACTTCATGCTGATCGGAATATCGCATCTGTCCTTGCCCCGGTTACAACGCAGCAGCAATTTGCGGGCAGAATTCCTTCATGCGCTGTCCATTCTGCCCGTTACATTGCCGGCGCTGACTGCGCGGGAGGATGACATTGCGCTGTTCGGCGACATTTACCTGTCTCACCTCAGCACGCAGAAATCCGGGTTCGAAGGTCACCTTACCCCGGATGCGCGTGCTTTCATCCGGGCCCAGAGCTGGCCCGGCAACCTGCCCGAGCTGAGAAGCACGATCCTCAGGGCGGCCCTTCAATCGGCGACCCCCACGGCGATCACAGCCGAAGATATCGCCCGGTCCCTGGCGGTTGACCCATCCCCGCTGGCGAAGACCGGGGCCGACAGATCGCCAACCGAGGACGAAATCGAAGCGGTCTGGACCTCCCTCAAGGCGCTGTTGGATCAGGATATGTCCATAGATGGCGTCGTCGCGCAGTTTGAACAGCTTGCGCTGCAGGAAGCGGGCGGCAACGTGTCAGCCGCCGCCCGTCGCCTTGGTCTTACCCGGGCGAAGCTGGATTATCGCCTGACCGCGCAGGGTGCCAGAACCTCAAGACAGCGATGATGCACGGCGCCGGTGGCGCAGGGCGGTCTCCTCGTTGCCAGGCTCGGACAGTGACAGCACGTTGTCTGCGGTATTGCGGATCAGGGCCTGATCGTGACTGACAATCATCACGGCGATACCGTCGGTATCCGCAGCGCCCGTCACAAGCCTTATCACACTGGCCTGCGTGATGGGGTCGAGCCGCGAGGTCGGTTCATCTGCGAATATGAAGGCGGGTTTGCGCAGCAAGACGCGCAGCAAGGACAAACGCTGCAATTCCCCGCCCGACACGGCACCGGGCCTGCGTTGCAGCAATTTGGGATCGAGGCCAAGGCTCTCCATCAGCACATCAACCTCGCGCGCAGCACAGCCCGCCATCGTCACCACATCCGCCAGCGCCTCGCCAATCCTGCGCTTGCGCGGAAAGGCCGCGACGGGATCCTGATAGAGCTTCTGAAAGGCAAAGGGATGCGCACCACCTTGCCGCCTGATCCGCCCATGGGCGGGCGGGATCAGCTCAAGAATGGCATCACCAAGCGAGGATTTGCCGCATCCGGAGGGGCCGGTGACACCAAATACCTGCCCCGCCGCGATCTTAAGCGAAACACCTTGGAACAAGGTCCGCTGACCCCGGACCAGCGCGAGGTCTTCGGCGCTGACCACCGCAGGGCCGGGATGCGCCGATGACCGCCGGGGGCTCCAGCTTTCCGGGTCGGCGGCGAAAAGTTCCCGTGTGTAGGCCTGACCCGGCGCGGCAAAGATGTCTCGGGTCGTGCCGCTTTCGACCACCTCACCGGCGCGCAGGACAATGAGCCTGCCACCGATCCTGCGGGCCAGTGACAGATCGTGGGTGATGATCAGCAATCCGCCCGCCTGCCCCAGTTCGGACAACAGCAGATCGGCGACCTCGTCCCGGCGCGCGGCATCCAGCCCCTTGGTCGGTTCATCCGCAATCACGATGCGGGCACCCCCGGCACGGGCGGCGGCGATGGCCACCCGCTGGGCCATGCCGCCGGACAGTTGATGCGGAAACCGTGATCCGGCCTCGGCAAGTCCAAGCTCCGACAGGTCGGAAGCGGCGCGGGCCCGTGCGACGCGGGGCGACAGGCCGCGCACCAGACGATGTGCTTCGGCAATCTGCGTTTCAGCCCGCATCAGGGGATCAAGCGACAGCCACGGTTCTTGCGGCAGAACGCCTATTTCACGGCCCCAAAGCCCCCGGAACCGATCCGGGGTTCCGGCATTCAGGACACGGTCGCCGATGGCGACACGGCCCTTTGCCTCCAACCCCTCGGGCAGCGTGCCCATCAGGGCCTGCGCCAGCAGGCTCTTGCCCGATCCGGTTTCACCCAGGATGACCAGTGGTTCTCCCGGATCGAGGTGCAGCGATATCGGTGACAAAAGGGATGTGGCCCCGTCCCGGACCGTGATGTCTTCGGCAATCAACAGGCTCATGTTTCACGGCTCCCGGCCAGAAGGGTAAGGCCCAGCAGCAGGGCAAATGTGGCCACGACCGGCGACAGGAGTGCCAACGGCGCCTCGCGCCAGTAGGGCAGCAGTTCAACCATCATCAGGCCCAGTTCAGGCGTGGGTGCGCGCATGCCCACATGCACAAACCCGAGCGCCGCAATGGCCATGATCGCAGTGGCGGTTCCGAAGGCAGCGGCGGTCAGCATCATCGGTGCGATTTCGGGCCAGATATGGACGCGGAAAAGATAGGCCGGACCGAACCCGAGAAGCCTGGACGCCTGCACGGCGGGCGAGGCCAGGGTTTCGCGCGTGGCCGCACGGGTCAGGCGAAAGAACTCGACCCAAAGCACCAGCGACAGGCCCGCCCAGAACCCAAGCGCCGTCCCCGGCACCATGGCCAGCACAATGAGAACCAGCAACAGGCCCGGAAGCGCCAGCAGCGCATCCGCCAGCATGACGAAAATCCGGTCGATCCAGCCCCCTTTGGCCGCCGAAAGCGTGCCCAGGACCAGCCCCGCAGCACCGGCTGTTGCCACCGCGGCCAGGGCGATGACAGGCGACAGGCGCAGCGCATCTGCCAGACGGTGAAAAACCGACCGGCCAAGGTGATCATAGCCCAGCGGCGCGGCGGTTTCCGGCCCTGCCAATGCCTTGATCAGGGACTGCGCAAGGGGATTGCCCGGAACGATCACGGGGCCAAGCAATGCAATGGCAGCCACCAGCGCAATCAGGCCGATGCCGACTGTGCGCATTGGCGACAGCGGCAGGCGGTGCGTTGTTCGGAAATCAATACTGCTCATCCCGCAACCCTCGGATCAAGACGCCGCACGGCAAGGTCGATGGCGCTGTTGACGATGACAAAGCCGAGCCCCAGCACCAGCGCCGTGCCCTGCACCATCGGCACATCCCGCGAGAATATGGCGTGCACCAGCGCATGCCCGATGCCGGGCCAGCCAAAGATCGATTCAACGATGATCACCCCTTCGACAAGTGTCACGAATTGCAGGCCAAGATAGGTGATCAGCGGCACAGAGACGTTGCGCAGCCCGTGCCGCAGCAGGGTTTGCCGTTCGGACAGCCCCTTCCATTGGGCGAACCGCCAGAACGGCATATCCGCGATACGTGCCATGGCGTCCCGCGTGATGCGCGCATTGACCGCCGCCAGTCCAAGGGCAAGTGTCAGTCCCGGCAGGATGAAATGGCGCAGCTCACCGTGCCCCGCCGCGGGCAGCCATCGCAGATGCACGGCAAGCAGCACGATCAGGACAAGCGCCATGAGAAACTGCGGAACGGCCTTGACCCCGGTCGAGGCGACCAGCAGCACACGGTCCAGCATCCCGCGCGGCCTGAGCCCCGCGAGAATGCCAAGGGGTGGCCCGATGACCAGCGACAGCAGAAGCGCCACCAGCGCGAGGGAGGCCGACGCGCCCAGCTGATGCACAATCTCGTCCATCACGGGCTGGCCGCTGACAAGCGAGTTTCCAAAATCGAACCGCGCCAGATCGCTCAGCCATTGCAGCAGGGCAGGCAGCGCCGGGCCGTCAATGCCCAGTTCGCCACGCACCGCATCGGCGGCAGCGGCATCGACGTTGTCATAGCCGTACCGGCCCGCAGCAATGCGCCAGGCCGCATCGCCGGGCAGGCTGCGCATCATGATGAATGTGGCGGTGCCGATCAGGATCGCCACCATCACCGCCTGCACCAGGCGCGAAACAAGCACCTTCATTCCGCCCACCGGATGTTCTCCAGGCCGAAGCTGCGCTCGAACGGGTCGATTTCCGCGCCTGTTACCCTGTCTGATACGGCCAGCGTCTGCCGATACCAGGCAATCGGGATGATCGGCAGTTCCGCTTGCAGGATTTCAGATGCCCTGGCACGTTCCGCGTTTCCGCCGTCACCCCGCGCCAGACCGCGCAGGAGCGTTGCGAATTCTTCGTTCCGCCAGTTCATCGCCCCCCAGTCGCCATTGCCAACGTAATCGGACAGGATTGTGCCAATCGGATCGGGGACAAGAGAAAAGTTGCGCGCGATCAGGCCAAGCTCCAGCGAGCCATCCTGATGCCCTGCGGGAATTTCTGAAGAGTTGGTCGTGTTGACGGTCAGATCAATACCGATCGTGCGGAACTGCTGTTCCAGCACCGCGGCAACCAACGGCAGTTCCGGCCGGTCAGGATAGGTTGTCAGGGTGACCGCGAAACGCGCCCCGTCCCGTGTGAGGATACCATCACTGCCCGCTTCCCATCCCAGGCCGGCGAGCAATTTCTTGGCCTCCTCCACCTCATAAGAGAGCGGGGCAAGCGCATCGTTGTGCCAGTCTGCGGTGGAAGGCGGGAACAACTGATCGGCCCCTTCGGGATAGCGCAGCACCGCCTGTGCGATACCGGCACGGTCAATCGCAAGGCTCAGCGCGCGGCGGGCATCGGGTTCGGCCAGAAACGGGTGACCCGCATTGACCTTGATCAGAAGCGTGCGGGGAATGGCAACCGAGAGCACCTCGACATCATCCAGCATGCCCAGCCGCGAGACGCTGGCAGGATCAAGACCAAAAACGAACTCGGCTTCGCCGGATTCTGCCATCAGCGCCCGTGTTTCGACCCGGCTGACACCGGAATAGCTGACATCCGCGATATGCGGCGCATTCCCCCAATATTCGGCAAAGGCCGTCGCATCCAGGCTCAGCGGCGGCTCCATCGCGGTGATCCGGTAGGGGCCGGTGCCGATGATCGCGACCCCCGTGCCATCCGCAGCATATGACGCGGGCGACAGGATCTGGGACCGGTATTCGGCCAGGAACGCGGGCAAAGCCGCCATTGGCTCCGACAGGGTGACAGTGATTTCGCCGTCACCCGCCGCGATGCCTGTAATCGGCAAGTCCTGCAACGGACCGGGTTTGGCGCGCGCAATCTCAAGCGCATTGACCACGGCGTCTGCGGTCATCGCGCTGCCGTCGTGGAAAACCACACCTTCGCGCAGGGCAAAGACCCAGGTCATCCCGTCTTGCGAAACCTCCCAGGAGGTGGCGAGACCGGGGGTCAGCTCACCATCGGCATTTGCGTTCACCAGTGTTTCGGCCACCCCCATCCGCGTAAAGATATAGCCGCTGGTCGCGGGCTCCGGCGCCTTGATCTCGAATTGAGCGACGACATCAAGCCTGTCGTCCGCCTGCGCCAGCACCGGCATCGCGAAACATGCGAGCGCCACGGCCGCCTTGAGGAAAGTTCTGGTCATCTGTTGGTATCCTGTTTGAAGAAAGAGCGTGGTATTGCGACGTGGCGGTCGCGGGAAAGGGTTCTCTGTTGGGCGCGATTCAGCCGCGCGATGGCACCCTCAATGCCTTCGCCACAGGCCCGCGCCCGCCGCAGGATCTTCCGGCAGGACGCCGGGGACCACGGCAGCGCCGCCTGGCATAGCCAGGATCGGATCGGAGCCGGCAGCGCATCAAAGACCTGCATCGGGTCTTCGGCACGGCGCCTGGTTCTGAGGCTGGTTGCACCGCGGTTGGTTGGGGCCATCACCCTGCCTCCGCAGATCGCCAGACCGGGAATGGGTCGGACATCTCGGGCAAGGCGTCGGGACCGGGTGCAAGGTCTTCGGGCACGAGACATGCATCAAGCCGCGCCTTGATCACCGGCCAGTCGATACCGGCACCAATGAACACCAGCTCCTGCCTCCGGTCGCCCCAGGGTTCCGACCAATGCGAAGCCATGTACTGGCGCGCGCCCTCGTGATCCGGCCAGCGGTCACGCGGAACGGAGGCCCACCAGGTGCCCAGAGGCTTGACCGAGGACAATGCCCCGGCGAGGCTGAATTCAGCCACCCAATCGGGACGGGTGGCAATCCAGAAGTGCCCCTTGGCGCGGATCACACCGGGCAGCGCACCGTTCAGGACCGACAGGATCTTCTCTGGCTCGAAGGGTGCCCTTGCGCGGTAGACAAAACTGGCCACGCCATATTCTTCGGTCTCCGGCACATGGTCGGCAAAGCCGTAAAGTTCGCGCGCCCACATCGGATGTTGATGTGCCTTTTCAAAGTCGAACAGCCCCGTATTGAGGATGGCGCTGGCAGGCACCTCGGAATGACTGGTCTCGATGATGCGTGCATCGGCGTTCAGACTGCGGATGATCTTGCGCGCCGCGTCAACCTGATGCGGCGCGGCATCCGCGACCTTGTTCAGGATCACCACATCGGCGAACTCGATCTGCTCGACCAGCAGGTTGACCAGCGTGCGCTCGTCGTCTGCGCCCAGCGTCTCGCCACGGTCACGCAGGAAATCATGGCTGCCGTAGTCGCGCAGCAGGTTCACCGCATCAACCACCGTCACCATCGTGTCGAGGCGCGACACATCCGAAAGGCTGTTCCCCGCCTCGTCCCGGAAATCGAAAGTCGCCGCCACGGGCAGCGGCTCTGAAATGCCGGTGGATTCAATCAGCAGATAGTCAAAGCGACCATCCTCAGCCAGGCGCCGGACCTCCTGCAGAAGATCATCGCGCAGGGTGCAGCAGATACAGCCGTTCGACATCTCGACCAGGGTTTCGTCGGTATGGCTCAGGTTTGCACCACCCTCGCGGACAAGATCTGCGTCGATGTTCACCTCGGACATGTCGTTGACGATGACGGCCACACGCCGCCCCTCGCGGTTGTTCAGCACGCGATTGAGCAAGGTGGTCTTTCCGGCCCCCAGAAAGCCGGACAGGACAGTTACGGGCAGACGCGGGTCAGTCATTGGGCGGCCTCCACGGGTGTGACGATTTCGGGAAACAGCAGCGAGGCGTGGCAACCGCTTCCGGCCTGCGCCCCGTCGGCAAGAGCGAAATTTATGTTGGGCATCGGACGTGCGACATCTCCTGCGGCGAAGACGCCCGGAATACTGGTCTGCGCCATCGGCCCCAATTTCACGAAAGGCCCCATCGGCCCGTCGGACAGGGCACATCCCAGATGCGCCGCCGGACTTTCCGCCAGGGTGGTCCGGGGCCCCAGGAACAGGGCGGCAAATCTCTGACTGTCGCCGCCGGACAGGCTCAGGGTAATGCCGCTCTCGTCAATCTGCGCGGCTTCCAATGCCCTGCTGTCCATCTGGACACCGGCCAGTTCAAGCGCCGCGTGGTCAAGACCGTCCATCCCGCCCGTGATCAGCGTAACGCGATCGCTCCAGTCGGCGCGCAGCATCAGCGCCTGATGGGCACCCATGTGAGAGGTGGCAAGGACGGCCAGTGGTTCGCCTTTCACCTCGTAACCGTGACAATAGGGACAATGCAGCACCTGACGGCCCCAGCCCTCTGCAAGTCCGGGAACATCCGGCAGGATGTCACGCACGCCATGGGCCAGGATGAGGCGCTTTGCGGCGAAATCCTCGCCGTTTTCCAGCGTCACGGCGAAAGCACCCATCTGGCCGCCGATGGCCGTCACCTTGCCGCCGCGTTGGCTTAAATGGGGATATGCCTTCAGATCATCTCGGAACCGGCCAAGGATTTCAGCGGGCGCAATGCCGTCCCATCCCGCGACCCCATGCGCCCCCGCCGAAGTTCGGTTGCGCGGCAAACCGGCATCTATCACCAGAACCGACCGGCTGGCCCGCCCAAGCTGAAGGGCGGCGGTGAGGCCCGCGAAACTTCCGCCAATAACGATTACATCGTACATCTGTTACCTTTCGTCATGGATCCTGCGGCCAAAGCCACATCTGATTGTTTGGGGGACGCCTCCGGCGCTCCATTCATTATGTAATTACATCACATATTGGAGGCCCGAAAATCCGCGAGCCTCCTGCTGCGGCACAGGGTGTCCGCAGCAGGAAACGCCTGATGCGTCAGAGACACTCCGCCAGCGCATTCGCCAGGTTGCGCAAGAGTTGCGGATAAAGCTCCGCACCCGGTTCAAGGTCAGAACCCAATGGATCCATAACCCCCGTGCGCGCCGCCGTGCCTTCCATGACCGAGGCGACAATGCCCGGATTGAATTGCGGCTCGGACATGATGCAGGTCACCTTCTGGTCCGCAACACGCTCCTGAATCTCGGCAATGCGCGCCGGGCTCGGATCTGTGGCATCGGAAACGGAAATTGCGCCTGATGCCGGAAAATCGAAGGCCGCTTCGAAATACTGGTAGGCATCGTGGAAAACGATGAAGTTGGCACCGCGCAGGGGTTCCAGGATGCTGTTGATTTCAATGCGCAGATCCGCCAGTTCCTCGCGTCCCGCAGCGGCATTTGCAAAATACGCTCCGGCATTGTCCGGATCAGCCGCTGAAAGCGCGGCAGCAATCGTGTTCAGCCAGGCCGAACCGTTGTCCGGGGACAGCCAGACATGCGGGTCGTGATCGCCGTGATCGTGGCCTGCATGTTCTTGCTCTCCATGATCGTGATCGCCATGTTCGTGACCGGCATGATCGTGACCCTCGTGTTCTTCGGCATGATCCGCGTGGTCATCGTGGTTTTCATGTTCTGCATGATCATGCCCTTCGTGATCTTCGGCATGTTGCTCATCGCCATGGTGATGCGCCTCGAACAATGCATTCTCGCGCAAAGGCAGCTCCGTGGTGCCCTCGGACTCCATCAGCGCCACAATTATGGCATCGTCCGCCAGCGTGTCGATTGCATCGTCCAGCCAGGGGGTCAGTTCGGGACCGACCCAGAACACCAGCTCCGCATCCTGCAGAGCCTTCGCCTCGGAGGGGCGCAGGCTGTATTCATGCGGGCTGGCACCGGGTGCCACGATCAGCGACGGCTCCCCCACCCCTTCCATTACGCGGGCGACCAGCGCATGCACCGGTGCGATATCGACGGCCACATTCGGCACATCCGCGAGGGCCGTTCCGGCCAGCAGCACAGCCGCCAGGGACCAGGGCGCGAGGTTTCTGGACATCTCCAACTCCATGTGATTTTATAACGTTACAGGTCGGATACAGGAAATGTAATAACATGACAAGTGGGTCGCAGACAGATCATGAAACACCGTCAGATCCGGTCGGTTTCGACAAGCACGACCATGCCGATTGCATCAATACCGCAGTGGCCGCGGCCGAGGCGCATTGCGCCAACAACGGGCTGCGCTTTACCCCGGTCCGGCGCAAGGCGCTGGAGATTCTGCTGCAGGAACATCGCGCCCTTGGGGCCTATGAAACACTGGACCGGCTGCGTGACGCCGGTTTCGGCTCACAGCCTCCTGTCGCCTATCGTGCGCTTGAATTCCTGGTTGCCAATGGTTTCGCGCATAAGATCGAGCGGTTGAACGCCTTTGTTGCCTGTGCACATCCCGGTGCCAGCCATTCGCCTGCCTTCATGATCTGCAGGGTCTGCGATTCGGTTGCCGAAGCACAATCGGCACCCGCTCGCGGCTCCCTCGGAGAGGCAGCGCGCGCAACGGGGTTTCAGATCGAACGGACCGTGGTCGAGGCCGTCGGCCTATGCCCCGCCTGTGCGGAGAATGCCGCACCATGAGCCTTGTCACCGTTGAAGACATCAGCGTCGGCTACGGGGCCGAAACGGTACTGGCCCATGTATCGCTCGCCATCGAACCCGGTGAAATCGTGACCATTGTCGGCCCGAACGGCTCCGGCAAGACCACGCTCCTGCGGGCGCTGATCGGCGCAGTGCGCCCCGCATCGGGGCGGATCACGCACAAGCCTGCGCTGCGCATCGGCTACGTGCCGCAGAAACTGCACATCGACCCGACCCTGCCCATCACGGTTGAGAGATTCCTGCGGCTTCCGGGCGGGATCGCGCGCGACGCCTGTGCTCGGGCGCTGGCCCGGGCCGGTGTCCCGGACCTGTCGCGGCGCCAGATGTCAGCCTTGTCCGGCGGCCAGATGCAGCGCGTTCTCTTGGCACGTGCGCTGATCAATGAGCCCGAAATCCTGCTGCTGGACGAGGCAACGCAGGGTCTTGATCAACCCGGTTCCGCCGCCTTCTACCGCCAGATCGAGGAGGTGCGCAAAGACACCGGATGCGCCGTCCTGATGATCAGCCACGAATTGCACGTAGTGATGAGCGCATCAGACCGGGTCATTTGCCTGAACGGACATGTCTGCTGCGAGGGCACGCCGGAAATCGTATCGGCCGCGCCGGAATACCGTGCCCTTTTCGGCTCCGGCACCGGCGGGGCCCTTGCGCTGTACCGCCACGACCATGATCACGCGCATGATGAAACCTGCAACCACGACCACGGGCACGACCATCCACCACAGACCAAAACCGAGGCCGCTGAATAATGCTGGAAGATTTCATGACCCGCGCAACACTGGCCGGTATCGGCGTGGCCTGTGCCGCCGCCCCCCTGGGCAGTTTCGTCGTCTGGCGCCGCATGGCCTATTTCGGCGATGCAACGGCCCATGCCGCGATCCTTGGCGTGGCATTGTCCCTGGCGCTCCAGGTGTCGATCTTTGCGGGCGCCGTGGCTGTGGCCCTGGCCATGGCCCTGACCGTCACGCTGCTGACCGGTCGCGGTTACGCAATGGACACGCTTCTGGGTGTCCTGGCTCATTCCGCACTGGCCTTCGGGCTGGTCGCCGTCTCGTTCCTGTCCGGCATCCGCATCGACTTGATGGCCTATCTGTTCGGCGACATTCTGGCGGTGTCGCGCGGCGATCTGGCGGTGATCTGGGGCGGTGCCGTTCTGGTCGTCGGGCTGATCGGCTGGCGCTGGTCCGCGCTGCTGACAGCAACCCTGAGCGAAGAGCTTGCCTATGCCGGGGGCATCGACCCCAAGCGCGAACAACTGGTTCTGACCCTGGCGCTTGCCATCACCGTCGCCGTTGCGATCAAGGTTGTCGGCGTCCTGCTGATCGCGGCGATGCTGATCATCCCCGCCGCCGCCGCGCGCGCGCTGTCGCGCACGCCGGAAGAAATGGCCCTGATCGCCGCCGTGATCGGCGGCGGATCGGCCATAGCGGGTATGCGTGCCGCCTATGCCCTGGACACACCCGCGGGCCCTTCCATCGTTTGCGTTGCGGCCATCATCTTTCTGCTGACAAGCATCCTCAAGGGGGTGCGAACCCAAGGTTAGGGCCTGTCAGCGCCGCGTCACCCATAGGGCTGCGACCATCGATGCTCCGGCAAGGGCAAATGTCAGTTGCATGCCGTTGCCAATCGCACCGGGTGCCGCGGCTTCGACGATGCTTGTCCCCGCACCGAAGGAGAAAACGGCACCCATGACCGAGGCGCCACAGACAAGCCCGAGGTTGCGCGACAGGCCAAGCAGGCCCGACACCGCGCCGCGCGCGCCGTCAGGGACATTTGCCATGACCATCGTGTTGTTGGCAGATTGGAACATCTGGTATCCCGGTGTCAGGATCATGATGGCGACAATATAGCCGTAAACACCGAACACTGTCGGCAGGACCGACAGGGCAAATGCACCGGCAGCCAGCCCCGCAAGCCCGATCAGCAGCACGCGCGGCGCGCCCCAGAAATCGACGAGATAGCCGGAAGGCACACCGACGCAGATCGAAATCACCGGCCCAAGCGACATGACCAGACCGACAGTTACAGGGCTGAACCCAAGCCCCAGGCCAAGATAGAATGGCCCCACGATCAGCGTGGCCATCATCAGATTTGCCACCAGCAGATTGGCAGCCATGCCGGGGATGACACCTTTTTCGCGCAGCGCGGAAAGCCCCGTCCGTGGCGACGTGATGCCCGGCGCAGCCGACGGCAGGAACCGCCACGCCAGACCTGCCGCGCCCAGGCCAATCGGGACCAGGATAAAGAAGACAAACGGCCACCCGGCCAACCCGATCAACAACCCGCCCAGCGATGGCCCCAAAGCCGTTCCAACCGCAGACATGGTCGCAAGCAGCCCCATGATGCGCCCGACACTTTCGCCGCCAGCCGTCTCCCTGACCAGGGCGATGGTCAATGTCATCAGGAAAGCCGCGCCGATGCCCTGCGCGGCGCGGGCCGCAACCAGAGCCCAAAGGTTGGGTGCCCAGCCACACAGGGCGGATGCCAGCGAAAAGACAATCAGCCCCAGCAGCAACATCCGCGCGCGGCCGAACAGATCCCCAAGCCGCCCGGCGAGCACAACAAAGAGCGTGAGTGCCACAAGATAGGCGATCACGATCCACTGCACCTGATGAAACGGCGCCTCAAATGCCACCGCAAGGGTCGGCAGCGCGATATTGGCAATGCTGGTGCCCAGCGAAGCCAGCAGCATTGACAGCGACAGGCACAGCAATGCGCCAAGCCTTGCAGCCGTCGGTTCGGATGATTTCATGACCTTCAATTTGCGTCTCCGCTTGCCAAAAATGGTGTGGGAAGCCATCCTACGAATTGAAGCCAACTTGAGGTCAAGTATGAAAATGCTCGATATCGGCGAGGTGTCGCAAACGGTCGGAGTTCCGGCGTCGACCCTGCGCTACTATGATGAAATCGGCCTGATCTCATCGGTCGGGCGGCACGGGCTTCGGCGACAATTCGCGCCCGATGTGCTGTTGCAGCTTGCGCTGGTCTCGATGGGAAAGTCGGCGGGATTTTCTCTTGAAGACATCGCTGGCATGTTCGGCCGAGACGGGAGACCGGACCTGCCGCGCCAGGAATTGCACGACCGCGCGGACGATCTGGATCGGCAGATCCGCGAGCTGACGGCCCTGCGCGATACCCTGCGGCACGTGGCCGATTGCCCGGCACCGTCGCACATGGAATGTCCGACCTTCAGACGTCTTGTCGGTGTCATGGGGCGGCGAAGATCAAAGAAGGCAAAGAGCCGTTCAAAGGCATCTGCCGGATTGCGGTGAACCGCAGCCCCGTCGATGGATCACGCCGACAGGCGACGTTTCCCAGATCGGCAGCAGGTCCAGCGAGCAGATTTTTCATGCCACCTTGGCTGATGCAACGCCCCCAAACGGTACGGGCGTTGCACCAATTGTTTCCGGGCAGGCCCCGAACGCGGGGCCTTGCTTTTCATGTCGGTTGTCGCAACGGATACGCCCGCGCTCAGCGCTGCGCAGCGGTCCATTCCGCCCAGACGAAACCGGCCACGACAACGGCCTGACCCAGCACGAGAATCCAGCCAAAGACGTTTGGCGATATAATGCCGGTAACAGGCAGCGCCAGGCTCGCCACGATCCACAGCACATTGCCGCCGATCACCAGATAGGTCCCCAGCGAGGGCACCGAGACGGTCCCGGCCAGAACCGCCATGAACGCGGCAATGGGAAAAAGCAGCAACCCCGCCCAGAACAGCAGATCTGCCGGAATTGCGGTGATCCCGGCCACCAACCCGGATGCAGATACCAACAGCGCGCCCATCAGCGCGCAGGTGGCGGAATCGAGTTTCAGAATGGTTTGCAACGCGGGTATCTGGCTTTGATGTAACATGATCGTCTCCTTTGCGGATGTTCGACGCGCCACTCCGGCGGCGTCTGCCTGGAATTTGCCCGCCAGCGCTGCTGGGGTCGATTACCTGGGAGGTAATTGTTTGCCGGCAGACAGCGCGGTAGACAATTGCCATGAACAACACATCGGAAACCGTAGGGCGGCAGTTGCGGGAATGGCGGCAACGGCGCAGGCTCAGTCAGCTGGCTCTGGCCAGCGAGGCCGAAATTTCGCAACGGCACCTCAGCTTTGTCGAATCCGGGCGCGCGCGTCCCAGCCGGGACATGGTGCTGCTGCTCAGCGAATACCTCGACGTGCCTTTGCGGGCGCGCAATACGATGCTGACGGCGGCAGGTCATGCGCCGCATTACCCGCATCACCGGCTGGACACGCCGGAACAATCCGGCATGCGCGGGATGATCGAAAAGGTCCTGCATGGCCATCTGCCGCATCCCGCCCTGGCGGTGGATCGCCACTGGGGTCTGATCTGCGCCAATGCGGCAGCGCAGCGCCTGATGTCGGATGCCGCGCCGCATCTGCTGACGGGCGAGGTCAACGTGCTGCGGCTCAGCCTGCATCCAGAGGGGCTGGCCCCGCGCATTCTGAACCTCGCGGAGTGGCGCGCGCATCTGCTTAACCGGCTGGATCACGACATCTCGTATTCGGCGGACGCCAGGCTGGCACAGCTGCGCGACGAGCTTGCCGCCTATCCCGTGTCCGGACCCGGAGGCAACCTGGCATCAGACGCCGCGCAAGCGGGCAGCATCGCAATTCCGCTCAGACTGAAGGCAGATGCAGGGCCGCTGTCTTTCCTCAGTACAACTACGGTATTCGGAACCGCCGTCGACGTTTCCCTGTCCGAGGTCACGATCGAGGCATTTTTCCCGGCAGACGACCGAACGGCGCAAGCCTTGGCGTAACATCCTCCGCCTCCAATCTGGGAGGCGGAGGATACCAGGTCAGTCGGCGGTTTCACAGGTAGCTGAGCCAATGTCCCGTCGCCAGCGGCGGCTTCATCGAAAGGACCACCTCGACCGGCAAACGGGGTAAGCCGCAGTCGATGACGTTACTGGAGCAGACCTGCCGCAGTCAGCTGTGTCACAGCGACGGCGCCGATTGTCTCGACGAATTTGGCATATTCTTCGGGGCCCATATCGGAATCCGTGACACCGGTGCTCTTGGCATATTCCTGGTAGGAATCCGCTTTCATTGCATCGTGGAATGCATCAGCGATCTGCTGTTGCAGCTCCAGCGGCATGTCCTTGGGGCCAAAGACGCCACGGACCTGGACCCAGCTGGTGTCCACTTCGATGCCTTGTTCGGCAAGCGTTGGCAGATCGGGTGCGCCCGTCAGCCGTTTGTCATTCAGGACGCCCAGGCCCTTGATCCGGTCAGCTTCAAAGAACGCGGCTGTGGGGCCGAGGTTGGAGACGGCGATATCAATGTGCCCGCCCAAAAGCGCGGTCGTGATGTCCGGCGTGGATTCATAGCCGATCCAGTTGAACTTGGCGCCGGTTGCCGTTTCGATCATCGAGGTGCCGAGGTTCTGCATGGATCCGACGGGGCCGAAACCGCCGATGGACACGCTGCCCGGGTTGGCTTTGGCGGCGGCGACAGCCTCTGCCATGGTGTTATAGGGGCTGTCTGCGCGCACGTAGTAGAGGATCGGGTCAACCTGAACCCCCGCAATCCACGAAAAATCCTCGGGAGCGAAGGTGCCTTTGAGGTTGGTGGCCATGCCGGTGAAATGGGTCAGTGTGTTGATGCCCAGCGTCAGCCCATCCGGTTTGGCGGAGCGGACTTTGGCCATCTGTGCGGCACCGCCGCCGCCGGGGGCGTTCTGGACCACAATGGTCTGGCCGATGGCCGGTTCCAGCGACTCGGCCAGGGTGCGGATGAAGATGTCGGACGTGCCGCCGGGCTTGGTGTGCATCACGACCTCGACCGGACCGGCAGGCCAGCTGTCCTGCGCATAAAGCGCTGTGGCCGATACGGTCACCAGGCAGGCGGCGGCTGCCGCGCGTAAGGACTGTGTAAACGAAAATATCATGGGCTCTCCTCCTCAGAGCGGAACGTCGCAGGTGCGACAAAGACAGGCGCAGTGTCATTGTTTTTCGTTGCCCGTGAAACTGAGCAGAAGTTGGTCAAAGGCTGCAAAAATGAATGGCAGAGACCGGCACCTCCGTTTGCATCGAAGGCCCGTCAGAGCCAGAATTCACCCCCTTGGCCGTCACGACCACCCGCCGGGATGCCCCTTGTTGTTGGCGGCTGACCCGTCGCGCCTGATGCTGGCGGCAAGCAAGTCGGCAATGCCGGAAGGGGGGCCGAAGCCCCCTCACTCAGTCGTCAAACGACGCATCCAGCCGTGCTTTGAACCGGCTGTGGAACCGCGTCTCGCCGATGATATGCAGGTGGTTGGTGCCGTTCACCACTTCGGCCGGGGTGGCCCGCGGCGACAGACGGCGCCAATCCATGAGGTTGAGCCCCCGGCTGAGACTGTCGCCCGCGCTGTATGAGGCCACGGGCAGGTCGAGCGGCGCGGGGCGGTGCTGGCGGAATACCAATGCATTGTCGATCAGCACCCAGAAGGTGTGTTCCCGGCTCGAAATCTCCGGCCCGTCAAACGGCAGCGGCTCCGCCTCATTGCCGATAAAACGCAGGAACTGGTCGTAACATTCCGCATCCATCGCGCCGATGAGCCTGTCCCATTGCGCGCGCATCCTGGTCTTGCCGAGCCAGACCTGCAGGTCTTGCGCCAGAGCCTTGCGTTCGCCCGGGGCAAACTCCGGCGTGACCCCCGGCATGAAATCCGTGCCAAGATCGCAGACATCGACCATGCCCGTCAGGCGCAGGTCGACCTCCCCCTGCAACTGGCGCGCCGCTTCCCAGGCAAGCAACCCGCCCCAGGACCAGCCAAGGAAAGCAACCGGCTGCCCGGCGCTTTCGCGGCGGATGTGGTCGGCATATTGCGCCACGACCTCTTCGACGGAGACATTGAGCCTTTTCTCCTCGTTGAGCGAATGGCACAGGAAGCCGGTCACCGGCTGATCCGGGCCGAGGTAATCGGTGAGCCGCAGATATTCGCGCGTGGACACGAGCAGACCGGGAAAGCAATAGAGCCGGGGTTTCGTGCCGCTTGCGCGCAGTGCAATGGCACTGCGCCCGGTCTGACCGCCCGCCTCGATCCGCGCCGCGATGGCGCGCACGCTGGGCGCATCGAAGAGGTCCGCGATGGTCAGCGCCGTGCCGGGCCAGCGTTTGCGCATCCCCGCGAGGGCTTTCAAAGCCAGAAGTGACTTGCCGCCCATGGCAAAGAAATCGTCGGTGACCCCCATCTCCGGCGCGCCGATGATCTCGCGCCAGAGCGTGAGGATCGCCTCCTCGGCCTCGCCCGCAGGCGGCACACCCGCGCCCTTGCGGGTCTGAACCGGCACCATGGGCAGGGCCGCACGGTCAAGTTTCGCATTCGGATTGGTCGGCATCTTCTCCAGAACGATCACTGCCTCGGGCAACATGTGCCTTGGCAGTTTCGCCTCCAGCCCGGCCAGCAGCGCCTCGCCTGCCGACAGCTCCGGCCCCACCACATAGGCCAGCAACCGCTTTGCCGCGCCATCTTCGCGCAGCAGCACCAGGGCCTCGCTGACATCGGCATCGGTCAGCAGCGCGGCCTCGATCTCGCCCGGTTCGATCCGGTAGCCGTTCACCTTGATCTGAAGATCGACACGGCCGACGAATTCGATGGTGCCATCCTCGCGCCAGCGTCCCAGATCGCCGGTGCGATAAAGCCGCGCGCCGGAGGTGCCGTCGAGCAGCGGGCCAAAGGGATCGGGAATGAACCGGTCGGCGGTGACATCGGGTTTGCCGACATAGCCGCGCGCCACGCCCGTGCCGCCAAGATAGATCTCACCGACAACGCCCTGCGGGCAGGGCATCATCTCGGGGTCGAGCACATAGGCGCGCCGGTCGCCCACGGCCCGGCCAAGGGGGGCATAGACCCCCTCGAACCGCGTGCCGGCGGCGACTTTCCACACCATCGGTGTCATGATCGTCTCCGTCGGGCCATAGCCGTTGATCAGGGTCGCGGCCTTGAGCGCGCGGGACAGGAGATCGAAGGTCGATTGCGCCAAGCCCTCGCCACCAAAGCTGTAAAGCCGCATTGGCGGGGCGCTGTCGGTCTCTTCGGCCCATTCGGCGAGCTGTTGCAGATAGGTGGTCGGGATCGACGCGTTGTTGCAGCCGTGTTCGCGCATCGCGCCCAGCGTCTGTTCCGGGGTCCAGAGCGGCCCGTCGGGCACCACCACGGAGCCGCCCATCATCAGCGGCACCATCCAGCGCTCATGCCCGCCGTCCGAAGAGAACGGCAGGAACGGCAATTCGCGGCTTTCCGAACTCATCTCATAGACACGCGCGGTGGTCTGGTTGTGGTCGGTGAGCGGACCGTGTTCGACGGCAACGCCCTTGGGCTTTCCGGTCGAGCCGGAGGTATACATGACATAGGCGAGCTGGTCGGGGTGGATCACCACCTGCGGCGCGTCCAGGCGCGGCGGGTCGGCAAAATCCTCAAGGCAGAGCACCGTCGCGGACAGCCCATCCGGCAGCCTGTCGCGATAGCGCCGGCGGGTCAGCACAACGCGCACGCCCGCATCGGAAAGGATGTGGTGATTGCGGCTTTCAGGATGATCCGGTTCCACGGGGATATAGGCCCCGCCCGCCTTCATCGCGGCGAGGATCGCCACCATGGCATCGGCCCCGCGTTCGATCAGGATCGCGACTGGCACCTCGGCGCAAACGCCGAGCGTGACGAGGTGATGCGCTAGGGCATTGGCCCGTGCGTCGAGCATGCCATGGGTAAGCCGGTCTTCGCCGCAGATCACCGCCATCTTGTCCGGCGTGGCGCGGGCGTGATCCGCGATGATCTCATGGGTCGCGCGCCGGTCGATGGGCGTGTCATCCGGGTAGGGTGCAGAGAGCGCGTCCAGTTCCTGTTGCGACACCAGCGCGATGCGCGCCGTAGGTGCCTCGGGCCTGTCCAGCCCGTCGGTGATCATCCGCTCAAGATGGGTAAGAAACCGGGCAATCTGGGCCTCGGTGAACAATCCCGCCTCCGCATCGGCGATCAGCCGCAGACCCTCTGACGCATGTTCCGCGACAATCACCACCTCTTCGGCCAGGGGCGGCAGAGGCCGGGCAATGCGGGTGATCCCCTCGGGCAGGTCCCGGACCGGCAAGACGTGCAGCGACACCGCGCCCAGCGGATGCCGGTCCGCATCGGCGCGGCTCAGTCGATCCTGAATGAGCACCTCGGCAGGCAGAAGATGCGCGCGGCCCTCTGCAATGGCGCGGGCGATGCGGGCCTGCGCCTGACCAAAGCCCTTGAACGGGTCGAGGGCCGCGCAAAGCGGCATGACACCGGCATGGCGATGGTCGGATACAGCGGGCGCGCCGAGGGCAAAGCGCAGGTTCCGCAGCCCGGTGTAACGGTGCAACACAAGCGCAAGCGCTGTGGCCAGAACGCTCTCGGTCCCCGCCGCTTGCAGGCGCTCCGACAGGGGCGCTGGCAACAGACGGGAAACCCGCAGGCGCGCGGTGTCCTCCGTTGTCGCCGGACGCGGGGGAATACGGGCAATCGCATAGCTGTCGAGCAGGTTTTGCCAGCCGCTCAGATCGCGCGCACGGGTGGCCCGGTCTTTGGCCGGTGTGGGCGCAGGCGCCACCTCGGGCCCCTCCATGATCCCGAGCTCCCGCCAAAGCGCCGCCTCGATCGTGGCAAACACGCCGTCATCTGCAAGAATTGGATGCAGCGTCAGTGCCAGGAAATGCCCCCCGGATCGTGCCGTCCAGAGATCGGCAAACGCCATCCGGCCGCTCAACACGGGGCGGTACGCGGTGCAGCGGTGGCGCACATCCGCGCGCAGACCCATGCCGCAGTGCGTCAGCGGCGTTTCCCCGTCAAAATGCCGCCAGACCTCGCCGCCGGGGCGCTGTTCGAACCGGGAGGTGAACGCGGGGTGTCGGCCGAGTACCGCGCCGAGTGCATTGACAATCTGTGCCTCAGAATGACGCGCATCCAATCCGAGGATGATAACTTCCGGGACAAAGGCCGCCAGTTCGCCCACCTGTTCATGCGCGAAAATGCGTTTTTCCAGATCGCCGAGGCGGCGCGGCTGCATGGTGACGGCGGAGGTGTCGATGACCAGATCCTTGCTCATGCCGACGCCTCCGCCCGCATGGCCGCTTTCAACGCCTCGGGGCGCATGTCGGTCCAGGTTTCCGCGATTTGAGCCAGGCAGGCATCGCGCGTGTCCGGGCCACCGGCAAGGTACCAGCCCGCGGGCAGATCATGCGCCGCGGGATGTACGGAATACCGGCCTTCGTGATTGCGCAGGATGCACCATTGCGCCTGAGGATGGGTCAGGGAATGTGCCTGCAAGCTGGCCTGTATCTGCAAACTGGTCTGGGGTGGGTGCGACATCGAAAACCTCCGGTCCGAATGTGAACTGTTTCCTCTCAGACGTGCGGGGCAGCGCGAAATTCACCTTGGCGGATTAAATTTTCGCTTCTTTCGATTTTTTCTCCTCTGGCTGTGAATTTCCCGGCTGCCCGCACGTCTTGGTGTGAGACCCCGCATGCTGGACCACAGAATGAAGATACTCGACCTTGCCGATCCGAACCTGCCCAGACTGATGCTGCGTCTGGGTCTGCCCGCCATGGCCGGGCTGTCGCTGAACGCCGCGCATCAGGTGGTGGATGCGGGATTTGTCGGGCGGCTGGGCGCGGAACCTCTGGCGGTCCTGACGCTGCTGGCGCCCTTCGCGGGCCTGATCGCGGCTCTGGGCGTCGGACTGGGCGTCGGGGCCGCAAGCACATCTGCACGGGCGCTTGGCGCGAGTGATCCGGAACGCGCCCGCCGCATCGCGGGGCTTGCCTTCTGCGTGGCTGGCGTTCTGGCGGTTGCCCTGTGGTGCCTGCTCCAGATCCTGCGCGCGCCGGTTCTGGACCTGCTTGGCACACCCGAGGGAAGCCTGGCACCTGCCCGCGCCTACTACCCGCTTTTGACCCTCACGATGTCCTTCGGGCTGATCCAGATCCTGTGCGACTTTCTTGCCATCGGGCGCGGTCACGCGGCGATGAGCCTCAAGACACTTGCCCTGTGTTTCGGGCTGAACATGGCGCTCGATCCGCTGTTTATCTTTGGCCTTGATCTGGGGCTGAACGGAGCGGCCTGGGCGACGCTGACCGCCCAGATCGTCACGCTGTCGGTCTGGGCCGTCTGGTTCCGCGCCCCCGCCCGGCGCCCGAAGCCGGGAACCCTCTCGCTGCTGGCGCCGATGCTGCGTGTCGGCCTGCCGGAGGCGGCGGCGCTGGCTGTGACCACATTCGGCCTCATGGCCCTGCTGCGCCTCGCCGCCGATCTGGGCGGGGTCGCGGCGGTGGCCGGATTGGGCCTTGCCCTGCGCCTCGTGTTTGTCGTGACCCTGCCGCTGGAAGGGTTTGCCATCGGCGTTCAGCCCGTTCTCGCCCATGCTTTCGGGGCCGGTATATCGCGGCGCGCGGCTGATGCGCAGCGGCTCTTGCTCCGGGGTGCATTGGGCGTGGGGGCGGCTTTGGGCATCGTGCTGTGGCTCGGTGCGGTGCCGGTGAGCCGGGTTCTGAGCGTTGACACGGATGTTCAGGCGCATTGCGTTGCCGCACTTGGCTGGCTTGCCCTGTGTGTCCCTGCCGTGGCGCTGCGCCTGGTGGCGCAGATCGGCCTTCAGGCGGCGATCCGCCCCCGCGCCGCGCTACTCCTCGGGCTGGCCCCGATGGGGTGGCTGTTCTGGCCTTTGCTGGCGCTCATGGTGCCACCTTTCGGGCTGTCCGCCCTGCCCGTTTCCATGGCGCTTGCCGCCTGCCTTTCCGCTCTTCTGGCGCTGATGCTGATGCGTCAGGGCCGCCTGTCCGCCACCACATCGGGAGTTTCCGCATGACCACATCTGATCCGACATTTCCTGACCTCATCAGCCCGGTTCACCAGCCGCCCTTTTCGGCCAGCGCCCCGCCGATCTTTCAAAGCTCCTCCTTTCTGTTCGACAGCTACGCGCAGATCGCCGATGTCTTTGCCGGACGCTCGGACCGCCTGGTCTATTCGCGCGGTGACAACCCGACGGTGAGCGAGCTGGAGGGGCTGATCGCCCGGCTCGAAGGGACAGAGGCCGCGCGCGGGTTCTCTTCCGGCATGGCCGCAATCTGCGGCGCGGTACTGCCTTTTGTTCAAAGCGGGGACCGGATCGTCACGGTCGAGCATCTCTATTCCGATGCCTATCGCCTGTTTGAGACGGTTCTGCGCCGGTTCGGGGTCGAGACGATCTATGTCGACGGCACCGACACGCAGGCCGTGATCGACGCCTTGCCGGGCGCGCGCCTGGTCTATCTGGAAAGCCCGACAAGCTGGACGTTCCAACCCCAGAATGTTGCCGCCATCGCCGCCGCAGCGCGGCGCCTTGGGGTGCTCTCCGTGATCGACAATTCCTGGGCCACCCCGGTGTTCCAGAAACCTGCCGCCCTTGGCGTCGACCTCATCGTTCATGCCGCCTCGAAATACCTCTCCGGGCACAGCGACACGCTGGCCGGGCTGGTCGCCGGGCCGAAAGAGCTGATCGCCAGGATCGACCACGAAGCAACGCATCTTTACGGCGGGCGCATGGCCCCGATGGATGCGTTTCTGGTGCTGCGCGGGATGCGGACGCTGCTGCTTCGGATGCGCACCCATATGGAGAGCGGGCTGACCATCGCCCGGACACTGGCTGACGATCCCCGGGTCACCGCGGTGCATCACCCCGGCCTCTCGGAGATGCCCAAAGGGCTGACCGGCTGCGGCGGGCTCTTCGCCTTTGACCTGGCGGAGGATGTTGATGTCGAACGGTTCTGCAATGCGCTGCGGGTGATCCGTCTGGGTGTGAGCTGGGGCGGACCGGAAAGCCTGATTGTGCCGGGGCAGGCCGCCTGTGGCCTCGCCGGGGCGGCGAATTCCTTCCAACGCTTCGGCGTCAGCCCGCGCACCATCCGCCTCGCCGTGGGGCTGGAGCCGGTGGGGACCCTGCTCACCGATCTCGGCCAGGCGCTCAACCGGGCCGGGCAGGTCGCGGCATGAGGGACGCGGATCAAACAATGGGCAACTTCTGCCGGGTGTTGCTCCGGACCCAGCCAAGAGAGACGCCTAAGGAGAGCCGCCATGCCTCGTGACCTGACTGAACAACCGCTTCTGGCGCGCCGGATCGGCGAGCGTATCGAAATCGCCGGATATGAGCCGCAGCGGCTCAGGGATCTGGGGGGCGGGCGGATTGAGCTTTCTGCCCCGCCGGGCGAGGATGCCTTCGCCCGGGCGCTGGCCGCCTTCGAGGCGCTGACCACGCAAGGTCCGGAGGTCGCGATCCGCCTCAAGGGGGCCGATTGGGCACCGCTTTTGCCAGAGTTGATGCATAAGGGGATCGCACTTGCCACAGAGATCGGCCCCCTGGTTCTGCCCGCTGCCTTCTGGCAGGTGACGGACCGCTGGCTGACCCGATCCGCTCCGGCCTATCCGACGCTCTGGACGCAAGGTCCGCATGGCCGTCATCCGATCCGCCCGCCCCGGTCCGAAGGGGTGCTGTATCGCCGTCATATCACCTGGCTCGACCAATGGCTGACGCTGCGGGCGCTCGACATCTCCGATCTCGAAACATTCCATCGTTGGCAGAACGATCCGCGCGTGGCAGAGTTTTTCGAAGAGGCCGGGACGCTGGATGAACACCGCGACTATATCGCGCGGCTCCTGGCCGACCCGCATATGCTGCCGCTGATCGGGGCGCTGGACGGTCGCGATTTCGGCTATTTTGAGCTTTACTGGTGCCGGGAGAACCGGCTGGGCGCGCAATATGACGCCGCCGCATGGGATCGTGGCTGGCATGTCCTGATCGGCGAAGAGGATATTCGCGGGGCCGATTACGTCACCGCATGGATGCCGTCGCTCATGCATTACATGTTCCTCGCGGAACCGCGCACCCAGACCGTGATGGGCGAGCCGAAAGCCAGCCACGCCCGACAGCTCGCCAACCTGTCGCGCGGTGGCTTTGCCCATCTGCGCCAGTTCGACTTTTCCCACAAACGTGCCAGCCTCGTCGCTCTCGAACGCCAGCATTTCTTCGAGGCCCGCCTCTGGGCGCGGCCAGAGACCGGCGGGGGCGCACCGCTCTGCTTTGCCCCTGCCCGCCTTCCCTCTACAGGAGACTGGACATGACTGCACCCACCCACACCCCCCGGAACGACGATGAGATCTACGACCTGATCGGCATCGGTTTCGGCCCTTCGAACCTGTCGCTTGCGATTGCGATCGAAGAGGCGGGGCTGCCGATCCGGGTGAAATTCCTCGAAGCGCGGCCCGCATTCGCCTGGCATCCCGGCATGATGATCCCCGGCGCGGATATGCAGATTTCGTTCCTCAAGGACCTCGTCTCGCAACGTAATCCGCAAAGCCGCTACAGCTTTCTCAATTACCTGCACAAGAAGGGGCGGATGAACGCCTTTATCAATCGCAAGACGTTTTTCCCGTCGCGGGTCGAGTTCAACGACTATCTCGGCTGGGTTGCCGGACAGTTTGACTGCTGTGATTATGATCGGAACGTGTGCGGTATCGAACCGCTGGGCAATGCCGGCGCGGGCGGCACTGTTCAGACGCTCTGCGTCACCGCGCGCAACAGCGCGGGGGCTGAACATGTCTACCATGCGCGTAACCTCGTGATTGCGCCGGGCGGCGCGTCGATGTTGCCGCCGGTATGTGACGGCCTGCGCGGCGATGACCGCCTGTTCCATTCCAAAGACTACATGAGCCGGGTCGTGCCGGCGCTGAAGGCGGGCGACCGGATTGCCGTCGTGGGCGCGGGCCAGAGCGCGGCAGAGATTTTTGCCGATCTCGCCCAGAGAGCGGAAGCGCCGCAGGTTGATCTCATCCTGCGCGGATCGGCGATGAAACCCTCCGACGATTCCCCCTTCGTGAACGAGATTTTCGCCCCTGAACAAACCGACCGGTTCCATGAGATGTCCGAAAGTCTCCGGCGCGGTCTGCTCGACGAGCTGTCAGGGACAAATTACGCGGTGGTCGACGAGGATCTGATCTGTGCCATCTACACGATGCTTTACGAGCAATCCGTGAGCGGCGCGGGCCGGTTGCGGTTGCGCAGTCAGACACAGGTTGTCGGCATGTCGTCGGAGGATGCGAAACTCCGGGTCGAGCTGCGCGGCCGCAAGGCGTGCGATACGAAGCTCTATGACAAGGTTGTTTTTGCGACCGGCTATTCCAGAAAACTCGATGCCAGTGTCCTGCATGGGCTGGCCCCACTGTGTGAAGACACGGAAACCCGCCGGGATTACCGCTTGTCCATGAAGCCCGGCTTCCGGCCCGCTGTCTTCGTTCAAGGCTACAGCGAAAGCAGCCACGGGTTGAGCGATACCCTGCTGTCGGTGCTGGCGCAAAGATCTGCCGAGATTGTCGCGGCGCTCGGCACGCTGGTCAACGAGGCGCAGGCCATCGCCGCCGAATGACACGGACGCCCCCGCGCCATACACGCGGGGGATGTTCGCCGGTCGCGGAACAAACGCTTGGCGTGTCTCGGCTTCTCATGTACCAAGCGCTCATTCACTCAGCTTGTGCCAGGTAGATCGCTTTTAGCCGCTACATGAGGCCACAATGTCTGAGAGTCTGCCCGTCGATCCATTGTCGAGTGCGACGCCTGTCGTATCACCGGAAAACGCAGCCGTCCGACGGCAGTTGCTGTACCATTTGGTACATGATCGCGACATGCTCATGTGTGAAGCCATGCGCATCCTGGGCTCTCCCGATCGTGCCGAAGACGTGCTGCAGGACGCGGTCCTGCGCTGCCTGTCCAGTCAGGCCTTGCAGCAGACCCCGGACAGCCCCTGCAGCTATTTGCGGCGCATGGTGCGGAATCTCGCGCTCGATCATTATCGAAAGCAGAAACGGGAAATTCCCTGCGATGCTTTTGCCGAGACGCTTGTCTGCCCAGCAACCCCAGTGGAGCAGAAACTCTCTGCACAAGAGGACCTTGTGCATCTGATGCGCGCGCTCGGCGCATTATGCCCGAAACGGCGCTACGCTTTTGTAGAGGCGCGTCTCAAAGCAAAGCAACAGACAGAGATCGCCCGGGAAATGAACCTGTCCGCCTCCCGTGTCCATGCGCTGATCCAAAGCGCGCAGACCCAGCTTGAGGCGGCGCTGGCCGAGACCCTGTGAAAGGCGGACCCCGTAACCGCAGCAACGTATTATCGTGGCAAAGGCAGACATCCGGGCAAGCCTGCGGGCAGGACGATGTGGGCGCCGGTACGATACAGCGATGCCGCAAAACCGCTGCGCGGTGCAGCGAGGGTGACGCTCCAGCCATTGCTTCCCAGGATGGCGATGTCATCAGACAGGGATTGCATGAAGCTGGCAGAGGGAAAAAGGACCACCTGGGCGGGCGCCTCATCGGTCAGAAGGCTGACCGTGATCAGCGTCAGAATCCAGCCCGTGAACACCAGCGGCACCGTACAAAGGATGCCTCTAATAGTCATGGACATGCTCCAGCCGGGCACCGGATGCCGCAAGGTTCCGGATCTGGTCCGCAAGTTCGGTCACTTTCACCAGCACCAGATGGCGAAAGTCGCCGTATCCCTGCCTTGGGAGGCTGACAATTGCATCCTGATGACCTGGCTGATCCGACAGGGCGGTAAAGAGAATGTCGTCATTGCCGGCAATCTCGCGGAATTGCCAGCCGTCCAGCGCCATGGACTGAAGCAGATGTGTCAGGATCCGATAACGCGGTGTTTCAATGACGATACCTTCCGGGAGCGTCTCGCCAATTGTTATCCCGTCATAGGCAGCCAGGTCTTCGGCGGGTTTGCCGGAAACAACCATGCGCAGGCGAAGTTCGTCAAATCCGGTTGCGGCAACCGCCCGGGCGATCAGATCGGCATAGGCTGCTTTGGCGCCATATTCGAGCCCGAGCGCAAAGCGCCGTTCGCGATCCCGCAAATTGCCGGCGGCTGCCTGGCGCAGGGCCTCTGCGTCTTCGCGAAAATGCCACCGATACCACGGCACCTGCTGCAGGAACGCTGCGTAATCAGCAGCCTGAACCGCAGAGAGATCGTCCAACGGCGCGCGGCCTGCACCCCGTTGCCAGGCGAACAGGCGGCCGATGGTTTCTTCGTAGGCCGCCTTCATCATCAGTTCGGCGGTGAAGCTGACCCCGATGACATAGACCATCTGTTTGGTGGCGGAATCGACGTCGCCAACACCGGAAGCGGTTTCATTCAGGACACAAAGGGACGACCAGAATCCGGCAATGCTTTTGAAGAAACCAAATTCATGCGGGTCCCCCGTTCGGATGACCTCGGCATAATCGTCATAGGCGTGAACGATGTGCCATTCCGGATAGGTCAGCAGAGTGCGGGATTCCACCCGATGCTCTGCGGGTGGCAGCAAGGCCGCATAGGGCGTTTGCACCTTGTCCCCCCTGCACATGGTTTCCACCCATGCCACAGGTGCAAGAAGGCCAGCGACAAGCAAGAGCAGCACGACCCCGACCCGTTTCACCCATGTCCACAACCGCTTCATGCCGGGGCGGACCTGAACCCCGCCCAGACCGCCAGACCACCGAGCCCCAGATGCGGCAGGTTGGCCAGAACGCGCAGCAACGAAAAATCAAGCCCGGCAGAGGGGTTGGTGAAAATCCCCAGATCAAGGAATCCGTAGCCCGTGAAGAACCCGAAAATACCATCACCCAGATATGCCAGTCCAAACAGGATCAGAAAAGTCCGGGCCGCCCGGTAAGAGAGAAGCCCGGCCACAAGCGCCCATAACGCCGAGGCGACATGAAGGGCGTCATCGTAGATATCCAGTTCGAAGATACCAAATGCCAGCCCGTTTTCATCGGTCAGCCCGGGTATGTAATTCAGCGAGGCCGCGATCATCAGCGCTGCGAAATATCCCAGCGAAAGTTTCTGCAAGTTGCTCATAATTGCCCCAAATAGCTGTCCCAGAGATTGTTGCGCAGGACCAGGTCCGGGTCCAGATCGCGTTTTGCCCGGGAAAACCGGACCGCATTTTCATAGGATTGCGACAGCTGTGCGACGGTCGCATGCGGACGATACGGCAGGTAATAGGCCCCGTCGATGGCGGCGACCCTGTCGATCAGGTCGCGGGTCATGCGCGCCATGTCGGCCTCGCCGCGGATGGTCATTTCCTGGCTGAAGGACATCACCGCCGCAATGCGCGGCACCTTCGCATAGGACAACATGCTTTGATCGTCCTGCGCCACGTAACGCAGCGTGACATTCAGAAATTCCTGATAACTCGCCGGGATCACATCGCGGCAGGCCGTCAGGAATTCGCCGAACCGGTCGAAACCAACGAAATACTCGTGCAGGATATCAGTCCGGTCCGGGTTGCGGTCATCAAGCGTCATCACCGGTTCGTTGATCAGGGTATTGCGCGTGACCTCCCCCCCGCCAAGCGCCGGGCCAACGGCGGTTTCATTCCACCATCTGAACGCCTTCATCCTCTCATTGCCCAATTGTGCGCGATAGATCCGGCTGGCGGCATGCGCCATCCAGCCCGAGCCTGAGGCCGGCGGCAGCGCGGCCTGATCCGGTGTTTCGCGATAGCTGACCAGCAAGGCCTTGGTGAAAAAGCTTTCGCGTTCGACGTTGAGGCGGCCATAGGCCATTGTCACATCCGGATCCCTGATCACCGCGTCAAAGGCATCGGCAAATGCCGGGGCGTCGATCACGTCAAACTGCGGGGCAAGCCGGCTGTTGGGCACCATGTCGACCTCAAGATCAACAATGACGCCGATCAGCCCGTAGCCGCCCATCGCGAGGTTGAAGAGTTCCGTGTTTTCCGACCGCGAACAGGTCACCAGTTCACCATCCGGCATGACCATCCGCAAGGACCGCACGGTTGAACCCATTGGCCCAAAGGGCACCGGCCACCCATGGGCATTGACCGAAAACGTCGCGGCGACACCGAAATCATGGTTCGATTGCATCACCGCAGGGGAAAACCCGGCAGGATCAAGCGCGTTAATCACCTGAGACCAACGTGCCCCGGCATGGGCACGATAGCTGCGGCTGGCACTGTCCAGTTCCACCGATCCATTGTCAAAGGTGATGGCCGTGCCGTTGCGGGGAATGGCCTGACCCCCCATGGAATGGCGCGCCGCCCCCACGTTCAGGGGCCGCCCGTCTTTACGTGCAGCGGCAAGTTCTTGTCGAACAATGGCAATCAGGGCGTCATCGGGATCCTGTTTCACGACCATGTGCTTGTGGATCGGCGTTGGCGACAGGCCGCTTGCATCGTTCAAAGTGGTTTCACCTGCCCCGGAGGCTATGCGCCGGGTGCCCTCATAAACCGGCAGATTTGGTCCAAACGCCCGCGACAGGGTCCAGCCTGCAGCACCGCCTGCGCCCAACAGGGCCGCGCGCCGGGTGAATTTTTTCATGGCTGGGCCCCTCATCAATGACCTGGTCCGATTGGTCATTTGATACAGCCGACCCCATGGCCGTTACAAGGATATCAAAGGTAAGGAATTCCACCAGTTTCTGGTTTCAAAAGCGGTATTCGGCTTCGTATGCGAGGCAGTTTGCGTCAGATCGTCCAGTACCGATCAGCTCCGCAGGGCGCCTTGCGAAGTGTCACCCCATTGTCCGTCGGGCGCGCCTGTATCACCCCGTGTCGGCCCTTGCGGCAAGATCGCGCAGCCAGACGGCAATGGCATCTTCGCTCACCTGGCAGGACGCCAGCTCTTCCATCATCCGGACACCGATGCCGGGATCCGGCCTGAGGGGAACACCGTTCAATCGCAGGAAGGTAAAGGTTGCCACGCAAGCCCTGCGCTTGTTGCCATCGACAAAGGCATGCGCCTTGGCGATGGTATCGGTATGGGCCGCCGCAACCGGAATGCCTATGAACGACAGGCGGAACTGGAGCCTTGCCGGGTGATCCTCAACCGGAAACTCCAGATTTACGACGAGATAGAGAAGGATAAAGCATGAGAATAATTGTGGTTGGCGCAGCTGGCGATATCGGACAGGCAGCCTGCAACGAACTCGGCCAGAGGCATGAAATCATCACCGTTGGCCGCACGACCGGCGACTTTCAAGTCGATATAGGCGACCTGAATGCGGTGAAGGCACTGTATGAGGCGGTCGGTGCGTTTGATGCCGTTGTGTCATGTGCGGGCGATGCGGCTTTCACGCCTTTGGCGGATATGGATCAAGAGACCTTCATGGTTGGTCTCCGGCAAAAAGTCATGGGGCAGGTCAACCTCGTCCTTGCCGGACTGGGGGTCATATCAGATGCAGGTTCGTTCACCTTGACAAGCGGTGTTCTGGATCGCGACCCGATCCGAATGGGAACAAACGCGGCAACCGCGAACGGGGCATTGGCGGGCTTCGTCACCGGTGCCGCAATAGAAATGCCGCGCGGTTTGAGGATAAATGTCGTCAGCCCCGGAATGCTGGAGGTATCCGCACCGCGTTACGGCGCATGGTTCCGTGGTCACAAGCCGGTGTCATCTCATGACGTCGGTTTGGCTTATTCAAAATGTGTCGAGGGAGCTCGGACTGGGCAGGTGGTGATCGTGGAGTAGCGCCGACCAAGGAAGAACCGGACATTGGCCCAGCCGCTGCCTGTGCACACATCGGGTATCGCCCTCCCGGGACGGCAATGCGCAGGTCTCCGCCTGCCGCGCACCGACGGGGCGATTGAATTTTCAGACAAGGGCCGGGCGCGGTGCTATATTGCACGGCCGGTCCTCTGCCCCCGTACAGGTGGCTTGGGGCCGGAGTCTCCTAGTCCGAAAGACCCAGATAATGCTCTCCATGCATGCGATACCCGAAGCCTTCAGCGTCGGAGAATGCGACGCGATCGTAACCGCCATATCCCAGGCCCCCGCCGATCCGGCGCTGCTTGTGGGGCGCAACCGCGACCACAACATGCGCAATGCCGATCTGGTGTGGACCGACAAGGTGGACGGGCTGGGCTGGGTGATGGACCGGCTGATTGATCTGGTGCGGGTGGCGAACCGCGATCACTTTGGTTTCGATCTGACCGCATTTGAGGAAAGCCCGCAGGTGGCGATCTACCGCGCCACCGCGGGGGGGCATTTCGTGTGGCATTCGGACATTGGCGGCGGACCGATCTCGGCCAAGCGCAAGCTGACGCTGGTGCTGCAACTGTCGCCATCGGGCGACTATGAGGGCGGCACATTGGAAGTGATGCCCGGTGCGCAGGTACTGGAGGCCAGCCGGGCGCAAGGCTCCGTGACCGTGTTTCCCAGCTTTATGTTGCATCAGGTGATACCAGTACGCAGCGGCGTGCGACATTCGCTGACCGTCTGGGCGCACGGACCCGCGTTCCGGTGAAATGGGCCAACCCCAGATGATTTTGCGGCTTGCGCCGCGACGTTGATCCACGACGGGAGTCGGGCTTTCGCGAAAGCGGCTGAGAATGGCGACCGCATTTCAGTTCAGCCTGCGTTGATGATCGCTGGGGCCGGCAGGACTGCAGAACCGAAGCTGCTTTCAGCCAATGTCGTACAACCTTCGTGCTGCGGTTCCGTCCGACAGGTCACGCCAATCTGCGGCGCGGGACCAGACGTCGGCATAGCCGGTGCGGTGCTCGTGCTGGGTGTGGGGCCAGTCGCTGCCCCATACGACGTGATTGTCGGGCAGCAGGGATAGCAGCTCGCCGGCATGGGGGGTGACGTCGAAAGACGTGCGGTAGTGGGCGGCGAACTTGAAGTAGAGGGCGCTTCTGTCGTGCAGATCGGCAACTGCCCGGATCATGGGATCGCTGCGGGGATCCGGGTCGGAAGGCAGGCCGAAATGGTCAATGACCAGGTTCACGCCCTGATCGGCAAGCGCAGGAAGGACCGGAGCAAGGCGCGGACCTTCGAGATGGATCTCAAGGTGCAGGTCGCGGTCTCTCAGCCGGGTCAGGAAACGCCGGGTCGGTGCGGCGCCTAGGTCCGGCATGGCCGCGCCGCGCACGAGGTTCCAGCGGACACCGCGCATGCCGGCCTGCACCAGGCGATCCAGTTCCTCATCGCAAACCTCCAGCGGCACGACTCCGACACCGGCGAAACGCGCGCGGTCCAGCCTGGCGAGCGCGGCACACATCTCGGAATTGTCGGCGCCGAGGAAACTGACCTGCACGATCACGCCACCGCGCAGCCCATGCGCCTCCTGATGTGCCAGCCAACCATCCAGGGGCGCCGGATGGGCGGGAACATAGCGCGCGCCGTCGATGGCGGTGACGGTTTCATAGACATGCGCGTGGCAGTCGAACTGGATCATGAGGCCCTCCGGGTATAATTCATATATATGACCAGTTGACTGAATGGGTCAATATCGTTTAGAAGCTCCCGAGGGAGGACGACAATGAACAACGGATTCGCCACGACTGACGCAAGGCTGCCGGCCTATGCCCGGCTGCGCGACACGCTGGCGGCGCGCATTGCTGCCGGTGACTGGACACCGGATACACCGATCCCCTCCGAGGCGCGGCTGGCGGCGGAATTCGACGTCTCCGTGGGCACGGTGCGCAAGGCGGTCGACGGGCTGGTCAGCGAAGGCCTGCTGGAACGGCGGCAAGGCTCGGGGACATTCATGCGCGCGCCGTCCTTCAATGCCAGCCTGTTCCGCTTCTTTCCGATGCGCGACAGCGACGGCGCGCCGCCATCCATCCCGCAAAGCCAGATGATCCTGCGCAGCAGGGCCGAGGCCCCCGCCGAGGCGGCCGAAGCACTTGGCAGCAAGGATGTGATCAAAATCGTGCGTCTGCGCAGCCTGTCAGAAGTGCCGGTGCTGTTCGAGGAAATCTACATTCCGCAGGCGCGCTTCGCCGGGTTCGAGGAACTGCGCGACACCGACTTCGGCCCGCTGCTGTATCCTGTCTATTTCGAACATTTCGGCGTGCTGGTGAGACGCGCAACCGACGAAGTGTCCTTCGGGCGCGCCACCGACACCGTGGCGCAGCAATTGCGCATCAAGTCCGGCGATCCGCTGGCGGTGATCCGGCGCACTGCCTTCGATGTCGAAGACAAGCCCATCGAATGGCGCATCGCCAGCGGCAGCGCCGAGGGCTTCCGCTATCGCAGCGAAATCAACTGACGACTTCAGTTTTATTGGGAGAGAGACCATGAAGATCAAGACAATCCTGCTCGGCCTGACCGCAGCCGCGGCGCTGGCCGCCCCGGCGCTGGCGGAATATCCCGAACGCGCCATCGAACTGACCATTCCGGCCGGTGCCGGTGGCGGCACCGACACCAGCGCCCGCAAGCTGGCAATCCTGCTTGAGGAAAAGCTCGGCACCTCCATCGCCATCCTCAACGTGGGCGGCGGCGGCGGCTCGGTCGGCGCGTCGCAGTTCATGCAGGCCAAGCCGGACGGCTATTCGCTGTTCGCCACCTGGAACAGCCCGCTGACCACCGTGCCACAGGTGCAGAACGTGGCCTATGCGCTCGACAGTTTCACCCCCATCGCCTCGACTTCGGAAACCGCCTACACGCTCTGCGTGAAGGCCGATTTCCCGGCCACCACCGGCGCGGAATTCCTGGCCGAACTGGAGGCCAACCCGGGCAAGTACACCTACGGCAATGACGGCATCGGCGGCACGATGCAGCTTGCCGCAGAGCGCATTTTCCAGGCCAAGGGCATCAACGCCATCGCCATCCCCTTCGGCGGCGCGGGCGAGACGCTGCAGAACTTCCTCGGCGGCCACGTGGACATCTACGGCGGTTCGATCTCGACCGTGCTGCCCTATGTCGAGAACGGCGAGGCCAAGTGCCCGCTGGTGACCTCCGCCGCTGACGTGCCGGCACTGCCGGGCGCCTCTGGGCTGGACGCGCTGGGGCTGGCTGACAAGGAAACGCTCCTGTGGCGGGCCATTCTCGGGCCAAAGGGTCTCGATCAGGCGATTGTCGACAAGCTGGCCGACACCATCGAAGAGGCGGTCAACGATCCGTCCTATGTCGAATTCCTCGCCACCAAGGGCGAAGTGCCCAATGTGGTCAGGGGTGACGACCTCGGCGCGCGGCTGCAGGCCGAATACGACGCGCTTGCCGAAGTTTCCAAGAACCTCGGGCTCTGAGCAATGGAGAAGCGTCAGGATATCGCACTCGGGCTGCTCTTTGCCGCTTTCGGCATAGCGGCGGCCTGGATGGCGACCGGCTACACCGGGGCCAGCGGGAATTACCCGATGGTGCTGGGCCTGCTCCTGGCGCTTCTTGGCGGGGCGGTGACGGTCAGGGCCGTCCGCGCCACCCGGAACGAAGTGCGGGCGCTGGTCGACGCGCCCGCGCAGATGATCATCGCGGCGGTGATCGCGACGATCTATGTGGCGCTGGTGGTGCCACTGGGCTTTTACACCGCCTCCTTCCTGCTGATGCTGGCGCTGCCGGCAGCACTTGGGTTCCGCCAGCCGGTCTATGCGCTGATCGTGGCGCTGGTCTTCATGGCGCTGATCTACCTCGTCTTCTCGGTGCTGCTGGAAAAACCGCTGCCGCGCGAAGCTCTCCTGTCGCTCTTCGGGTCCGGAGCCTGACATGGAATTCTACACCAACGCCCTGACTCATGTCCTGTCCTTCGGGCCGTTGACAGCGATGATCGGCGCCACATTGCTCGGCGTTCTCATCGGCGCATTGCCGGGGTTGAACCCCGTGATGGCCATCGCGCTTCTGCTGCCGCTGACCTATTCGATGGATCCGCTTGTGGCGCTGGCCATGGTGGCAGGCATCTACAACGGGTCGATGTACGGCGGCGCGATCCCGGCGATCCTCTTGCGCATTCCCGGCACGCCCGCCTCCATCGCCACGACCTTCGACGGCTTCCCGATGGCCGACAAGGGAGAGGCCGCCAAGGCGCTGAAAATCGCCTGCTGGTCCTCCGCAATCGGCGGCATCGCCAGCGCCATTGCGCTGATGACAATGGGGCCGCTCCTGGCGCGGGTGACGCTGTTCTTCGGCCCGGCCGAGTATTTCTGGATCGCGATCTTCGGCATGGCCTCGGTCGGCGTCATGGTCGGTTCCGATCCGGTCAAGGGCATCATGGCCGCGGTGCTGGGGCTCCTGATCGGCACCATGGGCATCGATAACCTTTCTGGTCAGGCGCGCTTTACCTTCGGCCAGACCTGGCTTCTGGGCGGGCTCGACCTCATCGTGGTACTGGTGGGGCTCTATGCTTTGCCGCCGGTGCTGCAACTCGCCGAAAAAGCCGATCTCAAGGGGCTCTCTGCCGCTCAGCTCAGGCTGACCAACGTGCCTTTCAAACCCGGCGAGATACGCGGGCTGATCCCGACCTGGCTGCGCGCCTCCGGCATCGGCATCGGCGTCGGCATTCTGCCGGGCGCGGGCGGCAATATCGCGGCATTCCTCAGCTACAACGCGGCCAAGAACGCTTCCGATGACCCGTCGAGCTTTGGCAAGGGCAACCCGCAGGGCGTGGCGGCAGCGGAATGCGGCAACAACGCCGACAACGCCGCCTCGATGATCCCAGCGCTGTCGCTCGGCATCCCCGGCAACGTCGTCGCGGCGCTGGTGCTGAGCGCACTGACCATCCACGGGTTGCAACCCGGCCCGCAACTCTTCCACCAGAACCCCGTTCTCGTTGGCGGCTTCATGATGGAAATGCTGCTGACCTCGGTCCTGATCTTCGCCCTCGGCGGTGCCGTCGCGACCCGCGTCTTTGCGCAGTTCCAGCGCCTGCCCGGCGTGCTCCTGGTGCCCTCGATCCTGATCCTGATGTGCGTGGGCGTCTACGTCATCAATGGCCGGCCGGTCGATCTCTGGGTGATGCTCGTCGCCGGTCTCGCGGGATATATCCTGGAGAAAGTGAACGTGCCGCTGGCGCCAATCATCCTCGGCATGATCCTCGGCCCCATGGCCGAACAGAGCGTCCGCCGCGCCCTGCTGATAAGCCGGGGCGACGCGACCGAACTTCTGACCCGCCCGATCTCCGCGGCACTCGCCATTGCGACCCTGCTCGTGATCGTCTGGCCCATCTTCAGGGCCATGCGCCGCCGGCGGAACACAACGAAGGCTTAAGTCCGCGAACGCCTCCTTCTGCGGTCGCTGATCCTGAACTGAGTGATACCGGAACTGGTGTTGTCTCGTGGGGAATACCTGCGCAAATGCTCAGGCACTCGCGCGTCGATAGAACGCCAAGGAACCGGCGAGCATCAACAGCGCGCCGCCGCAAATCCGGTCAAGCCAGAGCGCGCCGGATTTCCGAAGCATCCTGACCGCCCGCGAGCCGAGCAGGGCGTAGCCGAACATGACCATGAAATCCACGCTCGCAAAGACCAGGGCGAGCAGCGCATATTGCTGAATCTGCGGGGCTGCGGGGTCGATGAACTGCGGCAGGAAAGCTGAAAAGAACAGATAGCCCTTCGGATTTGTCACCGCCACGAGGAAGCTTTTCAGGAAGATCGACCGCGCCGATCCCGAACCGCCACCGCTCGCGGATCGAAGCGATTCATCAAGGGTTCCCTTGGAACGCAGGAGCATGACGCCAAGAAAGGCGAGATAGCCAACGCCGATCCATTTGACGACACTGAACCAGAATTCCGATGCGGCCAGCAGCGCGCCCAGCCCAAGGGCAACGGCCCCGATCAGGACAAAATCGGAGAGTACCGCACCGATCATGCCGACAGATGCGCGCCGTGTTCCGAACTTCGAACCGTTCGTCAAAGCAAGCAAAACAGTCGGCCCGGGTGTTGCAATACCAATGAAGGCTACAAGCGCAAATGCAAGAATTGTGGTTTCGGTCATATCATCCTCCGCGGTGGTCCAGACAATCAAAACTGCACCCCCTTGCAAAAAAGTCAGCAGCCGATCCCGTTGTCAACAGCGGCAGGTCGTGATCGACATTGCCGGTACTGGTGGATTGCGGATTGCAGCGACAGGCAAGACACCGCTGGCCGTGCTGCGACAAGCCGGGCTGACCGAACTTGTAACCAGCCGGCGGTTCGAAGGGACGCGAAATTCGCAATACAAGAAACCCGGCAGATTTGCCGACTACCTGCTCATCAATCGCGCGGCTGACGTGATCCGCTTTGATGTGATCCATGAGCCGGAAGTATCCGACCATTGCCCGATCATTCTTGAGATCTGACGCTTTCCGGCCAGTCCAGGCAAGGGTGCCGCACGTGGCGAAGTGGCACCCAGGCACGATCATGGGTCACAGGTGGGATGGAATAACCAGGCAGAGAACAGCGACCGAAAAAGCGCGAAGGGTTCAGCGCCGCTGATCCTCAGACCTCCGCCACCGCGTGACAGGAGACTTTTGCATGTCCTGGGGCATGCAGCAATTCGGGCATCACCTTGCTGCACTTTTCCATCGCGATGGGGCAGCGTGGATGAAATGCGCATCCGCTTGGCGGATTCAACGGGCTGGGCGGTTCGCCTGCCTGCGCCTCCACCCGACGCTTGGGGTTCTGGATGTCGGGGATCGTCGCAAGCAGCAGCTTTGAATAGGGGTGCTGTGGTGCCGTGAAAAGCTGCTCGACCGGTGCCTGTTCGACAATGCGGCCAAGATACATGACCGCGATATGGTCGGACATGTGGCGTACCACGCTCAGGTCGTGACTGATGAAAAGATAGGTCAGCCCCAGTTCATCCTGCAGCCGTCGCATCAGGTTCAGAATTTGCGCCTGCACCGACACGTCCAGCGCCGAAGTGGGTTCGTCGCAGACCAGCAATTCCGGTTCCGACGCAAGCGCCCGCGCGATGGAAATGCGCTGCCGCTGGCCGCCGGAAAATTCATGCGGGAATTTCTGCGCATCATCGGCACCCAGCCCCACCGTTTCCAGCAGCTCGCGGACCCGCGCCATGGTTTCCTTCTCGGTGTCCCGCAATTTCATCTCGCGAATTGGTTCGGCGATGATATCGCCGACGCGCCAGCGCGGGTTCACGCTGGAATGCGGGTCCTGAAAGATCATCTGGACCCGGATCGGACGTCCCGTCGCCCCGGTGCCAAAGGAAATGTCACCGCGCGTGGTCTTGTAGAGCCCGGTTACAAGTCGGGCGACCGTGGATTTACCGCATCCAGATTCTCCGACGATGCTGAAGCAGGTGCCCGTCTCGACCGTGAAGGAAACCTCCGACACCGCCTCGACGAACAGTTTCGGGCGCCGTTCGATCACGCGGTTCAGCCAGGGGGCGGAAACGTCAAAGACCTTGCTGACGCCATCGACGGTCAGCGCGGGAACATATGCAGTCATTGTGTGCCTCCCTGTAGCAGCCAGCATGCAGAACGCGTCACGCCTACCGAGACCAGCGGCGGCGTCGCGGCGCTGCATTTCGGACCGGCATAGGGGCAACGCGGATGAAAGGCGCAGCCGGTCGGACGCGCGTTCAGGCGTGGCATCGACCCGTCGATCTGTGCCAGAGTCTCAACCCGGTCATGCAGGCTGGGGATCGCTGCCATCAACCCCTTGGTATAGGGGTGTTGCGGGTTGTGGATCACCTCCGCTACAGGGCCGCTTTCGACCACCCGACCGGAATACATCACACAGACCCGGTCGGCGGTTTCGGCAATCACGCCCATGTCATGTGTCACCAGCATGATCCCCACGCCGGTCTCGTCGCATAATTTGCGCAGCAGCGCGGTAATCTGCGCCTGGATGGACACGTCGAGAGCGGTTGTCGGCTCGTCCGCAATGATCAGACGCGGACCAGCTGCAAGCGCCAATGCGATCACGACCCTCTGGCGCATCCCGCCCGAAAACTGATGCGGATACTGGCGCAGGCGTTCCCTGGGCGCCGGAATACCGACGCTTTGCAAAAGCGCCAGCGCGCGGTCATTTGCCGCCTCCTTTGACATGCCGCTGTGCAGCCGGATGGTTTCAACCAGCTGTTTGCCCACCGTGAACAGCGGGTTGAGCGCTGTCAGCGGGTCCTGAAAAATCGCCCCCATTTCGCGACCGCGCACCTTGGTCAGTTCCTTTTCCGACAGGGTATCCACGCGCCTGCCACCAACGTGAATCGCGCCGCCGGATATGCGGCCCGGACTTTCCAGCAACCCGAGAACCGCCAATCCGGTGATGGATTTGCCCGCGCCGGATTCGCCCACGACACCCAGGATCTCGCCCGGTGCGATCTGCATGGAAACATCGTCGATGGCCAAAAGCGTGCCGCGCCGGGATGGGAATTCAACACTTAACCCCGACACATCCAGCGCGGGGGTTGCCGCCTCGGGCTCTTTGCTTGCCGCAATGGGTTGCGCCATCATTTCAGTCTCCGATCAAAAGGGGAAAGGTGGGCGGAAAGATCTCTTCGACAGGCGGGTGGCCCAGGGTCCTTTCGGGATATTTCGCGATCAGCCCGTCAAACTGTTCCTGCACCTGCCGGCGCGCCGCCTTCATGTCGATCCCGGCCACGTCGCCATCCCGCATGGAAAGACGGCCATCCACGATGGTGGCGCGGGTGACCCGGCCCGTCGCCCCGAGGATCAGGGTCTGAACCGGATCAATGCGCGGGGCCATATAGCTGTCGGCCATGTCGAAAACCGCGACATCCGCCTTGGCCCCGGCGCGCAGCACGCCAATGTCGTCGCGCTTCAGGCCCTTCGCCCCACCCAGAGTCGCCGCATCGAACATCTGGCCCGAGCGGAGAGACTCCAGCCCGTCGTTCAGGCGGCAGGCCATCATGCCCACGGCCATGTTCAGCACCATATCGGGCGGCGCGGTATCGGTGCCCATGGCCACGTTGATGCCCATCTGACGCAATTTGGCAAAGGACCGCAGCGCACCACCGTGCCGGGCCGACACCAGCGGGCAATGCACCACCGTCACGCCATTGTCGCTATAGCGGTCGAGGTCCTCTGCGGTGGCGACGGTCGCATGCGGCGCCAGCAGCCGCGGCGTCAGGCAGCCCAGCACGTCCAGCCATTCCGGCGCAGTCTTGCCGTGCAGCGCCTGCACCGTCTGCAATTCCATCTGCCCCTGCGCCATGTGCAGGCGCACCGGACAATCCAGGTCATCCGCCGCCGCCATGGTACGTTTCAACAGTTCTTCGGTGCAGGTCTCAACCCGGTCCGGCGCCAGCATCGGCGAAACCAGGTCCCTGCCCTGCATCGCTTCGGCAAAGGCAATTGCGCCCTGCAACCCCTGCAACCCGCGCGCCTCGTCAAAGACAGCGCTCAACCGGCCCTGCTGATCCACCGCCATGCCACCCGACCGATAGGCCGGGCCAAGCCAGACCCGAAGGCCCATCTGCTCTGCCGCATCCGCGGCGGCGGTGAATTCGTCGACCGTTTCGCCCCATGCGCGATAGAACAACGAGGCAATCGGCGCGGCAGAGGTAATCCCGTTCAGCAGCAATTGCCCGAAGGCAAACCGTTTCTGCGCAACCAATGCGTCGGGTGTGTACATTTCATAGGGGCCACGATCCATGTAGGACAGCGGCCAGACACGGCCCTTGCGCTCACTGGGCCAGTTGTCATGTGCCAGCAGCGTCGTGTCCAGATCGCTCAATGCGTCGAGATCGACAAACCCCGGAGCGATCAGCGCCGCCCCCATGTCGAACCGCGCCTGCAACTCGCCCTCGAACCGGCCGCCTGCATGCAGCACCCGGTCGCCCTCGATCACGACCTCGCCGCCCTGCACCAGCCGCCGCCCCTCCGGGGTGTCCACAACCACCCAATCGGCAGTCAGGCTCCACCGGCCTTCAGGCCGCTTGCCAAGGGGAAGGTCGCCAAACCGCATCACGGCGCAGCCATCAGCGTGGCACCGTCGCGGGCGGTGACCTTGCCCGCCTTCACCACCAGCTTGCGCGGCGCGTGGCGGACGATGGCATGGGCCACCGCAACCCCTTCGACGATGACCAGATCACCCGGCGCGCCAACTTTCAACGCGCGCCGTTCCATCCCCATCGCCTCGGCCCCGCCACCCGCACAGACGTCAAGCGCCATGTACATCTCGGCGTCCGAGCGCAGGTTGCTGCGCAGGCCAACGAACTTGGCCCGTTCCAGCATGTCGCCATTGCCATAAGGCCCCCAGGTATCCTGAATCCCGTCATTGCCCGCGCCAAAGCGAATGCCATATTCCGCCATCTGCCTGACCAGCGGTGCGGGGCTGGACGCCGGCGCCGTTGTCATGATGCTCGCTTCCAGCGCCCCAAGGCGTTCCAGCAGCGGATTGACCCGCGCAGGGTCCGCCATCCCGAGACAAAAGGCATGGCTGACGGTCAGCATCCCCTTCATCCCCAGCGCCTCGGCCCGGTCGAGGATCTGTTCCATCGAAAACGCACCCAACTCGCCACGCTCATGCAGGTGAATGTCGATGCCCTTGCCGTGCTTTTCCGCCAACCCGAAGATTGTATCCAGATGCCCCTTGGGGTCGTGATCGACGCCGCAAGGGTCCAGCCCGCCCATCAGGTCGGCGCCCATCTTCATTGCCTCGTCCAGCAGTTCCGCGGTGCCGGGTGCAATCATCAGGCCTGACTGCGGGAAGGCGACAGTCTGAATCTCCACCACATCTGCCAGTTTTTCGGCGGTCTCCATCACCCCTTCCAGCGCGCGCAGGCCGCCGGTCGTGTCAACATCCACATGGCTGCGGATCAATGTCGCGCCAAAGCTCGCTGTCTGGAGCGCGTGGCGCATCGATTGCACATGCGGATCCAGGTCAAGGCGCTGCTTCATCTGGCGCTCGTTGTCGATCATCGCCATCAGGTTCCCGCCGCCGACATCGTTGTGATACCAGGGATAGCCAAGCAGCGACTTGTCGAGATGGGTATGCGCCTCGGTCAGGCCGGGCAGCGCAATGCGCCCGCCCGCGTCCTCGACTGCGGCTCCGGCACCATCCAGATCGGCACCGATCCCGGCGATGCGCCCGTCCCGGATCAGGATTTCGGTCGGTTGTCCGTCCAGCACACGGACGTTTTTGATCAGCAGATCGCTCATGGTCTTGTTCCTTCAACGTAATTTCGGGTTCAGCGCATCGCGCAGCCAGTCGCCCAGCATGTTGACAGCAACCACAAGGATGCAAAGCTGGATCGACGGGAAGAGCACAATCCACCAGGAGCCGGAGAACAGGTACTGGTTGCCAACCCGGATCAGCGTGCCCAGCGACGGCTGGTTCGGCGGCATGCCGACGCCGAGGAAAGACAGCGTTGCCTCGATCAGGATGGCGAGGCCGAAGTTCAGCGTGGCCGCAACGAATATCGGTGTCAGCGTGTTGGGCAGGATGTGCTTCAGCATCAGCCGACGCGCGGGTGTGCCGACCAGCCGCGATGCCATGACATATTCCTTGCGGCGCTCCACCATGGTCTGCGCCCGCACCACGCGGGCATATTGCACCCAGGAATACATCGCGATGGCCATCACCAGAACCGCAGCCACGCCAGCCTCGCGCCAGGCCGGTGACAGGAACTGCTGCGCCACGGAACTGACAAGGATTGCCACCAGCACGATCGGAATTGACAGCAACACATCGCCAATCCGCATCAGCACATTGTCAATCCAGCCGCCGTAATACCCCGCCATCAATCCCAGGCCGATGCCAACCACCAGCGATACCGCCACCGAGGCGATGCCGATGATGATGGAAATGCGCGTGCCGTAAAGAATGCCGGACAGGATGTCGCGCCCCTGCACATCCGTGCCCAAAAGATACGGCATTTGCCCGCCCTCCATCCAGATCGGAGGCAGTTCGGCGTTCCACAGCTCAAGTGCCGCCAGATCATAGGGGTTCTGCGGCGACAGCAGCGGTGCCAGAAACGCGGTCAGGATCACCAGTACCAGCACGATGGCGGCACCAACGGCGGATTTATGCGACTTGAACGACCACCATAGATCGCTGTCAAAGAACCGTTCGGCGCGCGAGGGCACCTTGGTATCGGTCTGATCGGTCATGCGTCGGCTCCTTTCAGGCGCGGGTCGATCACGGCATAGGTCATGTCGACGATGGCATTCAGCGCGACAAAGATCAGGGCAACGATGCAGAGGTACGCCGCCATGATCGGCACATCGACGAAAGTGACAGCCTGGATGAACAGCAGGCCCATGCCCGGCCACTGGAAAACCGTCTCGGTTACCAGCGCAAAGGCGATCAGCCCACCGATCTGCATGGCTGTCATCGTGACAACCGGCATCAGGCAGTTGCGCAGCGCGTGGCGAAAGTGGATCGACCGGGCGGGTATGCCGCGCGACCGCGCGAACTTGATGAAATCGGATCGCAACACTTCCAGCATCTCGGCGCGCACAAGCCGCATCACCAGGGTGATCTGGAACAGCGAAAGCGACAATGCGGGCAAGATGATGGACATGCGCCCCGACGGCGTTAGCAGGCCGGTGCTCCACCAGCCCAGATCAACGGTTTCGCCCCGGCCAAATGCCGGAAACCAGCCCAGCCAGACCGAAAACACCAGGATCAGCCCGATCCCCACTACAAAGCTGGGCAGCGACACGCCGATGATCGAGGTGAACTGCATCGCCTCGGCGTACCAGGTCTGTCGCCTGATCGCCGTAATCACGCCCATCGGCACGCCGACAACCAGCGAAATCAAGGTCGCCACCAGCACCAGTTCAAAGGTAGCCGGAAAGCGTTCGCCGATCATGGCCAGAACGTCCTGCTGATTGCGAAAGGAGATGCCGAAATCGCCCTGCGCCGCACGCCCGACGAACTTGGCATATTGCACGAGGAACGGGTCATCCAGCCCAAGCCTTTCGCGCAGATCGTCGCGTTGCGCCTGCGTCGCCTGTTCGTTCAGCATCTGGTCGACCGGATCACCGACGGCGGTGAAAATGACAAAGGCCAGAAACGTGACGGACAGCATGACAAAGACGGCATTGGCGAGGCGTTTGATGATGAATGCCAGCATTGTGATGGTCTCCGGTTCAGGTGCAAAAACGGGGCGACGACGATGCGCCGCCCCAGTCAGGGAGATTACTTGGTGACGTACCACATCCGTGGTTTGTTGTCGGGGAACTGCGGGAAATCGCTGAAGCCCTTTGACACCGCCCAGGCCATCGGCTGCTGGTGCATCGGCATCATGATGATCTCGTCCCTGGCGATCTTCAGCGCATCGGTTTCCATCTGGAGCCGGGTGTCACGGTCCAGTTCCACCGCTGCGGATTGGGTCAGCTTGTCCAGTTCGGGATAGGACCAGTCGCCCCAGTTGAACACGCCCGAGTTGCCGTCCTTTGAATGCAGCATCTGAACGAGGATCGAATAGGTATCCAGCATCGGCAAAGTTGCCCAGCCGATGGTGTAGACATCTGCCTTGCCGTTCGCGCGCTTCGGCGTCTGCTTGGCGGTCGGCCCGATATCAAGCTTGGGCGTGAGCCCGATACGAGACCACATCGAGGCAATCGCCTGGCAGAACTGCTCTTCGTTCACATAGCTTTCATTGGTGCAGACAAAGTCGAACTCGAACCCCTCGGCAAAACCCGCCTCGGCCAGCAGCGCCCTGGCCTTTTCGGGGTCATAGGCGACGGGAACGTCCAGCGCCTCGGAATAGCCGGGGATAGAGGGTGCAACCAGCGTACCGGCATTGCGTGACTTGCCTCGCATGACCTTGTCACGGATCAGTTCCATGTCCACGGCCATCTGCATCGCCTGGCGCACCCGCAGATCGTTCATCGGGTTTGTGCCACCGGCCACCAGCGCGTCACGCCGGTTGAAGCCCAGCATCACGGTGCGCAGGTCGGTGCGCTCAAGCACCGTCAGATTGTCCGCCTGCTCAAGGCGCGGCAGATCCTGCACCGGGGCGCTGTCGACAAAATCGACTTCGCCTGACAACAGCGCCGCAACCCGGGTCGCCGCGGAAGAGATCGGCTGGAACTCGATCCGTGTCAGGTTATGCGCGGGATCGTCCCACCAATTCCCGTTGACGGTCAGCACGGTCTGGGCCTCCGGGGTGCGGGATTCCAGCTGGAACGGGCCGGTGCCATTGGTGTTGAAAGTGGCATAGCCTTCGACGCCCGCGCTCACATCGGTGGGCTTTTCGGCGTTGTTGGCAACCAGCCAGCCTTTGTCAAAGATGTGGATGTTTGTCAGGTCGTTCAGCAACAGCGGATAGGCGCCGGTCAACTCGATGTCGATGGTGTGGTCATCGACCACCGTGGCGCTCTTGTAGGCCGGCAGGTTCCCCTTGAGCGGCGATGTCTCGTCACTCACCCGCTCCAGCGAGGCCAGAACATCTTCGGCGGTGAAATCGGCACCGTCGTGGAATTTGACACCCTGGCGCAGGGTAAAGCGCCAGGTGGTGGGTGAAACGATTTCCCATTCGGTTGCCAGTGCCGGTTCGATCTCCAGATCCCGGTTATAGCGCACCAGGCCTTCGTAAATGTGGTTCAGGAAGTTGATCGTATAGCTGTCGCCGTAGGAATACGGATCAAGCGAGACGATATCGCGGGGTGCGCCCCAGCGGATCGTTTCGGCGCTGGCAGCACTGGCCAGCAAGGCTGCGGCGGCCCCGCAGATGGCCGCGCGCCGGATGGTTTGAAGTCGTTTCATCGTGTTTCTCCCAGTTTTTTGCATACGGTCACTTGATCAATTGTATACATTTTATGTCGGACTTTTCTGTAGTGACGTCGAATTTCCCTTGAAAAACTGAGAGATTCTCCGCCATGCAGCCATTTATTTCCTGAAAGCTAGCGAGAAAATTCTGTTCTGACTACAAAAAAGTTAATTATTGTATTCAATCATTGTATCCAATAGGATGAATGCACTAACCGCTGACTTCCGAAGGCGATATGGTATAGGTCCGACATGTATAAATCCGCGACACGCAGCTTTCCGGTCTATGATTCGCTCCGGCAGGCAATCATCGAACAGGCGCTCAAGCCCGGCGTGAAACTGCCCGAGGATTCGATTGGCGAAACCTTCGGCGTCAGCCGCACGACCGTGCGCAATGCGCTGGTCCGGCTCGATGCCGAGGGGCTGGTCGATCTGCAACCCAATCGCGGCGCCTCGGTCGCGGTGCCGACCATCGAAGAAGCACACGACATCTTCGAAATGCGGCAATGCCTTGAACGCGAAGTGATGCAACGGCTCTGCGCGATGGACCCAAAGCCCATCGTCAAGGCGCTCAGGGCGCATCTGGCCGAGGAAAACAAATATCTCCACGTGGACACCACACGATCGATCCGGCTGGCGGGCGAATTCCACATCCTGCTGGCAGAGCTGACCGGCTCCAAGATCCTCGCGAACTACGTCAACGAGATCGTATCGCGCTGTTCGCTGATAATGGCGCGTTTCGCCCAGGCGCATTCAGCGAAATGCGGGCTGGATGAACACACAGAGATCATCGCCGCCATAGCGGACAGGGATGCCGAACGTGCCATAGCCCGGATGCACCGGCACCTGCACGGCGTACAGGACCGCGCCCTGCTCAAACCCGACGACGCGGAAAAGAACAACGTGAGCGATATCCTCGCCCGCTATGTCACCCCGAACGACTGAGCAGCCGCGCGCCTCTTGCCGTTTTCAACATTCGAGATGCCCATGAACCGCACTGCCCCAGTCTCCGACCGTTTCGATTTTGCCGAACTCGGTGCCCGCGACCGCTACAAGCTGCTGATCGGATCGGTGGTGCCGCGCCCCATCGCATGGGTGACGACAGTGGATGAACAGGGCCGCCCGAACGCCGCACCCTTCAGCTTTTTCAACTGCCTGTCGTCGGATCCGGCGATCCTCGCGCTTGGCGTGGAAAACCACTCCGACATGCGGTTCAAGGATACCGGCCACAACATCCGCGTCACTGAGGAATTCACCGTCAATATCGTCGGCTTCGACAACCTGGATGCAATGAATGTGACCGCCGTGCCCTTCGGCGCAGGCGTGAACGAGCTGGAGATGGCGGGGCTGACAATGATCCCGGGCGAATTCGTCTCCTCTCCGCAGATCGCCGAAGCGCCGGTGCGGTTCGAATGCAAACGCCATGTGACGCTCAACATCGGCAAATCGCGAGAAATCATTCTGGGCGAGGTGCTGGCGATGCACGCAAGGCCCGGTCTCGTGAATGACCGTTTTCATGTCGATGCAGCGGCCCTCGACGCTTTGGGGCGCATGGGCGGTCATGGCTATTGCCGTTCCAATGCGACCTTCGATCTTCCGACCATGTCCGAGACGGAATGGAACAGCCGTCAGCACCAGAAAACCGCTGGCAGGTAAGCGCGAAGCTGCGACAGAAAAGCTGATCCCGGGCGGACGTGCTGTTCAAATGCAGGACGCCATCGGGCTGGCTTCCGTCGAATACGCAACTTCGGCCCTGAACGGATACCCATGGGAAACGAACGTATTCTAAGGAAACCTTGGACCAGACCAGTGCACCAGTAGGTCGCGGCAAAAACAAAAAGCAGGGCCGCTGTCACGCATCACCCTGAAGGGACTTTCCCGCTCCTTTTCAGGCCGGGCACCCCGGGTTTCCCTTTCTCCGCCTCCTGTGTTGCATAGTGGCAGGATGTGCGGTTGGGTTTATACAGGTCGCAGGTGCTCATCCCCCTGACAGAACTTTCAAAGCCACACCAGCGCGTCCGATGAGCCCCTGACCGCAAAAGATGAACGGACAGATAGTTTGCCAGACTGGGAACCAGACATTCGCACATTGAGGTGTTTCATTACCGTCGCTGAAGAGCGGAACATCACGCGCGCCGCCCGTCGCCTCAACATTGCGCAACCGGCGCTCAGCCGGAAGATCGCCAATCTCGAACACGATCTGAACCTCGCGCTTTTCGAACGTTCGGTCAGGGGGGTCGAGGTGACACCGGCAGGAAAAATCCTGCTGGATCGTGCCTATACGCTCTTCGGGCAGCTCGCCCAGACCTATCACGACGTCACCGCCAGTTCCGAACGGCCGGTCGGCACGGTCGTCATCGGCATGCCCCCGACCCCGGGCGAATTCATCGCCCCGCCCTTGCTGCGGCGCGTCACAGCACGTTTTCCGGACATTGAACTGCGTTTCAGGGAAGGCTTCAGCCGCGATCTGGAGGATTGGCTGCTCACCGGTCAGATCAGTCTGGCTGTCATGCACAACCCGCCGGACCGCGCGGATATCACCGCCCAGGAATTGCTGATCGAAAAGCTTCACCTGATCGGGCAGACGGGATCGCTCGACAAACCCTTTTACACGCTTGCAGAAGCCGCATCATTGCCGCTGATCATGCCATCTCGTTCCAACTATCTGCGATTGCTGGCCGATCAACACGCGGAAAAGATCGGTCGCAAGTTGAACGTCACCCAACGGGTCGATGGCGTCTGGCATCTGAAAGCACTGGTCCGGGACGGGCATGGCTTCACGCTTCTGACATTCGGCGGTGTTCTTACCGAATTCCACCTGGGGACGTTGATTGCCGTTCCGATCGTCGAACCGGAAGTTCAATGGCGGCTTTGCACCGCGATCAAATCCGACCAGCGGCAGAACATGGCGATCAAGGCAGTTGAAACCGTCATCGCCGAAATCGTCGGGGAACTGGTGGAACGCAATATCTGGCACTAGCCATACCCTGACAGCATGAAAGTCATGTTTATCTAGCATTTTTCGCATGCCTTCCGTTCTGGCAGTCATTTACCGGTACAGCGATTGGAGGAATCGCTGAAATGGGAGGAGACTGCATGAGAACCCTGATTTCCGCGACAATTGTGGCGACTGCTCTGGCCAGCGCCGCATGTGCCGACACTTTCAAGTGGCTCACCTACAAGCCGCAAGGCGCGGGTGATGCACAGGCGATCACAACACAATGGTTTGCCGATCAGTTCGCAGAGCGGACCGGTGGCAAGCATCAAATCGACATCTTCTGGGGCGGTTCCGTTGCAAAGGCCCGCGAGATCCCCGAGGCGCTGGCCGCAGGCGTGGGCGACTTCGGCGATGTGATCACGCCCTATTTCCCGGACCTTCTGCCGCTGAACAACGCCGTTGGCTTCTACATCCCGCAGCCAATGAAGACCCAGGGCGTGGGTGAAGCGATGGCGACCTGGCACAAGGACTATCCGCAGTTCGGTCAGGAGCTTGCACAGCAAAATCTTCACGCTGTCGGCTTCCGGCCCCTTGAGAACTACGGCCTGCTCTGCACCAAGCCGGTCCGTTCGATTGACGATATGGCCGGTCTGCGGATCCGCTCTTACGGCTTTGCCTACCCCGCGCTGATCGAGGCGATGGGGGCGACGCCGGTGTCAATCTCGACCTCCGATTCCTATGAGGCCCTGCAGCGTTCCGTGATCGACTGCACGCCAATCGGACCCGCCCTGGCGCGCGGCTGGAAATATGACGAGGTGGCCAAATATTACATCGAAGTGCCCTTCGGTGCCTCGTTCGGCCATATCATCGCGATGAACCTCGACAGCTACAACGCGCTGGACGCGGAAATCCGCGCCGTGGTCGATCAGCTCGGGCATGATTACCTGATGGAATACAGCCGCATGCTGGATGAGGATGACGCGCGGGTGCGCGAGCTCTGGCAGGGCGATCTGGGCGTAGAAGTGATCGACTTCCCGGCGGGCGAGCTTGAAGCGCTGGTTGCCGACGACAAGGTCCAGGCGGTCCGTAACGAATGGATCGAAAAGGCCAAGGCCCTGGACCTTCCGGTCGATGACATCGTCGCCAAGCTGACATTCTGAACGTCGCATATTGGCGCGGGCCGCGCCCGCGCCAATGTCGCAGGAGAATTCCGATGCAATATACAATGAAACTGCGCGCCGGTTTCGGCCGTGTGCTGAACCTCTGCGGGCTGCTGGCCGGCATCACGCTTATGGCGGTGATGGTTCTGGTCGTTGCGAATGCGCTGCTGCGGTACCTATTCAATACGCCTGTTGCGGGCACGCTTGAACTGACCGAGGGCGCGCTTCCGATCATCGTGTTCCTGTCGCTTGCCATGACGCAATACGAGGGCGGGCACATCAAGGTCGTGCTGCTGACCCGAACCCTGCCACAAGGCCTGCGCCGCGCCGCTGTCGTTCTGGCAATGCTGGCCGGGGCCGGATTGTTTGCCTGGGCAACCTATGCGGGCTGGAAGCTGGCTGCGAAATCCTTTGCCATCGGCGAAATCGAACGTGGTTCGATCCGTTATCCGCTCTGGCCGGTCAAGGGCGCAATCGCCTTTGGCATGGCGCTTCTCACCATCCAATTCTTGATTGACGCGGTTCTGGCCGCGCTTGGCGGGGCGCTGCCCGATGCCGAACCGGAGGAAATCGAATGAGCAATCTGGTTATCGGCCTTATCGGGACGCTGGGCCTTTTTGCCGGCATCCTGCTCGGCATCAATGTGATGGTGGTTCTCGGCCTTGTCGGGGCGCTTGGCCTCGCCGCGCTGGTCGGGTTCCACGCTGCCACGGCGTTGCTCTCGACGGTGTTCTTCGACACCACTCACTCGTTCCATTTCTCGGTGATCCCGCTGTTCCTGCTGATGGGCTTCTTCGCCATGCGGGCGGGGCTAGGCGAAGACCTGTTCGAAGCCGCGTCGAAATGGCTGGGCGGGCTGCGCGGCGGGCTGGCAATTTCGACAACGCTGGGCGCCGCCGCTTTCGGTGCGGCCTCGGGCTCCTCGGTCGGCACCGCGACCGTCTTTACCAAACTTGCACTGCCGCAAATGCTGAATCGCGGCTATGACAAAAGCCTTGCCTCGGCGTCGATTGCCATTGCCGGCACGCTTGCGGTGATGATCCCGCCCTCCGCGCTGGTTGTCGTTTACGGCATCCTCACCGACAGTTCCATCGGCGCGCTGCTGATTGCGGGTTTCATCCCGGGCATTCTCTTTGCCCTGATCCTTTGCGTGGCGATCTGGGTGCGGGTGCGGATGAACCCCGAACTTGCCCCGATGGAAACCACGACCTATTCGCTACGCGAAAAGGTCCTGTCACTGCGCATGGCAGGCCCGCTGGTGCTGATCATCGCGGCCATCGTCTCGGGCCTTTACCTTGGCATCTTCACACCGACCGAAGCGGGCGGGATCGGCGCGATGCTGACGCTGGTTCTGGCGCTCATCCGGCATCGCGGGTTCAAGGGCATCGCGCTTAAGGACACGCTGATGGAGACGATGCGGACAACCGCGATGATCTTTGCCATCCTGATGTGTGCGCTGGTCTTTTCAAAGTTCCTCGCGCTCTCGGGTGTCACCAACAGTGTCGGCGGCTTCCTGACCGGGCTTGAGGTCAATCGCTGGATCATCGTCGCGCTGGTCGCGCTGATCTATCTCGCCCTGGGCATGCTGATGGATGCGCCGGCTCTCCTGGCGATCACATTGCCAATCACCCATCCGGTCATGATGAACCTGGGTTTCGATCCGGTCTGGTTCGGCATCTTCGTGGTGCTGCTGGTGGAAATCGGCGCGGTCACGCCACCGGTGGGCATCAACTGCTTCGTGGTGCAATCCGCCTCGAATGGCCGGGTCCAGCTTGAAGACGTGTTCCGCGGCCTGCTGCCCTTCGTGATCGCGGGCCTGGTGATGCTGGTGCTGCTCTGCGCCTTTCCGCAAATCGCGCTCTTCCTGCCGGAGCGTATGCAATGACGGAGCTGCGCAGATTCTGGGAGGACCCGGCGGTTGCCGTCGTTCTGCGCAGCACCGAAACCTCGCCCTTCGGGCGCAAGGTCCGCATGGCGCTGATCGCCCTCGGGCTGGACGCGCGGATCCGGCTGGAGCCTGCCGACACGCTGGCCGAAACCGATTGTCTGCGCCTGCAGAATCCACTGGGTAAAATGCCCTGTCTCCTGATCGGAGAAGAGGCTTTTTTCGACAGCCATGTCATCCTTGAGATGCTCGATGCGCTCACAGGCGGCGGTCGGCTGATACCCCGTGAGGGGCCCGAACGGTTTCGCGTTCTGACCCGGGCGCGGCTGGCGGACGGGATCACCGACGCGGCACTTCTGGTCACCTATGAAGGCCGCTTTCGCGGGCCGGATCAGGCCTCCGAACGCTGGCTGGCCCATCAGAAGGGCAAGATGACCCGCGCCCTTGCTGCTTTTGAAAACGATCTGCCGGATCCCGCCCGTGCGGAGCTGGTCCAGATCACCCTCGCCGCCGCGCTTGGCTATCTGAACTGGCGGCGGCCCCTCGCCTGGCAGGAAGCCCACCCAAAACTCGACAAATGGTTGCAGGATTTCGCCCGCAATCACCCCTGCTGGACAAGAACCGAAAGGAAACAGGAATGAGCCTCTGGCCCGACCAACGTCTGCCCGCACCAGACCCCGCAACCTACAACGCCCGGCAGCAGGAAATTCACGATGCCATCGCCAGCGGCCCGCGCGGCGGGGTCCGCGGTCCGCTGGCCGTTTGGCTGCACCGCCCCGAACTGGCAGCCAGGGCGCAGGATCTCGGTCGCTATTGCCGTTACGACACGGTGCTCGACCCCAGGCTTTCCGAACTCGCGATCCTTGTGACGGGTCGGGTGTTCGGCTCGGAATACGAATGGCAGATCCACAAGGGGCACGCGCTGCAAGCCGGCCTTTCCCCCCGGATCATCGAGGACATCCGGCAAAACCGCCGCCCCGATTTCGACGATCCGGCAGAGGCCGTGGTCTATGACGTCTCGCGGGCCGCGCATGAAACACGCAATGTCGATGACGCGCTCTATGCCCGCGCGACAGAGGTTCTGGGCACGCAGGCGCTCGTCGATCTCGTGGGGATGCTTGGCTATTACACGCTGATTTCGCTGACCATCAACATCTTCAAAGTGCCCCCGATGGGGGACAACCCGGCCCCGGAGCTTTCCAATGAATGAACGTCCCCTGACCTGGAAACGCTATCCACGCACGACCCGCGCAGAATTGCCCGGGGGCGCGACGGATTGCCATTGCCACGTCTTCGGCCCCCGCGACCAGTTCCCCTATTGCGAGGTCAACAGCTACAAACCTGCCGACGCGCCGAAGGAAGCCCTGTTCGCGCTGCACGACCAGATGGGGATCGACCGCTGCGTGATTGTGCAATCTGCGGTGCACGGGAATGACAACACGGTGGTCGTGGATGCCATGCAGGCCCGCCCCGGCCGCTATCTGGGCATCGCGCTGGCACCTCCGGATGTCAGCGACGCGGCATTGGACAGGCTGGCAGACCAGGGCTTTCGCGGCATGCGGTTCAACTACATGGCGCATCTCGCGCCGGGCGCCAGCCCCGAGGAGCTGCGCGCACTTGCGCCGCGTCTTGCCGATCGTGGCATGCATCTTCAGGTGCATATGGGCCCCGGCCTGATCGAAACCCTGTCGCCGCTGCTGGCCGATCTGCCCGTAACTGTCGTCGTCGATCACTTCGGCCGGGTGGATGCCTCGCTCGGTGTCAACCAGCCGCCGTTCCAGGCGTTGCTGCGCCTGCTCGATCACGACAACCTTTGGTGCAAGGTATCGGGCTGCGAACGCGCCTCGCGCCAGGACCCGCCCTATGCGGATGCGGTGGCGTTTGCCCGCACCATCGTCGAACGCTTTGGCGACAGGGTGGTCTGGGGCACGGACTGGCCGCACCCCAACTACCGCAGCGACCCGCCGGATGACGGAGACCTGTTCGACCTGCTGCCGCAGATCGCACCCGATGCCCGCGCGCTTCAGGCGCTGCTGGTCGATAACCCGACAAAACTTTACCGCTTTGAGGAGAGCTGACATGACCGGACGTCTGGAAGGCAAAATCGCAATCGTGACCGGGGCCGGCTGTGTCGGGCCGGGCTGGGGCAACGGCCGCGCCACCTGCGTGCGCTTTGCCGAAGAAGGAGCCAGGATCTTTGCCGTCGATCTGCGCGCCGACACGATGGAAGAAACGCTTGAGCGGGTGCGCGCCGCCGGGGGAGAGATCGAACCCTACCTCTGCGACGTGACCGACAGCGCGGCGGTCGAGGCGATGGTTGCCGCCTGCATCGAAAGGTTCGGCACCGTCGACATCCTCGTCAACAACGTCGGCGGCTCGGCCAAGGGTGGCGCGACCGACCTGGACGAGGCGGGCTGGGACCGGCAGATGGATTTCAATCTCAAGAGCGTCTACCTGACCTGCCGCGCGGTGCTGCCGCATATGGCAGAGAAAGGCAGCGGGGCCATCGTCAACACCTCCTCGACCTCGGGCACCCGCTTTACCGGCTCGCCGCAGATCGCCTATGCCTCGGCCAAGGCCGCGATCATCCATTTCTCCAAGGTGACAGCAGTGGAATTCGCGCCAAAGGGCGTGCGGGTCAACACCGCGGTCCCCGGTCAGCTGCACACACCGATGGTCGAGACACGGCTGGCGGGGCAGCGCACGGGGGGCAACGTCGACGCATTGCTGCAATCGCGCGTCCGGCGGATTCCGCTGGGCTGGATGGGTGATGGCCGCGACACCGCGAATGCCGCGCTTTTCCTCTGCTCGGAAGAGGCACGCTTCGTCACCGGCACCGAGATCGTGGTCGACGGCGGCATGAGCGCACGCTGCGACTGACAAGGGGCCTGTCGCAAACTCCGTCCCCAACTGTCAGATCAAACGCTGTTCTGGTTGCGCGTGCTGGCAGATGACAGGAGCAAACCGTGTCAATTTCATTTAAGGGCGCGCATTTTCCGAAAGACGTGAACTTGCACGCGGTTTTCGTCTACTTGCGCTACGGAGTTTCATATCGGGATCTGGAGGAGTTCCTTGCCGAAGGCCTGGGCGGTCGGCAAGTGCGGCGCCGGGATCGGCAGCGCATTGGCCGCCCGCAGTATGGAAAGCCACAATGATTTTCTGACTGAGAGGCCCAGCTTGTTCGCGTTCGAGGGTCCTCCACGGCAAAGAGCAGGGACCCTCGGAGCCTATAAGTAATTAGCATAACGGCCTGCCACGGCTTGGCAGTACCAATATGAAATCACGCAGAAACTGGCCGGACCGGGAGGGAGACCGGAACGGACCCGCTCAAAGAAGGCGTGTAAAAGGGAGGAATTTCCATGCGAGTTATCGTATCTATTGCTGCTGCCCTCGGGATGTCCGTGCTGGCCACATCAGGCGTTGCAGGTGAATGGCCCGAACGCCCCGTCACTTTGATTGTTCCCTATGGCGCCGGTGGGGCGACCGACAGGATTGCGCGTCTTACGGCTGACCGCCTGTCGACGGAATACGGACAGCCCGTCATCGTCGAAAACAAACCCGGTGCAGGCGGGTCCCTTGGGACCATGCTTGCAGCAAACGCGGAGAATGACGGATACACGCTGCTTTTCGCCAACAATTCCACACATGTCATCCAGCCGCTGATCAACCCCAACCTGCAATACGACCCCGTCGCGGATTTCGAGCCGGTCGCCAGCCTGACCGATGCGTCGGTCTTCGTCGGGACCTCGAAGGGACTCGGGTTCGAAAACCTCGGCGATCTGGTCGACCATCTGCGCGAGACGGAAGGCACCACCTACGGTTCTACCGGGATCGGGTCGATGGCCCAGTTCACCACACTTCTGTTTCTGGATGCGGTCAAAGGTCAGGGCAAGCATATCCCCTACAACGACACAAACGAGGCGATGGCAGCGGTCATGTCGGGTGAGATCGACATGCTGATGGCGCCCAATATCCTGCAACAATACGGTCAGGATACGCTCGATGTTCTTGCCGTCCTGTCAGCAGAGCGCCATCCCAAGGCCCCCGACGTCCCGACCGCGGCGGAAGCCGGTTTCGACGTGGAAGTTGTGGGCTGGTTCGGCGTTTTCGTGCCCGATGGGACGCCCGATGACATCGTGCAAAAGCTCTCTGCCTCGATGGAGCAGGTCGTTGCGGATGCGCAATTCCGCGAAACCGCCCTGCTGACCGGGCTGTTCCCCAAATACCGGGACAATGCGACACTCAGGCAGACCATCCAGGACCATTCCAAGCTGTTCCGCAACATCGGGGAAAGCGCCGGTATCGAACTGCAGTGAACCGTCACGGGCTGCCCGCCACAGGGCGGCCCGATTTCGTTTCATACCTCTTCACCGGAGACTGTCGTGGCTCAATTCTTTACCCGAACCCGCTTTCTGTACAGGCTGACATCGCGCGGCAGCCTGAGCGGCCTGACCCTGATCGCCGTGTCCGCTGTCGTCATCCTCGAAGCGTCCCGTATGCCCTTTGGCAGCACCAGCCAGATGGGGCCGGGCTATTTCCCCACTGCCCTCGGCGTCATCCTGGCCGTCTTCGGCCTCGTCCTCCTGGTCGAGGGCTGGCGGACACCCGAAGCCCGCGTGACACCAGGCCCGCTCGGCCCTCCTGCCCTTCTGCTGACCGCTATCGTCGCCTTCGCGGTCCTCTATGAAATCGTCGGCGGTTTCATTGCTATCATCGTCGTGACCCTGATCGCGGCCATGGCAGAGCCGGGCCGGAAAATGGTCGAATGGCTGCTGCTGCCCCTGGCGATCTGTTTCGGGATATGGCTGATCTTTGGCCTGGCTCTTGATTTGCAGTTCAAGTTTCTGCCGCCGGGATTGATGCGATGATCGACAACCTGATCCTCGGCGCGCAGGTTGCCCTTTCAACGCAGACCTTCCTTTTTTGCCTGCTGGGCGTTTCGGTCGGTATGTTCATCGGTGTTCTGCCGGGCATCGGCCCGATGGCGGCAATTTCGATGCTGTTGCCGCTGACCTATTACGTCTCCCCGACAGATGCGATCGTCATGCTCGCGGGCATTTACTACGGAGCGCAATATGGCGGTTCCGTGGCCTCGATTCTGCTGCGGATGCCGGGGACAGCATCCTCGGCCGTTGTCTGTCTGGACGGCTACGAGATGACCCGCAACGGCCGCGCCGGCGTTGCCCTGTTCATTTCCGCTGTCGCCTCCTTCATCGGTGGCAGCATCGGCATCCTGATCATGACCGGGTTCGCGCCACAGATTTCCCAGATCGCGCTGCGCTTCGGCTCGCCGGAATTCTTCATGCTGATGGCCCTGGGGTTGATCGCGGCGGCAACATTGTCAGAAGGATCCGCGATCCGCAGCCTCGCCATGGTGGTGGTCGGGATCGTCATCGGGATTGTCGGGCTTGACCTGACCTCGGGCACCATGCGTTTCACCTACGGCCAGATGGAGCTGATGGATGGCGTGAGCCTTGTCGCCTCGGCCATGGGTCTGTTCGGCCTGTCGGAAGTGCTGTCCAATATCGGCCGCAAGGAAAACCGCATCGCAACGGCCAAAGTGTCATTCCGCTCGATGATCCCGACGCGGACGGAATTCCGGGACGCGTTTCCGGCGATCCTGCGCGGCTCTGCCATCGGCAGCTTCTTCGGCGCCCTGCCCGGCACCGGATCGACCATCGCGTCGTTCTTTTCCTACGCGGTCGAGAACAAATCCGCCCGCAACCGGAAAAACATGGGCAAGGGCGCGGTCGAGGGTGTCGCCGGGCCGGAAGCGGCCAACAACTCGGCCGCGCAGACCGCCTTTATCCCGACCCTGACCCTGGGCGTGCCGGGCGATGCGGTCATGGCGCTTTTGCTGGGCGCAATGATTGTCCATGGCGTCGCACCCGGTCCGCGCATGATCACCACCGAGCCCGAGATGTTCTGGGGTCTTGTCATGAGCTTCTGGCTTGGCAACTTCATCCTGCTGATTTTCAACATCCCGCTGATCGGCTTGTGGGTGTCGATGCTGCGCATACCCTACCGTCTGCTCTATCCGATGATCATCGTTCTCATCCTCATCGGAACCTATTCCATACGGAACTCGGTTTTCGACGTATATCAATTGCTGGCCTTCGGTGTGGTCGGCTGGGTGATGCGCCTGCTGGCCCTGCCTGCACCGCCGCTGGTGCTGGGCCTGGTGCTGGGGCCGATGGTGGAGGAAAACTTCCGGCGCTCCCTTTCCCTGTCGGACGGCAGTTTCGCCATCTTTGTCGAGCGTCCGATCAGCCTGACATTGTTGCTGCTGATTATCGGAGTGGTGCTGCTGCAATCGGGCATGGCATTGATCCAGGCGCGGCAGGCTTTGAAACGGGATCGTTCATGAACCGCCGTCAGTCTCGAACTGTGGTTTAGAAGGGATCTTCCATGCGAGGAAAACAGCCCTTCAAACGCCATCATTTCCCTTCTGTCATCATCCTGTGTGCGGTCTGAAGACACCGCGCGGCACCCCATGCTGCGCATACCAGACCTCCTCGGGCTGAACATCCACCACGCGCTCAGCCCCTGCGAAGGCGACAGCACGGGCCGGGGACCAATCGACGCTCGCCTTGCCGGTCAGAAAGATCGCCTCGCCACTGGCAAAATCCGGGATCAACAGCCCCGCGCGGCCCGAAACCTCGATGTTGCCCAGCGTGTTGTAGTAGCGGTTGCCGGCATAATCCGGAAAAGAAAGCGAGCCGTCTGCATTCTGGCGCAGGACGCCGGGTACCCCGCCCCGATGGGACACATCCGCTCCGTCAGTTGCATGGGTTGCGATGAAGAACGTATCCGCTTGCGAGATGATCCGATGCGCGCGTGGGTCGCCAATGGCAACAGGCTTGCCTTCCGCAAGCGGTACTGGCGCGGCGGGCGGGTGGATGTCGCGCATCCGGATGTGTTGCGGACAATTGCCGTAGCATTGTTCGACCGCGATCGACAGAATATCCTCTGTCGCTGAGACGACAGTGCCATTCACGCGGTTGCGCCGCCGGGTCGCGGAATCCAGCCCAAGCACCGCCGCCTTGCTGCCGGGCCGCAGATCAAGGCCGAGCAGTCCGGCAAGCACCGGGCGGCCGCGGGCCGTCAGCCGGTCGCGCGTCACCTGTGCTCCCGCTGGCAGCGGGCAGACCGTGGCCCACGGCCTTCCCCGCATGTCCTGCAGACCGACAAACAGCACAGGCAGGCTTTCGAAAAAGGGCTGAAGCTGCAGGGGTATCTCCGGCCGGATCGCGCGGGCGGCGCGTTGGCGCCAACCCGCCGGAACACCAGCGCGATCCTGCACCGCGCGCTCGCCAGCGTGAAAAACGGAACCGGTCATGGCTCAAAGACCAAGGTCGGACAGGCCCGGGTGATCGTCAGGTCGGCGGCCCAGCGGCCAATGAAATTTACGCTCATCCTCACGGATCGGTTGCTCGTTGATGCTGGCATGACGCTGCGCCATCAGGCCATCCGCCGCGAACGCCCAGTTCTCGTTGCCATAGGCCCGGAACCATTGCCCGCTGTCGTCGCGGTATTCATAGGCGTAGCGCACGGCGATGCGGTTGCCCGCGAAAGCCCAGAGTTCCTTGATCAGGCGATACTCCAGTTCGCGCGCCCATTTACGGGTCAGGAAAGCCTCGATCTTGGCGCGGCCCACCGGAAATTCGACGCGGTTGCGCCAGCGGCTGCCCTGCGTATAGGCCAGCGCCACCCTGGCCGGGTCGCGGGAATTCCAGCCGTCCTCGGCCAGGCGGATCTTTTCACGGGCGCTGTCTTCGGTGAATGGGGGAAGCGGGGGACGGGTCATCGCTGCATCCTTTGCGGTCAGGGGCGGGTATCAAGGGCGGGCGGCCGGGACAGGGCCCGGCCACCACGCCAGGTCATGCGGCGAGAACGCCAGCATCGACCACGGGGAAGTCGATCTCGGTCTGGGCCAGTTCGTTGAGATAGTTGGTCCAGATATTCAGCGCGACATGCTGCACGATCTCGATGATCTGGCCGTCGTCGTAACCGGCATCGCGAACCTCGCGAAGATCTTCTGTCGCAACGCGACCCCTCGCATTGAGCACCTTGACGGCGAATTGCACGGCAGCGTCCGCCTTGGCGTCGGTCGACCGCCCGGCCCGGTTTGCCGCGATCTCGGCGTCATCCAGCTTGGCAAGGTTTTTGCCGAGATAGCTGTGGGCCGAAAGACAATAGCTGCAACCATTCTCCTGCGCCACGGCCAGGGCCACGCGTTCGCGGGTGGCGGCCGGCAGGCGACCCTTGGCAAGCGCCCCGGACAGGCCGAGATAGCCCTGCAACGCGGTGGGGCTGACACTGGCGAGACGGAACAGGTTGGGGACGGAACCCAGCTGCTTCTCGACGGCTTGCAACAGCGGCTGCGATGCCTCGGGCGCTGCTGCTATGGTGGCGGGAAATGTGATACGGGACATGTGAAAGCTCCTCTGCTTGCTGTGTGAGGCAGACTTAGGGGCTTCCAAAAATTGGCGGTAGACTACATTAATGGAATGATGATTCCCAATTTATGGAAACAACATGACCGACCGTCTGGAGACCATGTCCATATTTGTGCGCGTCGTGGACGAAGGCAGCCTGACTGCCGGTGCCCGGGCGTTGGCGATGCCCATCGCCACGGTCAGCCGTCGGATTTCCGAACTGGAGGACAAGCTCGGCGCCGAATTATTGCTGCGCTCTCCCCGGGGGCTAACGCTCACCGATACCGGGCAGACCTACCTCGCGGCCTGCCGCCGGATCATCGAAGAGGTTGCCGAAGCCGAGCGCAACGCCGGAGGTGAATTCACGGCACCGCGCGGAACGCTGACGATGACCGCCCCCATCGTCTTTGGCCGCTTGCATGTATTGCCTGCGGTCACCGCCTTTCTACGTGCCTATCCGGAGGTCGACATACGGATGGAACTGACGGACCGGCCGGTGAACCTCCACGAAGAACACCTCGATCTGGCGGTGCGCATCGGCCCGCTTTCCGACAGCATGTTCATTGCGCGCAAGGTTGGCGAGGTGCGCCGCGTCGTCTGCGCCAGCCCCTCCTATCTCGAAACACACCAAATGCCCGAGAGCCCCGGCGATCTCGCGAAGCTGGATGCCATTACCTTCGAGAGCCTGATGTCGCCACCGAACTGGCAGTTCGGATCGGAGCGGCCACAGAAAGTCGGGCCGATGCGGTCGCGCCTGATCGTCAACACCGCCGAGGCGGCGATCGACGCGGCCATTGACGGGCTGGGGTTCACGCGTGTTCTGTCCTACCAGGTTGCCGCTGCGATCAGGGCGGGGCAACTCGTGCCGCTCTTGCAGCGTTTTGAGCCTGCCCCCTGGCCCGTTCACCTTGTCTATGAGCCGCGCGCCCTGATCCCGCAGAAGCTCCGTGCGTTCCTCGATTTTGCCGCGCCGAGAATTGCAACCAGTATGGCCTGATCCACCCCACCCTGCCCATCAAGCTTCAGCCAGTAACGCCTGTACCAGCGTTCGCCGCCACGCGTCAGGGCACCCATCCCGACAGGTTCTTGCAGATCCCTTGTCGCGGTCACGCGTGATGTGCCGGTATTCGCAACCCATAAGGTCGCTATTGCCGATCCGACCTTCTGAAGCACAATGTTCATCCGGTTCAGATCAGCCGTTTTCGCGCCGCTCGTGACGATAGCGCAGGCGCTCAGGGCGCGAGCAAATCCGCGATGCGGATCGGGAAATGGCGCACGCGTTTGCCGGTTGCATGCCAGATTGCGTTGCCAATGGCCCCGACGGTTCCAACAATCCCGATCTCGCCCACGCCCTTGATCCCCAACGCGTTCACGTAAGGATCGTCTTCATGCACCGTGATCACCTCAAGCCCGCTCACATCCGCGTTCACCGGCACATGGTAGCCCGCGAAATCGGCGTTCACGATGCGCCCGCTGCGCCGGTCGTGCCGGGCGGCCTCATGCAGGGCAAAAGACGTGCCCCAGATCATGCCGCCCATAAGCTGGCTTTCGGTCAGCCGTGGGTTGATGATCCGCCCGGCGGCAAAGGCCCCCACCAGCCGGGTCACCCGAACCTGGCACAGATCCGGGTCCACCTTCACCTCGGCAAAGACAGCACCATGGGAGTTCATCGCATGGCGTCCGGCGGCCTCTGGCGCGCGCCCGCCGTGGCCGGTTCCGGTCATCTCTGTCTGTCCGGCACGTATCAGGATGTCAGCAAAGCGTTCCCGGCGACTCTCGTCCTCCTCCAACAGTAACCACCCGTCCCGCGCCACAAGGCTTGAATTGCCAGCGCCATAAAGCGGCGACTGCGGATCCGCAGTGGCAAGTTCGCCAAGCTGGCGCAGGACATCCCCACCCGCGGCATGCAGCGCACCGCCTGCCGTGGCGGTATGCCCTGACCCGCCCGCGACGCCGCCGTCCGGCAACGCTGAATGTCCGGCGCGGAACTCGACCTGATCCAGCGTCAGGCCAAGGCTGTCCGCAGCAATCTGGGCGAGCACGGTCCAGGCCCCCTGCCCCATGTCAACGGCAGAGGTCTCGAACAGGGCCGTCCCGTCCGGACGCAGCGTCGCCCGCGCTTCGGCGGCGAACATCGGGCAGGGAAACAGCGCCGTTCCCATGCCCCAGCCGGTCAGCAATCCATCGGCGTCCCGCATTTGCCGGGGTTCCATCGGTCGCCCCTCCCAGCCAAACCGCGCCGCGCCTTCTGCGTAACACTCCCGCAACGCTTTGGAGGAATAGGGAAGCCCGGTGCCGGGTTGGGTTTCGGCATAGTTGCGCAGGCGGAATTCCAGCGGGTCCATCCCCGCCGCTTCAGCCATCTCGTCCATCGCGCATTCCAGGGCAGCGGACCCGGAAGCCTCGCCCGGTGCGCGCATGGGTCCGGGCGTGCCGACATCAAGCCGCACCAGCCGGTGGCTGGCCCGCAAGGCACCGGCTGCGTAAAGGCCCTGCGAAGCACTCGCCGCCGGTTCCACAAAATCATCAAAGGTCGAGGTTTCCGCCAGCCCGTCATGGTCGATCACCGTAAGTGCCGCAGTCTCGTCCACACCCATCCGAAGCCGCTGGCGTGTCGCACCGCGGTGACCGACAGGCCCGAACATCTGCTGTCTGGTGAACATCAGCTTGACCGGCCGCTGCGTCATCCGCGCAGCGAGGATCGCCAGCACCTGCGGTCCGGTCGGGATCGCCTTTGATCCGAACCCGCCGCCGATATAGGGGCTGCGCAGGGTCACATTCTCGGGCGGGATTCCAAAGAAATAGGCAAAGCCCGCACAGGAGAGATTCAGCGCCTGACTGGGCGTATCCAGAGTCAGATGGTCCCCGTCCCACTGCGCCACAATCGCATGGGTCTCCATCGCATTGTGATACTGCGCCGCTGTCTCATAGCTGACGTCGATGCTGCGTGTTGCAGCGACATGCCCCGCCTCGACATCGCCGTGACTTGCCCCGCCCGGCAGGCCAAAGCCGGCCGGCTCAAAGCTGGTGGCGGGGTTGTCATCCAATCCCACACGCACCGGATCGGCTTCGTACTGCGGGGCCAGCAGGCGCGCGCCCTCGGTGGCGGCTTCCAATGTCTCGCCCAGCACCAGTGCAATCGGCTGTCCGGCATAGCGCACTGTGTCGTCCTGCAAGACTTCGGTGCGGAAGGAGAACATCGTCGGCTTGGCCGAAGGGTCGCCTTGCAGTTCGGGCCGGTTCTGCGGCGTGATGACATGGGTCACACCGGGGTGCGCCTCTGCTGCGGCAACGTCAAGCTGGCTGACCCGGCCACGCGCGATCTTTGCCGGGGCGTAGACCGCATAAAGCAACCCCTCGGGCGTGTTGTCGGCGGCAAAGGTTGCAACGCCGGTGACCTTGGCAAGCCCATCCCGCCGCGTGGCAGGCTGACCCGCGTTGGAGCCGAAACGGATTTGCGGTGATAGCGTGTCAGACATGGGCGAGGTCTCCGTTCTGTTGGCCAAAGGGGGATGCGGGCAGCGCCGGCATCTGTGCCGGTGTGCCGGCCGCAGCCATGGCAAGTGCGCGCGCAGCAGTGCGGCGGGCAAGGTCGATCTTCCATTCCAGATGCGCCGGGGCCTCTGCCCCCGCCATCGCCGCCTCGGCGACGCGCGCAAACAGCGCCTCATCCGGGGCCTGCCCGACCAGCAGCGCCTCGGCCTCGGCGACCCGCCAGGGCCTGGCCGCAACCGCGCCAAGCGCCAGTCGTCCCGCCACGATGATGCCATCCTCCATCCGCAGCGCAGCGGCGGCTGCCGTGGTGGCAAAGGCAAAGGACGTGCGGTCGCGCACCTTCAGATACCGCGCATGTCCGGCAAACCCGGCCGCCTCGGCGGACAGGTGCAGGGCGACGATCAACTCGCCCTCCTCCAGCCCCGTCTCACGCTCTGGATGGTCGCCCGGAAGCAGGTGGAACTCTGCAAAGGGGATCTGGCGCGTTCCATTCACGCCACGCACCTCGACCTGCGCTTCCAGTGCCGCAAGCGGCACGCAGAAGTCCGACGGGTTCGTCGCCACACAAGCCGGGCTCGCCCCCAGCAGCGCGCGCAGCTCTTCGTCACTGTCGCGCGCATCACATCCCGCACCGGGATTGCGCCGGTTGCAGGCTGCCGTTTCCTCCTGGAAATAGGCGCAACGGGTACGCTGCATCAGATTGCCCGCGACTGTCGCCATATTGCGAAGCTGCCCCGAGGCCCCTGAAAGCAGCGCCTCGGCCACCATCGGAAAGTGCTGGGCGAAGCCCGCGTGGCGCGCCAGGGCCGCATTGCTGACCATCGCCCCGATCCGCACCGATCCATCCTGCTGAAAGGTGATCTCGCCCAGGTCGGGAATCCGGGTCAGGTCGATCACCCGCTGCGGTTGGGCCACGCCCAGCTTCATCAGGTCAACCAGATTGGTCCCCCCGCCAAGCCAGGCCGCACCCGGTTCCCAGCTCGCCAGCGCCTCATCCATCGTTTTTGGCTGCACATAATCAAAATGCTTCATGCCGCGTCCCCCTCTTCCTTGGCAGCCATCCGGCGGCTCGCTTCCTGCACGGCTAGGGTGATCCCGTGATAGGCCCCGCAGCGGCAGATGTTACCGCTCATGCCCTCGCGGATGCGCTCCGGATCGCTCCCGGCATCCCCTTCGGCGATCAGCCCGACGGCGCTCATGATCTGGCCCGGCGTACAATAACCGCACTGGAAACCGTCATGTTCGATAAAGGCGGCCTGCACCGGGTGCAGGTCCCCGCCCCTTGCAAGGCCTTCAATTGTTGTGATCTCTGCACCGTCGAGACCCGCCGCAAGCATCAGACAGGCGTTCGCACGCTGCCCGTTCACCAGCACCGTGCAGGCACCACACTGGCCACGGTCGCAGCCTTTCTTGGTGCCGGGCAGCGCCAGACGTTCGCGAAGCAGATCAAGCAGTGTCACGCGCGGGTCATCAATGGAGACGTCACGCGCCTCCCCGTTGAGGGTCAGGCTGATGAAGAGTGACATATGTCCTCCCTGTTATGCTATTTTCTAGGTGTGGTCACTCGCAGGCGAGGTCCGGTATAAGAAATCAAGCGGCGCTGTGCCGCCGTCTGAAGCAGAATATACGGAGGCATCCTCCGTTTTCAAGATGAAAGGCAGATTTTGGCAGAAGTTCGCAAAAGAAAGCCGCGCGCCGACGCACAAAAGAACCGAGAGCTGCTGCTCGAAGCGGCCAAGGAAATTCTGGGGCGCGGCGGGCCAAATGCGAGTCTGGAGGCCGTCGCACGGCGCGCCGGCGTTGGCATCGGCACGCTTTACCGGCACTTTCCCACCCGTGAAGAACTGTTCATGGCGGTCTTCAGCCGCGAATTGGACCAGCTCATTGTCACCGCCGAAGATCTGGTGGAAAGGGATGCGCCCCTTGAGGCCATCCGCAGCTGGCTGCACGCCAATGTCGACCTGGTGGAAACCAAGCGCGGCATGCTGGGCGCAATGAGCCTGGTCATGACGGAGGACCTGAAACAGGGCTATACCGAACGCTCCAACCTTGTGCTCGCCGCGGTTGACCGGCTTCTGGACAAGGGCCGCAATGTCGGAGAAATCCGCGAAGGGGTCAGCGCCGAAGACCTCATGCAAACCCTCTATGCCATCTGCTATGCGCGCCAGCCCGGCCCTGACTGGCGCGAAAATGTCCTGCGCATCCTCGACATCTTTGTCGACGGGCTGAAAAAATGAGGCTCTGTGCATTGGTTGAAATATGGGCGATCTGCCCACCAAACGGGGCTTGCGAGCGTTTGGCTTAAAATGATCCAGCTGGTGCACTTGAGGCGTAAAGGGCACGGGGCCAATCGGCGAAAGGTCTTGCTCATCAAGCGCCCACCTCCTGCCGGAGATTGCAAAATATGATGGAAACCAACCGATCAATGCCGGGATGTTGGGGTCAGGATTGGCGTCGGGATTTCCATTCTTTCATCAGATCGGCGCGCCGTTTTGAGATCCTGTCGTGCAGCAACTCGCGGTCCCGTATCCGGTCCGTTCTGAAATGCCGGAAGCCGCGACTGGTCTCGCACCAACCGACAAGGACGCGTCCGCTGGGAAAGTAGCCGATTGCTATCGGCCAGATGATCCGTTCCGAAACCGTCTGGTCCGGTTTTTCATAGATGATCCGCAGTTTTCGTTCTCGCCGGATTGCGTCCCGAAGGTCGCTCAGGTCTTCCTCGGCGCGCCTGTCCGAATGCGCCTCACCAATTCCAAAGGGTATTGCCGAGGCCGCGTCCAGAGCAGCCTCGGGCACCACGCGCTCGACTTTGGCGAGCACCTGCTTCGAGGCCTGAGAGAGCTGCTTGTCGCCGTAGCCTGAAACCCATTTCATACCCAGCATGAGGGCGAGCATCTCCTCTTCGGAAAACATCAGGGGCGGCAAGAAGAAGCCCTTGTTCAGAACATAGCCGACGCCCGGTGATCCCTCGATATCCGCGCCTTCTGCCTTAAGCGTGGCGATGTCCCGGTAGAGAGTGCGAATGCTTGTCCCCAGTTCCCGCGCAAGATCATGGCCGCTGACCGGCGTTCGGGACTGTCGGAGAATCTGAAGCAGATTAGGCTCTGGACCCATTAATTCTATATACTCAGTTTGACAGATTTTTTCGCAGACAAGAAGCATCTGCGCAAGAATAGTGGTTCTATTTCAAGCAGATGCGCCGCAGTCTGCGGGAAAATCCGTCAAACCCGGAGGGCGGCGATTTCGCTTCATTTCAACGTCTTGGGTCGCTTGCAAATAGAACGACTATTGGCTGCACGCCCCAAACCATTGAAATTTCGTGAAATCGCCGCTGAGCATATAGAATCAATGGGTCCAGAGCCTAAGGAGCCGGGCCGTTCGCATGACCTGCACATACTGCCATTTTCTGTCACAGGCAACGATTAGGAAAGACTGGTCAACAACCAACGAGGTCAATGCCATGATTACTCCGAACCTGATCATCCTCTATGTTTCCGACCCACTCGAAAGCGCGAAATTCTATGAAGGGATTCTTGGAAAGCCTGCCCAAGGTTTTCCGACATACCAGTGCTTCGAATTCGATGACGGCTTCATTCTCGGCCTTTGGTCGACAAGCGCCAGCAATTTCGTCTCGGGCGGCAACGGACACAGATCGGAACTGGCTTTTCAGGTGCAGTCCGCCGACATCGTCCGCCAACTCTACAACACCTGGAAGGCCGATGGCGTCGTGATCGAGCAGGACCTGGCAGAAGCGGTTTTCGGACTCACCTTCGTTGCGCTGGATCCGGATGGCCATCGCATCCGCGTCAACCTTCCAGACGGATGAGTACAAGCTGACGCGGCCTATCTGGCGGCACTGGCCGAGTTGTGGGGAACAGCCTGTCCGCCCAACCGCGGCATAAATCTTAAAAAAAATTGGCCCACGATGTCGGGATGCCGGTTGGCCGGACGTCTTCAAGATAGATGAACAAGAAAGGATAACATCATGACCAACACCGTTCGCCTGCACCGAGTCATCGCCACGAAACCCGAAAAGGTCTATCGGGCGTTTCTCGAATCCGACGCCGTGGCCAGCTGGCTGCCGCCATACGGTTTTCTCTGCACCGTCCACGAGCTGGAACCCGTTGTCGGTGGCAAGCACCGGATGTCGTTCCGTAACTTCACGACCGGTAACAGCCATTCGTTCGGCGGAGAGTACAAGGAACTCGTCCCCGGTGAACGGCTCGTCTACACCGACCGCTTCGACGACCCCAACCTGCCCGGCGAGATGAAAGTGACCGTCGAGCTGAAAGCCGTTTCGGTCGGCACGGAAATGTCCGTCGTGCAGGACGGCGTTCCGGACGTGATCCCGCTCGAAGCCTGCTATCTGGGCTGGCAGGACAGCCTGCGGAAGCTGGCAAAGCTCGTCGAGCCGGAGATCAACCAGTAAGGCGGCACCCCGCCTCATTGCCCCGCAATTCAATCAAAGGACTTCATCATGACAACTCAACCGATCACCATCGAAACCACCGTCGCGGCACCCGTCGAGGCGGTCTGGGACTCCTACACCACGCCTGAGAACATCATGCAGTGGAACTCGCCATCTGATGACTGGCATACCCCTTCTGCCACTGTAGATCTTCGGGAAGGCGGCGCCTTTTCCTCTCGGATGGAAGCGAAGGACGGCAGCATGGGCTTCGACTTTGCCGGCACATACACGAAGATCGTGGAACATGAGCGCATCGAATATGATTTCGGCGACCGCCATGCCAGCGTGGAGTTCATTCCCGAAGACGGTGGCGTGCGCATCAGCTTGACGTTCGATCCGGAAACGGAGAACTCCGTCGAGCAGCAGCGCGAGGGCTGGCAGTCCATCCTCGACAGTTTCAAACACCACGTGGAGTCGTAAGACAGGCGCCGCCAGCCGAAACCACCGGAGCGGTCAGGGCCGAACTCTTGGATCACGGTCCTTGCCGCACCAAAACGATACCGTGAATGTGCCTGATGTTCTCGTTTCATGTCGGTTCATGCAATGTAGCGCGGTCCTTTGAATGGAGATTCGGAAAAATGCGCTACACGATACTTTGCTACCACAACGAGGAAATCACCTCTTCCTGGACCGAGGCAGAGGACACCGAGGTCATCGAGAACCTCAAGGCGGTCAACCGCAAATGGGCGAAGAATTTCGAACCCATCGTCCGGCTGATGCCGACAACGGCGGCGACCACCCTGCGCAAATCCGAGAACATCGTCACCGACGGGCCGTTCGCGGAGACCAAGGAGCAACTGCTCGGCTTTTATGTCGTTGACGTGGACAGCTACGAAGTGGCGGTTCAGATCGCGCGCGAGATGGCCGAGGCCAATCCCGGCGGCGCTTATGAACTGCGGCCAATCGCGCTCTACTACCCGAATGGAGAGGCCATAGAAGATGCCCCAACCCCCTGAACCGGACTGGATCGAGGCGCGTCTTGTCGGCGCGCGGCCACAGGCCGTGGCGGCATTGCTGCGCTATTTCCGGGACCTTGATCTGGCCGAGGAAGCGTTTCAGGAGGCCTGCCTGCGGGCCGTGAAGTCCTGGCCAAAGAACGGCCCGCCGCGTGACGCGGCAAGCTGGCTGATCATGGTCGGTCGCAACGCCGCCATCGATCACAAGCGCAAACAGGCGCGCCTGACCGGACTGCCCGACGAAGCGGTGATTTCTGATCGCGAGGACACCGAGCCGGACATGGTGGAACGGCTGGATGCCGCCGATTACCGCGACGACATCCTGCGGCTTCTTTTCGTTTGCTGCCATCCCGACTTGCCTGCCACCCAGCAGATCGCGCTGGCGCTCAGGATCGTTTCCGGCCTCCCCACGCCGCGCATCGCGGCGGCATTTCTGGTTGGCGAGCGGGCGATGGAGCAGCGGATTACCCGCGCCAAGGCCCGCATCGCCAAGGCCGATATTCCGTTCGAGACGCCGGGTCCGGTCGAGCGGGCGGAACGTTTCGCTGTGGTTGCCGCGATGATCTATCTCGTCTTCAACGAGGGCTATACGGACGCAAATCCGACAAGCGAGCGGGCAAAACTCTGCGACGAGGCGATCCGGCTGGCGCGGCTCATGCTGCGGCTGTTTCCCGCCGAACCGGAGATGATGGGGCTGCTGGCACTGATGTTGCTGCAGCACTCGCGGCAGAAAGCGCGCTTCGACGCGGCGGGCGCGCCGGTCCTGCTCGACGATCAGGACCGGTCGCTGTGGAACCGGCACCGGATCGCCGAAGCTCTGGCGATGATCGACAAGGCCATGCTGCACCGCCAGCCCGGCCCCTATCAGATCCAGGCGGCAATCGCCGCGCTGCACGCACGGGCAGAACGGCAGGAAGATACGGATTGGGCAGGTATCAACGAACTCTACGAAGCCCTCGAACGTCATGCCCCGTCGCCCGTTGTCACGCTCAACCGGTCGGTGGCCATCTGGAAACTGCACGGCGCCGCGGCGGCGCTGGAGTTGATCGCGCCGCTGGCCGAACCACTGGACGGCTATTTCTATTTTCATGGGGTGCGCGGCAATCTGCTGGAACGATTGGGGCGCAACAGCGAAGCCCGCGACGCTTTCAGCCGCGCAATCGCCCTTGCGAACACACCCGCCGAGGCAGTGCATATCCGCCAGCACCTTGATCAATTGGAAGGCGAACGCACGACTGGCAAGCCTTAGGCATTCCCTCTGGTGTGCTATCGGTTCATCGCAATGTCCGACCCATCGTTACTTCTGTCCGCCTGCCGTCTGGACCAACTGGATGAGATTACCGCAACTGTCATCGAAGACGGCCATACGCACAGGCCCGGCGTCCAGAGGGTCCCGGGTGAAAGAGATGCCGTTGGCCTTCAGTTTCCCGAACTCCGCATCCAGATCGTCGACCTGGAAAGACGCGGCCGGGATGCCGTCGGCGACAAGGGCGTCCTGTAGGGTTTGACGGCAGGGTAGTCGCTCGGTTCGAGCAGCAATTCGGTCCCGGCTGGCTGCTCCTTCGAGACCACCGTCAGCCCCCGGTTCCGGAAAAAAATTTTTGTCGGCATGTCGGGAGAGGGTTCGGCCGAACGTCTTCAATGTATGGAACACCGGACAAAATGTATGGAACACCGGACAAGACGCACAACAAAGGAGATGACGATGTTACGCACCACCGTTCTTGCAGGAGTTTTGCTGATGACTGCCGCCGCACATGCCCAGACAGAGCCCACTGGAGCTTACGTGGACGTCAATGGCATGCAGATGTATTACGAGGTTTCCGGCGAAGGTGACCCGCTGGTTGTCCTCCACGGCGCCTATATGAACATCCCGTCGATGGGCGAGATCATTCCGCGACTGGCCGAGACCCACAAGATTTACGCGATAGAATTCCAGGGGCACGGTCGCACCGAGGATATTGATCGTCCCATCACCTATCCCAATCTTGCGGACGATGCCGCCGCCTTCATGGATGCCGTCGGCATCGAGAAAGCGGATGTATTTGGCTACTCGATGGGCGCTGCTGCCGGGCTCCAATTGGCCATACGCCATCCGGAAAAGGTCGATCAACTCATCGGTGCCTCGATTGCCTATGATGTGACCGGCTGGCAGCCAGCATTTCGGGAGTTCATCCCCACCATGTCTGCGGAGATGTTCGCTGGCGGCCCGATGGAAGCGGAATGGCAAAAGCTCGCGCCAAACAAGGATGGGTTCATCGATCTGGTCGAGAAACTGATCGCCCTGGAAAAGGAACCGATGGCCTGGGAGAACGATGTCAGGGCACTTCAAGCGCCGGTGCTCATCATCGCGGGCGATGCCGATGTCTCAACGCTCGAACATAGCGTATCGATGTTCCGGCTTCTGGGAGGCGGCGTGATGGGCGACATGGGCCAGCCGCTGCCGGCGTCGCGCCTTGCCATCCTGCCGGCGACCTCGCACACGGCGGTGATCAATCAGGTCGACCTCCTGTACGGTTTTATCGAGCCTTACCTTCAGGGCAAAACGCCAGCCGGTTTCATGGGGCAGTAGGCAGCCGGGGGCGTGCGCCGTCATAGCCCGGCGTGCATCTCCCGGAACAGCCTCGGTGCAATACCAAAGCGGCGTTCGAAGGACTCGGAAAGACGCAGAGTGGGGAACAGGCCGACCTGCGCGGCCGCGGATTTGAACGAGACGCCGCGTGACAGCAACAGGCGCGCAGCGTCGAGCCTGTTCACATCCTGCCGGACCGAATTCATGTAAACTGGCCGACAGACCGCCAGGTGTCGATCTTCCCTGACGAACCGCTCGTCCAGGCGCTGGATCAGACTCTTGCCGCGATTTCCGAGCATTATGGCGAGCCGACGACGAATGTCGTCGCCATGCAAGCGAATATCCGCGTTCAAACTGACCCTGGTGCTCTGCCAGCAGATCTTTGACGTCTCGCAAGCCCAGGGTGAGACGGTCGTAGACCCAAACGAAACAGCCAATAACCGAGCGCGGTAAGCAATGGCACTACAGGGCCAGGGGAGAACAATAAATATCATCTCCTTGTCTCAATCTCACAGATCAAGCAGCCACCTGACAACGTCGGCAAAGACGGCTTCAGCAAACGGGGCCAGTATGTTCGGAAATGCAAAAGTGACCGCTGTGCCACTCAACCCCCCACACATCGTCACCACATTCTGTAGAACCAATGAAAAGGACGCAGCTGTCCGCCTCCGTCATTACTTTGGTCAGATGTCGAATGCCGTGGGCAAAATGATCATATCCCGGATTGTCACGTTGCGTCCACGCGTTAGCGCATAGATTAGTGCGTCCGACACCTCGGTCGGTTCGATGATCGAACCGCTGTCCTTGGCCTTTTGCAACCGGTCTGCGGGCCAGTCGGCCAACAGCGCGGACACCACAGGTCCGGGCGAAACCTGACCTACGCGAATGCCGTGTTCGCGCAGCTGGCGGCGCATGGTCTGCACGAAACAAGTGATGGCCCATTTGGACCCCGAGTAGACTGGCTCCCACGGGATGGCGGCATGACCGGCAACCGAACAGGTCACCCAAATGTCACCGGTGCCGCGTTGCTTCATATGCGGGATGACCGCGTGCACGTTCTTCATCACGGCATTGACGTTCAGGTTCAGCATCCGGTCGATGGTGTCTGGATCGGTCTGGTCAAGATCACCGCCGATATAGGTGCCGGCGTTGCAGTAAAGGATATCAATGTGATCCACCTTTTCGAGGATCGACGGGACCATTGCCTTGCAGCAGTCTGCATCCAGCAGGTTAGCGACCTGTGCAATGGCCCTGTCGCCCAGCCGGTCAATGCAGGCTTTCAAGGCGTTTTCGTCCCGGTCCACCATGACCACAGTCGCGCCCTCGGCCAGCAGCGCCTCGGTGGCGGCCAAACCGATACCAGAGGCGGCGCCGGTGACAACTGCGATTTTTCCGTTAAGAGATTCGGCCATGTCAGCCTCCTTTGTTCGGGTTGAAACGTTCAGACGGCGAGGAAACCACCGTCGACAGGAAGAACGGCGCCGGTCACCATGGGCGCATCGTCGGAAAGCAGCATGACGATGGATTTGGCCACGTCATTGACCTCGGCAAAGCGGCCGACGGGGTGGCGTGCCATCATCGGATCCTTCTTGGCGGGATCGGACCATGCGGCGGCGGCCAGCTCTGTCATTGTTACGGTGGGCGCAACGGCATTGACGCGGATACCATGGGCACCCAGTTCCCTGGCCATGACACGGGTCGCCCCTTCGAGACCGGCCTTTGAGGCGGCGTAGCACAGGTGTTCGTCAAACCCGCGATGCCCGGCAATCGACGTCACGTTCAGGATGGCCCCGCCGCCACCCGCTGCCACACGCGCCCGTGCGAAAACCTGCGCACAGATCAGGGCCGCACGTAGGTTGATCCCCATCACGGTCTCATATCCCTCGTCCGTCATCTCCAGCACTGTTTCAAGGACATTGGTGCCAGCGCAATTGATCAGGAAATCGCAGGTGCCAGCCTCTTTCATCGCGGCGCGTGCGGCTTTGTTGTCCATCAGATCGACGATGATGGGACAGCAACCGGTTTCCCGGCTGAGACTGTCCAGATCGGATCTGGTTCTCGCCATGGCGACAACGGATGCGCCGCGTTTGGCCATTTCCACCGCGCAGGCCCGTCCAATGCCTTTTCCGGCGCCTGTGATGATGACCGATTTTCCTGCGAATTGTGTGCTCATCGCTGTGTTCCATAATCTGTGATGTATCTGCCATGGGGTGAAGTTCGATCCACTCGAAGGTCAGACCTCTTTGGGTGTGCAGGCGGCGTGATACGCGGTCAGCGTATCGCAGACGCGCTGGATCAAAAGCGTTTCGGGGTCGAGCGGTCGGCCAGCGGCATGGGCTGCGCGTGGCATATGTTGCCACATCAGAGGCAGGGGTACGGTCTGCCCGTCTAGGGCCGCCAGAAGGTTTGCGACGGCTGTCTGCGCTTTTATTTCTGTCCAGTAATATCGAATGCGGTCCGATAGTGAGTAGTGGCGCATGACGCGTTGTTCTGCGTCCGTGCCAGAATAGTGACGTGCCCAATTCTCCTTATGGGTCTGCATCAACTCTTCCATTGCATGATAAAGAGGGCGGTCACCATAGTCGGGCAACATGTCACTTGCGATAAGGTCGAGCGCGTAAAGCGCCTCGCGAAGCACGAAGGTCAACTCAGGACCAACTTTAAGGATCGAGAAGCCGTCTCTGACCATGTCCGACAGCGGACCCCTGCCCTGATAATCCGTGCTGTGTGCCTCAAACACGAGATCGTCATGCGCCTCCAAAACGCTGAGCAGGTCGCGTGCCTTCGATGCGTCATAAGGGATGACATTCTGGTTTCCGAATTCCACGCCGGGCTGGACCACCAACCCGATGACGCGGCCCCGCATTCCCGAAAGACCATGTTCCGCGAAAATCCTGTTATGGACCTCGATTGTCGCACGGGCCGCATCTGGTTTTGTCGGCGTAATCGTTTCCAGAGCGTGATCCGCGCCACCGGGCGGAGGAACCTCGGTGCCAATGATGTAAAGTGGCAAGGGCAGATCCGAGTGCTCGGCGGTTTGTTCGGCGCGGACGACAAGCTGTGCGGCCCGCAGGGCTGTCGTCTCGTCATCCAGCGTTGTGGCTTCGTTTGCACAGCCCATCGACGTATCAAGGTGAATTTTGCGGAAACCGGCGCTGATATACGCCGCGATCATGTCGCTGGCCTGCTCCATCGCGGCCGCGGCCGGAAGGTGCCGCCACGGATTGGGCCCAAGGTGGTCGCCTCCAAGCACGATCAATTCGCGTGGGCAATCTTCTTCCTCAGCAAGGTCACGGACCAGTTCGGCGAAATCAGACGGGGTCATGCCTGTGTAGCCGCCAGTATGGTTGACCTGATTGCAGGTAGCTTCGATCAGGATAGTGCTGCCATATTCGCGCCCATGGCGTAGTGCTGCGCGCAGGACAATTGGGTGGGCAGAGCAAACAGAGGTGATCCCCCGTACCTGTCCCGCACGATAGAGCCCCGCAAGGTCCGTCAACTTGATTGCAGTCACAACGAAAGCTCCGTTTCCTGAATGAATCTGTCTAGTTCCCGCCGCGTCCCGATCCCTTCCATGGGTCCGCGGAACGTTACGTTGCGCGCCCCGGCGGCATTTGCGTAGGTCAGGCATTGTAGGGTGCTCATGCCCAGTCGGCGCGCCGCAACATACGCTCCACCAAAGCAGTCTCCGGCGCCGGTGGGGTCTGTTTCTTTGACCCGGAACGCCGGAACACGTGTCAGGGTGCCATCGGCCTCGTGAGAGCTAGACCCGTGCCTACCGCGCTTAATTACGATTTCCGAGACGCCGAGACGGAACAGATGTTTGGTTGCCGTTTCTTCGCCCTCATCCGGGGACAGGCCGGCAGCAACAAATATCTCGTCTCCGGACGGCAACAAAAGGTCCGACATAGCGATCATTGTAGCGACGCGCGCGCTGGTCGCGGGATCGGCCCGCAATTCCTTGCGCATGTTGGGGTCGAGCGAAATGCTCCCGCCGCGGTTCGATATGATCTCAGCCGCGCATTCAATCATCGGCCAGACGGTCGCGTTACCCAACAGGGTACCCATAACGTGTAGGTGCCCGGCGCGCGCAACGATCGCGTCGACTGCATCGGTCCAAGCCAGACTTCCGGCGGCGGATGTCCACATGTTGAATACGAAGTCACGATCTCCGTCAGGTCGATATCGAACGAATGCTGTCCCGGTGGGTAACTCCGGATCGATACCTATCCCGGAGACATCGACATTGTCCCGCCGCAGCCGCTCAATGTTCATGCGTCCGAATTCATCATTCCCGACCGCGCCGATCATCGCAGCCGATCCGCCAAAGCGCGCGCACTGATCTATGAAGATTGCTGGGGCCCCGCTGGGATAAGGCCCCATCAAGGGAATCGGCTCGCCAAAGCCTGAACCGATGGTTGTAGCGACGAATTCGGTAAGAATTTCGCCGATGCACACAGTTGGACCAAGACTGTCTGCAGCCAATGTCATTGCGTCACCCGTGTTTTGATAGTGCGGCAAAACCCGATGCCGACGGGTGTGATCACAGCAAATTCCAGTCGTGACCAGGTCCGACTGCTGGTCCAGACAAAAGAGTGAGTTCCCGACCTTCGCATCCAGTGCCTCTCAAGTTACTCAGCGTCACTGGCTTGCACCGGCGCGTCCGCAAGCAGAAGGCGCGCAGTCACGTCATCGGTGACCAATGTATCAACCAGGTTCCGTTTGCAGGCCGCCCTGATGATTTCGACTTTGTGAGGGCCTGCGGCAGCCATGATCTTTTCCGGCACATCCAGAACCTGGCTAAGCGGCATTCCGACGGTGCGATTGTCCACCGCCTCGGACACGGAGGCGCCATTACGGTCGAGAAACTGCCCCAGCACATCGCCGATGGCCCCAGCATCGATCAGGGCCTGTGGCGTAAGTCCATGCGGCAACCCGTGTTCAACCAGAAAGGATTTTTCCGAGACGTTCGAACAGGTCAAAAGAACCGCATCAAGGGTTTTGAATTTTTCGAAATGTTCCTTAAGCGCGTATTGCGAAAGGAAAAGTTCGCGGTCGATCCCCTCTGACAGATAGATTGGCGCGGTCAGAACCGAAAAGCGCGCGCCCAGCACGTTGGCAAAGCCCGAAGCAATCCCGAACGAGTTTAGCGTCGACCCCTTTGCCGTGCCGCCCAGAATGGACACAACCTCAAGGTCCGGGTGCGATTGCCGCGTGAGCTTTCTGATCGCTGCGTCCAGGGTCAAACCCCAGGACACCCCCAGGGAGGTCCAGCCCCCTGTCGCCAGGCGTTCCGCAAGCAATGCCGCGAGCGCCGCGCCGACAGGTTTGTGATAGTCGTAATCCGCCTCGTTTGCGGAACCGACGACAACGCGCCGAAGCCCCAGCGCCGCTTTCAGATTCTCCTGCAACTCAACACGCGGCAGAAACGGCGATTCAATCTGGATTTTCACGAAACCCAGCGATTTCGCCCGTTGAATCGCCTGATTTACACGCAGCCTTGTGACGCCCATCTGACGCGCTACATCGGCCTGGGTCATTTCGTTCACATAATAGTGCCAACAGACCTCGGTAACGAAGGCATCACTGTCTTCAATTGCTTCGCGCCCCAATTTGAACTCCCCCAAGACATGCCGACGTCATGCGCGACAACTGCGCAACAACTGCGCAACAAGGTGGCACATATACATATGACTGGCAATACTTACATATGAAAATTTACACTTGAATTACATCTGATGCAATTGCATTGTCACGGCGGGAGGTGGCGTGTAACGATTCGCTTAGTGTGCTCAACAGCCTGCGCTGCGCCCTTAAAAATGGGAGGAAAACCGTGAGTTTTACATTCAAGATAGGCGCATCTGCGCTTGCACTGACCGTCGCCGCGACCTCGGCATTTGCCGAAATCGACGAGGCCTGGTGGAAAGCAGCCGCCGAACCGTATCAGGGCGTCACCATCCGTGGCGTGACGGAATCGTCGCCGCCGTCACTGTACATCCGCGAAGTTCTCGCGCCCGAATTCGAGGCGTTGACCGGCATTCGGGTCGACGTCGAAACAACGTCCTGGGACCAGATGTTCGACAAGGCCATCAAGGACATGGAAGCCGGCACCGGCATCTATGACATGGCCTATATCGAACAGGACATCATCTATTCGTATTTGTCCCGCGACTTTCTGACCGATCTGACCCAGTTCCTGGCCGACAATCCGGATCTAAAGGCCACAACCTACGACGAAAGCAATTTCACCACCTTCGCAAACTACTTCAAGGACGATGCAGGCCATCTGTACGGTGTGCCAATGGAAGCTTTCCTGAAGGTCTATCTTTACCGGACCGACCTTTTTAACGATCCTGAGATTCAAGCGGCGTTCAAGGAAAAGACAGGTCGTGACCTTGCCCCCGCGACGACCCATGCAGAATATGCCGAGATCGCGCAATTCTTTACTGCATACGGCGAAGAAAACGGCCTGGATCTGTGGGGCACAACCGCACAAGCCCACACCGGACACGTGGCGTCCTGGTATGAATATTTCGAGTCAGTCGCACCGACCTTCGGCGTCTACAACTGGGGAATCGACGCGGACAACAACTATGGCGCTTCGGTTGAAAACGGCGGCGAAATGAACGGCCCCGAAGCAGTCGAAGCAATGGAATGGTGGCTGTCCATGCGTGACATCGCGCCGCCCGAAAGCCCTGCATCGACCTGGACCGAGGTCGGCACCACCTTTGGCGCGGGTCGCGCAGCGCAAGGTCTGGTTTACGGCGAAAACGCAGGCTGGATCGCCGCGGACGAAACCAAATCGCTGGTTGTCGGCAAGGTTGGCGTGGCTCTGCCGCCGCTGAAAGATGGCATTCTGGAAGAAGTTGAAGGCGGCACTGGCTACATCGGCTACTATGATGGCGGCGCATTCGGCATGCCGCATTCGTCAAAGAACAAGGAAGCCACCGCGCTGTTCTTGCAATATATCGGCCAGAACGAAGTTCAGCCCGATTGGGCGGTTGCCGCACCGCGTGTGACCAACACCGCGACCTATGACGATCCCAAGGTTCAGGAGATGAACGACAAGCTGAGCGGCTATTATGACCTGATCAAGGACAAGGGCTACCTGTTCGCAGGGGCCCCGGCCTATCCGTTCCACGCGCAGGTCCGCGAAGCAACAGCGCCGGTCTTTTACCAGATCCTGACCGGCGATCTGGGTGTTCAGGAAGGTCTGGACCAGATGGCCGCGACGGCAGAATCCACTTTGACCGAACTGGGCTACCGCAAGTAACCTGATCTCCTCTCAGGTTGCCGACAGGGTCGCCGCCGCTGGCTTCACGCGGCGACCCACATCGAAACCAAGTCACATTCATTCAAGGCACAGCCGATGTCATCGTCGGGCATCGACAACAGCAAAGGTGCGTCATGCAATCCAAAACACTTGGCTGGATCCTTCTGGCACCGACACTGTTGATCCTGTTCTTCTTTGGTGTCTTGCCCTTCATCTACGTCGTCTTTGTTTCTTTCCATCAATGGAACCCTTTTGCGGTCAATCCAGAGATGGTGTTCAACGGCGCGAATAACTTTCGCCAGATCGTCTTTGACCCCGCGTTCCTGAGTTCGATAGGCGTCACAGTTATGTTCGTCCTGTTCGCCGTCCTGTCCGAACTGATCCTTGGCTATGTGCTGGCGCAGGCGTTCATGCGCGATTTCCCGGGCAAGGCGATCTTTCGTACGATCCACACGCTGCCGTTGATCATGGCACCGATTATCGTCGGGTCGGTCTGGAAGCTGATGACGACGCCCTCGATCGGGATCATTCCGAAGTTCCTCGACGATTGGTTCGGGATCACGATGAACATCGCCACATCCGCCCCTGCCGCCTTTGCCACGGTGGTCATCATGGATATCTGGCACTGGACGCCGCTGGTGACCCTGACGCTGATTGCCGCGTTGGTTTCGTTGCCGTCGGACCCATTTGAACAGGCGCAGATCGACGGCGCGAACAAGCGTCAGATCTTTTGGCACATCACGCTGCCGATGATTGCCCCCGCCGTTGTCGCAACCGTTTTCATCCGTCTCATGGACGCCCTCAGAACGGTTGATGAGGTCTGGATGCTGACCGGCGGCGGGCCCGGCTCTGCCACTCGATTTGTCGGCGTGCACATCTTCAAGGAAGTGTTCCCGAAAACGAACTACGGTTACGGATCGACCATTTCGGTCGTCGTTCTCTACCTCACGATCGTCGCCTGCTGGTTGCTGTACGTGACCATGCTTGCACCCCGCAGCAAGAAGGACTGAGGCTATGAAAAAGCAAAGCCCGATCATCGGTATTGTCTTCTGGAGCCTTGTCAGCGTGCTGACCCTGTTCCCGATCTACTGGCTGTTCGTCATTTCGGTAAAGCCTGCGGTTCAACTGTTTTCGACACCCGAGCTGATCTTGTCGGACCCCTTCTGGGGGAACTATACCAAGGTCTGGGGCGACCGGCTCTTACGCAGCTACATGCTGAACTCGGTCATCATTTCGACCGGAAATGCGGTGCTGTGCACGGTGCTTGGGTTTTTTGCCTGCTACGCGCTGTCGCGGTTCAACATGAGCGGCAAGGAGTCAATCTTCTTCTGGACCATCACCAACCGCATGGCGCCGCCAGCGGTGTTCTTGCTGCCGCTGTTTTTGCTGATGACACAGGTCTATGCGGTGGGTGACTGGAACCTGCTGGACACGCGGATCGGCATGATCCTGGTCTATTGCACCTTCAACCTACCTTTTGCGATCTGGACCCTGCGGCCGACCGTGGACGGCATTCCGAAAGAACTGGACGAAGCGGCATATGTCGACGGTGCCAGCGCATGGAAGGTCATTGCCGAGATCGTTTTTCCGCTGTGCCGTCCCGGCCTGGCCGTGACCCTGATCCTGACCTGGGTCTTTGCCTGGAACGAATACCTGCTGGCTGCGACCCTGACCAATTTCAGCGCACGCACCCTGACCACGGGTCTTTCCGAATACGTGACGTCGACCGGCACCGAATGGGGCATCATGGCGACAATCTCGGTCTTTACGCTGATCCCCGCCTTGATCGTCTTTGGCCTTGTGCAAAAACACATCGTCGCGGGGCTGACCTTTGGCGCGGTGAAAGGATAACGACATGAGCGACCCACGCCACACGCCACTTGCCACGACACAGCAAGAGGACGAAAACGCGCCACCCGAGGAGACTGCAGGCTTTCTGCCCATCGAGACGAACTGGTTCGACCGGCTTTTCATTTCGGTCGTCCTGTGGATCGCGCTGTCGCTGTTCTGGTTCCGGTTTCTGGAACCCGCCGGGCTGTCCATCTGGATCGCCAACGCTATCGCCGTGGTGATGGCATTTATCATCATCAGAAAAGGCTGAGACATGAAAGCGCTCGTTCTTGAAAAGAAAGACGAACTCAACCTGCGGGACTTCCCCACCATTGACCGGGTCGAGGAAACACTGGGGCCGCGCGATGTGCGTATCAAGCTGCACACCGTGGGCATTTGCGGGTCGGACGTCCACTATTACACGCACGGGCGCATCGGGCCGTTCGTGGTGAACGAACCGATGATCCTGGGCCACGAGGCATCGGGCACCGTGATCGAGGTCGGCGCCGACGTGCAAACGCTGAAGACCGGGGATCGTGTCTGTATGGAGCCGGGCATTCCCGATCCCAACAGCCGAGCGACGCAACTGGGCATGTATAACATCGACCCGGCGGTGCGGTTTTGGGCGACGCCGCCAGTACACGGGATCCTGCGCCCGACATGCGTGCATCCCGAGGCCTTTACCTTCAAACTGCCGGACAATGTGAGCTTTGCCGAGGCGGCGATGGTCGAACCCTTGGCTGTCGGTGTCCACGCCGCCACCAAGGCGCGGGTCAAGCCCGGCGACAACGCGGTAGTCATGGGGGCGGGGCCCATCGGCCTGGTGACGGCGCTGGCGGCATTGGCGGCGGGCTGTGCGCGGGTTTATGTGACCGATCTGGCCGAGAAAAAGCTGGAGATTGCTGGATCGCTCAGCGATGCCATCGCGCCGGTGAACGTCAGTTCAGAGAATATCGTCGATATCGTCAAACGCGACACGGACGGTTGGGGTGTGGACCTTGTCTTTGAGGCGACCGGATCGCCCCATGCGGCAAGAACCGTGTTCGAACCGCTTTGCCCCGGCGGCTGTGTCGTCATGATCGGCGGTCAACCCGATCCGATCCAATATGATGCGGGTGCCGCCATGGTCCGCGAGGCGCGGGTCGAGAATATCTTTCGCTACGCCCACGTGTTTCCGCGCTGCGTCGGCATGCTGAGTTCGGGAGCCATCGACGTCAAACCGCTGATCACCAGAACATTCGACTTTTCGGACAGCGTGCGCGCATTCGAAATCGCCGCGTCTGCCCCTCCGGCGGATGTGAAGATGCAAATCGTACTTCCGCAATAGGGGACAGCGACATGGCCACCGTAACAATAAATGACGTCATCAAGCGCTACGGCAACGTGCAGGTCATGCATGGCGTCAGCGTCGATATCGAGGATGGCGAATTCGTCGTGCTGGTCGGCCCTTCGGGCTGTGGCAAGTCCACGCTTTTGCGGATGCTTGCCGGTTTGGAAGAGGTCAGCGAGGGCACGATCTCGATCGGCGAACGTGTCGTGAATGACATACCGCCCAAGGAGCGAGACATCGCGATGGTGTTTCAGAGCTATGCGCTGTACCCGCACAAAACCGTCTATGACAACATAGGTTTCCCGCTAAAGATGGCGAAACGCCCCGCCGCCGAGATAGACGAAAAGGTCACCAAGGCCGCCGATATCCTTGACCTGACCAAATACCTCAAACGCTATCCCAAGGAACTGTCGGGGGGTCAACGCCAGCGCGTCGCCATGGGGCGGGCCATCGTGCGTGATCCTCAGGTTTTCCTGTTCGATGAACCGCTGTCGAACCTGGATGCCAAGCTACGCGTGACCATGCGCGTTGAGATCAAGGAACTGCATCAGCGTCTGGGCACCACCATCGTCTATGTGACGCACGATCAAATCGAAGCCATGACCATGGCCGACAAGATCGTCGTCATGCGTGACGGACGTGTGGAACAAATCGGCTCGCCGCTGGACCTGTACGACAATCCGCAAAACACCTTTGTCGCCAGCTTTATCGGGTCGCCGTCGATGAATTTCGTGCAGGGTAAGGTCGCTTCCGAAGACGGCTGCAAGGTCTTTGTTTCGGACAGTGGACTGAAACTGCCCCTGCCTCAGACATCGGCACAGGACGGGCAGGGCGTGACATACGGCATCCGTCCCGAGCACATTCAGATCGGCGCAGCAGGCATTCCCATGGACGTGGTTGTAGTCGAACCCACCGGATCAGAAACGCAAATTTTTGCCAAATCCGGCAAGGACCTGATCGACGCGCTGGTCAAGGACCGAATCAACGCGCGTCCTGGTTCGCAACTTGGCTTTGTCATCAATCCGGATGACGTGCATCTTTTTGACCGTACATCCGAGCATCGCATTTGAAGACCCCTCTTACGAACTGCCCAGACAAGAGGGGACGCGCCATGCCCAGAACACGGGCCGTGATATTCGATCTGGACGGGTGTCTGGTTGACAGCGAACCGCTGTCGCTTGAGGCCATCGCCGTCGAGATGCGCAATCTTGGCATTCAGGACGCCAGTGCCCGTGAAGTCGGCGAACGGTTTCTCGGGGTCGCGATGCCGGTGATTGTCGACTACGTATCCAAACGGCTTGGCCGCCCCGTCCCTGCGGATTTCGCACAGCGGGTCGAGGACCGGTTGCTGGCCTCCTACGCGACCAAACTGGTCAAGATCGCGGGCGCGGATGCGTTGCTGTCGGGTCTGCAGAGACAAGGCACCGCCATGGCAATCGCGACTGGCGGGTCATTGCGTCGCATGGCTGCAACGCTGGAACTCGCGAGGCTTGCACAGTGCTTTGCAGATACAGCTTGCAGCGCGGAAGAGGTCGCAAACGGAAAGCCCGCGCCTGACCTGTTCGTGCTGGCGCTTGAGCGGCTGGGCCTGAAGGCCGCCGAGTGCCTCGTGCTGGAGGATTCTCCGCACGGTATCCGGGGTGCGCGTGCGGCCGGCATTCCCGCCATTGGCTTTGTCGGCGGAGAGCATCTGGACGGAAAACGGGACCAGCATGCTGCCGTGCTGCGCGATGCCGGTGCAATCGCGGTCTTCACAGAACTTTCAGAGGTCACGGAGTTCATCCAGGGGCACACGCAAAGGACCACAAAATGATCGCCCTCTCAGACGACACGCTGAATGCCCTGCCTGCAGGCATCGACGTGCCCCGCTATGACCGCAGAACGCTGAAAGCCGGGATTGTCCACATCGGATTGGGCAACTTTCACCGGGCGCATCAGTCCTGGTATCTGCACCGGCTGATGCAGCAAGGACTTGCTCTGGATTGGGCCATTGTCGGCGCGGGCGTGCGCCCTTACGACAACGAGATGCGTAACCGGCTGGAGAAACAGGATTTTCTGACAACCCTGATCGCATTGGATCCTGCTGGTGTCGTTGGCGAAGTCACCGGCTCAATGATTGGCTATGTCCCCGTCCAAAAGGGCAACCGCCAGCTGATCGACGCGTTGGCGGCACCCGATATTCGCATCGTCTCTCTGACCGTGACCGAGGGCGGCTATTACATTGATCCCGTTTCAAAAGGTTTTGATGTGTCCCATGCGGACATCCGGCACGACGCGGCGCATCCCGATACCCCGCGCACCGCCTTTGGTGCCATAGTCGCCGCACTGAAACTGCGTCGCGATGGAGGCGTCGGCCCCTTTACCGTGCAAAGTTGCGACAACCTGCAAGGCAACGGCACCGTCTTGCGGCAGACGGTGGTTTCGCTTGCGCGGTTGAATGATCCGGATCTGGCGGATTGGATTGAGAGCAACTGCTCCTTTCCCAATTCCATGGTCGATTGCATCGTTCCCGCCACGGGACCAGGGGAAATCACATTGGTCCGCAACATGGGGATCGACGACAGAGCACCCGTCACCCATGAACATTTCCGGCAATGGGTGATCGAAGACGATTTTTGTGCCGGTCGCCCGGACTGGGACAAGGTCGGTGCGCAGTTTTCGAACGACGTACATGGGTACGAGGCGCAAAAGATCCGCATTCTGAACGGCGGCCACCAATTGATAGCCAACGTGGCCGAGGTTCTGGGGATTGAAACCGTGTCGCAGGCAATGCAGCACCCTTTGGTTGCGGGTTTTTTCCGAAAGGTCGAGATCGAAGAGATCGTGCCCCACGTCACACCGGTGCCGGGAATGACGCCCGCCGCTTATGTGGATCTGATCGAAACTCGTTTTTCCAACCCCCGGATCGTCGATACCATCCGGCGTATCGCCTTTGACGGATCATCCCGCCACACCGGAATGATCCTGCCCACTGTCCGTGACGCTCGCGCCGCCAACGCCCCGCTGGACGGTCTGGCGCTGGCCGAGGCCGCCTGGGCGCGCATGTGCGAGGGAACCCGTGACGACGGGTCCGAAATCGCGCCAAACGACCCGCTTTGGGCTCAGCTGAACGCTACGGCGCAGAAGGCAAAATCATCGCCGGTCGCGTGGCTGGAACAACGGCAACTTTACGGTGACCTTGCCGATTGCCCGCGCTTTGCCACCAGCTTTTCACGCTGGTTGAACATGATGTATCACGACGGCATGAATGCCGCGCTGCTAACCTATCTGAAGGGCGCCTGAATGACATTTCTTGGCATTGACCTTGGCACTTCCGGCCTACGCGTATTGCTTGTGGACGGCGACGGAACCCCCATCGGCGCGATCGAGCGGCACTATAACGCCACCCATCCGCACTCCGGTTGGTCCGAACAGGATCCGGCCGACTGGATCGCGGGCCTCGAGGCCGCCATTGACGAAATGCGCGCAACCTACCCCACCTTTGCGGACCTGCGCGGCATCGGCGTGGCGGGTCATATGCACGGTGCGACGCTACTGGATGCGTCGGGGGCGGTTCTAAGGCCCTGCATCCTGTGGAACGATAGCCGATCCTATGCCGAGGCCGCACATCTGGACGCCAGCGAAGGGGTGCGCGCGCTGTCGGGCAACATCGTCTTTCCCGGCTTTACCGCGCCCAAGCTGGAATGGGTCCGCAAGCATGAACCCGAGATATTCAGCAAGGTCGCGAAGGTGCTGCTTCCGGCGGCCTATCTGAACTATTACCTGACCGGCGACTATGTTGCAGACATGTCCGACAGCGCAGGCACCTCGTGGCTGGATGTCGGCGGGCGGACGTGGTCACCCCGTCTGCTGGAGGCCAGCCACATGCGTGCCGATCAGATGCCGCGTCTGGTGGAAGGGTCCGAAGCCGCCGGGGAACTTCGCACAGAATTGGCCGCACGATGGGGGATCGCCGGACCGGTGACGGTTGCGGGCGGTGCGGGTGACAATGCCGCCGCCGCATGCGGCATCGGCGCACTGGACGAGGGACAGGGGTTTGTGTCGCTCGGCACCTCGGGCGTTTTGCTGGCGGCCCGTGACGGTTACCGGCCTGCGCCGGAGACCGCTGTTCACACCTTTTGCCACGCCCTTCCCGGTCGATGGTATCAGATGGGCGTCATGCTCTCGGCCACCGACAGTCTCAACTGGCTGGCCCGGATCGCGGGCAAAAGGCCGTCGGAATTGACCGGCGCACTGGGCGATACCCTGCTGCCGCCGTCGTCGGTCAGATTTTTGCCCTATCTTTCGGGGGAACGCACCCCGCACAACGATGCCGAGATCAGGGGCGCCTTTACCGGGCTCTCAACCGGCACGACGCTCGAAGAGCTGACGCGCGCGGTGCTGGAGGGAGTGGCTTTCGGACTGCGCGACAGCTTTGACGCGTTGCAGGCGACGGACGCCAAGCTGGAAAGCCTTATCGCGATTGGCGGTGGCAGCGCGTCGCGATACTGGCTCCGGGTGATCGCGACCGCGCTGGACATCCCGCTGCGGCTACCGGCCTCGGGTGAATTCGGTGCTGCACTTGGCGCGGCGCGACTGGGCATGATTGCCGCGTTTGACGGCCCGCCGGAAAACGTCATCTTGCCACCGGAAATCAAAGAGGAAATCCTGCCGAACCAAAGCTGCAGCGTCGCCTTTTCAGACGCCTATGCGGCGTTTCGGGATGCCTATCCCGGACTTAAGGCCATCCAGTGATGCGGCTGCGGCCCATTTTACGTGGCAATGCAGCTCGGCCTCTTTCTGGCCTGGGCATTTGCGGCGAGAACTTCACCACCCGGCAGTTCAACGTGGGAAGATCGATTTCGACGCCGCATTCAGCCATGATCTCCTCAAGATCCCGATACGAGACACCGTAGCGGACATAGAAAAACACAGCGTAAAGGATCGCGCTCTTGGGGAAATGGTTCCCTTTGAAATCAACCGCCCCGCTTAGGTGTTCGCTTTCAAACACAAAACGCACACTTGCCACTCGCGATCCAGTCCCGCCAACCGCTAAAACCTTGCGTCAGAACCTTTTCTTTTGCGATGCCCACCAATTTCAGCCTAAGGACCTAGGCGGCATTGCGCAGCGGCTCCAATGTTTCGACCTCAAGGACAGCTTTCGCCATGTGTGGTTTTCGCAGGCGGGCATTTCGGGCGCAGAACCGTGCCACAGGTCGAAGGCATCGGACCTTGCGTGGAGATATGAGCCGATAGCGGCGGGGTGTGAATATCGAGTTGATCTGATCGTGGCCCGTGAGGAAGGGAACTTTGCGACCGTCTGCTTTCGGCCTCGGGTGCCTTCAATCGCGAGCGAAGTTTCAGCCTTGCCAACGCTCGGACATTGATCTTGACACTTGGGACGCGCGCCGGCATTTATTATTATACATTGTATAAATAAAGGTGTGAAATGATCACTGGACATGCCTTCATCGCTACCAGTTTGGACGGCTTCATCGCGCGAAGCGACGGTGATATCGCTTGGCTTCTGGAGCGCGATAATCCCGACGAAGACCATGGCTACGATGCCTTTATTGCGGACATCGACATCATTCTGATGGGCCGTGGAACGTTCGATAAAATGCGAGCCACCAGGCCCTGGGTCTACAGTCGGCCAGTTGTTGTCATGTCATCAACCATGACGCAGTCCGACCTGCCGGACGACCTGGTCGAGAAGGTCCGGGTTGCGAACAATACACCTGAAGAGGCGATGCACATGCTGGAAATCGAAGGACATCGGAAGGTCTATGTCGATGGTGGTCTTCTCATTCAGTCCTTCATTAGGGCCGGATTGATCACCGAGATGGTAATCACGAGCGTTCCGGTGCTCCTTGGTGAAGGACGCAGATTGTTCGGAAAGGTCGCCGCAGACATTTCGCTTCGCCACGAAGGGACGAAGAGCTTTCCCTCCGGACTTGTCCAGTCCCACTACCGGGTTGAAGCATGAAGCGACCACGGGGGCGGCCGCCGCAGGCGGAAGCTCCTGTCTCGCGCGACGATATGGTCCTAGCCGCCCTCGAACTTCTGGACCGCGAGGGCGTAGACGCCTTCACCATGAGGGCGCTGGCGAAGCGACTCGGTATAAACCCGATGACGATCTATCATCACTTCGGCGGTCGTGATGGCTTGATCGGCGCGATGTCGGACGCGGTCTACGCGCAAGTAAAGGCGCCAGAGGACGGCACGCCATTCGATCGGATTGAAGGTCTGCTGAAGGCCTACCAAGCGCAGGTGCTCCGCCATCCGGCATTGACCCTGCTGATCTTCAGCCGACCGATGGTTTTTCCGCAGCAGGCCGAACGGATCACCAACATGATTTCTGCCTTTCTGGCCGAAGGCGGCCTTCAAGATCACAAGGCGCGGCTGTGGCGCGACATACTCGTGGACTTCACCCATGGCGCTGCGTTGGCGACTGCGATGAGTGGACGACGCTTGGACTGTGCTCCTCCCGAAGATCAGGGGTTCACCATGGCACTGAGCGAACTTTTGGTAGGCCTAAATCAATGAGATTACCGGGGCGGTAAGGGCTCGAAGCAGACCTCGGCGCGACACTTGATTTACGATGCGCGAACAATCTCCGCCGGGCGCCTATCCGCGCAGGAATAGTGGTTCTATTCCACAGATGTGACGCCTCCTCTCGGGACATTGCTGCGCAATGCCCTGCCGGGCAATGGGCTGCGGGAAAATCCGTCAAACCCGTCACGCCAAAGGCGTGCCAACTTGGCATAGAACTAATGGCGACAGAACCCGGCGAGCTTTTACAGAACGCTTTTTTGAGTGACTTGTCTGCATCCAGGCGACGGCCTCTCTAAGGCTGAATGACATAGCGAACGTCGCTGGATCGTTTCCAGACGCTTTCGACGTCGCTCAGCGGTCGGACCTCGTGAGGGGGAGCGAAACCCTCGCGCTGCGCGACAGCCAGCAGCTCGCCCACGGAGGACAGATAGTCGCCCACGGCAGCCGAACCGATGCCTGAACCCAGGATTTCCAGCCCGGAGCTTTGCAGCCCGTAGCCGGAAATCGGCACTGTGGCACCGCCAAGCGTTCCAAGAACCAGATAGCGGCGGCTTGGTTCCCCGGCGGGAGATCCTCGCCCCGCGGTGGCGGCGGCAAGGAGGCGTTCGGCCACCGACCCCCAGACGAAATCGAGAACGAGATCGACGCCGTCGTCGAAAACGGCCTTCAGTCGATCATCTGCATCCCGAGCGTCGAGCGCAATTCCGGTATCCGCGGGCAGTCCCTTCAGCTTCTCATGGGTGCGCACCACAGCGATGGTGCGACCTGCACCCAGATGCCGCGCGACCTTCAGGGCCATCCCGCCGGCCGAACCATTCGCGCCGGTAACGAGAACTGTCTGTCCGGTTTGGACCGGTGTGCGGCGGGTCAGTGCGACCCAGGAAGCCAGACCGGCGGTGGCGACAGCGGCGGCACAGGCATCGCTCAACCCGTCGGGAACAGGTACGGTCAATGCTTCCGGAACAAGCGTGCGCTGCGCCAGCGCCCCGAACGGCGCTTTCGGGAACAGGAAATAGACTCTACGTCCTGTGGCATCGGTCCCCACCCCATCGACGCCGGCGACAAAGCCGTCACCTTCCGCCGATATGGGTTGCGCCGAGGCACGGGTGCGAACAACCGGGCTGATAGGCGCCGCAGTGACCGCGATAACGACCTCACCTTCGTTCGCCTCGGGGTCCTTGAAATCGCCGTATCGGGGGCCATCCCCGGGCGACGTGATAATAGCGGCTTTCATAACGAGATCTCCATATTTTCAGACAGTGTGGGAGTTGGCCATCTGTGCCGGGTCCGGGCACATGGGCAGCTCGGTAAAGGGTCAGAGCCCTTCGAAATAGGCTTGCATGTCTTCGATGTCGCGCTGGTAGATGCTCCGGACCCAGGCCCTGACCTCTTCCGGTGCGCCTTCACGGATCGTGAAGCTGCCGCACCAGTGAACCAGCGCCCGGTTGCCATCCGTGATCGGAATGACCTGGACTTTCCCACTGTAATCCTGGATCGGCAGGGACGTCGGCGGCAGCAGGGCATAGCGGAAGTAGCGTTCCCGATCCGACAGAGCAATCAGGCGTTCGCGCAGCTCGTTGCCGCTGTCGAATACCAGTCGGCGGATTGCTCCGACCTGATCGACCGCATCCTCTCCCTCGATATCGCTCGTGACGATATTGCGCACCCAGCGTGCGGGGCCCGAGAAATCTCTCAAACCCATCCAGACAGTATCGGCATCTGCGTCGATGACACCGCTCGCAACAACTTCAGTCATGTTTGGTCCTTTTCTTTCCTGTTCGGCGATGCCCGGCGGAATCGGGATCGACGAGGGGAACAACATGACCGCTAGATAGACAGCAGGCTCCGGACGGGCTATGTGAGATAGTTCTAGCCTTTTACGCGATCGTACGGATCTGCCATGGACCCATTGTCTGACCTTCTGTCTCTGCTCAAGCCGCAGAGCTACATCACAGCCGGGTTTGACGCCGGGGGTTCCTGGGCACTCGCTCTCGACGATCTTGCGGGGCGCATCAAATGTTATGCTGTGATCCGCGGTACCTGCTGGCTAAAGGCGGAAGGAACAGTAACATCGGTGCGGCTCGACGAAGGCGAATGCTTCGTGCTGCCGAGCGGCCGGGACGTCATCATCTCCAGCGGCCCTGACGTTGCGCCGCGTCCCGCCAGCGAAGTGCTCGATCCCGGGAGCAGCGGCAATACAATTACTGTCAACGGCGGCGGCGATTGCTATCTGGTCGGCAGCCGTTTCGAAGTCAACGGACGCCATGCCGCGCTCCTTCTGCGGTCCCTTCCGCCTCTCATCCGGGTCAAGACCACCGACGGCAGAGCGCGATTGCGTGGGTCCATCGAGATGATGATGGAGGAGATGCGGGAGGCGCGCGCCGGGTCTTCGCTCATGGCTCAGCAACTGTCGCACATGATGCTGGTCCAGGCTCTTCGATTGCACGTGGAAGACCAGGGGCAAGACACGACCGGCTGGCTCGCCGCGCTCGCTGATCCGCATGTCGGCCCGGCGATCCGCGCGATGCATGCGGACCCTGGCCGCGCCTGGACAGTGGAGGCGCTGGCGCGGCAGGTTGGTCTGTCACGCACGGTTTTCGCGCAACGGTTCAGACTGAAGGTCGGCACGACTCCGATTGCCTATCTCACCCGCTGGCGGATGATGCTCGCCGGCGAAAGACTGGTCGGGACCGGCGACAGTATCGCGGAAATCGCGGCATCACTTGGATATGCCTCCGAGTTTGCTTTCTCGGCCGCTTTCAAGCGGGAAATGGGCCGCCCGCCGCGCCGTTACCTGCGGGAAGCGGAGCGTGAACCCGAAACGGACAGAAACCATTCATTTCGAGCATCGACTGGGGCGCCCACACCTTCAGCTTAAGGCCTATCCCGGGAATCAACTCGTGTGGAATCCGCCCCGGAGACCAGCCGGACCCCGACCAGACACCCAGAGGGGCGGAATCGATATTCGCCCCGCAGACAAACACGTCAAGCGCCGCGCCAAACCCGGGGGCCAGCGCCGTGCCGAGCGATCCCAGGCGGAAGAGCACCACCGAAGGCAAAAGCACCCGCCGTCGGCCGGCCCGGTCGAACGTCGCGCTGCGGCGTGCGTTGAGATCACCGATCAGGCGGTCGATCTGGGCGAGCTTGTGCCGCAGATCGGTCAGGCACGGTGCCATGGCCAGTATCTCGCGTGTGGAGAAACCGGTCGCGATCAAATCGCGAATGCTGCCGGCCTTCCGCAGGTCAGCAGGGCTGTAACTGCGATACCCGTTTGTATCCCGCATTGGCCCCAGAAGGCCCGCCTGCTCGTAGTGTCGCAGGATCCACGGGGGTGGAAGATGGTATCACTCAGCACGCGCTCGTCATTAACGTCTCGCTTTTCATTGCGCTTCGGAAAGAGCTGTTCCAGAGGTGCCATCAGCTCCGCGGACACCGATGCATCGCTGTGCCTAGGTCGCTGTGCGGTCCAGCGGAAATACGACCGGCTCAAGCAGCTCGATGATCACGCCGGCAGGTCCCTCGAAAATGGCGTTGCGGACGTTTACCACCGGCTCGCCAAGGGCAAGCGCCTCGGCTTCGGTCAGACGGCTTGCCCCTGCCGCGATGATCTGCGCGCTGGCAAGGTCCAGATCGCTGACGCTCAGACATAGATGCGCCAGAGCGCCGGTGACGACAGCCTGTCCCGGGATCGCGCCAACGCCCTGCATCGGGATCGCGGCGCTCATATCGAAGAGTTCGATCCAACTCCGGGCATCGGCACTTTGCATCATCACCGCGGTGTCGATCCTGTAGTCAGGCAGGTGCCAGTGGTGCACCTTCTGATATCCAAGCGCCTCAAAGAAGGTCACGGTCGCAGTCAGATCTTCCACCCGCAGGGCGATGTGATGCAGACCCAGGAAGGGTTGATTGGTCATGGGCGTCTCAGGGCGGTCTGTCTGGGTTTGTGCGGTGATGGTCATCGGACATTCCTTTGAGAAGTTGAAACACCCATCTCAAAGCCCGCTTTTTCTTTTCAGATTGGTAGAAGGCCCCGTCCAAACCTGCCCGAACAAAACAGTTCCAATAGTCCGCTCAGCGGGACGAAGCGGAAATTCGCTGCGACTGCGCCAATGTCGGCATTCACATCTACGAAACCGATCCACCCTTTGCCAGCGCCCGCAGATATGCCTCACCCAATTCAATCGCGCTGGCCGAGGCGGGGACGGTTTCCTTGCCCGAGGCGTCTGTCTTCTTGCTCCAGAAATACCGTCCCTTGCGGCGGGCGAAGGCGTAGATCTTGATCTCGTCCCAGTCGGAATGCAGCGTCACGTTCACGCCCCTGGCGCCACGATAAAGGCTGGCCTTGGTCTTCACGCCTGCCAGCCGCATGGTAATCCCCCCCGATCTTAAGGGGATGCGGAAGTAGAATTTTCTCGGCAGGATGACTGAGGAGATTCCGATGAAGAAGACACGTTTTACCGAGGCCCAGATCATGGGTGTGCTGCGACAGAT